>ENA-ORCZ01000554-ORCZ01000554.1-marine-metagenome-genome-assembly--contig:-NODE-554-length-14681-cov-3.934607_pt1 | contig 14681 bp, 16 predicted proteins | sample MGYA00237785_ERZ508519 | MGnify/ENA primary metagenome ERZ508519 (study PRJEB26189, sample SAMN06268790) | marine metagenome | isolation source: Bioluminescent Bay, La Paraguera, Puerto Rico | place...
GGATGCTCGCCGCGATAGTCGTAGAAGCCGCGCTGGGTCTTGCGGCCGAGCCAGCCGGCCTCAACATATTTCACCAGAAGCGGGCAGGGCCGGTACTTGGTGTCCGCCAGGCCCTCATAGAGCACCTGCATGATCGACAGGCAGGTGTCGAGGCCGATGAAATCGGCCAGCTGCAGCGGGCCCATCGGATGGTTGGCGCCAAGACGCATCGCCTTGTCGATGGATTCCACCGAGCCGACACCCTCATAGAGCGTGTAGATGGCTTCGTTGATCATCGGCAGCAGGATGCGGTTGACCATGAAGGCCGGGAAATCCTCGGCAACGGCGATCTGCTTGCCGAGCCGATCGCAAAAGCCCTTGGAAGCCTCGAAGGTTTCGTCTTCCGTGGCAATGCCCCGCACCAGTTCGACCAGTTCCATGATCGGCACCGGATTCATGAAGTGGATGCCGATGAAGCGCTCCGGACGGTCGGTCGAGGCGGCAAGACGCGTGATCGAGATTGACGAGGTATTCGTGGCGAGGATGGCTTCCGGCTTCAGGATCGGGCAGAGCTGGGAGAAGATCTTGCGCTTGACCTGCTCGTTCTCCACCGCCGATTCGATCACCAGGTCCGCGTCGCGGAGCGTGTCGAGGTCCTCCGCCGCCTTGATCCGGTCGAGAGCGGCGTTGCGCTCTTCCTCGGTGATCAGGGACTTGGAGACCTGGCGGGCCAGATTGCCGTTGATCGAGGCGAGGCCCGACTCGATCCGCTCCATCGACAGGTCGCTCAGACCCACCTCGAAGCCGGCAAGAGCGCATACATGCGCGATGCCGCTGCCCATCTGACCGGCGCCGATCACGCCGACTTTCTTGATTTCGACTGCCATCCTGAAAATCCGATCTCACAAAATGTCCCGACAGAGCGGGTTGCGGCTATTTTTGGCAAGTCTTGCGCCGAACAGCAAGAACCCCGGAGCGAAAACTGTCATTCGCTCCGGGGTCCGTGATCAATTTGCCGCAGGTCTTACTCGACGGCAGCCTTCAATTCCGGCAGGGCGTCGAAGAGATCGGCGACGAGACCGTAATCGGCGACCTGGAAGATCGGCGCTTCCTCGTCCTTGTTGATCGCGACGATGACCTTGGAATCCTTCATGCCGGCGAGGTGCTGGATGGCACCGGAAATGCCGCAGGCAATGTAGAGATCCGGAGCGACGACCTTGCCGGTCTGGCCCACCTGCCAGTCGTTCGGGGCATAGCCCGCATCGACCGCGGCGCGCGAGGCACCGACGGCGGCACCGAGGGCATCGGCCACCGGCATGATGACTTCCTGGAACTTTTCCGAGGAACCGAGCGCGCGGCCGCCCGAGATGATGATCTTGGCAGACGTCAGTTCCGGACGGTCGGACTTGGAAAGCTCCTCGCCGACGAATTCCGAAAGGCCCGCACCGTCGGTGCCGGAAACCGTTTCGATTGCCGCCGAACCGCCGGCTTCTGCCGCCTGGAACGTCGACGTCCGCACCGTGATGACCTTCTTCGCATCGGTCGACTTCACGGTCTGGATCGCGTTGCCGGCATAGATCGGACGCTCGAAAGTTTCGGCGTCGATGACGGCGGTGACGTCGGAGATCTGCATCACGTCGAGGAGAGCCGCAACGCGCGGCAGGGTGTTCTTGCCATTGGCGGTGGCAGCCGCCACGATGGCGTCATAACCGTCGGCGAGACCGACGATCAGGTCCGCGGTCGGCTCGGCCAGTTGGTGTTCCAGCGCATCGCTCTCGGCGACCAGCACCTTGGCAACGCCGGAAAGCTTGGAAGCGGCTTCCGCAACGCCCTGCACGCCTTTGCCGGCGACCAGAACATGCACGTCACCGCCGAGGGCGACGGCTGCGGAAAGGGCTTTCGTCGTGGCATCGCCGAGAACGCCGCCGGCGTGATCAGCTACAAGAAGTGTTGTCATTGTTTTCCTCCTGCGCCGTCCTTAAAGGACACCGGCTTCGTTCTTGAGTTTGTCAACCAGCTCGGCAACGGATCCGACCTTGACGCCGGCCTGGCGGGCTGCCGGCTCGGCGGTGGAGACGACGGTCAGGCGCGGTGCCGTGTCGACGCCGAAATCGGCCGGGGTCTTCTCGTCGATAGGCTTCTTCTTCGCCTTCATGATGTTCGGCAGTGTCGCGTAACGCGGCTCGTTGAGGCGCAGGTCCGTGGTGACGATCGCCGGCAGTTTCAGTTTCACGGTCTGCAGGCCGCCGTCAACTTCACGGGTGACGTTGACGGAGCCGTCGCCGAGATCGACCTTCGAGGCAAACGTGCCCTGGCTCCAGCCCAGAAGGGCCGCCAGCATCTGGCCGGTCTGGTTGCAGTCGTCGTCGATCGCCTGCTTGCCGAGGATCACGAGGCCCGGCTGTTCTTCGTCCACGATGGCCTTCAGGATCTTGGCGACCGCCAGCGGCTCGGTGGTGTCGTCGGTCTTGACCAGGATGCCGCGGTCCGCGCCCATGGCAAGACCCGTGCGCAGGGTTTCGGTGGCCTGCTGCGGCCCGACGGAAACGACGATCACTTCGCTCGCCTTGCCGGCTTCCTTCAGCCGCAGGGCTTCTTCGACGGAGATTTCGTCAAACGGGTTCATGGACATCTTGACGTTGGCAAGATCGACGCCAGAACCGTCCGCCTTCACACGGACCTTCACGTTGTAGTCGATGACCCGTTTCACGGGTACGAGGATCTTCATTTGGTCTCAACCTCTTGCTGGGCCGGCTTTCACCGCACCGCATTCTCCGGCTCACCGCCAGCGTGACGTAAAGTCACAAACGGCGGAATTGAGCCAATCGTGGCGCATGGCGGGGGACGGTACTGACGCGCACGGCGCCTGTCAATTGCGGTAAAAGGTCTAAGGCCGCAATTTGCCGGGACTGGAAAAACATGCGTCGCAATGTGAATAGTTCGGCAACGCAACACGGCAGCGGAAACCTCCCGCGGAACCCGGGATTCAGGTCCGGAAAACGGACTGCGCGCGTCCTTGCAAGGCGCGCGCAGAAAAATCCGGCGGGAAGCCCGGCACCTGCAGCGTGGCGATCAGATACCCGGAGTTTCCGGAGAGAACTTGTCCGACACCGGTTCGGCGAAGACCGTCACCCAGGTCCCGTTCTCGTCGCGGCAGGCCGTGCCGCGAATGGAAAGGTCCAGTCCGCCGAAAGTGGTCTGGCGTAGATACTGCCGGCACCAGTGGCCGCTGGTGCTGCGATAGGTCTTGATCGGCGTCAGGATCTCGCTCCAGTTGCCTTCCTGACCGACATAGACCGGTTCGCCGCTCACCTTGTTTTCGAGCGCGTCCTGAACGGATTGCGCCAGCAGCACCCGCTCGGTCTCCATATGGGCGGCGAGGGACGAGACGGCGCTGTCCATGCGCGACTGCATCCAGTAGGTCGTGAAGGCGAAGGTCCCGGCGATCATCACGAGGGCAGCGGCCATCTGGACGAAATGTCCGGTCCAGCCGCCAAGGCCCGGCCGGTGATGCGGCTTGTCGCGCTTTGCGAATTCCTTGTCGATCAGGGCCTGGAAACGCGCCATGCTGGCGTCGGGCACGGGTGCGGCGACGGCTTTTTGCACGAGCATGGTGTCCTGCGACATCGCTTCCAGCATCGCTTCGCCCCCGGCGGTCATCTGGACGCGCCGCCGCAAGGCCTGGCGTTCCGGTTCGGAGCCTTCGCCGTCCAGGATCTTGCCGATGTCCTTGGCGAGCAGCACCTGCTCGCGCTTTTCCTCAAATGTCATCACATACCCCCTGGCATGCTGCGCAACCGGGCCCCCTGGGAGGTCCCGGTTTCCTCCAGCCACTCCCGCAACTTGAGGCGCGCGCGGGCGAGCCGGCTGGTTACTGTTCCGATCGGCACGCCGAGTTCCTCCGCCACGTCCTTGTAGCTGCGGCCCTCGACGGCAATCATCAGGAGGACCTCCCGGTTGTCCTCCTCGAGTTCATCGATGAAGGTTTGCACCTTCTGCAATTCCAGACTGTTCGCCGCCGCCTTGGCACCGTCGTAGCTTTCCTCGAAATCCAGCATCGCAAGATCGAACAATCTGGCGCGGTTGGCGTTGTCCCGTACCGAATTGAAATAAAGATTCTGCAGGATGCGGAACATCCAGCTGTCGAGCCGGGTCGCCGGATCGAACTGGTCGAGAGAGCGGATGGCGCGTTCACAGGTCATCTGCACCAGATCGTCTGCCTGATCCGGGTCACGGCAAAGCCTCAATGCAAAACTCCGCAACTTCGGGAGCAGACGGATCATCTCCGTCTTTAATGAATCTTCTGGCAAGGAGTTCTCCGCACACCGCTCTCAGCGGTACAACACCTGAACACAGCTTTTGATCCGAACATTTTTAGACTAATTTCGGGAAGAAGAAAGAACCCTCAGGTGTTGTGCGTGCAAGGACCCGGATACCGCTCTCAATCCGCGCTCACCGACCGTAACCACTGAAGACCACGCCTTGAAACCGCAACCGACGCCTCAAACGCAAACGATGAATCACGCCCGCCAGACCGCACTGCCCGATCGCCTCTCCGTGATAACCCGCATTCTGCCGGGCACTGCGGCCGCGGCGCTGGTGTTTTCGCTTGTCTTCTTCAGCCCCTTGATCGACATGAAGGACACCATCGGCGCGGCCGCCCAATCCTGGGACCGCGGTGACCGGGGCGATCGCAGCAGCCGGGGCGACCAGGGCGACAGGAGCAGTCGGGGCGACCAGGGCGACCGAAGCAGTCGCGGCAGCGGCGGAGCCTCGAACGAAAGCACGGGCGGCAATTCCGGTGGAAAAAGTTCGCCTGGCTCGAGCGGCGGCACTGCATCGTCTTCCTCCGGCACGTCTTCGGGTGCATCTGCCACACAAAAGTCCGGTTCTGGAAGTTTGATGCCCGGGTTATTTGGCGAGCGCCGCTTCAGCGGCGATAGTGAGCCTTCCGGGGAAGCCCTGTCCGCGCGTGAAGAGAGGGAAGCGATCCAGAACGGCTGGCAGTAGATCCAGGAGGCGGGATCGGGGTTGAGCGGTGTCGGGTTTCGGATCCCAAGAGGGATCGTTTTTCTGTTTTTGGGCGCATTTACTGTTTCTGGCTGTACGCAGGTTTACCTGCCGGGCCAGACGTTGTTGAAAAACCGGCAGGCTGCCGAAGCCGCCGGGGCGGCCGGTTTGCAGCCGTCCGACCGGACCATGGCCAGCGCAAAGCTTCAGGTGGCATTGGAAAGCTCGATTTCCGGCAAATCCGTCAGCTGGAAGAACGCAAAGAGCGGCGCAAGCGGCTCCGTCACGCCCATAAAGACCTGGAAGAACGACCAGGGCGACTTCTGCAGATCCTATTCCGAGAAATTCACGCTGGCCACGGGACGGACCGTCAGCCGCCGCGGCGTTGCCTGCCGCACCAAGGACGCCGGCTGGAAAACCGTCTGAGCGGACACTATTCCCGCATTCCGGCCCGGACCCCACCCGCCAGTTGTTGAGGGGTCCGACCGCTTCAGCCCGCTACTTCATCTGCCGGTCGAACAGCGGCACGTTCCTGTCGCGGAGAAAGACGATCAGCACGGCTCCGGCGACGAGGCCGCCGAGATGGGCGATCCAGGCGACCTGGCTGTCGTGCGAGGTGGCCGCGTTGAAGACCTGGTAGAGAACCCAGGCGCCCAGGATCCAGGCGGCGGAGAGCCGCACGGGTATGCGACCCAGCACCAGCACCCAGACCTTGACCCTCGGATGCAGCATCAGATAGGCGGCGACCACGCCCGATACCGCCCCGGAGGCGCCGATCAGCGGAACTTCCGAATTGATGTCGACCGCCGCATAGGCAAGGCCGCCCGCTGCCGCGCACATCAGATAGAAGACCAGGTAGCGCAGATGGCCCATGGCGTCTTCGACATTGTCGCCGAAGACCCACAGAAACAGCATGTTGCCGATCAGATGCATGAAATTGCCATGCAGGAAGGCGTAGGACACCAGCGACATCCAGTCCGGCTGCATCTGCAGGTGCGGCGCCAGATCCCGGATGTCGAACAGAACCACCGGAATGAGCCCGAAGGAATAGGAGGAGGCCGCGACCGCCATCTCCGTGCCGGCCTTCTGATAGAACAGGAAAATCAGGATATTGGCCGCGATGAGCCCAAGGTTCACATAGGGCCTTGGCAGACGCACCAGCCGGTTCTGATCATGCAGGGGAAGAAACATTCAGGCCCGGGCCTCCGCCGCTTGAAATACCTCAGCGGTTCTGGCCGGGCACCCAGAGCACGTCCTTGGCGCCCTTGTCGTTGACATGGCGCGAGGCGACGAAGAAATAGTCGGACAGCCGGTTCATGTAGCGCACCGCCGCCGGGTTGATCTTTTCGCGTGCCGAAAGCTCCACCATCAGCCGCTCGGCGCGCCGGGAGACCGTGCGGGCAAGGTGCAGATGCGCGGCGGCGGGGCTGCCGCCCGGCAGCACGAAGGACCGCAGCGGCTTCAGCTCGCCGTTGAGGGCGTCGATGGCCTCTTCCAGCGCCTTCACCTGGGCATCGGTGATCCTGAGCGGCTCGTAGCCGAGATCCTGGTCCGTCTCCGGCGTTGCAAGGTCGGCGCCGAGGTCAAAGAGATCGTTCTGGATGCGGCCGAGCACTGTATCGACCTCCGGCGCGCCATCAGCCGTATGCAGCCGCACCACGCCGACCACGGCATTGGTCTCGTCCACGGTGCCGTAGGCCTCGATCCTCAGATCGTTTTTCGGCCGCCGCTCGCCCGAGCCGAGCGCCGTCGTGCCGTCGTCGCCCGTCTTCGTGTAGATCTTGTTCAGAACAACCATCTCGCCCCGTCCCCTTGCTTATCCAGGTCTGAATGTCGTGCCGGTATCCCGTTGCAATCAGCTGCCGGTCCCAAAAAAGTAGAGGCCGCCCATCACCAGCACAATGACCAGGAACTGCAGGCCGACGCGCCAGAGCATCAGCAGCTGAGAGCGGTTGGACGGCCCGGCCCGGAACATGTTCCAGATGCCGAGCAAGAGGACAAGGGCGACCGCGGCCATGCCGATGGGAACGAGAGTGTTGATGATGTCTGCCATGTTGCCTTCCTGAAGGAGCCGGTTCCGCCGCTCCTGTTTCGTTCATTGCTCGCTGTCGGCAGCCCGGATGCAGAACCGGTCGAGAAGACCGGTCGGCAGCAGGCGCTTGGCTGCCGCCATGACGGTGGTCGGCACCGTCACATGATAGCGCGCTTTCGGCCGTTTCGCCTCCACCGCGTGAACCAGCCGCCTGACGACGGCCTGCGGCGGCAGCTTGAAGGGGCCGGGCTCGCCCGATTCCATGCGCACCCGGCGTTTCTCGTAGGTCATACGGTGGCGGGACGCCTGCAGACCGCTTTCTCCGATCCACTTGTCGAAATTCGCCAGCGCATTCGCGGTGAAGCGTGTGTCGATCGGCCCCGGCTCGATCAGGCTGACGTGAACGCCGGTCCCCGCCAGTTCCTGCCGCAGCGTGTCGGAATAGGCTTCAAGGGCAAACTTGGAGGCCGTATAGGCGCCGCGGTATTTCAGCGCCACCAGGCCGAGCACCGAGGAACATTGTACGATGCGCCCGGAGCCGCTCGCGATCATGCCGGGCAGGAGCCTCTGCGTCAGGTCGTGCCAGCCGATGAAATTCGCCTCGAACAGGGCCCTCATCGCCGCCGTCGGAATATCCTCCAGCGCTCCGGGCACCGCATAGGCACCGTTGTTGAAGACCGCGTCCAGCCGCCCGTCGGTCCGCTCCAGCACCGCGCCGGCCGTCGCCGCGATGCTGTCCGCATCCTCGTAGTCCAGGCGGAAGCCCTCGAAGCCGAGATCGATCAGCCGGTCGACATCGGCCTGCTGCCGCGCCGCCGCGAACACCCGCCAGTTGCGTCCGCGCAGGATATGCGCCGCCGCCGCGCCGATGCCGGACGAACACCCCGTGATCAGGATCGAGCGCGGTGCCGCGAGGCTCTGGGAATAATCGTTCATTCAAGGGAAGCCCGGCTGAAAGACTGACGTGCGAACTCCTATCAGATAGGTTCCCCGGAAAGCAATTTCGGAACGGGCCCGGCGAACCCGGCCGCCTCCTTGATGAATTGCGACTTCAGCCCCGGCATGCGATCAACCAGCCCGAGCCCGAAGTCGCGCACCGCCCGCAAGACGTCATTGTCGTTGGAAAAGAGCCGGTTGAGCACATCGGTGACGACGCCCATCTGGAACGTGTCGAACCGGCGCCAGCGCTGGTAGCGCTCCAGGACGTCATAGCCGCCGAGGTCCTGGCCGAGACGGCGGGCATCGATCAGCACTTCGGCGAGCGCCGCGACGTCCTTGAACCCGAGGTTCAGCCCCTGGCCGGCGATCGGGTGAATGCCATGGGCGGCATCACCAATCAGCGCAAAGCGCGGCTTGACGAAATCGCGCGCCAGCTTCAGCCCCAGCGGATAGGCGCGCCGCGGACCGGCAAGTTCCAGCGCCCCGAGGTGATGGCCGAAGCGGCGCTCCAGTTCCAGTTCGAAGGTGAAGTCGTCGGAACGCACCAGCCGCTCGGCATCGAGCGTCTTTTCCGTCCAGACCAGCGACGAACGGTTCTCCGGCAGCGGCAGGATGGCGAAGGGCCCGGCGGGCAGGAAATGCTCTTCCGCCCGGCCGTTATGCGGCCGCTCGTGTTTCACCGTCGTGACGATGCCCGACTGGCCGTAGTCCCAGTTGACCGTGCGGATGCCGGCAAGATCGCGGAGGCGCGAGCGCACCCCGTCGGCGGCGACCAGCAGCCGGCTCTTCAGCACCGTGCCGTCCTGCAAGGTCAGGTCGACATGATCGGAATGGGTCCGGAAGGTGTCGGCGGTGCCCGGCGCGAAGAACTGCACGCCGAGCTTTTTGGCGGCCTCATAGAGCGCCGGCATCATCACGCCGTTCGGCATCATGTGCGCGAAAGCCTCGCCGTCACTCGCCTCGCCGCCGAAAGTCAGGAACACCGGCCGCACCGCGTCGCGGAGCTTGCTGTCGGTGACGATCATCTCGTTGATCGGCTGGGCGGCGTCCCGAATGCCCGGCCAGATGCCGAGCTGCGTCAACATGCGCGAGGCCGCCGCCGCGATCGCCGACGCGCGCGGGTCCTTCGCCAGGTCTTCCATGGGCTTCGGATCGACGACGGCGCAGGCAAGACCGGCATCGCCCTGTTTCAGCGCCACCGCCAGCGACAGGCCCACATAACCGCCGCCCGCGATCACCACATCGAACATCTGTGCAGCCATGCCAGCATTCGTGTCCGGGGCGGCCTTTTTCTTCGCCATCGTCTCTACTCCTTGCCCAACCCCTGTCCCTGGGTCACCCCAAAGACATCTTGACTTTAACGTCAACTGCCGTCCAAGAGTGCGGGACGGGCCCACCTCCGGCGGCACCAATTGACCTGCCGCTCATCAACACCCGTTGATATAACAAGGATCGCGCGGATGAACACGGCCATTGACAGCCTTCTTCAGATTCTCGACCTGGAACCGCTGGAACGCAACCTGTTCCGTGGTCGCAGCCCCCAGGTCGGCTGGCAGCGCGTTTTCGGCGGCCAGGTGATCGGCCAGGCCCTCGTCGCCGCGTCCCGCACGGTCGTCGAGGACCGGCACGTCCATTCCCTGCACGGCTATTTCCTGAGGCCGGGCGATCCGTCCGTGCCGATCATCTACGAGGTCGACCGCATCCGCGACGGCGGCAGCTTCACCACCCGGCGCGTGGTGGCGATCCAGCACGGCGAGGCGATCTTTTCCATGTCCGCCTCCTTCCAGGTCCGGGAAGAGGGGCTGGAACACCAGACCGGCATGCCGGACGTGCCGGCGCCGGAAGACCTGCCGAGCGAACAGGAGCTGAAGGAGAAGTTCCTGTCCCACGCGCCGGAAAACATCCGCCGCTACTGGGAGCGCGAGCGGCCGATCGAGATGCGCCCGGTCGACATGACGCATTATTTCTCCAAGAAACCCCTGCCGCCGCAGCAATATGTCTGGGTGCGCGCCAGCGGCCCGCTGCCGGACGACGAGCGCATCCACCAGTGCGTGCTCGCCTATGCCTCCGACATGACGCTGCTCGACACGTCCCTCTTTCCGCACGGCACCTCCGTCTTCAGCCCGAAGATCCAGGCCGCCAGCCTCGACCACGCCATGTGGTTCCACCGCCCCTTCCGCACCGACGACTGGCTGCTCTACGCCACCGACAGCACGTCGAGTTCAGGCTCGCGCGGGATCAACCGGGGGTCGCTGTTCACGCGGGAGGGGGTGCTGATTGCGTCAACGGCGCAGGAGGGGTTGATAAGGGTGCGGTCGAAGGAGTGAGGGGGACGAAGGGGACGGGACTGCGTCGCCAAAGAGATAGTTCGACGACGAAGGCTGACCTTCCATTTAGTGCCAGCTGTAGTGAGCACCGTAGATTCTTGTTTCTCCAAGCGAAGAGTCTCATGTGAGATTCCGAATTCGCGCAAATCTTGATCTTGGTTCGGCTAGCAAGCTAGTTCCGACTCATAGAGTGACCAATTTGATTAGAGAATTTCGTTTATTCCGACCAAATTAACCTATACTAAAAGTTTGATGAGATATTTCTGCTACCTAACGTTAAATTGCTAAACGCGCAGAGATTTCAATGGAAAGATTGCTGAGACTTCTAATCAGCCTTTCGCTGAGCGTGTTTCTCGCTCTGGCTGGAATGGGACTGACTTGTTACTCGATCCTTAAGATGGTCGTCGCTTACCGGGACTATAAGGAATTTGCAGAACAGAAAGCTGTTCTGAGTTCCGTTGCAGCTATGCAAGGGGATGCTACCAACTATGGTGAAATAGCCGAAAAGATTTTCTTCTTCGTCGGTTTTATGCCACTCGTCCTCATTATTCCCGGATTATATCTTTTTGGATTTGGTGTCAGACGAACACTTCAGAAAATCAGACAAGGCCTACCTGAAGCAGCAAAAAAACCTCAGAATGAAACTGAGCTCTGGATCAGCACCGCGATTTACGGTTTTGGGGTATTGATCACCGCTCCTGGAATAATTATGGGGCTGATAAAGGCACCTCAGATTGCCCCAATTGTGTTTCAAGCGATCGAAACACCAGCAAAGGCGATCAAAGCTTGGCCGAACGAGAACTCGAATACGGAGAGACGCAGCACCTATTTCGTCCGTTTTGAGTTTTTGGACAATAATGGAAAAATCGTTCAAAGCATTATTGAAACGTCAGCGCCGAGAGGCGAGAATTTGAGCCGTCACCCGAATGCTACACTTGCGTATATTCCAGGAAAAACTGACAAGATCTATTTTGCGCGGTCCGTACCGAGCATTGCTGGATATTTCTGGTCATTTATCTGGCGCATTGGAATGCTTTACTTGGCGGTCTGTGGACTTATGGCGAACTTCTTACCAAAAAAACTGTCACCTCCCGATCAAGTGGGTCCTGTTGAACAGGCACTAAAAAGTGATCATCCAAAAAACGGTAGCGTAGGTCTTAGTCGCACTACCCCACGAAAAGGCGGATTTGGGCGGCGCGGACTTTCTTGAACGGGAAAAAGTTATGCAACTCTCAAGGCCGCTTCGCGGCCTCAATTCGGTCGTTCGAGGGTTCCAAGTTCATTCCGTAAAGCTGCCTTTCGTTGAGGGGCAAGCGAATGCCCGAGGAGGGCGGAAAGTGTAAATTCGCCGCGCCAGGTACTATTGGCGGCAACTCGGACATTGCTGCCGTTGCCATTTTACGCCTGATATACCTATCAGTGATGCAAAGAGTTAGGACAAGTGATTTGCCACATCAAATCCCGAAAAGCATGGCCCACGAACTCGGAGCGTGGAATAACGGTGACGGGATACCGCTTGAAACCTGGGCGGAATGCGAAGGCAACTATAAGCTCGCTGTCGGGTATGCCGCCCTTCTCTGGCCAAGGTTTGAGGCTGTAGGCAAGTACATACTTGTCGAGGGCGCGAGCAAAGAGAACATAGAAGGCTTTGAAAACCAAGCAGGTTCGACGCCCAAGGGAGTTGAGCGGGTTCTTAACCACTGGCATCTAGCCGATCTACACATACACGATGAGGACAACCTGTCCGCAGACAAGCTGTTTTTTGTAGGAAACATCGTAAAGGAAATGTGGGAGGCAAAGCTACGAACCCAGTTTCCTGACCGGCCATGCAGGGTGGAATTTTATGTTCCAGAAGACCCTGAGCAGTTGTGGGAGTATCAGGTTTCCTTTTGGCAATCTGCTTGGGACGCCGAGGAAGAAGAATAGGTTTGCGCGCTATCCGGAACTTCGCGGCGCGGGGTACCGATCTCGGCTCAGGGCCGTTGTGGTGTGGGGGGACGGAATTGCACCGCCCCCTCGCGGTCTACCAGCTCAAACCCTAGGTCGATCCGCCATCTTGTGGTTGGCTCCTCACCCAATTAGGCCCACAGAACCGCGAGAGCACCATACCAGTGTTAAACGTTGCTTTCATGAAGTCCTCCATCGGCAGGGTGAGATTGATGTACAAGTCCACGCAAGCCCAGAGGATGAACAGCCACGCCCCAACATCTCCGACGGTGAAACCCAAAGTCATCAGCGCTGACCTCGAAAATTCACTGTCGACTAATTAGGGAACCTTCGGAAACGAAGCAAGGTCAGCGAATGTCCGCTTTGCTCGATTTGCGCACGCAACCGGCCAGCCCCGACACGACCCCAAGAAAGACATCAGCAATCGTTGCCAGCGAGTGAAATACTTGCGCGACACCATGGTGTACACCATCAAGCCACCCTGCAATTCCGGCCCCACACCATGTCTCCCCGCGCCGATTTCCTTTCCTCACCAACACCCGCACAGTAACTTCCCCCGTGTTCCAACTGCGACATAAGTCACATCCAGCCATTTCAATCGATTAGTCTTCAAACACCTTCTGGACATTTGGTTTGCACTGCAGCTAAACCGCCTGCGCGGGCGAAAGACTTGGCGCTCCCCGGGAAGCTTCAAAAAGACAAATCAAGGAGATGTTGGCGGTTATGGACAATCACTTCGACAACTGGAAGGACCAGCAATCCGCCGCCGAGCAGATGATCCCGCTGGTGGGGCTTCTCTACCGCGACTACGGCATCAACATCCGCATCTTCGGCCGCCGCCTTTTGAACAACTCCGCCATCGAGATCATCAAGGCGCACCGCTATGCGCTGCAGATCACCGGCCAGGAGCTGGACGTCACCAGGAGCCTCGAGATCGTCAAGGCGATGCTGGAGATGGACCTTGCGGCGTCCCGCGTCGACCTCGGCAAGCTGTGCCACCGCTTCATGGAAGAGGGCGGCGACGTCAAAAGCTTCGTCGAGCGGGAGCTCGCCGGCATCAACACCGGCAAGACCGCCATCCTGCCGGAACCGCAGGACGTCGTCCTCTATGGCTTCGGACGCATCGGCCGGCTGCTCGCCCGCATGCTGATCGAGCGCGTCGGCGCCGGCAACAAGATGCGCCTGCGCGCCATCGTCGTGCGCGGCGGCAAGGCGGGGGACCTGAAAAAACGCTCCAGCCTGCTGCGGCGGGACAGCGTCCACGGCGCCTTCAGCGGGTCTATTACTGTTGACGAAGAGAACAACGCCATCATCGCCAACGGCAACACCATCAAGGTGATCTACGCCAATTCGCCGGCCGAGGTGGACTACACCAAGTATGGCATCAGGAATGCGCTGGTGGTCGACAACACCGGCATCTGGCGCGACGAGGACGGCCTTGGCCAGCACCTGAAATGCCCGGGCGCTGCCAAGGTGATCCTGACCGCGCCGGGCAAGGGCAGCATCAAGAACATCGTCTATGGCGTGAACCACGGCGACATCACCGCCGATGACCGCATTCTGAGCGCGGCCTCCTGCACCACCAACGCCATCACGCCGGTGCTGAAGGTGATCAACGACGAATTCGGCATCGAGAACGGTCACGTCGAAACCATCCACGCCTTCACCAACGACCAGAACCTGATCGACAACTACCACAGCGGCGACCGCCGCGGCCGCGCCGCACCGCTCAACATGGTCTTGACCAGCACGGGTGCGGCAAGCGCGGTGGCAAAATGCCTGCCGGAAATGAAGGGCAAGCTGACCGGCAACGCGGTGCGGGTGCCGATCCCCAACGTTTCCATGGCGATCCTCAACCTCAACCTCAAGCGCGAGACGACGGCCGGCGAAATGAACGACTACCTGCGCGGGATTTCCGTGCAGTCGCCGATGCAGGACCAGATCGACTACACCGCGTCCACCGAACTGGTCTCCTCCGACCTCGTCGGCTCCACCCATGCCGGCGTGGTCGACAGCCAGGCAACCATCGTCGACGGCAACCGCCTGGTTCTCTACGTCTGGTACGACAACGAAGCCGGCTACAGCACCCAGGTGATCCGCCTGATGCAGGAAGTCGCCGGCATGAAATACCCGAGCGTCCCGGCGTGACAGGGGCTTCACCACAACAACAATCCTCATCCTGAGGAGGGCCCCAAGGCCCGTCTCGAAGGAGGGGCTGCTTGGCTCCGAGCGTGTGGCCGATCCTTCGAGACGCCTGGCTTTGCCGGGCTCCTCAGGAAGAGTGTGGAATGCGTTGAAATGTCCGATCCGGAGATGCGAATTCCGCAATCTCATCCGGAGGGGCCCTGAGGCCCTTCAACACAACAATCTTCATCCTGAGAGACTGGCCCGAAAAGGATTGAGTGATCCCGGTCGGTGTGATTCCGTTTTTGCGCTAACAGAACGGA
>ENA-ORCZ01000555-ORCZ01000555.1-marine-metagenome-genome-assembly--contig:-NODE-555-length-14574-cov-3.861144_pt1 | contig 14574 bp, 14 predicted proteins | sample MGYA00237785_ERZ508519 | MGnify/ENA primary metagenome ERZ508519 (study PRJEB26189, sample SAMN06268790) | marine metagenome | isolation source: Bioluminescent Bay, La Paraguera, Puerto Rico | place...
CAAGCCGCGGCTGGACGATTTGGCCGATCTGGTATTTCTGGCCAACAACAAATCCGTGGCGGCGAACCTCGCCACCATGCCCCACCCCTTCTCCCTCGAGGACGGCAAGGCGCTGGTTGCCAAGGCCGCGCTCACCTCTCCGAGCACCGCCTGCTTCGCCATCCGCCTGAAAAGCACCGGGCGGCTGATCGGCATCGCGCGTTACGCCAATGTGGAGCCGGGTGGTCCGGTCCATGTCGGCTACTGGCTGGGTCAGCCCTTCTGGGGCCAGGGTCTGGCGACGGAAGCTGTCCATGCGTTGGTCGATCATGCCTTCACCTATAACGACATCCGGGAACTGCAGGGCTCCTGCCGCGTGACCAATCCGGCCTCGCGCCGTGTCCTGGTCAAATCCGGGTTCCAGTATCGCGACCAGGCGATGATCCGCTCCGTCGCGGCGGGCGGGTCGGTGCCGATCGAACGCTACACGCTGGAGCGCGCTGTCTGGAAGTCGCTCAAAGGGTGGGGGCAAGGACGATGAACATCTTACCGGAACTGAAGACGCGCCGTCTGGTTCTGCGTCCGATCGCAATGTCGGATGCCGATGCCATGGTGCAACTGGCGGGCAAGGATTTCGAGGTCGCTCGCTGGCTGACCTCCTTTGCCTGGCCCTACGAGGACGGGACGGCGGAAACCTTTCTGAAGACGGTCGTCGGCAAGGACCCGTTCGAGACAGAAGCGCTTTTTGCCATCACGCTCGGCGGAGTGTTCATCGGTGTCGTGGCCATCCAGCCGCCTGGCGATCTGGAGGACCTCGCCGATCTGCCGACGATCGGCTACTGGCTCGGCCGCGCCTTCCAGGGCCACGGCTATGCCGGCGAGGCAGTGGAAGCGGCGCTCGACTGGGCGTTCGAGGCTTTCGGTACCGATGCCATCGCTGCACGGGCCTTCGAGGACAATTTCCGCTCCCGCGGCCTCCTGCGCAAGATGGGATTCAAGCCCTATGCAATGACCGAGCGGTTCTCCCGGACACTTGATCGGCGTGTTTCCAACGTGATCGTCCGACTGGAGCGGGCCGACTTCGAGGCGCGGAAGGAAGCGGCATGAGCCTGCCCGTCCTGAAGACGGAGCGTCTGACGCTTCGTCCCCTCACCACCCGCGACCTGCCGGCGGTGGTCCGGCTCGCCGGCGACTACGAGGTCTCGAAAATGATGTCACTCGTGCCCCATCCCTATGGGCACGAAGACGCCGTGGCCTGGTTCAACCAGCATGCGGACCAGAAGGAAAACGGCGAGCGCGCCTTCGCAATCGACAACGGCGAGGGACTGATCGGTGTCATTTCTGTCGGACGCCCTGTGGTCGAGCCGGATTTCGGCTACTGGCTGGGCAAGCCATACTGGGGGCGGGGCTATATGACCGAAGCCGGCCGTGCGGTGCTTTCCTGGTTGTTCGAAGTCACGCCGGAGGTCACGATCATGAGCGGTGCCCTCACCGAAAATCCGGCCTCCTTGAATGTGCTTGGAAAGCTGGGATTTGACGGGATCGGACCGTATCGGATCCCGGTCCGGGCTCGCGGCGAGGAATTGCCGGGGACGCGGATGAAGCTGGATCGGACGGGTTTCCTGGCAAGACTGGAGGACGCGGCATGACGACGCCCGTCATCGAAACGGGCCGGCTGGTTCTCCGGGTGCCGCGCCTGGAGGATCTGGACCGTTGCGCGGAGCTTCTGGGTGACTACGAAGTTGCCAAGATGCTGTCGCGGGTGCCTCACCCCTACGATCTGGAAGTGGGCCGGAAGAAGCTGCAGAACTCGATTGCGCGCTGGACCGATTGGCGGCAGACGGACGACCTTGGTTTCCAGATCGACCTTCAGGGCCAGATGATCGGTGGTGTCGGTTTCAAAAAGTTGCGGCAGACCCCCGAGATCGGCTATTGGCTGGGGCGGCCCTATTGGGGCAAGGGATATATGAGTGAAGCAGCCCGGGCGGCGGTCGCCTGGCTGTTCGAAAACACGGATCACTCGATGATCGCCTGCGAAGCCATGACGGAAAATCCGGCATCGCTGAGCGTTGCGAAGAAGATCGGGTTCCGCGAGGTTGGGGAAGTGGGCTGCGCGAGCCTGTCGCGCGGCGGCACCGTGCCCGCCATCCGCACGGAACTGACACGAACAGAGTTTCTGAACGGCCGAAAGATCGCGTGAAGATACGGCCTGAGACGGAACGAAAGAGAACAAGAAAATGAAATTCCTGGATCAGGCCAAGATCTATGTGCGCTCCGGCAATGGCGGCGCTGGCAGCGTGTCGTTCCGGCGCGAGAAGTTCATCGAATATGGCGGCCCGGACGGCGGTGACGGTGGCAAGGGCGGCGATGTCATCATCGAGTGCGTCGACGGCCTCAACACGCTGATCGACTACCGCTACAAGCAGCATTTCAAGGCCGAGACCGGCATTCACGGTATGGGCCGCAACCGCACCGGTGCCCATGGCGGCGATGTGGTGCTGAAGGTGCCGGTCGGTACGCAGATCTTCGAGGAAGACAACGAGACGCTGATCGCCGACCTGACGGAGCTCGGCCAGAAGGTGCTCCTTCTGAAGGGCGGTAATGGCGGCTTTGGCAATGCCCATTTCAAGTCCTCGGTCAATCAGGCGCCTCGGCGGGCCAACCCGGGCCTTGAGGGTGAGGAGAAATGGATCTGGCTGCGGCTGAAGCTGATCGCCGATGCAGGCCTCGTCGGCCTGCCCAATGCCGGCAAGTCCACCTTCCTGGCAACGGTCTCGGCGGCAAAACCCAAGATCGCCGACTATCCCTTCACGACGCTCCACCCCAATCTCGGCATCGTCCAGATCGACGGCCGCAGCTTCGCGATGGCAGATATTCCTGGCCTGATCGAGGGGGCCCACGAAGGCACCGGCCTCGGCGACCGCTTCCTCGGTCATGTGGAGCGCACGCGGGTTCTCCTCCATCTGGTCGATGGCTCCGGCCAGGAAGATCCGGGCGAGGCTTACCGGATCGTGCGCGGCGAGCTGGAGGCCTACGGCGCCGGCCTCACCGAGAAGCCGGAAATCGTCGCGCTTTCCAAGTGCGACGCGCTCACCGAGGAGCTGATCGAGGAAAAGGCGGCGAGCCTGGAGGCTGCCTGCGGCCAGAAGCCGCTGATCCTCTCCTCCGCCAGCGGTCTCAATGTCGACCGGGCCCTTCGGATGATCATCCGCGCCATCGACCGGGACAAGGAAGACGCCGCCAACGAGGTCCCGTCCCGCGAGCAGGAAGGCTGGCATCCCTGATGTCGCGTGCCCTGAAGTCCTACAGCCGGATCGTCGTCAAGATCGGTTCGGCGCTTCTGGTCGAGCAGGGCGTCCTGAAACGCGCCTGGCTGGACGCCCTCGTCGCCGACGTCGTCGCGCTCGCGGAAGCTGGAGCCGAAATGCTGATCGTGTCGTCTGGCTCGATCGCGCTTGGCCGCGGCATTCTTGGTCTCCCCAAGGGGCCGTTGAAGCTGGAGGAAAGCCAGGCGGCGGCCGCCGCCGGCCAGATCTCGCTCGCCCAGGCCTATGCGGATGCGCTCGGCGCCCACGGCCGCAAGGCGGGGCAGATCCTGCTGACGCTCGGCGACACGGAAGAGCGCCGGCGCTATCTCAACGCGCGCGCGACCATCGGCACGCTGCTCAAGATGGGTGCCGTGCCGATCATCAACGAGAACGATTCCGTCGCGACCTCCGAAATCCGCTACGGTGACAACGACCGCCTGGCGGCGCGGGTGGCGACCATGGCCAGCGCCGACTGCCTGGTGCTGCTGTCCGATATCGACGGGCTTTATACGGCACCGCCCCAGCAGAACCCGGATGCGGTGTTCCTGCCGGAAGTGCCCCGGATCACGCCGGAGATCGAATCCATGGCCGGCAGCGCCGGCTCTGAACTCTCGCGCGGCGGCATGAAGACCAAGATCGACGCCGGCAAGATCGCGACCGCCGCGGGAACGTCGATGGTGATCACCTCAGGCAAGGAGCTCAACCCGCTGCGGCGGCTGGACGAGGGCGCGCGCGGCACATGGTTCCCGGCCCTGGCGACACCGGCAAGCGCCCGCAAGGCCTGGATCGGCGGCCATCTGGAGCCGCGCGGCGAAATCGGTCTGGATGAGGGGGCCGTCAAGGCCATGAAGTCCGGCAAGAGCCTCCTGCCGGCCGGGATCACCTCGGTCAAAGGCAGTTTCTCGCGCGGTGATGCGGTCATTCTGGTCAGCCCGGAAGGTCGCACGATCGGCCGTGGCCTGATCGCCTATGACGCGGACGAGGCGCAACTGATCGCCGGGCGCAATAGCCGCGAGATCGAGGCGATCGTCGGCTATCCGGGACGGGCGGAAATGATCCACCGGGACGACCTGGTCCTGGAACTGCCCGCGCTCGACTGAAGCGGTTGAACTTGAGGATGCGCTTTTGAGCTTATCGCGCTAAAACGCAGCGGGAAGATCGGGGCGAAAGCCCGAAAGAGGAGTTACTGAGCATGCTGGACGTTGTCGAGGCAAAGACGACCGAGGACCTGATGGCAGAGATCGGGCAGCGCGCTCGTGCCGCCGGCCGGATCCTTGCCATCGCTCCAGCAGAGCAGAAGAACAGGGCCCTTGCCGAAATGGCGAAGGCCGTGCGCGCAGCGGCCCCCGACATCCTTGCCGGCAATGCCAGGGACATCGAGGCCATGAAGGCGAACGGCCAGACTGCCGCTTTCCTCGACCGAGGCACCTTATCCGAAGACCGCATCGAGGCGATTGCCCGGGCGCTCGAGGATATCGTTGCTCTCGACGATCCCGTCGGCAGCGTGATCGCTGCCTGGGATCGCCCGAACGGGCTGAAAATCGAGCGCGTGCGCACGCCCCTCGGCGTCATCGGCGTCATCTATGAGAGCCGGCCCAATGTGACGGCCGATGCCGGCGCGCTGTGCCTCAAGGCCGGGAACGCGGTGGTCCTGCGCGGCGGCTCGGACACCATCCACTCCAACCGCGCCATTCACGCAGCCCTGCAGAAGGGACTGGTCGCGGCCGGCCTGCCGGAAGACGCGATCCAGATCGTGCCGGTGACCGACCGCGCTGCCGTCGGCGAAATGCTGCGGGGGCTCAACGGCAATCTCGACGTCATCGTTCCGCGCGGCGGCCGCAGCCTCGTGGAACGGGTGCAGACGGAGGCCCGCGTGCCGGTCTTCGCGCATCTGGAAGGCCTGGTGCACATCTTCGTCGACAAGGTTGCGGATCTGGACAAATCCATCGAGGTCGTCGTCAATTCGAAGCTCCGCCGCACCGGCATCTGCGGCGCACTGGAAACGCTGCTGGTCCATGAAACCGTTGCCCACTCCCACCTCCCGGTGATCGTCAAGGCGCTGCAGGACGAGGGCTGCGAGATCCGCGGCGATGCGGTGGTGCGGGACATCTGCGAAAATATCGTTCCGGCGAGCGAAGACGACTGGTCGACCGAGTATCTCGACAAGATCCTGGCCGTTAAGGTGGTGCCGGATCTCGATGCGGCGATGAACCACATCGCCACCTACGGCTCCAACCACACCGACTGCATCCTGACGGAAGACGAGGCAGTAGCCGACCGCTTCCAGCGCGAAGTGGATTCGGCCATCGTCCTGCACAATGCCTCGACGCAGTTCGCCGATGGCGGAGAATTCGGCATGGGGGCGGAGATCGGCATTGCCACCGGCCGCATGCATGCGCGCGGGCCGGTGGGCGTCGAGCAGCTGACCAGCTTCAAATACAAGGTGCACGGCACCGGCCAGACGCGTCCCTGAGCCTTGGCCGAAAAGCATGATCGCATGAGTAGAACGGCATGAGTCCTTTAAGTCTTGGCGCCGGACTGGACCGGGACTGGCTGAAGCTGCCTCACGCGGAAGCCGGCAACCGCATCGGCATTTTCGGCGGTTCCTTCAATCCACCCCATTCCGGTCACCGGCTGGTGGCATCAACGGTGCTGAAGCGCCTCGGGCTCGATCAGGTCTGGTGGCTGGTCACACCCGGCAATCCGCTCAAGAGCCATTCCGACCTGGCGCCGCTGGAAATGCGCCTGCACAAGACGGCGGCCCTGGCGGACCATCCGCGCATGAAGGTGACCGCCTTCGAAGAGGTTCTCGGCACGCCCTACACCGCCCGCACGCTCATCGCGCTGCGGTCTATGCGCCCTGCGGTGCGATTCGTTTGGGTCATGGGTGCTGACAATTTAGCCGGCTTTCATCGCTGGCAGGATTGGCGCGCGATTCTCGGTTCCGTGCCGGTCGCCATTGTGGACCGGCCGGGTGCCTCCCTCTCGGTCCTGTCGTCTCCCATGGCGAAGGCCTTTGAAAAATATAGGCTTCCTGAAGAAAATGCGGCACTTCTGCCGGACATGGAACCGCCCGTCTGGACGTTTTTGCACACGCCGCTGGACCGGACGTCGTCCACCGACTTGCGGCGAAATCACAACAAGTGAACGTCGGGGACCCCCCAAAAACCCGGCTTGTCTTGAAAATGCCAAACGGTAAGCGATATTATGATGATGGCCGCGACGAGCGCGGCCAGGGTACGGTCAACCGGTTCTGCATCCAAAACGGGTGACGTGCGAAATCGAACGGATCAGTTCGTGACGACGTTGGACGCAGGACGGCACAGACGGCGAAAGGCACAACACCTGAGCATGACCTTTGAAAGCGAGCGGACGAACCCGTCCACTCCTCTGCAGGCTACCGGAGGCGCAGCCCTCTCGGCAGACCTTCTCGATGCGGTCCTCACCAGTCTTGACGACTCCAAAGCTGAGGACGTGGTTACTCTCGACATCTCAGGCAAGAGTTCGCTGGCCGATTACATGGTAATCGTGTCCGGGCGCTCCCATCGTCACGTGGGCGCCATCGCGGACCATCTGCTGAGGGATCTCAAGTCGGCCGGTACCGGTTCGGCAACGGTTGAGGGCCTCAGCATCTGTGACTGGGTTCTGATCGATGCGGGCGATGTGATCGTTCATATCTTCCGTCCGGAAGTTCGCGGCTTCTACAATCTGGAAAAGATGTGGGCGCCCGAAGAGGAAGCAGCGCCGCATTACATCGGCTGAACCGGCATCGGGGCCCCGTAAGTCGGCCCTCGGCCGCCTGACGGCACATATCGGCTGATATTTCACCGGATAAGGATCCGGCGGGGGTTTATGCGCTTTACGCTTTCCTGCATCGGCAAGATGAAGGCCGGTGCGGACAAGGATCTTTTCGACCGTTATCTCGACCGCGCCCGCAAGACGGGCAAGGGCCTCGGCATTACCGGGGTGACTTTTCACGAAATGCCGGAAAGCCGCGCGCAGCGGCCGGAAGACCGCAAGTCTGAGGAAGCCCGGGCCCTGCTTCAAAGTCTTCCCGGCGGTGCACGCCTGGTGGTGCTTGATGAGAATGGCCGCAACCTGACGAGCCCTGCCTTTTCCGATCAGATTGAACGCTGGAAGGACGAAAGCGTGCCTGAAATCGTCTTTGCGATCGGCGGCCCGGACGGCCACGGGCCGGAGGCACTGGCGCGAGCCGACCTGAAGCTTGCACTCGGCGCCATGACCTGGCCGCACCAGATCGCCCGCATTCTCCTGGCGGAGCAGATCTATCGGGCGATGACCATTCAGTCCGGTCATCCCTATCACCGGGTGTGAAAAGAACCTTCGGCCCGGCGACAGAAAACAACCAAACAATGGCCCTGGGGGAAACACATGGTCCCGACCCTTGAAACCGCGCGGCTCGTACTGCGCCCGATGACCATGGCCGACTGGCCCGGCTACGAGCGGCTGATGGCGTCCGAACGGGCCAGGTTCATGGGCGGGCCCCATCGGCAAGATGCGGCCTGGGGCATGTTCTGCCACGACGTTGCCCTGTGGCAGCTGTGCGGACATGGCGCACTGATGATCGAGGACCGCGAAAGCGGCGACTGTGCCGGTCAGGTCGGCCTCAACCACGGGCCGCTGTTCCCGGAGCACGAAATAGGCTGGTTCGTCTATGAGGAAGCCGAGGGCAGGGGCTATGCCTTCGAGGCTGCCGAGGCACTTCGCAACTGGGCAAGGGACGTGCGCTGCCTGTCGACGCTGGTGAGCTATATCGATCCGGGCAATCACCGCTCTGCCCGTCTTGCCGAGCGGCTGGGGGCAAGGGTCGACCCGGACGCCCCGCGCAGCGATCCCAACGACATCGTCTACCGGCATTTCGGATGAAGCAGCGGCGCCAGGCGGTGCACGCGCTCCCGAAAGCTGTGGCGCAATCGACACCCTAACCAAAAATTAAGGTTCCAGGGGGCGGAAAATGGCAGGCCTGCCTGTATCTCGCCGCATTCGACGCGTAGGGGTCGTCGCTCAAGGGATCAAAGGTTACGCGGAAAACAGTTTGGGAAAACGTTAAGCGGCCGGTCATTTGGGTAAACGGTTCGTTAACGCTGACTGTGTATCGCTGAAATGATAACCTTTTGGGAGCTTAGGCAGGTTGAACCCGGGTCGCGTCAGGACAGCGCATTCTGGACTTGAGAGGCGGAGACTTCTGCGTCCGCTCTTGAGCGGATTGGCCGCTGCCGCCCTGCTGCTGCCGACGCTGACCTACGCGACCGAAAGTGTCGACGAGACGGTTCAGGCCAAACAGGGCCTCTCGCCGGAAGCCGAACTCTCGCCGGAAGTCAGCGCCGCGATCGAACGCAAGAAGGAGCGCGAGCAGGAACTGGCGTCGCTCTCGCGCGACATCGAGGTATCGACCGACCGCCAGGCGGCGATTGCGCGCGAAATCCGCGCGCTCGACCGTGATCGGGAAACGCTGAATGCCAGGATCATCAGCACCTCGGACAATATCAAGGGGCTGGAGACGCAGCTGAGCGACACGGAACGCCGCCTGCGTGCGCTCGGAGAGAATGAGGATGCCGTGCGCCTGTCGCTGATCTCGCGCCAGGACATTCTGGCAGAGGTGCTTGGCGCATTGCAGCGAATCGGCCGCCGGCCGCCACCCGCCCTTGCGGTGCGCCCGAGCGATGCCCTGTCTGCGGTGCGCAGCGCGATCCTCCTGAACGCGGTGATGCCCGAACTGAAGGTGGAAACCGAGGCGCTCGCCGCTGATCTTGAGGAATTGCAACGGCTGAAGACGGTGATTGCCGAGGAGAAGAACCGGCTTCGCGGCGATGCGATGCGATTGGCTGAGGAAAAGTCGCGGCTGGAGCTTCTCCTGAGCGCCAAAAGGCAGGAACATCAGAAATCGGTCAGGGACCTTCAGGAAGAGAAGGACCGGGCAGAGGAACTGGCAGCAGAGGCTGGCTCGCTACAGGAGTTGATCGCCACGCTGGAAGCTGAAATCGACAGCGCCCGCGAGGCGGCGGAAAAGTCGCGCCAGGCAGCGCTTGACGCCAGGAAGAATGCCTCGCGCAAGTTTGATCCGTTCTCTGATCCCGGGCGCCTGGCGCCGGCGATAGCCTTCGAGGAAGCCAAGGGCCGGCTGCCGCAGCCGGTTGCAGGCACGCTTCTGAAGGATTTCGGCCAGGACGACGAATTCGGCTCGGTGACGGAAGGTCAATCTATTGCCACAAGGCCGGGCTCTAATGTCACTTCTCCCGCGGACGGCTGGGTGGTGTATTCAGGGCCGTTCCGTTCGTTCGGACAGCTCTTGATCCTCAACACCGGCGACGGCTACCATGTGTTGCTGGCCGGAATGGACCGGATCGACGCGGAGTTGGGACAGTTTGTTTTGACCGGGGAACCGGTCGGTGTGATGGGCGCAACCCAGTGGGCAAGTGCGTCGACGTTCGGTTTGGGCTCGACCCAGCCGATCCTTTATGTTGAATTTCGGAAAGACGGCCGTGCGGTCGATCCCACGCCCTGGTGGGCACGCACAGAAGAAGAAAAGGCTCGCGGATGATACGGAAAGCTTCCTTGCTGCTGGTGGGTGCGCTCATGGGTGCAGCAGCGATCACGACACTGTCCCAGATGCCGATCAATGTCTCCGTGGCAGCCAATGCGGCGGCGACGGATACCTACCGGCAACTCAATCTCTTTGGCGACGTGTTCGAGCGTGTGCGTTCGGACTATGTCGAAGTGCCGGACGACGCCCAGCTGATCGAAAGCGCCATCAACGGCATGCTGACGTCGCTCGACCCGCATTCCAGCTACATGTCGCCGAAGAGCTTCCGCGACATGCAGGTGCAGACACGCGGTGAATTCGGCGGTCTCGGCATCGAGGTCACCATGGAAGAGGGCCTCGTCAAGGTCGTCTCCCCGATCGACGACACTCCGGCCGCCAAGGCCGGCGTCATGGCCGGCGATTTCATCACCTATATCGACGGCGAGCAGGTCCAGGGCCTGACCCTCAACGAGGCCGTCGAGAAGATGCGCGGTCCGGTCAATACCGACATCGTCGTCACCGTCCGCCGCAAGGGCCGTGCCGAGCCGTTCGACATCACCATCACCCGCGACATCATCCGCATCCGCTCGGTGCGCTGGCGCGAGGAAGATGATGTCGGCTACATCCGCGTCACCCAGTTCAACGAGCAGACCTTCGACGGCCTGAAGGAAGGCATCGAGGAAATGTCCGCGGAGATCGGCGAAGACAAGCTGAAGGGCTTCATCGTCGACCTGCGCAACAACCCGGGCGGCCTGCTCGACCAGGCGATCGCCGTTTCCGACGCCTTCCTCGACCGGGGCGAGATTGTCTCGACCCGCGGCCGTGAAGCGGAAGAAACCCAGCGCTACAACGCCCGTGCCGGTGATCTGGCCAACGGCAAGCCGGTCATCGTGCTGGTGAACGGCGGCTCTGCCTCCGCGTCGGAAATCGTCGCCGGTGCTCTGCAGGACCATCGCCGGGCGACCATCCTCGGCACGCGCTCCTTCGGCAAGGGATCCGTGCAGACGATCATTCCACTCGGGGCCAACGGTGCGATCCGCCTGACGACGGCCCGCTACTACACGCCCTCCGGCACCTCGATCCAGGCCAAGGGCATCCTGCCGGATATCGAATCCCTGCAGGATCTGCCGGAAGAGCTGGTCGGCCGTGTCGATACCAAGGGCGAAGCCGGTCTTCGCGGCCACCTGGAAAACGGTGAAGGCGACGAAGAATCCGGCAGCCAGGCCTATGTGCCGGCAGATCCGAAGGAAGACACCCAGCTGAACCTGGCCCTCGACCTTCTGCGCGGCACACAGGTCAACAGCGCCTTCCCGCCCGTCTCCGACAGCGCTGCTGTCAAGAACTAAGACTTGCAAGGCGCGCCGGTACCCGGCGCGCCTCTCTCTCTCTCCGAATTCGTTCTGCGTATCCTAAAAACAATTCCGCCGGCTCCCTGCCGGCATAAAGGCTCAGGACGGTATGTCGAGCGAAGATCTCACAGCCCCACTAGGTATGGGAAAACGGCGGCTCGACAGGCTGCCGTTCGGTCTTATCGGCGTCGGCATTTTATGCGTCATCTTCACGACGGCGCTCGTATGGATCATGGTGGTCGATGATCCGCTCGGCGGTGAACCCGTGGCGGTGCTGCCGCTCGATGCCGTCGTCGCGGGCGTGACCTCCCAGGACATCGAAGTGGTGGAGATCCGCCCCGGCATCGGCGGCGATCTCGGACCGAACCTGCGACCGGAAAGCAGCCGCGACCTGCTCGGGCCCCGCTACGATATGGTGCAGCGGCCCGACGGGCTCGGGCCCGATGCGCCTGTGACCAGTCTTTCGCTCAATCCCGACAGCCGCGTCAGCGAACGCTCCGACTACGGCTTCCTGCCCAAGGTCAGCGATGCCGGGGTCAGGCCGCTCGACGCCTATTCGCGCCCGATCGTGAGTGAATTCACCTCGATCCCGAAGATTGCGGTCATCGTGACCGGCCTCGGACTCAGCGAGACCGGGACCCAGAATGCGATCAGCAACCTGCCGCCGGATGTCACCTTCGGGTTGGCCCCCTATGGCGAGGATCTGGACCTTTGGATGCAGCAGGCGCGCACTAAGGGGCACGAACTGCTTCTGCAGATGCCGCTGGAGCCGTTCGACTTCCCGGACAATGATCCGGGTCCGCACACGCTCCTCGTCAGCCTGCGACCCGCCGAAATGCTGGACCGAATCGGCTATCTCCTGACGCGCGCCACCAATTATGTCGGCGTGATCCCGGAAATGGGCGCGCGGTTCACTTCCACGAAACCCTCGATGGAATATCTCCTGGAAAAGCTGAAGGAGCGGGGGCTGATGTTCGCCGACAACGGCACGTCGTCGCGCTCGCTCGCCCACGAGGTTGCCGCGGAAAAACGGATCCCCTTCAGCGGTGTTGACGTCGTGCTGGATGAAATCCCGCGCGAGGACGATATCAACGCCAAGCTGCTGCAGCTGGAAAGCGTGGCCCGTGCCCGCGGGGTGGCGGTGGCGGCCGGTTCGGCCCTGCCGGTGACTGTACGCCAGCTCGAAAAATGGGTACAGGATCTGGAAGAGCGCGGTCTGCAGCTGGTGCCCGTCAGCGCCACGATCGACCGGTGATCCAGTTATTTTACGCAAGGTGTTCTCGTGACGAAGCTTGAACTCGGACCGGGTTTTCCGGTGCCTGCCGAAGGGCTTCCCTATCGCCCCTGTGTCGGCATCATGTTGATCAACCCGGACGGCAGGGTCTGGATCGGCAGCCGTGACGACGGGGCGCAGTCATCCCAGTATGAATATTCCTGGCAGATGCCGCAGGGAGGCATCGACAGGGGCGAGACGCCGGAAAGCGCCGCCCGGCGGGAGCTTTACGAGGAAACCTCGATCCGCTCCGTGTCGCTTCTGGAGGAAGCGCCGGAGTGGTTCGCCTACGACTACCCGGAAGAAATCATCCGCGCGACGCGCAAGGGCAAATATCGCGGCCAGGCACAGCGCTGGGTGGCCTACCGCTTCGACGGACCGGAAGACGAGATCAACATCCTGACCCCGCCCGTTGGCCACACGGCCGAATTCAGCGCGTGGCGCTGGGAAGATGCCGCCCGCCTGCCGGAACTGATCGTCCCCTTCAAGCGCCCGGTTTATGAGCGCGTCGTCGCCGCGTTTTCCCATCTGACCGCCTGAACGAAGACATCTGACCGCCTGATCGAAGACGGTGCGACCGTCCTCAAAGCGTCCCCATTGGAGTTGCTCTTGTCGTTTTTCAAACAGACAGGAGGATATGACGCCGCTACCATCCGGCCCAAACAGCATATCCTGACGCAGGTTCGTCGGCGCGAAACTGCGAAGGTACCTGCAACGGGACGACAGGAGCGCGGGCGCGATATCCACATATGCGCTCCGAATAATTGGGAGGAACGCAAATGTCTTTCGGCAAGGGGCTTTCACGGAAGCCGTCCCAGCCAAAAGGGCGTCAGTTGGAAGAAACGGCTCTGGGCGAAGTCCGGGATCTCCTGGGCGAAGAGCCGCGCCGCCGCGACCTGCTTATCGAGCATCTGCACAAGATCCAGGATGCCTTCGGGTGCCTGGAAGCGCGTCATCTGAAGGCGCTGGCAGTGGAAATGCGCCTGTCGCAGGCGGAGGTCTACGAGGTTGCCAGCTTCTATCACCACTTCGACATCGTGCGCGAAGGCGAGGCCAGGCCCGCGGCCCTGACCGTCAGGGTCTGTGACAGCATCGCGTGCTCGCTGAAAGGGGCCGATGCCCTCGCCACCGCGCTCGAAACCGGCGTCGATCCGGCCAAGGTGCGCATCCAGAAGGTGCCTTGCATCGGCCGCTGCGCCGGCGCCCCGGCCGTCCAGGTCGGCAAGCGCGCCATCGACAATGCCAGCGAGGTCTCGGTGCGGGCGGCCCTGTTTGAAGGAGCCACCGCCCCGGAAATGCCGGACCATGTTGCGCTGGACGCCTACCGCGCCGATGGCGGCTACAAGCTGCTGGAGCGCGTGCGCTCCGGGGAACTCACCGCCTCGGCCATTGCAGAAATGGCTCTGGAGGCGGGCTTGCGGGGTCTCGGCGGCGCCGGCTTTCCGACCGGCACCAAGTGGAAGATTGTCAACGACCTGCCGGGCCCGAAATACCTGACCATCAATGGCGACGAGGGCGAACCGGGCACGTTCAAGGACCGCTACCACCTGGAGCGGGACCCGCACCGGCTCCTGGAAGGCGCCCTCATCGCCGCCCATGCAATCTCGGCGGACCGCATTTATCTCTATATGCGCGACGAATATCCCGCCGTGCTCGAGATCCTGCGCAAGGAAATCGCCGCCCTGCGGGAAGCCGGCATCATCACCACCATCGACATAGAGCTGCGCCGCGGCGCCGGGGCCTATATCTGCGGTGAGGAAAGCGCGATGATCGAATCGATCGAGGGCAAGCGTGGCCTGCCGCGACATCGCCCACCCTTCATCGCCCAGGTCGGTCTCTTCGCCCGCCCGACGCTGAACCACAATGTGGAGACCCTTTTCTGGATCCGGGACATCGTCGAGAAGGGCCCGCAGTGGTTTGCAAGCCAGGGCCGGCACGGCAAGAAGGGATTCCGCTCCTTCTCCGTCTCGGGCCGGGTGAAGGAACCGGGCGTCAAGCTGGCGCCAGCCGGCATCACCATGAACGAGCTTCTGACGGAGTTCTGCGGCGGCATGGAAGACGGGCATGCCTTCAAGGGCTACCTGCCCGGCGGGGCTTCCGGCGGAATCCTGCCGGCTTCCC
>ENA-ORCZ01000556-ORCZ01000556.1-marine-metagenome-genome-assembly--contig:-NODE-556-length-14553-cov-3.041931_pt1 | contig 14553 bp, 14 predicted proteins | sample MGYA00237785_ERZ508519 | MGnify/ENA primary metagenome ERZ508519 (study PRJEB26189, sample SAMN06268790) | marine metagenome | isolation source: Bioluminescent Bay, La Paraguera, Puerto Rico | place...
TGACTTCGGCCGGATTCGCCCGCGGGTCGCGCGGCAGCCAGCGTCCAGCCTCGACCATGGCGATGAACTCTCGGAGCAGGTTGTTGAACAGCTCCGGCTCCTCCAGGTTCAGGGTATGACCGGTCTTCGGCAGGATGGCGAGACCGGCGGCGGGCAAAGTCTTCTTCAGAAAGAGGCCGGGCTGGAGGCAGTGGTCGTCCTCGTCGCCCACCATGACCAGAGCCGGGACCGTCATTGCGGCGATCTCCTTCTCCAGGTCGTAGAGGGAGGGGCGCCGCGCCTGCACGCCGCGCATCGTGTTGGCCGCGCCGATGTCGGAGTGGGTGGCCAGGCGGTCGGCGAAGGCACGCCAGCCGCGAGGGTCCTTGTTCTGGAACTGCACACGGCTGGCGCCGGAGGCGTAGGTCTCGGCGAAGACCTTGGCGGTCAGGGTCTCGAAGTTCTTCGCGACGTCGAGGGACACACCCTTGAAATAGTCCTCAAACTGCTTTTCCGCGCCGTATCCGGCTCCGGCAATGGTCAGCGACAGCGCGCGTTGCGGCGCGATGAGCCCCAGATGCAAGGTCGCGAACCCGCCCATGGATAGACCCACCACGTGGGCCTTATCGATCCCAAGGTGATCCATCACCGCCAGGATGTCACTGACGGCAATCTGCTGGGAGTAGGCCTCGAGGTCTTCGGGAATGTCCGAGGGCGGGTAACCGCGCGCGGCAAAGGTGACACAGCGGTGACGCCGCGCGAAGAAGTTCAGTTGAGGTTCCCAGGCGTTATAGTTGCCGCCGAACTCGTGCACGAAAACGATCGGCGTGCCTTCGCCGGCCTCTTCGAGGTAGAGGCGGGTCCCGTCCTTGGCCACCGCGTAGGTCATGGCTCTGCCTTTCTTCGGCTAAGAGAAATCCGGCTCTAGAAGAGGTCCGGAATGTCGTTCCGTGTCCTGGCGCGCTCGGCCATCTCCGGCAGCAGGGCGCAGAACTCCTCCATCCATCCGGCCGGCACCGTCGTGCTGACCTTGATGAAGCGGTCGCCGAAGCGTGGCGTGTGATAGCTGCCCTGACGGATCATGATGCCGCGGGTGCCGTATTCCGCCACCAGCGCCTCCGGGCGGAGGCCAGCCTCCGCACATTCCACCACCAGGAAGTTGCCGTGCGAGGGATAGACCGGCAGGGAGAAGCCCTCCAGGCCGTCGACCGCGGACTTGATCCGTGCCTGGTTGTCACGCTGCAGTTTCTGAACGCTCTCCATCCACTCCGCCTTTACGGAAAGGCCGGCCAGTGCAGCCTTCTGGGCGATGACGTTGGCGCCCAGCGGCGCCTGCGACCAGGCTGCGGCGCGCTCCAACAGTTCCGGCATGCCGGCCAGGGCGCCGATGCGCAGCCCGGCGAGGCCCAGCCACTTGGAGAAGCTGACGACCGTGAGGGCGCCTTCGGGATACAGCGAAGTGGCGGGCGTATGGCCCTCGGCGAAGTCGCGGTAGGTGCTGTCGTGGATCACCACGGCGCCGACCTTGCGCGCGATGTCGCAGAAGGCGGCGATCTCCTCGCCCGTGTAGCAGATGCCCAGGGGGTTGTTGGGGTCGACGATGTAGATGACCGAGGTGGTCTCGTCGACCGCTTCGGCCAGACGTTCCGCGGAGAGCCGGAACTGGTGCTCGGTGCCCCAGATCGGGATCTCCGTCACTTCGGCACCGGCCTGCTTTGCGAAGAGCAGCGGCCATTTCCAGCCGGGATCGGTGGTGACCATGTTGCGGCCCGGCCCGCAGAAGGCGCGCACCGCCATGGCCAGGGCGGAGACCGCGCCGTCGGTCACAACCGCGCGGGCGCCCGGCAGGCCCAGGTCCTCGACGATGGCCGCGCGCAGCGCCTCCAGGCCGGCCGGCGGCGCGTAGCCGTGGAAGCCTTCGTCGTCCACGGCGGCATGCAATGCCTCGCGCACCTTCGGATGCAGCGGCACATGGTTGGTATTCTGGCCCAGCCACTTCAGCGCGGTGTTGTTGAACAGCCGGTCGAAATAGGCGTTCTTGGCTTCCAGGTCGCTGGCCGCCCGCTTGGCGTTGCCGTTCACTTGCGCCCGCCTTCCTTGATGATGGAGCCGCGCGCGGCGATGCCGCCATCGATGGTGACGATGGTGCCGCTGATGTAGCCTGCCTTCGGTGAGGCGAGGAAGACCATGAGGTCGGCGACCTCCTCGGCGGTGGCGGGCCGGCCGGCGGGATAGCGGTCGAAGAGCTCGCGCCAGCGGCTTTCGTCGCCGAACATGTCGACCGCGCGACGCTTCATGAGGCGCACCATGCGGTCGGTTTCCACCGGGCCCGGATTGACGCCGACCACGCGCACACCGTAGTCCAGGCTGACGCCGCCCAGAGCACGGGTAAAGGCCATGAGGGCCGCATTGCCGGTGGAGCCGGCAATGTAGTTGGCGTCCCAGTTCTCGCCGGAATTGCCGATGTCGTTGATAATGACGCCCTCACGGCGCGCCTGCATCTTGGCGTAGACCGCGCGGGTCAGGGAGACGTAGCCGAAGACCTTCAGGTTGAAGCCCTGGCGCCAGGCCTCGTCGTCGACGACGTCGAGCGGACCGGACGGGATGTTGCCGGCGTTGTTCACCAAGACATCGATATCGCCGCTGGCGTCGGCCAGGGCGCACATCTGGGCGTCGGTCGAGAGATCCATCGGATAGATGGTGACCTCGACGCCGGTCTCGGCGCCAATCTCGCCTTTCAGCCGCTCCAGCGCTTCGCCGGAGCGCGCCGCCAGATGAAGGGCGCAGCCCTCTTTCGCGAAAGACCAGGCTGCGGCTTCGCCGATGCCCTTCGATGCGCCGGTGATGAGCACCCGCTTTCCCCGTAGCCCAAGATCCATGCTTCCCCTCTACCTCTCACTTGATCAATGAATACAAGAATGCCAAACGTGCATACATGAGGGCGGTCCGTCAACTGAGATTCCGTCGCCGCGGGTCATTTCGCCCGCCGCGCCTGGCGGCTACGGTCCGGCTCAGCCGGCTTTCAGGGTCTCAGCGGGAATCGCCGCGATGAAGTCCGTGAGGTTGTCGCCCAGCAGATTCACATGACTGCGCATGGCCCGCTGCGCCGCGTTGGGATCGGCGGCGAGAATGGCGTCCAGCACCTCGGCGTGCTCGCCCAGGGTCGCCGCCATGCGACCCGGCTGAAAGGTGACGTAGCGCCGGTAGGGCGAAACCCGGTTGCGCAGTGCGAGGGTCTGGTCGGCGATGAATTCGGAGTTTGCGGCATCGTAGACCGCCTCATGAAACTCGCGGTTCACCTCGTAGAAGCGCTGGGGGTCGTCCTCGTCGAAGGTCTGGACCAGGCGCTCGTGGATTTCCTTCAGCTTGCGCCGCTGGTCAGGCCGGGCGCGGCGCGCGGCAAAGCTGGCGCAGAGACCCTCCAGTTCCGCCATCATCTGGAACATCTCCAGCAGCATGGCGATGGAAAGCGAGGAGACGCAGGCGCCTTGCCGCGTCTTGATGTCCAGCAGTCCGGCCGCGGCAAGGGCGTGCAGGGCCTGGCGCACCGGCGTGCGCGAGACTCCGAAACGCTCTGCGAGTTCCACCTCATCCAGGCGGTCGCCCGGCCGGAGCTTTCCGCTGAGGACTTCCTCTTCCAGGGTTCGGCGCAGGGCCTCCGCCCGGGTTTCGTGTTGTGACGTCTCTAGTTTCAGCTTCATCTTTTCCGTTCTGTCAGTGCGGGTTCGTTCAGATGCTGAGGGCCGCGGGGGCATTTCTGTTCCTGATCTCTCACTCGAAAACAAATCGCGGTGGCTGCGAAAGGATGCGTCGCACCAGGGGTTCGAAGGCGCTGAGCGGCGCCGAGTCGTAGTCCTTGTCGAAGGCCGCCTGATCGTACTTTTCGCAGAACTCGGCTGTCGTCTCGAACATCGGATGCCCCCGGTAGCGCTCGCGCAGATCCCGGTCGCGTCCGATGAAGTGATAATAATAGTGGCCCTGGAAGACGCCGTGGTTGCGCACCAGCCAGTACATCTCGTCGGAGATGTAGGGGCGCAGCAGGGCGGCACTGGCTTCCGGATGGTTGGCGGGCGCTAGGGCGTCGCCGACATCGTGGAACAGCGCCGCGAAGACGTACTCTTCATCGCGGCCGTCACGCAGCGCCCGGGTCGCTGTTTGCAGGGAGTGCTCGAAACGGTCGACCGGGAAGCCGAGGTGCGGACTCTCCAGCGACTTCAGGAAGCCCAGGTAGAGATCGGCGATCCCGGCATGGTGCTGCTTCAGGTAGCGCCCTTGGATCAGGTAGTCCTGCGGCCCGCTTTCCAGGATCGAGCGATAGGAGGCCCGTTCCGGCAAGTCGTCCTGCGGTCCTTCGCTCATGCTGGCTCCCTGGAATGCATTTACAGGCATGTGTGTATCCAAACCCTGTCGCAAAGTCCATTCCAATTGCCCGAAACCTAGGGTGAGCTCGTCTTTCACCCCTGGATGCTCCAAGATAAAGCATCAAATCGGACATATTTTGTGCATCTGCTGTGATAGTGTGCACAAAAAATAGCGTTTGTGTACACTTATATCGAGTCTTGTGCTTCCGACGATCTGCGGTGACCTCTTTCACCCATTTTCCGCCCTGCAGGCCGCGGAATGGCGGAAATCCGCGGCGCGAGACCCTGCTGTGCCCGGCTCCGGCGGCCCCTTGTGGCGCATCAGGTCGTCCGGCGCGCTTCTGGCATGACCCTTGCTGAATGAGATGAGGGGCGACCTAACGCCAGCAGTGACAACAAGGAGGCTTGAGTATGGATTTCTTCCAACAGCAGAAGGGGACCGCGGCGGGGCGGCGTTTCCTCGCCGGGTTCCGGGCCGCGGTCCTGGGTTCGGCCGTCGTTCTCAGCATGAGCAGCCAGGCCCAGGCCCTGGAAGAGGTCAGCCTGCGTCTGAAGTGGCTGACCCAGGCGCAGTTTGCCGGGTTCTACGTCGCCAAGGCCAAGGGCTTTTACGAGGAAGCGGGCCTCGACCTGACGATCAACCCGGGCGGTCCGAACCTCAACGCGGATTCTCTGGTAGCTTCGGGCGCCGACACCTTCGGCCTGACGGGCGGCGTGGAAAGCCATCTGGCCGCGCGCGACAAGGACCTGCCGCTGGTCGCCATTGGCGTCCTGCACCTGAAGACGCCCTATACCTTCGTCGCCTACGACGATTCCGGCATCGAGACGCTGGAGGACTTCAAGGGCAAGACGGTGTCTTCCTGGTTCTCCGGCTCGCAGCATACTCTGCGCGCCATGCTGGCGACCGCCGGCCTGAAGGAAGGCGACTACGAACTGGTGCCGCAATCGGTCTCGATGAACCCCTTCATCGAGAAGGACGTCGATGTCGCCGTCGCCACGCTCTACAACGAGTATCAGACGCTGCTGGAGAAGGGCATCAAGAACCTGCGCCTCTTCCAGCCGGACGATTTCGGCATCACCGTGCAGCGCGACACCCTGGTCGCCACCGAACAGATGATCAAGGAAAAGCCGGAGTTGGTGCAGGCCTTTGTCAACGCCTCGCTGAAGGGCTGGCACTACGCGCTATCGCACCAGGACGAGGCCGTCGACATCATCATGGAGGCCGATCCCTCGCTGGAACGCGGCCACCAGGAAGCCATGATCAAGATGATCGACGAGGTGATGACGCCGGAGGGCGCCTCCATGCTGTTCGAGATTCAGTACGACGCCCTGCAGATACAGCAGGACATCCTGATGGAAGCCGGCGTGTTCTCCAAGCCGGTGGACGTGAAGGCGGCCTTCGACGACAGCTTCCTGAAGGCGGCGCCCGACGACATCAAGTCGATTCCCTGAGCGTCTTTCAGCGAGTTGTAGCAACGTGAGTAAGCTTTCCGCAGCGGAGATCCGATCGGTAATGTCTTCACCCGACCCGCTTGCCCGTGAGGGCGCAGGGGAGTCACCAACGATTCCTCTTCTCAAGCTGGTGAATGTCTGGAAGCGTTTCGGAGACGGCCCGTCCCAGGTGACCGCCGTTTCCAACGTCGACCTCCAGATACAGCCGGGCGAGTTCATAACCCTGATCGGCCCCTCCGGCTGCGGGAAGTCCACCCTCTTCAACATGATCGGCGGGCTTCTGCCCGCCGATGATGACGGCTCCATCCTGATGAATGGAGAGCCGCAGAAGGACGGCGAGCTCCTGGGCAAGGTCTCCTTCATGCCGCAGCGCGACCTGCTGTTCCCCTGGCGCAACGTGGTCGACAACGCGATCCTGGCCCTGGAGATCGAAGGCGTCTCCAAAAAGGAGGCTCGGGAGAAGGCGCTCGCCATGCTGCCGGACTTCGGCCTCAAGGGTTTCGAGAAACACTATCCGCATCAGCTTTCCGGCGGCATGCGCCAGCGTGTCGCCCTGATGCGGACCTTCCTTTTCGAGCGCGACCTGATCCTGCTCGACGAACCTTTCGGCGCGCTGGACGCGCTGACCCGCGCCATGATGCAGCGCTGGCTGCTGGACATCTGGCAGCGCTACAAGCGCACCGTCCTTTTCATTACCCACGACCTGGATGAGGCGATCTTCCTGGGCGACAAGGTGGTGGTGATGAGTGCGCGCCCGGGCACCATCAAGCTGCAGGAGACAATCGATCTGCCGCGCCCGCGCGAAGCCTCGGTGGTGACCTCCGAGGCTTTCATCTCCGTGAAGCGGCGCCTGCTGGAGGCCGTCGAGGAGGAGAGCATGAAGACCTTCGGCAGCGACGATCCCGCGTCATGAGGCCGCAGCCCGGATCCCCCTGGCGCGCCGTCGCGCTGCCGCTGGGCACCATCCTCGGCATGGCGGTGGCCTGGGAGGTGGTGGCGCGCGGCGCCGATATCTCCGCGCACATCTTCCCGCCGCTCAGCGTCGTGCTGGCCGAAGGCTGGCGGGTCGGCCCGACCCTGGCGCGCAGCGTCCTGCGGACCTTCATCGAAACCGGCCTCGGCTTCATTCTCGGCGCGGCCTTCGGCATTCTCTGCGGCGTCGCCTTCGCCCTGGTGCGCCCGCTCGAACGCGCGCTCTTTCCGCTCTTCGTGGTCTCCCAGACCATCCCGGTCGTCGCCTTCGGCGCCCTGGTCATCATCTGGTTCGGCAACACCATCCTCTCGAAGGTGGTGATCGCCTTCTACCTGACCTTCTTCCCGGTGACCGTGAACACGCACAGCGGGATGCTGGCCGTGGACCCGCAGAAGATTGAGCTGATGCGCGCCTTCGGCGCCAGCGCCTCGCAGATCTTCTGGAAGCTGCGCTTCCCGGCGGCGCTGCCGACCATCGCCGTCGCCCTGCGCCTGGGCGTGTCCCTTTCGCTGATCGGCGCCATCGTGGGCGAGTGGTTCGGCGACACCGTGGGCCTGGGCGTCATGCTGATCCAGGCGATGTACACCGAATCGGTGCCGCGACTCTGGGCGCTGATCATCACCTGCGGGCTGCTGGGCGCCTCGCTCTATGCGGTGATCGCCGTGATCGAAAGGAGGGTCGTCTGGTGGCGGACCGACGCTTGATGGCGAAGAGCGCCCTGGGCGCCGCGAGACTGAACCTCGGCAGGGCGACGGCGCTGCAGCGCTTCCTGCCGCTGGCGGTCAGTCTGGCCGTGCTGCTGGGGACCTGGGAGATCGTGGTCTGGTACTTCGACGTGAAGGTCTTCGTGCTGCCGGCGCCCTCGGCGATCGCCGCGGAGGTGGTCGACAGGTGGCCGATCCTTCAGAAGGCGGTGCTGGCGACTCTCAACGAGGCGCTGACCGGCTTTGCCCTGGGAATCGCCATCGGGCTGCTGTTGGCCATGGTCCTGGTGCTGACGCCGCCGCTGGAGGCCGCCCTCATGCCGGTGCTGGTGGCGATCAACTGCGTGCCGGTCGTCGCCTACACGCCGCTGGCGCTGATCTGGCTCGGCATCGGCCCGGCCTCCAAGATCGCCATGGTGGTCATCGCCGTCTCCTTCGTCATCCTGCTGAACACCCTGCAGGGCCTGAAACGGCCGGAGGAGGGGCAGATCAACCTGATGCGCAGCTTCGGCGCCAGCCGCCTGCGCATCATGTGGACCCTGCGGCTGCCCGCGGCCATGCCCTCGCTGGTCAACGGCATGCGGGTCGGCATCGTGCGCGCGATGATCATCGCTATCGTCAGCGAGATGCTGGGCGCCTACCGCGGGATCGGCTGGATCATCTTCCAGGCGACCCAGCAGGTGAACTTCCTGCAGGTCTGGGCCGCCATCGCGGTCTCCTCCGTGGCCAGCATGGTGCTCTATCTGCTGCTGGTCTGGGTCGACCGCAAGGTCGTCTGGTGGAAGTGATGCGCGCGGGTGGCGGGCCGGAATATCCCGAGACGGAGGCGGAGCTGCGGGTGCAGCTCGCCGCCTGCTACCGCCTGGTCGCCCACTTCGGCATGGACGACCTGATCTACAACCACATCTCCGCGCGGGTGCCGGGCGCCGAGGATCACTTCCTCATCAATCCCTACGGACACTTCTTCCGCGAAATCACGGCCTCGTCGCTGGTCAAGATCGACCTGGACGGCAACCAGGTGGAGCCGAGCAACTACGAGGTCAACCGCGCGGGCTTCGTGATCCACGCGGCGGTTCACAAGGCGCGGCCCGACGCCCGCTGCGTGCTGCACACCCACTCCGACGCGGCGACGGCGGTTTCGGCACTGAAGTCGGGCCTGCTGCCGCTCAGCCAGTTCGCCATGCACTTCTACAACCGGGTCGGCCTGCACGACTACGAGGGCGTGGTGCTGGACCTGGAAGAGCAGGCACGGCTGCAGGCCAACCTCGGCGGCCACCGGGTGCTGCTGCTGCGCAATCACGGCGTTCTGACCCTCGGCCAGACGGTGCCCGAGGCCTTCATGCTGGTCTACTACTTCGAGCGGGCGGCGCGCATCCAGCTCGCCGCGCAGGCGGCCGCCGCTGCACAAGGCGAGGAACTCCACCTGCCGCCGCCGGAGGTCTGCGAGCACACCGCGCGCCAGTTCACCGAACTGCAGGGCGACATCCGCTGGCCCGGCAGCCGTGAGTGGCCGGGCTTCCTGCGCCTGCTCGATGACACCGACCCGGGCTATCGGGACTGAATTCTTTTCTGAACCTCTTTGCCAAGGAGATCTTGAGTGATGGAAGTGCAGCCGCTCGGCCCGGTGTTGGGCGTGGAAGTGACCGGAGTGGATCTCTCCGAGCCGCTGGACAATGAAAGCTTTTCCGCCATCCGCCAGGCGCTGAACGATCACTGCCTGGTGCTGATCCGGGACCAGGACTTGAGCGAGGCGGAACACGTCGCCTTTGCCCGGCGCTTCGGCGACCTGCAGGTCCACGTGCTGAAGCAGTTCCTGACGACGCCCTATCCTGAGCTCTACGTGCTGTCCAACAAGGCGGTCGACGGCAAGCCGATCGGCAACCACAAGGAGGGCTGGAACTGGCACTCCGACTGGTCCTACTACGAGGTCCCCTGCCTGGGCTCGGTGCTCTACGCCCGCGAGGTGCCGCCGGAAGGCGCCGACACGCTCTTTGCGTCCATGTACGCCGCCTACGACGCGTTGGATGCCGAAACCAAGGCGAAGATCGCCGGTCTAAAGGCGGTGCACTCCTATGCCGGCTACTATGCCAAGGCCTTCTCCGACCGCGAGCCGCTGTCCGAAGAACAGAAGGCCAAGACGCCCGACGTCGTGCACCCCATCGTGCGCACTCATCCGGAAACGGGGCGCAAGTCGCTCTTCGTCGGCGAGGATATCGTGAAGGAGATCCTCGGTCTCCCGGCGGAGGAGGGGGCCGCGCTGCTCGACCGCCTGAATCGGCATGCCGTTTCGGATGCCTTCGTCTACCGCCACAAGTGGCGGGCCGGCGACGTGGTGATCTGGGACAACCGCTCGACCATGCACAAGGCGACGCCCTACGACGACGAGACGTACATCCGCGTGATGCACCGGGCGACCATCAAGGGGACCGACCGGCCGGCGTGAGTTCTGACCCCCTCATGAGTCCGGCCGCTTCGGACGCGGGCGCTGGCCGGGCGGCCGGGAACCTTCTGGCGTTCAGGCCAAAGGCCTTCCTGTCCGCCCGGTCCCCCGACGATGTTGCCCTCTCGGTCCAGCACTGGGGCGGCGAGGGCCCGCTCAATGTCGTCCTCATTCACGGTTACGGCCAGGACCACCGGGTCTGGGGACCGCTGCCGCAGGCCTTGGCGAAGGCGGAGGTGGCGGTCTTCTCCTACGACCTGCGCGGCCACGGGCGCTCCGGCCGTCCGCGCAAGGCGGCGGCCTATCGGACCGATCGCTACTGGGCCGGGGATCTCTGGGCGGTGTTGGACAGCCTGCCGCCGCGCCCGACCGTGCTGGTCGGCTGGTCCTACGCGGGCCGCGTGGTGGTCGACTACCTGCGATACTTCGGCCCCCGCGATCTGGCGGGCATCTGCCTGATCGGCGCCTCCACCCAGGACGGAGAAGGCTTCCTGGCGCCGGAGGTCATGGGCATGGCCCGGGCCATCGCCTCGGGAGATCCCGACCTGGCCGCCAGGACCCTGGAGGCCCTGGTGCCGCTGTTCTTCGAGGTGCCGCCGGCGCCGGAAACCCTGGCGGCCCTGCTGGAAACGGCGCGCGGCGCGGCCCCGCAGGCCCTGCGCTGGATGAACGACCGCCCGCTGGACGGCGACGCGCTTCTGCAGGCTCTCGACCTGCCCTTTCTCATCCTGCAGGGCGCGGCCGACCGTATAGTGCTCACCCCCATGGCCCGCCACATGGCCGCCCAGGTGACGGGCGCTGAGCTGGTCCTCATGCCTGGCATCGGCCACCTGCCCTTTCTGGAGGCACCGGAGGCCACGGCCGACCGGCTGACGGCTTGGCTGAAGAGGATCACGGCCGAAGCGGCGGACTGGTAAGAGCCACTTGCGGCTATTTCACTGATATTATTTGTAGAAACTGCTGCCATCGCTCTGCCCATGGCGGGACTCGTCCTCCTGCGCGGACGGGCCCTCGCCGACCTGTTTTCTGGAAGCCGATATCGCCCTGCCACTTGCGGCGTCAGCCGGGGAATCCGTTGGATAACGTGGCATTAAGCGATTGTTTGTTATTTGCCGTTAACGATGTTCTACCCAAGCCTGCCTTCTTGTCGCCGCGCGGGCGGGCCGTTGACTTTGAATGACCAGGAAGGTGCCGATGGCACTGTTGTCCAGAGCGGCTTCAAAGCCGGGCGGGAAAGTCAAAATCCCCTTCTGGGTCCGTTTGAAGGCCTGGTGGGAGGGCTATGACCTGGCCATCCGGCAGAAAGACCAGATCCCCGTGGATATGGGGGATCTGACGCAGGATGCCGTGCGCTACGAAGAGCCCGAGCGCATGTCGAAGCGCCTGGAGGTGATGCAGGAGCTGTGGGGCAAGGGCATGGCGGGCCCCGGCGACGAGGACTACATCCTGAAGCTGGTGAAGCCCTTCGCCCTCGATCCGGCCTTCACCGTCATCGACGTCGGCGCCGGCCTGGGCGGGGCCACGCGCCTGATCTCCGAGAAATTCGACATCTGGATCACCGGTCTGGAGTCCGACCGCGAGGTGGCCGAGGCGGGCATGGAGCTTTCCACCATGGCCGGCCTCGCCAAGCGGGCGCCGATCCACTACTTCGACATGGACAAATACGAGTTCCGCGAGAACTCCACCGATTGTGTGTTCTCCAAGGAATCGCTCTACCTGGTGGAGGACAAGGACCGCCTGCTGAAGGAGATCATTCACATGATCAAGCCGCGCGGCCAGCTCCTCTTCACCGACTACGTGGTGGCCGAGGACGCGGACGAGCGGGCCATCTTCAACTGGGCCGACAACGAGCCGCACAAGCCCAATCCCTGGACCATGCGCGATTATGAGGTCGCCCTCACCGAGGCCCGGCTGGACATCCGCATCAAGGAAGACATCACCGACCAGGTCTATGCCATCATCACCTCCAGCTGGGCGCGCTTCCTCTCCAGCCTGAAGGGTAAGTCGGTCGACAAGGACACCGCCGAGGCCATCACCGACGCCGTGGAGCTCTGGACCCGGCGGACCAAGGCGATGGACGCCGGGGCGCTCAGGGTCTGCCGCTTCCATGCCCTGAAGAAGGAAGCGGAGAAGATGCTCTCCGACTGGTAGTCCCCCGGGTTTCTGGGGATGGAGAGAGGCCCGGCCGCAAGCCCTGAAAAGCCCGCAAATCCGGGCTTTCGACAAGGTTGACAGGCCCCCCCGCGATGCCTATGTTCCCGGCTTCCGCGCGCCGGCCCGGGCCGGCCGGTTAAAGCTGCGGACCCGAAAAGGATAGTGAAATGAAGGTCATTAACTCTCTCAAGACCGCGAAACTGCGGGAAAAAGGCTGCCGCGTCGTGCGCCGCAAGGGTCGCGTCTACGTGATCAACAAAAAGAATCCGCGCTTCAAGGCCCGCCAGGGCTGAACCGCTCCCGCTGGCGCCCCCGTTTCGGGCGGCCGCCGGCTTCAGGAGCCCTGAAACGCAAGCAAGGCCGCGCCCCTCTTCGGGGCGCGGCCCTGTTTTTGTGTCCGCCCCTCGCTTCCTGTGATTCTCTATCCGCGCCGTCGGGCCAGCTTTTCTCCCTGGCAGGCATTGACCCCGCCGGCGGGGCGGGCCATAGTCTCGAAAAATTGGTAATACCAATTGCCCCGCGCCCTCGCGCGGCGAAGGGGCAGGAGACCAGGGAGAGACCCCGCCGATGCAGATGCCGGAGCCGGATCAGGGCGTCATCGACGCCAAGGCCGATATCGTCGCCGCCCTGCGCGCCATCGTCCCCGGCGAGGGGGTGATCGTCGACGAAGAGGAACTGAAGGCCTACGAGACCGACGGCCTGACCGCCTACCGCCAGCTTCCCCTCATCGTCGTCCTGCCGGAAACCACCCAGCAGGTCAGCGAGGTCCTGCAAGTCTGCAAGGCCCGCGGCGTGAAGGTGGTGCCGCGCGGTGCCGGCACCTCGCTCTCCGGCGGCGCCCTGCCGCTGGCCGACGGCATCATCCTCGGCCTCGGCAAGTTCAACCGGGTTCTCGACATCGACTTCGACAACCGCTGCGCCGTGGTGCAGCCGGGCGTCACCAACCTCTCCATCACCAAGGCGGTCGAGGACCAGGGCTTCTACTACGCGCCCGACCCCTCCAGCCAGATCGCCTGCACCATCGGCGGCAACGTGGCGGAGAACTCCGGCGGCGTGCACTGTCTGAAGTACGGCCTGACCACCAACAACCTGCTGGGCCTGGAGATGGTGCTGATGGACGGCACAATCCTGCGGCTCGGCGGCAAGCACCTGGATGCCGAGGGCTACGACCTGCTGGGCATCATGACCGGGTCGGAAGGCCTGCTCGGCGTCGTCACCGAGGTGACGGTGCGCCTCCTGAAGAAGCCGGAGACGGCACGTGCCCTGCTGCTCGGCTTCCCGACCAACGAGCAGGCCGGCGACGCGGTGGCCGCGATCATCGCCGCCGGCATCATCCCAGGCGGCATGGAGATGATGGACAAGCCGGCGATCCACGCGGCGGAGGACTTCGTTCACGCCGGCTATCCGCGCGACGTCGAGGCGCTGCTGATCGTCGAACTGGACGGCCCCCAGGCGGAGGTCGACTACCTGATCGGCGAGGTCTCGCGGATATGCCGGGAGAACGGCGCCGTCACCGACCGCATCAGCGAGACGGAAGAGGAGCGCATGACCTTCTGGGCGGGGCGCAAGGCGGCCTTCCCGGCGGTCGGGCGCATCTCGCCGGACTACTACTGCATGGACGGCACCATCCCGCGCGCCCAGCTGCCCGTGGTGCTGCGGCGCATGCGCGAACTCAGCGAGCACTACGGCCTGGGCGTCGCCAATGTCTTCCACGCCGGCGACGGCAACCTGCACCCGCTGATCCTTTACGATGCCAACAAGCCGGGCGAGCTGGAAAAGGCCGAGGATTTCGGCTCCGACATTCTGAAGCTCTGCGTCGAGGTCGGCGGCGTGCTGACCGGCGAGCACGGCGTCGGGGTCGAGAAGCGCGACCTCATGGGCTCCATGTTCAACGAGACCGACCTGAAGCAGCAGCAGCGCGTGAAATGCGCCTTCGACCCCGAGGCGCTGCTGAACCCCGGCAAGGTCTTTCCGCAGCTGCACCGCTGCGCCGAACTGGGGCGCATGCACATCAGCGGCGGCAAGCTGCCCTTCCCGGACCTCCCGCGTTTCTGAGAGAGCTAGGCTTATGAATTCGCAGAAGGGCGAGACCCTCGCGCCGGAGACCCGCGAGCAGGTGGTGGAGGCCCTGACCTGGGCGGTGGCCGAGGAGGCGCCGCTGGAAATCGTCGGTCGGGGCAGCAAGCGCGCCCTCGGCCGCCCGCTGCAGGCGGCGCACAGTCTGGATCTCTCGCGGCTCGACGGCATCACGCTCTACGAGCCGGAGGAACTGGTGCTCTCCGCGCGCGCCGGCACGCCACTGGCGACAATCGAGGCGGCGCTGGAGGAGAAGCGCCAGATGCTGGCCTTCGAGCCCGCGGACCTCGGCCCACTGCTGGGCGGGGCGGCCGGTGCCGCCTCCATCGGCGGCGTGCTGGCCTGCAACCTTTCCGGCCCCCGGCGCATCAAGGCCGGTGCGGCGCGCGACCACTTTCTCGGTGTGCAGGCGGT
>ENA-ORCZ01000557-ORCZ01000557.1-marine-metagenome-genome-assembly--contig:-NODE-557-length-14534-cov-3.481013_pt1 | contig 14534 bp, 13 predicted proteins | sample MGYA00237785_ERZ508519 | MGnify/ENA primary metagenome ERZ508519 (study PRJEB26189, sample SAMN06268790) | marine metagenome | isolation source: Bioluminescent Bay, La Paraguera, Puerto Rico | place...
TTTCAAAACCCATCTGACGCAGCATTTCTGCCGCCGGGCGATAAACCCGTTCATCGGCATCAAAGCCAAGCTCCTCGTTGGCATCAAGTGTGTCAAACCCGCGATCCTGAAGCGCATAGGCGCGCAGCTTATTCACAAGCCCGATACCGCGCCCTTCCTGACGCAGATAAAGCACAATGCCGCCCTGCCCGCTTTTGGCGATTTCCGAAATGGCACCGCGCAGCTGCGGTCCGCAGTCACAACGCAGCGACCCGATCAGATCGCCGGTAAAGCATTCCGAATGCAGGCGGATCAGCACCGGTTTGTCCTTGGCCGGTTCATCAATAACGATGGCCAGATGTTCCTGTCCGCCATCTTCCGGGCGAAACGCAATCACGGTGACGTTTTCCGCATCTTCAAGCGGTACGCGGGCTTCGCTGACCTGGCGAAGGCTTGCGGCCGAGGCATTTTCATAGCCATTGATGCTTTCAGACTGCAAAACCAGCAGGTTCTGCGCCCGTGCCAAAGTTTCAAGCTGATCGGCACTGACCGGCACAGTCACAACCGCGGGCAACAGGCGTGCAAGTTTCGCCAACCGAATGGCCGCATGTTCGGCCATGCCGACCGGTCGCCAATCGCCCTTGGGCAGTGCATCCAGATCCAGCAACGGATTGGCTATTTCACCCAGACGATTGGCATCAACGGATGATTGGTCGGCTGAAACAAAGGCGACAAACGGATCATCCTTGGCCGTCTGACCAAGCGATTTGGCACGGACACGTGGCAGGACGATTGCCGGTGCGGTGTCGCTTCCGGCGATGTCGCACAGACGTTGCAGACCATGTTGTGACAGCGGCTCGGCGGCAATCACCGCAACGCTGTGGGCTTCGCCATTGTCATGCCCCTGAACCAGGACGATCTCGCCACGGCGCAAATCGGCCACGGCGCGGGAAACCGTTACCAGATCGGTTGCCGGGATCAGATTGCTGTCATTTTGGGCCGTCACGGCGGAGCTTTGGGTCATCGGCATCTTGTCTTTGTGATCACAACATCGCGATCCGGTGGCTATGGGGCTGGATAAAGACCCGGTTTAATTCATATAAGCGCATCAGGCGATGCGAACCTGCTTGGTCGGTGATGCGCAAAATCGCAGGAAGAAGCACATCTTTCAAGATTTTACGACACGACTTGGCGGACAAATCGCCCCTACTACCTAATCCGGTTGGGCCGGGAGTTAAAGGACCAAAGCGAAAACAGTTTGTTCTTGAAAATAGAACTTAAGACACTGATCCTATGAGGCAGCTTTGCGATACTTCATGCATATATGGCGCTCCGGCGTCGAAAGCGCCACAAAAACAGGCCAGTAAAATCAAGATCAGGCAAAGATCCCCATCACGTGTGCGGATCTGACAAGCAGCAAGGGATGGTGAATGTCGACAGGTAAACAGGTTCTGGTGGTTGAGGATGACGCAGCGCTCAGCCAATCTTTGACAGAACAGCTCAGACTTCATGAGGACTTCGAATGCGTGGTCGCCAACAGTGGCAAGGAGGCACTTTATCTTGCCAAGGATTCCTATTTTGATGTGATCCTGCTTGATGTCGGCCTGCCTGATATGGATGGCCGTGATGTCTGTAAACTGATGCGCCGTGCCAATGTCAAATCACCGATCATCATGCTGACCGGGGCCAATAGTGACTCTGACACCATTCTGGGTCTGGAATCGGGTGCCAATGACTATGTCACCAAGCCGTTTCGTCTTAATGTGCTTTTGGCCCGCATCCGCGCCCATATCCGCCAGCATGAACAAAGCGAAGATGCGGTCTTTGTCATCGGCCCCTACAGCTTCCAGCCCAGTGCCAAGATCCTGATTGAAACCGCGACCGAGAAAAAAGTCCGCCTGACGGAAAAGGAAACCTCGATCCTGAAATTCCTGTTCCGGGCGGGCGACAAACCGGTCAGCCGCGAAACCCTGCTGGACGAAGTCTGGGGCTATAACGCCGGCGTCACCACCCATACGCTTGAAACCCACGTCTATCGCCTGCGCCAGAAAATCGAAAAGGATCCGTCAAACGCGGCAATCCTGATTACCGAACCCGGCGGTTACAAGCTGATCCCGTGATCTGGTGCCGTTTTCATACCGACCAAAAGAAAATCCCGCTGATGCGGGATTTTTTTGTCACAGATTGGCTTGGCGCGCGTCTATGTCCTTGTGCTGATTATCCACAGGAAGGCGCGTTTCACGTAAACACGCGCCAAAGACGTAAATCCAACCTCAAATTGAGCCCATTTTGCAGGTTTTTGGCCCCAAAATCGGATTTAACACCGAAATAGAGGCCATTTTTACCTGATCAATAGCCTCGAGACCCAAAAATTGCTGTCCCAACCCGCACATGGGTGGCGCCAAACCGGATTGCAACCTCGTAATCGCCACTCATGCCCATGCTTTTGATTTTAAGGCCATGGCGATCAGCAATCTTGCCAAGCAGGGTGAAATGCGGTGCGGGTTCTTCGTCCACCGGGGGAATGCACATCAGGCCGATGATCGGTAGTTTAAGCTCTTCCCGGCACATCTTGATGAAGTCATCGGCATCCTTTGGCGCGATGCCGGCCTTTTGCTCTTCCTCGCCAGTATTAATCTGAATGAACAGATCCGGGCAGGTGCCGGTCTTGTCACGATGCTTGGCCAATGCATTGGCAAGTTTGGGGCGATCCACGGTTTCGATCACGTCAAACAGGGCCACCGCGTCCTTGACCTTGTTGGTCTGAAGCGGCCCGATCAGATGCAGCTCAATATCGGGGAACTCGGCGCGCAATCCCGGCCATTTCCCGGCGGCTTCCTGCACACGGTTTTCACCAAATACACGCCTGCCATCCACAAGCGCCTTGCGTACATGATCGGCACCGTGGTTCTTGCTGACACAGACCAGCGTCACATCCGTTGGATCACGATCGGACGCCTTACATGCCGTATTGATATTGCTTTGGATTTCGGCAAGGTTGGCGGCAACATCGGTTTTGTCAGATGACAGATCATGACTGCTCATGGAGGGTGGTCCTTCATCGGTGACGGTGACGGGCTTGGGAACGGCAGGTATAGCCGCCAAATCGGGAGTGTATCAATGGATAAGGCCCTGTTAAAGCAGGCACGCAGGCTCAATCTGCGCAATGGCGGCCCGAATTGCCCGATTCCGCCAATTGTCCTGATGACAGATGATCAAAGATTGCCCGATCCGGAGCCCGCCATCCGCGCCCTGCCCCGCGACAGCATGGTGATTTTTCGCCATTACGATCATCCCAAACGGGCAAAACTTGGTGCACGCTTGCGCACGATCTGCCGTGCAAAAGCCATCCCTTTTCTGGTCGCCAATGACGTCGCACTGGCACTGAGGCTTGATGCCGACGGGATGCATTTCCCGGAATACCGTGCCATCACCGATATGGGTATTTACCGCTACATTCCCGATCATTTCCTCCGAACTTCGGCCTGCCATAGTGCCAAAACGGTCCGGCGTCTTGCACAACTGCCCCCGCAAAATCGCCCCGATGGCATCCTGATCTCACCGATCTTCACGACCCAAAGCCATCCGGGCGCCAATCCCATGTCGCTCGCCGATCTCGGCCAATTAACCCGACTATGCCACAGGGCCGGCATGACCCCGATCGGGTTGGGCGGGATCACCGCGCAAACAATCGAAAATCTGCGGACTTCCGCACTTGCCTCCATCGCCGGGATCGGTTTTTCTGGTGCCAACACCCCGTCCACCCGTTGACCGGAGTTCTCCCGCAAAATGCCCCGGGCCCCGCACCCATCGCGCAAGACATTCACCCGTTTTGCCTCCAAACAGCCGTTTCAGTTTGGCCTGCCCAATGTCAGTGCTGCATTGACCCAGACGTCAGATAACAGTCCGATCTATTTCACGCGGGCGACATCACTGCTGCGCCGTCAGGTGCTGGCAGGCGCACCGGGTGTCAAAATCAAGTCGGACAGTTACCGGTTTCAGGTCGTGCCACGTGAAGATTGGTCAGAACAGGATTTTTCAAACAAATCGGTTCTGTTTCTGATCCCCGATGATGCGCTGGGTGATTGTGTTGGCATGGCGCTGTTTTTCCGCGCGCTCAAACAGCGTTTTACCGATATCCGGATCGCGGTTCTCAATAGTGGCAGCGCATCGGATATTTTTGCGCTGCTGCCTGATATCGAGATTTTCCAGCTGTTTATCTCGGCCACGCAGCTCAGACGTTACGATCACGTGATTGATCTCAGTGAAATGGAAGGCTGGCGTGACATCGCCACCATGCCAGTCAATCCGGAAGAAGCCCTTTGTGAGGCCTTTGGCATTTCACCCATCCCGCTTAAAAAACGGCAATTGCCAACAGGAACACGACTTAAAATCGGGATTGTGCCCATGGCATCCTCACCGTTACGAACCCTGCCCCCCAAACTAGTCAGTGAAGTCACAAAGATGCTGACCAACCGAGATTGCGACATCACCCTCGTGCTGAATGCCTATCAGGGCGTGATGAAAGCCTACAAGGCCGCAATTGATCCCCTTACGGGCAACAGCATTCGGGTTGTCGATGGCTTCAAGACCATCGGCGATCTGGTTAATTTCGTCGGGCAGCAGGATTACCTCGTCGTCGCTGACAGCGGCCCCGCCCATATTTCCAAGCTGTTCCAAACACCGGGACTCGGCATTTACAGCTCCGCAGACGCCAAAACGCTGCAAGGTCGACATACAAATTTACGTGCCTGGCAAAGCGATTTCAAAGGGCCGCACTGCGCTGCCCCCTGTGGACTGGCAAAGCTGCGTGCGACACCTGATGGCAAGATCGGCTGTATGGGTAGTCTTGGTCTGCCAATCAGCGCACTGCCAAATATGCCTGAAAAAAGTGATCCCGAACTGGCCCGTGCATTGGTCACAAACAAACCGGTGCCCTGCGTTGCCAAGTTGGAATCGGACATTCCGGCGATATGTGACGTTATATCCCAGGACCTCGCCAAAGCTTGAATCCACCAAAAGCGTGATCCGTTCGCGGTGATCACATCGACAAAGATCCAAACAAGCAAAAAGAAAGGGCGGCCGAAGCCACCCTTTCAAAGCCTTGCATAATTCCGAAGAATTAGAAGGTAAGCGCGATACCGGTAACAGCACCGTAGCCGTCATTGTCGGTGCCACCGTCGATTTCTTCGTCGAACCAGAAGATCGACGATTTCCAAGCAACGCCAGCGCCCAGGGCATAAGCCAAACCAAGGTCAACCGTGTTGATTTCACCGGAATCGCCAGCATCAGCACCTTTGGAATAGTCAGCATAACCGTAGGTCAGGGAAACAGCAGCTGCATCCATCGCATAGGAAACGCCAAGATCAAACTGATCAGTATCATCTGAATCTGCGGTACCACGTTCACCAACGCCATAATCGTCTTCGACGTGAGAGTACGAACCACCGACGGTGAAGTTAGCGAAGCCAACATTCACACCACCGCCATAGACGTTACCTTCGCCGTAGTTTTCAGCAATCGCAGAAACACCCAGCGAAACGCCATTGAAATCGCCAGAATATTCAACACCACCCGAAACGATGTTCAGGCCATCACCGGAAGTGTCGTCATGCAGACCACCAATCGCACCATCGGTAACGTCGCTGTCAAAGGAACCGTTACGGCCACTGTCATCCGCATAAGAAACACCAAGGCGGAAACCACCAAGGCTCGGCGTATAGTAAGTTGCGCGGTTCTGGTCACCAGCAGTGGTGCTGGTATCGATCAGATAGTTTGCATTGGTCCAGATGGTGAGGTCACCATCGTTGATGCCAACCGGGCCAACAGCCGGAGCTGCAAGCTGCATGGCATCAGCTGCAGAGTCGTTTTTACCAACTTCAAGACGACCGAAACCACCATTGAGATAAAGGTACTGTTCGTCGATCTGGTCAGAGGAAGTTTCACCTTCAAGTTCGACAACAGCACCAACTTCGATACCGTTATCAAGCGTCGTTGAACCAGTGAAGTGAATCTCGGTGTTGGACTGGAACGCGTTTTTACGACCGCCAGCACCAGTGTTGTCTTCATCAGCGAAGCCAATCCACTGGTTCATGAAACCGCCAACCGAAAGCTGGATCGGCTCGGAAGCATGTGCGGAACCCGCAGCAGCAACAGCGACAAGCGCGCTGGAAGCAAAAAGAATCTTTTTCATCATTACCCTCGAAGAAAAACGTTTCGGGATGACAGGATCAGGAATGATCCCGCCGATCTCACGGGAATGATAAAGCCAGCGTAATGACCAATGGTCAATAAAAGTAAATGACCGATGGTTATTTATTTCACACATCGTTGCGCAATTGCCACACTTGTTCCCGTAACACCTTTACAAATCGTTCCCACCCATTTGCACACAGAGCAAGCGTATCTATCGCCATTATCTGACCAAAAGTCACTTTTTGTGGTGAAGTAGTATATTGCACTGGTCGTAACTTTGGGCCGCTCTTGCTGGTATTCTCCAATCGCGCTAATGAGTCTTGCCCCTACTCCGGCAGAGAAACAAAAAAGAGACTTTGCGACAAAAATCAATCAGCTGCCTATAGGTTCAAGACTCAAACGGCCGGCGATCAAAGGCGCTCATTTTGCAAACAAATAAAAAAAGGGGTGGCCGAAGCCACCCCTTTCGTCTGTTTCAAATTCCGAAGAATTAGAAGTCGAGACGCAGACCGGTAACAGCACCGTATGCATCGGTGTCCGTGCCGCCCTGTACATCGTCTTCACCCCAGAAGATCGACGAACGCCAGGAAACGCCTGCACCAAGAGCGTAACGGAGACCAAGGTCAATAGCCTGCGTTTCGGTCGGCGTTCTGTCGCCATCGGTACGTTCACTGTCCTGATAAGCATAGGTCAGGGAGATGGAAGCGGCATCCATTGCGTAAGAAACGCCGATGTCATATGCATCTACGTCGCCGCCACGATCAGAAGTCGCGTTTTCAGAAATACCGTAGTCATCTTCTACATGACCCCAGGAAGAACCAACGGTGAACGCACCGAAGCCAATATTGGCACCAATACCGTACCAGTTGCCTTCGCCGTAGTTTTCACCCTCGGCAGAAACGCTGAGGCTGAAGCCATCGAAATCGCCGCTATATGCAACAGCAGCAGAAACGATGTTCATGTCGCCGCCAGAACTGTCGCTCTGGAAACCACCGATAACTTCATCACCGTCAACGGTTGCAACTTCGGTGTCAAAATCACCGTTGGTGGTACCTTGGTCAGCGTAGGAAACACCAGCCTGGAAACCGCCGAAGGACGGGGTGAAATAGGTTACGCGGTTCTGGTCACCAGAGGACGGAACGGTATCGATCAGCGAAACGCTGTCGGTCCATGCGGTCATGTCACCGTCGTTCACGCCAACCGGGCCAACAGACGGAGCGGTAATCGACATGGAGTCAGCAACAGAGTCGTTTTTACCGATTTCAAAACGACCGAAGCCACCGCTAAGATAGAGGAACTGCTCGTCGATCTGGTCCGAAGAAGTTTCAGCTTCGAGTTCGATGTGCGCGCCAACCTGGATACCGTTATCAAGGATGGTTTCACCATCGAAATACACTTCGGAGTCAGACTGGAAGGCATTTTTCGCTTCATCACCGTCATCGGAATCAGCAAAACCGGCCCACTGTTCCATGTAACCACCGAGCGACAGAGTGATCGGCTCGGAAGCCTGTGCGGCACCAGCGAAACCGAAAGCGGCCATCGCGCTACCAGCAAGAAGAATCTTTTTCATCTTTTCCCTCAACGTCTTTGCATGCGTTTTACGCAACAAATGTATTTGGACAGCTTTTGCTGCCCGGTTCGGGAATGATGGAGCCACCAAAGAGCAGCGAAGTCAACACGCTCTGTTGCCGAAAAAGCACAAAGACAATCAACTGTTGTAAAAAAAACACACTCGTTTCCTTTGCCCCGAAACGAATTGCCGCATATATTGCTGTCCAACGCGAATTATCAATTGCTAACCGGGGTCGAACAGACGTGCGTAATTCTATATTGAAACTCTCGGCACTTTGCTCACTCGTCGCTGTGCTCGCTGGCTGTGCCCCGGGCACCCAGGCTGATTATGACAGCTATCCCGGCTCTGCCCCGGGCGATCAAAGGGTCGGAACCGAAGGACGAGCTGCGACAAAAGCAGATGTAAAAGAGCGCGGTGGTCTGTTTGGCGGAGATGGCCTGAACATCTTTGGTGGAGAAGAGAAGAAAGAAGGCCCAGGATCAGGGATTGGCGTCAACAGCTTCCTGTGGCGCGCAACGCTCGATACCCTGTCATTTATGCCGCTAAACTCCGCGGACCCCTTTGGAGGGGTCATTATTACCGACTGGTACACACCACCGGAAACAAGCGATGAACGCTTCAAACTGACCGCCTATATTCTCGGAACCGCTCTTCGTTCAGACGCGATCAAGGTTTCCGTCTTCCGTCAGGTCAATGTCGGCCCCAACCAGTGGCAGGATGCCGTGGTTGAACTGGGCACCATAACATCCATGGAAGACGCCATCCTGACCCGCGCCCGTCAGCTGCGCATTGACAGTGCAAATTCTCAATAAGGCTGATGTCGCAAGGCACATTTTATATATCGCCTGAATACAACCCCCACTCGCTACAACGCGACTGGGGGTTTGTTGTATCGGTAGAACGACGTAATGTTTTTGCGGTGATGCCAGAGAGCCTTACGACGATTCGCACCGCACTCTACTGCTCAGCTGTTGCGGCATCGCCACTGGATTTTTCGCCACCCCCCGCACAGCACTGTCGGCCGGCAAAGGTCGCAACCTACGGATCGCTGGGCAATGGTCAACAGCTTTATCATGAAGTCGGGTTTGATATCATGTCACTCGCTCTGCTGGCCGATGTGCCTGCCCACCGACCCTTGCACCTGACGCAAAACAGCCTGATTGGTCATTGGCGTTGGCTACGTGATGTTTGGCGTTACTGTGCATTACAGCCTCAACGTGATGCGCTGTGCACGTGCCATGGGACAGTGACAACCGAACTCCAGAACGGCAAAAACAATCTCGCCATTGCCGAGTTGCGCAATCTGTTCAAAAAGGTGCAGCAGAATCCGGACAATGCCGGACTATACATTTCTTTCCTGAACAGCCTATCTCTGTTTTGCCCTTTTATAGCAACCGAACTATTGTGGCGCCAGGGCCGGATTGAACATGATCCAATCACTCGGTCCCAGACCAATGATAAAGTGAGGTATAGTTGAATGACATTGCGCGCGGCTCTTCCGATTCTTGCACTTGTGGCCCTGACAACGCTCGGCGCCTGCGGATTTCGCCCGCTCTATGCCACAGCGGGTGATGATTACAACACCGCAGCCAATATGGCCCAGGTGAAGGTCGCCGTGATCAATGACCGCGTTGGCCAACTAACCCGCAATGCCCTACTTGAGACCCTGACCCCGCGTGGTCAAAGCGCAACCCCGCTTTATGACCTGAAAGTCACCTTAAGCGAATCAACAAGTGAGCAAGGCTTTACCAAAGACAACGAAGCAACCATTGCCGATTTCCTGATTAACGCCAATTACGAACTCGTCCGCCGGTCCGATACCAAAGTGCTGCGCAAGGGATTGGTCCGTGCCCGCACGAGTTACAACATCGTCGATTCGGAATTTGCAACCATCGAGGCCGAAGACGCTGCCCGTAATGACGCTGCACGCAATCTGGCCCAGCAGCTGGCCAATCAGGTCGCCATCGGCCTGCGCTCTCAGTAATCATTCAACTATCCCCCAACGAACCACAAGGCGCATCATGAAGCTCAAGGCAGCACAGGTTGAAAACTTCTTGCGCGCCCCGGATGCCACGGCGCAGCTGGTCCTGATTTACGGTGAGGACGAAGGTCTTGTGCGTGAACGTGCGACCAAACTGGCCAAAACCGTGGTCGAGGACCTCAAGGATCCCTTTCGCGTGATCGAGCTTGGCGCCGCACAGATTAAGGAAGATTCCAGCCGCCTGCGTGACGAGGCCGCCGCCATGAGTTTCGGCGGAGGCCGACGTGTGATCCGACTCCGTGATATCGGTGATGCACAGGCGCCGGTAATTGCCGACTTCCTTGGCGATCCGGCGGGCGACGCCCTGATTGTGATTGAGGCCGGAGGCCTTCCGACTCGCTCAAAACTGCGTCAGGCGGTTGAAAAGGCCGGCAACGCGATGGCCCTGCCCTGCTATGCCGATGGCGCGCGCGACATCGAAAGCCTGATCCAGTCGATCATGGAAGAACACAAACTGCGCATTGACCGCGATGCCACCAGCTATCTGGTCACCAATCTCGGGTCTGACCGGATGATTTCGCGAAGCGAGCTTGAAAAACTCGCCCTCTATGCCCTTAAGGAAGGTCAGGTCACGCTGGCAGACGCCATGGCCTGCGTTGGCGACAGTTCCGCCCGCCATTATGACGATGTCATTCAGGCCGTCTCACAGGGCAATGTGGTTAATCTCGATGCGGCGCTCACCCGTCTGGTTGAAGAGGGCCTCAACCCGGTCGGGGCTTTGCGCATGATGATCAGCTATTTTCAGAAGCTTCATCTGGTCAAGGGACAGGTTTCCCAAGGTACCAGCGCCGACCAAGCGATGAAGTCGCTCCGCCCGCCGCTGTTTTTCAAGGCCGCAGATCAGTTTCGCGCCAATCTGAATTACTGGGCGGTCAATAACCTGCAACGTGCCCTGCAAATCCTGCTGGAAGCCGAAAAGGACTGCAAAAGCGGCTTGGCGATCCCCGAAACCATCGCCCATCGTGCCATGATCAAGGTCGCAGTCGCCCGTCAGAAACAGGTCCGGCGCTAACCGCCTAATGCCTCTTCCGGCATATGTACCGATTCGCGGCGCGGCACCCTATATTCACCCAACCCCAAAAAGATAGGCATGCCGCGAAATGCGACATGCCCACTTAAAGATCAGATCTTTTCAAAGAATGACGGCGTTGTGGCTTAAAGAATCCGCTTTACCTCAACAGTTCCCCGGCGTGCTTTCGCGTCTTCTTCCTTAAGCTTTTTCAGCTGATTGATCTTTTCGCGATCAAGATCCTTCATGCTGGTTCTGGTTACGGCTTTTTTCCGATGCCATCCGTAACCTCCTCAAGCACGCCCTCGTCGACCTCTTCCTGCTCGATCGGCATGTCGCCCTCGGGCTCGTCATCATCCATCAGGCTATCGTCCAAAGCGTCAAGATCGCGCCCACCATCGACAACATCGGCAATCGATTCGAGCTCGCTGGTCAGCGCATCCTCGTCTTCGTTTTCAATATCATCAACCGATTCGGCCTCAAACTCGTCGTCTTCGATAAACATCGAATCGAATTCGTTTTCATCCGGGCTGGCAGCACTCTCCTCGTCCTCAGCCATTTCCGCGGCCTTGCCATGGGTCAGGCGCTGCAGAATGTCATCAAGCTGCTCAAGCGTTTCATAGCGGATGGAGATTTTTCCCGCCGATCCGTCAAAGTCGATATTGACCGCCAACCCCAACATATTGCTAAGGTCACGTTCCAGAGACACTGTATCTGGGTCTTTCTCGATCGAAGACCGGCCCGACGATTTCTTCGGCCGCGCGGACTTGCCGCCATCGGTTTTGACCAGTTTCTCCGCCTGACGAACATTCAAACCCTTCTTGACGATCTGGGCCGCAAGCTCGACCGCGTTTTCGGCACCCAAAAGCGCACGCGCATGGCCGGAGCTCAGAACCTTATCCGACAACATCTGCTTGATTGGTGCTGGCAGGCCCAGCAAGCGCAGGCTGTTGGCAATATGGCTGCGGCTTTTACCCAGTGCCTGCCCCAGCGCTTCTTGCGTATGGGAAAACTCGCTCATCAGGCGGTTATAGCCCTCGGCTTCTTCCAGCGGCGACAGATCCTGGCGCTGCAGGTTTTCAATCAGGGCAATTTCGGCGGTTTCGCGGTCGTCAAATTCGCGCACCAAGACCGGCACTTCATGAAGCTGTGCCCGCTGGGCCGCACGCCAGCGGCGTTCCCCGGCAATGATTTCGTATTTGGTCTCACCGGTCGAAGACGCACGCACCAGAATTGGCTGAATGATGCCCTTTTCCCGGATCGAGGCCGCCAGATCATCAATCGCGTCATCATCAAAATTGACGCGCGGCTGGAACGGCGACGGTTTCAGATCGGTGATCGCAATATGCTGCGTCGTCCCGCCCGGTCCAGGGTTTGCAGCGACCGCGTTATCGCCACTGGCGGCAACGGCAACTTCTTCGTCCTCTTCCCCCAGAAGAGCAGACAGTCCCCTGCCCAATCCGCGTTTTTTTGCTTCGCTCATGCTTTAACCCCTTCGCGTTTCAGGACTTCGCTCGCAAGATTCAAATAGGCCCGTGAACCCGGGCACTTCATATCATAGACCAGCACCGGTGTTCCGTGGCTGGGCGCTTCGGAAACGCGGACATTGCGCGGGATAACCGTGCGATAAACCACATCCCCGAAATAATCGCGCACATCATTGGCGACCTGGGCCGACAGGTTATTGCGCTTGTCATACATGGTGAGAACAATGCCCTGAATTTCAAGGTTCGGGTTGAACGCCTTCTTGACCCGTTTGATCGTCCGCACCAGATGGCTGACCCCCTCAAGGGCAAAGAATTCGCACTGCAACGGCACCAGAACTGCGTCGGATGCGACCAGCGCATTCAGGGTCAAAAGCCCCAAAGACGGCGGGCAATCGATCAGGACGTAATCAACATCCTGCGGCAATTTGCCAAGTGATTCCTTAAGCTGCATCTCGCGACGTTCGAAATCGACCAGCTCGATCTCGGCCCCGGAAAGATCCATGCCCGACGGCACGATGCTGAGCCGCGGGATCGAGGTTTCCTTGCGTGCCTCTTCCAGGGTATTGCCGTTGATCAGCACGTCATAGGAACTGATTTCCCGGTCGGATGGACGCAGCCCCAAACCGGTACTGGCATTGCCCTGCGGATCTAAATCAACAATCAAAACCCGCTGGTTCACAGCCGCCAGTGCGGTTGCCAGATTGATCGTCGTGGTGGTTTTTCCCACCCCGCCTTTCTGGTTGGCGACTGCGATGATGCGTGGACGATGGTTTCCATCTCCAGCCTTGGCACCCTCTGATTTCGTCGAAAGCGGCAAATCAATAACATCCGTCACCGGCCCACTCCTTTTAAGATCATCACGACACCGTCCGGATCGACCAGGCTGGCATGCGTGGTTACATCAAATGTCCAACCAGCGTCACGTGCGTCCGCCAGCTCATCCTCAAAGGCACGTCCCTTCAGCAGCACATAATGGCCGCCGTCTTTCAAATGGCGCTGCCCCAACTCCAACAACTTTGGTAAGGGGGCGAAGGCCCGCGCCGTAATCACATCGGCCTGCCGCGGGGCAGCCGCCTCGATCCGCTCACGCGCAATTTCGGTTTTATCCAACACACCGCATACCCGGGCAGCTTCCATCAGGAAGACCGTCTTTTTGGTGTTGGATTCCATCAAGGTGACATTAGTGGCGCCAAGGATCGCCAGAACGATGCCCGGGAAGCCGGCACCCGATCCAAAATCAACGATTTTGCCGGCTGTGGCGATGTCCTGAACATAAGGCCAAAGCTGCGCAGAATCCTGTAAATGACGTCCCCAAACGTCTTCGGCCGTGCTGGCGCCAACGATATTAATCCGTGGCTGCCACTTCACGACAAGGTCTGCATACTGGCTGAGGCGATCCAATGTTTCACGTGAAACATTCAAATCCTGCTCAAACCATGTTTTTACGGGTGTGGAAATTGTCTGCATATTTGAGTTATAGGCCGAGCCCAAAAAACACACCAGTCTTGATTTTTGTCCTTTTACGTTTTTGGCCGCGTCGGATGCGATAAAACCGGAATAAAACACATCGAATGTTTCACGTGAAACATTCCCACGCTCAAAACGGATCGTCCCAGAACACTTTCACCGAATATTCGAGGAAATTGGTCACCTGATCCTCTGCTGAACACCGAGTCGGATACGCTCGCGCGGTAAAACATGCGCGACTCGGCGGAGGTTGGGCGCTGCGTGGGGATGTGGATGTAAACCTAGTTGCTCTCCCTCTCCCCTGCCCCTGTTGATCCGCTCGGGCAATTCATCGCCGTAAGCTTGATCGCATCCAGTGGCGACATCACTGCCATATCGCCAAGATGACGATGCCCGACACGACAACACCCGGCCGATGGTCGCCGCCATGGCCCTGGGCGTGGCCCGCGCGGCGCTGGAAATCACCACGGAAATTCTGGAAAAAGAAGGGGTTAAGGCGGATTTCTCGAAATCACCTTATAACTCCAGTGCTATCGAGCTGGCGCTTTACCGCCTGGAGGCGGACCTGGACGCGGCCCGTTTGATGACCTACAAGGCGGCCTGGATGGCGGACAACGGCCAGGCCAATTCCAAGGAGGCCTCCATGTGCAAGGCCAAGGCCGGGCGCATGGGCAACGAGGTGACGCTCCAGTGCGTGGCGCTGTGCGGCGAGCTGGGCTACTCCGAGCGCTACCTGCTGGAGAAGCTGGCCCGGGATTCCAAGATCATCGACATCTTCGAGGG
>ENA-ORCZ01000560-ORCZ01000560.1-marine-metagenome-genome-assembly--contig:-NODE-560-length-14439-cov-3.117254_pt1 | contig 14439 bp, 13 predicted proteins | sample MGYA00237785_ERZ508519 | MGnify/ENA primary metagenome ERZ508519 (study PRJEB26189, sample SAMN06268790) | marine metagenome | isolation source: Bioluminescent Bay, La Paraguera, Puerto Rico | place...
GACGATGGTCGAGGTCGATCCGCAGGATCCGGGCTTCCAGAACCCCACGAAGTTCGTCGGGCCGGTCTACGAGAAGGCGGAGGCCGAGAGACTGGCCGCAGAGAAAGACTGGTCGATCAGGCAGGACGGCGATAAATGGCGCCGCGTTGTGCCCTCGCCGGCGCCGAAGCGCATCTTCGAGATGCGTCCGATCCGGTGGCTGCTTGAGCAGGGCGTCGTGGTCATCTGCGCCGGCGGCGGCGGGATCCCGACGATGTACGAAGCCGGGGCGGAGCGCAGGCTGGTGGGGGTGGAGGCGGTGATCGACAAGGATTTCTGCTCCGAGCTGCTGGCGCGAGAGGTTGAGGCCGATCTCCTCGTCATGGCGACGGACGCCGAAGCGGTCTTCGACGGCTGGGGCACGCCAGAGGCCAAAGCGATCTTCCAGGCGGCGCCCTCGGCGATCGGGGCGCTTCCATTCCCCGCGGGTTCCATGGGCCCGAAGGTCGAGGCCGCCTGCCTCTTCGCAGAGCGGAGCGGCAAGACGGCGGCCATCGGCGCCCTGGCGGACCTGCCGGACATCCTGGCGGGCAGGAAGGGAACCCTGGTCAGCAAGGCCTTTGAGGGGATCTCCTATCATGGCTGAGGCAGGGGTGTGCAGGTGGCAGGCGCGAACGCCTGACGGAAAGATGAGCAGATGACCCAGGAACTCGTCCGCTATTCGCGGGTCCTCGAGATCGTCGGAGACATCCTGAAGGTGCAGGTGCCCGGCGCGCGTGCCGAAGGCGGCGCGGCGGTCCGCTTCGGTGATCTTGCCGTGCTCAAGGATGTCAGCGGCGCAACCTCTCTGGCGCAGGTGATCAGCATCAACCGGGAGGTGGTGTCGCTGCAGGTCTTCACCGGCACCAAGGGTATCGCGACCAGCTCGACGGTGACCTTCCTCGGCCATCCCATGCAGGTCGCCTACTCGGACAATATCCTGGGGCGGGTCTTCGACGGCACGGGCACGCCGACCGATGGCGGGCCGGACCTCTCCATGGAGCCCAAGGTCGACATCGGCGGCCCCTCGGTGAATCCCTGCGAACGCATCGTGCCCAAGAAGATGATCCGCACGAACGTGCCGATGATCGATGTTTTCAACTGCTTGGTTGAAAGCCAGAAGATCCCGATCTTCTCGGTTTCCGGAGAGCCCTTCAACGCCTTCCTGGCCAGGATCGGCATCCAGGCGGATGCGGACATCGTCGTCTTCGGCGGGCTCGGGCTGATCTTCGACGACTACTACGCTTTCCGGAAGTCCTTTGAGGACGCCGGTGTCTTCGCCCGCACCGTCATGTTCGTGAACCAGGCCTCCGATCCCATTGTCGAACGCCTGCTGGTGCCCGACATGGCGCTCGCCGTGGCGGAACGCTTTGCGGTGGAGGAGGGCAAGCGTGTCCTCGTTCTGCTGACCGACATGACCGCCTATGCCGACGCCCTCAAGGAGGTCGGCATCGCCATGGAGCGGGTGCCCTCCAACCGGGGCTATATGGGCGACCTCTATTCCCAGCTGGCGCGGCGCTACGAGAAGGCCTGCGACTATGCCAAGGGCGGGTCGGTGACCCTGCTGACCGTCACGACCATGCCGGGCGACGACGTCACCCATCCGGTGCCGGACAACACCGGCTACATCACCGAGGGCCAGTTCTACCTGCACGACGGACTGGTGGATCCCTTCGGCTCTCTCTCCCGCCTCAAGCAGAACGTGATCGGAAAGGTGACCCGAGAGGACCACGGGCAGATCATGAACACCATGATCCGCTTCTACTCCGGCGGGCGGGATGCCCAGCAGAAGCAGGCCATGGCCTTCGAGCTGTCCGACTTCGACCGCCAGCTGCTGAAGTTCAGCCGGCTCTTCAAAGAGCGTTTCATGGACATCAACGTCTCGATTCCCCTCGAAGAAGCGCTCGACCTCTCCTGGGCGACCCTGGCCGAGTGTTTTCGGCCCGAGGAACTGCTCATGAAGCAGGATCTGATCGACAAGTACTTCCCGAAGGACGCGGCGGCCGAAGTAGGGCCCGAAGCGGGGGGCGAATCGGAGGAGGGCGAGGATGGCAAGGCTCCAGCTCAGTAAGTCCTCGCTGTCGCGCGAGCAGAAGAACCTGGCGACCTACAAGAAGTTCCTGCCGTCACTGGACCTGAAACGCCAGCAGCTCATGGCCGAGCGCGTCAAGGCGGCCCGAGTCCTGGCGGCGACCCATGAGGAGATCGAGGCGCTGCGGGCGGAGGTCGGCCGCAAGCTGCGCATGCTGTCGAACACTGCCGTCGATCTTTCCGACCTGGCGACGTTGAAGACGGTCCGCATCGGTAGCGAGAACGTGGTGGGCACCAGGCTGCCGAAGCTGGAAGCGATCGAGGTCGAGGTGCGGCCCTATGCCCTGATGGCCAAGCCCCATTGGGTCGATGCCGTGGCGGCGGTCATGCACGATATGCTTGAGCTGCGTATCCGCACCCAGGTCGAGGAGCGGCGTCTTGCCTTGCTCGAAGCGGCGGTCAGGACGATCACCCAGCGTGTCAATCTCTTCGACAAGGTGCTGATCCCCAATACGGAGAGAAACATCAAGAAGATCGGGATCTTCCTTGCGGACGCCGAGAAGGCCGCCGTGGTCCGCTCCAAGATCTCCAAGCGCAAGCACGCGGCGGGGGCGACGGCATGACCATCGCCAGGCTGAAGAAGGTCACGATCTGCGGGCTCGCCACGGAGAAGGGCGAACTGCTGGCGGAGCTGCAGGCCCTGGGCTGCCTGCACCTGCTTCCCCTGAGGCCGGCGCCGAAGGAAGTGGAGAAGGTCGCCACGCCGCGGGCCGAAGCCGCCTACAACGCCCTTCGTTTCCTCACGTCGATGCCCCAGAAGCGGCGGCAGATCCGCAGCGATCCCGGCTTCGACGTGGACGCCCTGGTGAAGGACGCGCTCGGCCTGAAGGAAAAACTGCGGGAGGTCCAGGACCGGCGCGATTTCCTCGCCCACCGCATCGCGGAAATCGAGCCCTGGGATGATATTTTCTTCCCGCCGGAAGACAGCCTCGCCGGCTACCGGCTGTGGTTCTACCTCCTTCCCCTAGGTAAGCTGAAGTCCCTGCAGGACGTGGATCTGCCCTGGCAGGTCGTGCGCAGGGACAACCGTTTCGCTTTCGTCGTGGTGATCGCCAGGGAGGAGCCGGCGGCGGACCTGCTGCCGGTGCCGCGGGTCCATACCGGGGCCCTGCCGGTCAGCGAGCTCAGGGCGCAGCTCGAGAATACCGAGATCGAGATCGAGGATCTCACGGCGCAGAGGCTCGCGCTCACCCGCTATATCTACCTTTTGAGTGTCAACCTCGCCGAGGCGGAGAACCGGGCCTCGTTGAATTTCGCCGATCAGCAGACCCGCGACGAGGAAGGCATCGTCGCTGTTCAGGGCTGGGTTCCTGTGGGCGCGCTTGGCGCGCTCCAGCAAGTCGTCGAACGGTGGCGGCTGGCGCTGCTGGTCGAGGAGCCGGGGCCGGACGACGAGCCGCCGACGCTGCTCGAAGAGGCGCCGGAGATGGAATCCGGCCGCGATCTGGCGATGTTCTACCAGGTGCCCCGCTACGGCAGTTGGGATCCCAGCCTGATGCTGGTGGTCTCTTTCGCCGTCTTCTTCGCGATGATCCTTTCCGATGCCGGCTACGCAGCGGTCCTGCTGGGCGGGCTGCTGATCTGCTGGCGTCGGCTGGGCAAGACCGCCAAGGGGCGCTCCTATCGCCTGCTGGGCCTGGTCATCGGCGGCGCGTCGATCCTCTGGGGCGTGTTGGTCGGCAGCTACTTCGGCGTTGAGCCGGCGGCCGACTCCCTGCCGGGTCGCCTCCACCTGCTGAACCTGAACGATTTCGATACCATGATGAGCATCTCGATCTTCGTGGGGATCGGGCACTTGGTCATCGCAAATGCCATGAATGCCTACGTGCTGCGACGGCGCCCGGCCGCCCTGGGCAGCATCGGGTGGATCGTGACCCTGCTGGGCGGGACGCTGCTCTGGCGCGCGGGCGGCGATACTCTGTACGGGCAGGCCGGCTATTTCCTTCTGGGCGGCGGCCTGCTGCTCTCCTTCCTGTTCACCAGCGAAAGGGCGGTGCGCCGCCCGTCGGACTATCTCTGGCGGGCGCTCGACGGCCTGAAGGCCCTGACCGGCGCCCTGGGGATGTTCGGAGACGTGCTCAGCTACATGCGCCTCTTTGCCCTGGGCCTGGCCGCGGCCTCGCTCGCTCTGACGTTCAATAACCTGGCAGCGGATATCCGGGATGCGGTGCCTGGGCTCGGCCTGTTCCTGGCCATTCTCATTCTCCTCGTCGGTCACCTGCTCAACCTGGGACTGTCGATCATGAGCGGCGTCGTCCACTCGCTGAGACTGAACTTCATTGAATTCTACAAGTGGGGCCTGCCCGCCGAGGGCACGGCGTTCCGCAAGTTTGCACGCAAGGAGGTGCAGCCGTGAACGAAATCGCAAACGCACTGGGCTGGGTCGGGATCTATTCCCCGATGGCGCTGGGCGCTATCGGCAGCGCAATTGGCTGCGCTATTGCCGGGCAGGCGGGTATTGGCGCCATGCTCCAGACCGAGAGCGGCTACGGCCGCTTCATAGGACTGGCAGCCTTCCCGTCGTCCTTCGTCATCTACGGCATCGTCGTGATGTTCACGCTGAACCGGGAGGTCACGGCGGAGAACGGGGGCGGTCTGTTCGGCATCGGCTTCCTGGCCGGCCTGGCGCTGCTCTACTGCGGCATCTGGCAAGGCAAGGCCTGCGCTTCTGCCATCAACGCTGCCAAGGAGAAGCCGGAGATCTTCGGTCTCTCGCTGGCGCCGGCTGCCATCGTCGAGGGTTTCGGTGTCTTCGCCTTCATCTTCGCCCTGGTGGTCAGCGCCGGCGTGGCGGGAGGTGCGTGATGGCGAGGCAGGGAGGCGACGAGGCGTCGTCGAGCGGGGTCGATGCGCTCATCGCGCGGCTGAGGGACGAAGGTGTCGCAGCGGGGCGCAACGAGGCGAACCAGATCGTTCGCGATACCCGCAGCCGGGCGAAGAGCATCCTGGAGAGGGCACAGAAGGAAGCCAGGGAGCGCCTGGAAGCGGCCCACAAGGAGGCGGATGCCTATCGCGCCGCTGGTGAGGAGGCCTTGAAGACCGCGATGCGCGACACGGTCCTGGATATGAAGGCGGCGCTGATGGAGAAGTTCACCTCGGACGTGCGTCGGCTGGTGGCCCATCACGTCGAGGACCCCGAACTGATCCGCAAGCTGATCCTGGAGGTGGCCGGTCGCGCGCGGGAAGCGGCGGACCTCGAAGAGGGTGACGAAGTGGAAGTCCTGCTGCCCGAGAAAGTGGTCGGCGTGGAGCAGCTTCGCCACAACCCGGAGGAACTGCGCGAAGGCAAGCTGACCGGGCTGGTCTTCGGACTTACCGGCGACATGCTGCGCGACGGAGTCACCTTCGCCGCGGCCGACGAGCAGCAGGGAGGTATTCGCGTTCACGTCGTCAACAAGGAGATTACCCTGGATCTGACCGAGGAGGCTGTCGCCGACTATCTGCTGCAGCACCTGCAGCCGAGGTTCAGGGCCGTCTTCGAGGGCGTCGTGAAGTAGGTAGCCGCTGCCGTCATGAGCGATCCGCACGCCTACATCACCCTGATCTCGAGCCTGCCCAGCCCGGAAGCGCTCTTCCTGGCCAGGAAGCCGCCGCTGTCGCGCCTGAGGCTGGATCAGCGGCTGCGCGATCTGGAGCCGGAAGACGTCGAAGCGCTGCGCCTTGTCGAAGACGCGCTGCAATGGAGCCGCTTGCCGATCTCCCTGACGGAGGAAGAGGTCGTGGCCCGGGCAGAGAGGGCGTTGGCGGGGATCGACAACGAGATGCTGCGGCAGATCGTGGAGGAGCGCCTGGAGATCCGCACCTGCGTTGCCGCGCTTCGCCGGCGCAACCGGGGCGAAGCGGCGCCGGCGCCGGGCACCTGTTGGGGCTTCGGGCGCTGGACGGATCACATCGCTCGCAACTGGACCGAGGCGACCTTCCGGCTGGACCGCGTGTTCCCCTGGCTGCGCGAGGCGGACAGCCTGATGAAGGCCGGTGACACGGTGGCGCTGGAACGGCTGCTGCTGCAGCAGGCCTGGAAGAAACTGGTCCGGCTCGCCGGTGAGCACGAGTTCGATTTCGAGGCGGTGGTGATCTACGTGCTGAAGTGGAACATCGTCGACCGCTGGACCAGGTACAATGGCGAGGCTGCGATGAGGCGCTTCGAGGAAATGATCGAAGCCAGTTTGGGCGACTACGCGACGCTGGCTTTTGAGGGAGAAGCTTGATGGCCGACTCAAAGGACAAGGACCGGCCGCGGTCCGCATCTGCGAAGAAAGAGGAGGGGGCGCGGGCAGGGGGCGGCACCGCGACCAGTGCCCGCATCGTCGCCGTGCAGGATGACATCGTGGAGATCGAGGCACTCGAGGGCGCTGATGGCAGCCCGGCCCGGCTGGTGAAGAACGAGGTGATCTACATCTGCCCGGAGGGCGGGAATGAAAAGGGAGAGCAGGAGCGGTTGAAGGCCGAGGTCCTTCGCGTCCGCGGCCTGAATGCCGACGCCCAGGTTTATGAGAGCACACAGGGCGTCGCCGTCGGAGATCCGGTCGAGCAGACCGGCGAGATGCTCTCCGTGGAACTCGGTCCGGGGCTGCTGAGCCAGGTCTACGACGGGCTCCAGTCGCCGCTGCCGAAGGTGGCGGCGGCCTACGGGATCTTCCTGCCCCGCGGCGCGACGGTGGATGCCCTGGACAGGGGCAACAAGTGGTCTTTTGTCCCCACGGTCAAGAGCGGAGCTTCCGTGGTGGCCGGCGACACCCTCGGAACGGTGCAGGAAGGGCGCTTCACCCACAAGATCATGGTGCCTTTCGGCTGGCAGGGAGAGTACCGGGTCTCCTGGATTCAGCAGGGCAATTTCCATGTCGACGAGACCGTGGCCCGCCTGGAGGACAAGGCGGGAGAGGAGCATCCGGTCTCTCTCGTGCAGAAGTGGCCGGTACGCCGTCCTCTCAGCGGCGGGCTCCTGAAACGCGGCCTCGCCCGTCGGCTCTACCCCGACGAGCCGATGATCACCACGCAGCGGCTGATCGACACCTTCTTTCCTATCGCCCGCGGCGGCAACGCCTGCATTCCTGGCCCCTTCGGTGCCGGAAAGACGGTGCTGCAGAACGTGATATCGCGGCACTCCTCGGTGGACATCGTGATCGTCGTCGCCTGCGGCGAGCGGGCGGGCGAGGTTGTCGAAACGATCAACGAGTTCCCCAAGCTCTCCGATCCCCGCTCCGGCGGCTCCCTGATGGATCGCACCGTCATCGTCTGTAATACGTCCTCGATGCCGGTCGCCGCGCGCGAAGCCTCGATCTTCACCGGCATCACCCTTGGCGAGTACTATCGTCAGATGGGCTTCGATGTCCTGCTGATCGCCGACTCCACCTCACGCTGGGCCCAGGCGATGCGCGAGACCTCGGGCCGGCTGGAGGAGATCCCGGGCGAAGAAGGCTTTCCGGCCTACCTTGAATCCTCGATCAAGGGAATCTACGAGCGCGCCGGGGTGATCGAGACCAACGACGGCTCGGTCGGCAGCCTCACCATGATCGGGACCGTGTCCCCCGCCGGCGGCAACTTCGATGAGCCGGTCACCCAGTCGACCCTCTCGACGGTGAAGTGTTTCCTCGGCCTGTCGGCGGAGCGTGCCTACAAGCGCTTCTACCCCGCCGTCGACCCGCTGATTTCCTGGTCGCGCTATCTCAACCAGCTCGAGTCCTGGTTCGATGAGAACTTCGAGGCCGGCTGGGTCAACCGGGTGAAGGAGATGCAGGACCTGCTGAACCGCGGCCAGGCGGTGCTGCAGATGATGCAGGTGACCGGGGAGGAAGGGGTGACACTGGAGGACTTCGTCACCCAGCAGAAGGCCCTGCTTCTCGACATGGCGTTCCTGCAGCAGGACGCCTTCGACAAGGTCGACGCAACGGTGCCGCTGCCGCGCCAGAAGCTGGTCTTCGACAAGATCCATGGCATCGCCGCGCAGGAATACCGCTTCGCCGACAAGGCCGCCGCGCGCGCCCACTTCACCAAGCTGACCGGCCTGTTCAAGAACTTCCACTATGCCGAGGAGAACTCGCCCGCTTACAAGACGCTTTTGAAGCAGATCGATGACCTCTCGGCCGAGATGCCGGAAGAGGCCGGTCAGCCGGCGGAGGCCTCGGAAGGGTGACACGCGGGCGGGCTGACGGATGCGACATGATCGGCGGCCCCGATGCTGGGCCGGCCGACAGGGGAGAGGGATGCAAGATGGCCAAGCGGCAGCAGAGGATCGGCAAGAAAGCCCAGGGCGGCAGGCTCGGCGCGGCGCAGGACGCCGAGGCCGTACCCAAGGCGAAGATGCGCCGCAAGGACTACGAGAAGGAAATGGCCCGGCTGCAGGGCGAGCTCGTGAAGGTCCAGTTGTGGCTGAAGCACAGCGGCGCCAGGGTCGTGGTGGTCTTCGAGGGGCGCGATGCGGCGGGAAAGGGCGGGGTGATCCGGCGCATCACCGAGCGTGTCAGCCCGCGCGTCTTCCGGGTCGTCGCGCTGCCGGCGCCGTCCGACCGCGAGAAGTCGCAGATGTACATTCAGCGCTACATCGAGCGCTTTCCGGCCGGCGGCGAGATCGTGCTGTTCGACCGCAGCTGGTACAACCGGGCTGGCGTGGAGCGCGTGATGGGCTTCTGCAGTGATGCCCAGTATGAGCGCTTTCTGCGGATCTGCCCGGAGGTCGAACGCTTCATCGTTGATGGCGGGGTGCAGCTGATCAAGTACTGGTTCGAGGTCAGCCAGGAGGAGCAGACCCGGCGCTTTCAGGACCGCATCGAGGATCCCCGCAAGATCTGGAAGCTTTCGCCGATGGACCTGGAATCGCACCGCCGCTGGTACGACTACTCGCGCGCCAAGGATGCGATGTTCGCGGCCACCGACACCGACTGGGCGCCCTGGCATGTGGTCGATGGCAACGACAAGCGCCGGGCCCGCCTCAACTGCATCTCGCACCTGTTGAGTGTGATTCCCTATGAGGATGTGCCGTTCGAGGCCATGGAACTGCCGAAACGGCAGAAGGCGAAAGGCTATGAGCCTCCGGCTTACGACTACCGGCGCGTGCCTGAGCGCTTCTAGACCCGGCGTTGGCCGGGAAACTAAATCAGGCGTTAGGTCGCGGAGAGATGCGATACCCGGGGAGGAGATGGCCCATGTCGAGGATTAGAACCCGCAGGATCCAGGAGACTGCCCTCCGGGCTCTCTGTGCGGGTGTCTGCGCGCTCGTCCTGCTGCTTGGCGGCGCGGCCCGCGCGCAGGAGCGCGTCGATCTCGCCAGCCCGGAAGCGCTGCTGGATTTCTTCGAGACCTTGAACTACACGCCGGAGGCCTGGCAGTCGGGCATCAGGGAGGTCCCGCGGGCCTACCTCATGGACATCGGGCAGAACTGGAAAGTGAACAGCCAGAACATCGAGGTGATCCAGAAGAAGCGCATCTTCTTCCGAGCCCTGGCGCCGCTCATCCTGCGCGCCAACGAAGTCATCCTGGAAGATCGGGAGAGATTGCTGGTGCTGACACAGAAGGGGGCGCAGAAGGGTAATGTCAGCGGTGACGAGGCGGCTTGGCTGGAGGCCCTGGGGCAGCGCTACAAGGTGGAGGGCGCCGACATCGAAGAACTGGTCAAGCGCGTCGACCTGGTGCCGACTTCGCTCGTTCTGGCTCAGGGGGCGGAGGAAAGCGGCTGGGGCACCTCGCGTTTCGCCGCCGAGGGCAATGCGCTGTTCGGCCAGTGGACCTGGGGCGGCAAGGGGATCAAGCCGAAGGAGCAGCGCGAGGATCTGGGCGACTATCGCATCGCCGCCTTCGATACCCCGTTGGAGTCCGTCGAGTCCTACCTGCTCAACATCAATACGAACCGGGCTTACGCGTCGCTTCGCGACCGGCGGGTCGAAATGAGGGCGCGGGGCGAGGCGATATCCGGCTGGGACCTGGCGGAGACGCTGACCTCCTATTCGGAGCGCGGGGCCGAGTATGTCGAGTCCCTGCATGCCATCATGCGGGTGAACAAGCTGCAGGCGACGGATGATGCCTTTCTCGCCGAGGGTAAGACCTGGGAGATCTATCCGGTGGGGAATTGACGGGCAGGGGACGGCTGAGGTTCCGGCCGCTCTCTTCTCCTTGCCGGCGACCGCCCGTCGCGGGCCCGGGCGCCAGGATTCAAGGTGCCCGTTTTCTCACGATTAGTCATTGGGTTGTCGAACGTTCCTCAAGTGGTCTTGTGCGACGGGAATAGGGCTGCATGCCGTGCGGCCGGCGGTCGGTAACGCGCCCAACGACGCGCCTCAGGCCAATTTTGATGTACGCACCTCGAAAGTTTATTGACTTGAGGTACGTAACGCATTTACCGTTTGTGAGATGAGCGCATCAAAACACACGCGCCGCAACAGGGAGGAAATGATGAAGAGAATAGAAGCCGCCGGACTCGGCGCGCTGCTTGCCGTTTCCATAGCGATGCCAACGGCCGCTTCGGCCGACGATCTCACGCTGTGCTGGGCGGCCTGGGATCCGGCCAATGCCCTGGTCGAGCTTTCCAAGGATTTCGAGGCGCAGTCGGGCCACACGATGAACTTCGAGTTCGTCCCCTGGCCCAACTTTGCCGATCGCATGCTGAACGAGTTGAATTCCGGCGGAAAGCTCTGCGATCTGCTCATCGGCGACAGCCAGTGGATCGGCGGCGGCGCGGAGAACGGCCACTATGTCAAGCTGAACGAATTCTTCGACAAGGAAGGCATCAGCATGGACGATTTCGCTCCGGCGACCGTCTATGCCTATTCGACCTGGCCGAAAGGCTCCCCGAACTATTACGCCCTGCCGGCCATGGGCGATGCCAACGGCTGGTTCTACCGCAAGGACTGGTTCGAGCGTCCGGAAATCCAGGCAGACTTCAAGGCCAAATACGGCCGCGATCTGGCGCCGCCCAAGACCCAGGCGGAACTTCTGGAAACCGCCCAGTTCTTCCAGGGGCGCGAAATCGACGGTCAGACACGTTACGGCGCGTCCATTTTCACCGAGCGAGGCTCGGAAGGCATCACGATGGGTGCGACCAGCGCCCTCTATCCCTTTGGCTTCAAGTACGAAATGACGCCTGGCAAATACGACATGGAAGGTGCGGTCAACTCTGCCGAGGCCGTGGCAGGTCTGGAATTCTACAAGGAATTCTACAAGACGGCGACGCCTCCGGGGTACACCGACAGCTACATGGAACAGTCGCTTGACGCGTTCAAATCGGGTCAGGTGGCCATGGCCATGAACTGGTTCGCCTTCTTTCCCGGCCTTTATGCCGACCCGGATGTCGGCGGCGACAAGATCGGCTTTTTCGTCAATCCGGGCCAGAACAAGGAAGCCTCGACCCTTGGCGGGCAGGGCATCTCCGTCGTTGCCTATTCGGACAAGCAGGACGCGGCGCTTGAATACATCAAGTGGTTCGCCCAGCCTTCGGTTCAAAAGAAGTGGTGGGATCTCGGCGGCTATTCCTGCCATGTCAGCGTGCTGAACGACCCGAACTTCCCGGAAAGCGCGCCGTTTGCGTCCGACTTTCTCCTGGCCATGGATGGCGTTGTGGATTTCTGGCAGGAGCCGGCCTACGCCGAACTGCTGCTGGCCATGCAAAAGCGTCTGCATGATTACGTGGTGGCCGATCAGGGCACCGCCAAGGAAGCTCTCGACAAGCTGATCGAGGACTGGACCGAGACCTTCGAGGACGAAGGCAAGCTCTGACCTGCAGAGCGCGCGGGTGTCTCTTCTCCCCGGGACACCCGCAACTGAAAGGCCGGCCTGACCGGTTTTCCCGACTGTCCCGGCCGCAACTCCGGTCCGGTGTCACGGGACCCGTTTCAGGCCGGTTGCTTTCCGGCATTCCAGACATTGAAGAGCATCCCATGGCCGACATGCCCATCGACCGCATCGCCAAAGCGACACCCCCGAGCTTTGCACGAAAAATCAGGGGGCTTTCCGACCGGACCATTGCCTGGCTTTTTGTCGCGCCGACAATTTTCCTGCTGCTGGCGGTCAACATCTTTCCGCTGATCTGGACGATCAACCTGAGTTTCACGGACTTCCGGGCCAACCGGCCAACGCGCGAGGTGGAGTATATCGGCCTGCGCAACTATGAGCGCATCCTGACGGACGGCGATATCTGGCTGACCATGCAGGCGACCGCCCACTTCCTGTTCTGGACCATCTTCCTGCAGGTGCTGATCGGGTTCACGCTGGCCTGGCTGATCAACCGCAAATTCAAGGGCAACGACCTCTGGACGACACTGATCGTGCTGCCGATGATGCTGTCGCCGGCCGTTGTCGGGAACTTCTGGACCTTTCTCTACCAGCCCCAGATCGGCCTCTTCAATTACGGGATCTCGTTCCTCACCGGGATCGATCCGTCCTCCTTCCAGATGATCGGCGACGTCGCGCTGGCGCCCTGGGCGATCGTGATCGTCGATACCTGGATGTGGACCCCCTTCGTGATGCTGATATGTCTGGCGGGCCTGCGGTCGATACCGGACTATATCTATGAGGCCGCGGAAATCGACCGGGCCAGCAAGTGGCGCCAGTTCTGGACGATCACGATCCCGATGGTGCTGCCCTTCCTCATGCTGGCCATCCTGTTCCGCGGCATCGAGAACTTCAAGATGTTCGACCTTGTCGTTCAGCTGACCGGTGGCGGCCCCGGCTCGGTGACCGAGCTCACATCGATCAACCTCAAGCGGGAAGCTTTCGAGAAGTGGCGCACGGGCTACGCCTCCGCCTATGCGATCATCCTGTTCGTGACCGTGTTCGGCCTTGCGTCGATCTATGTGAAGGCGCTCAACAAGGTGAAAGAAAGATGAGCAGTTATTCCATCACCGAACCGTCCGTACGGCAGAAATGGGTGGCCGGCTCCCTGGTCATCGCCTACGCGGTCATCACCCTGTTGCCGCTGGTCTGGATCCTGACGACCGGCTTCAAGAGCCCGGTCGATGCCATTGCCTATCCGCCCAAGGTGATGTTCGAGCCGTCGCTGGAAGGGTATGTCAATCTCTTCACCACACGCACCAGGGTGTCGCCGGAACAGCTGCAGGCATTGCCGCCGCCGGCAACATGGTACGAGGAGATCGTGCGCAATCGCGACATGGTGATCGCGGGCCCCTCGCGTTACGGCGAGCGCTTCCTCAACTCCGTGATCATCGGCTTCGGCTCGACCTTTCTCTCGGTGTTTCTCGGAACGCTTGCTGCCTATGCCTTTTCCAGGTTCAAGGTGCCGTTGAAGGACGATCTCCTGTTCTTCATCCTCTCGACACGGATGATGCCGCCGATCGCGGTCGCGATCCCGATCTTCCTGATGTTCCGCACGCTTGGTCTTTCGGACACGCATCTCGGCATGATCCTGCTCTATACGGCGGTCAACATCTCGCTCGCGGTCTGGCTGCTGAAGGGCTTCATCGACGAGATCCCGCGCGAATACGAAGAAGCGGCACTGATCGACGGCTACACGCGCTTCCAGGCCTTCTACAAGGTGGTCTTGCCGCAGGCAGCGACCGGCATCGCCTCCACCGCCATCTTCTGCCTGATCTTCTCGTGGAACGAATATGCCTTCGCGGTGCTCCTGACCTCCGGAACGGCCCAGACCGCACCGCCCTTCATCCCGACCATCATCGGGGTCGGCGGCCAGGACTGGCCGGCTGTGGCCGCAGGCGCGACGCTGTTTCTGGTGCCGGTCATGGTCTTCACCATTCTCCTGCGCAAGCACCTCCTGCGCGGCATTACCTTCGGAGCGGTACGCAAATGATAACCGAGTTCATGAGCGGACTTGTCCGTTTCCGCCGCGGGTCCTGGGAAATGCTGGCATCCATCCTGATCGCGCTCGGTGTGATCATGCTGATGCAGCCGCTGGTTCTGTGGGCCTACACCTATTCCTTCATCGTCACGCTGACCGGAACGATCATGTTCATCGTCGTCAGCCACTTCCCGGAATGACCTGCCATGGCTGAGATTGTGATCAGAAACCTGAGGAAGGAATTCGGCGACTTCACCGCCGTGCAGTCCTCCTCCTTCAAGATCGAGGACGGCGAGTTCTTCATGCTGCTGGGCCCGTCCGGTTGCGGCAAGACCACCACCTTGCGCATGATCGCCGGTCTGGAACTGCCGACCGCCGGCGAGATCTATATCGACGGCGAGGAGGTCGGCCAGCAGCCGGCAAGCAAGCGCGACATCGCCTTCGTCTTCCAGATGTTCGCCCTCTATCCGCACATGAATGTGCGCAAGAACATCTCCTATCCGCTGGTCAGCCAGGGCATGTCCAGGCAGCAGGTGGCGGAGAAGGTGTCGGAAGTCGCCCGCATCCTCGGCATCACCGACATTCTCGAC
>ENA-ORCZ01000562-ORCZ01000562.1-marine-metagenome-genome-assembly--contig:-NODE-562-length-14408-cov-2.685158_pt1 | contig 14408 bp, 10 predicted proteins | sample MGYA00237785_ERZ508519 | MGnify/ENA primary metagenome ERZ508519 (study PRJEB26189, sample SAMN06268790) | marine metagenome | isolation source: Bioluminescent Bay, La Paraguera, Puerto Rico | place...
AAGCGCATTGCATCGTTGCGATAGCGATAGCCGAGGTTGACGATCTTGCCCGGGTTGTCAGCCGGCTGGTAATGCCACATGGCACTGCCGGAACGGGTGCTGTGGCTGTCCGGATCCCAGTTGAAGGTCGAGGTGAAGCGCCAGTCGCGGTTGTAGCGGTACATGTACTCCAGCGCGTACGGCGATACGTCGGAGGTGGCACTCGAGCGCGTGCGGTAATCGATGCCGCGCAGTTGAACCTTGCGGTCTTCGAAGTAGAACGCCTGGCCAATGCTGAAGCGCTGGCGCTCAAAGCCATTGGGCTCTACCCAGCGGCTGGTGACGCCAAGCGAAACCTGATTGGCGTCGCCGATGCGATCCTTGCCGGAGAAGCGATTCTCGCGCCACAGAGAGGAATAACTGAAGCTGCTCTCGCCGGTATCGAAGATCGGGATATCGTCCTGATGTTCCTCCGGTACGTAGAGATAGAACAGGCGCGGCTCGAGGGTCTGGCGATAGTCTTTGCCGAACCACTGGGTGTCGCGGTCGAAGTACAGGCCGCTGTCGACACTCAGGATCGGCACGCTGCGGTCGGGTGTGTCGTTAAAGTTCGCTCCAACGCCGCCAACACCAAACTTACCCTTGTTGTCGAGCGTCACGTCGTACTTGGTATATGCGAATTTCAGCGAAGGCTTGATGAAGCCCCACGACCAGTTCAGGGGTAAGCTCACTCCGGGCTCTAAGTGAAGGCGTTCGCCTTCCGCGCGGTTGAGGCCTCTTAGGTTCTCGTCGTACCAAGTTTCTTCGCCCCCATCCTCATTGATGTAGTTGCCGCTGCGCAGGCTGCGTTGGAAGCTGACGAACTCGGTCTTGTAGGCGAAGTTCAAGCCGCCCGGCTGGAAGGGCAGGCGTCCGTCCAGGGTCAGCTGCGGCAGGCGCTCGTACGGCGTGATATCGGCCACCGTGGCACGCTCATAGGCGTGCATGTTCAAGCGCGCGGTATAGGTGTCGCCGCGGTAGGAGAGTGTGCCGCGCTGATCGAGATGATCAGGTTGGTCGATGTTGAGGTTGGTATCCAGATCCTGGAAGTAGTAAGGATCGCTGATATCGGTGTAGTCGACCTCGGCGAGCCAGCGCGAATCCAGGCCAGTACGGTTCTGCCAGCTGTACATCCAGCGCTGGTCCTCGTACTCGGACTGCAGCTTGCGGTCGTCGTTGCTGTCGTCCAGGTAGGCGGCGCCGAACTGGCCCTCGCTGCTGCGCGTCAGGTAGCGGAACTCGCCTTCCATCAGCAGGCCGCGGTCGGTCATCAAGTGCGGATACAGCGTGGCGTCGAAATTCGGCGCCAAGTTGAAGTAATAGGGCGTCTGCAGCGAAAAGCCGTTGTCGCTGGACGAGCCGATGCTCGGTGCGAGGAAGCCGGACTGGCGACGATCATCGATGGGGAAGTGGATATAAGGGGTGTAGAACACCGGAATATCCTTGACCCGCAGCGTCACGTTGGTCGCCGAACCGAAGCCGGTGGCCGGGTTCAGGGTGACGTTGTTGCCCTTCAGGTGCCAGCTGTTCTCGCCCGGCTCGCAGCTGGTGTAGGTGCCGTCCTTCAGGCGGATGATTGCGGTTTCCTCGCGCTTGGCGTACTGCGCGCTGCCGCGGACCTTGCCGGAATGCACGACGTACTCAGCGTTCTCCACCTTGGCTTCGCCGCTGTCGAGGAAGATCTCGGCGCGGTCGCCGACCAGCAGTGCGTCGCGGTCGCGAAAGCGCACGTTGCCGGTCAGCTCGCCGCGGTTCTCCAACTGGTGCAGGCTGGCTTCGTCCGCCTCGACCTGAATGCTGCCCTGGCGCAGGACCACATCGCCAGCGAGGGTGGCGATCTCCTGCTCCTGCTCGTAGCGGGTGGCCTTGGCCGACACGTAGGTGGGCGCTTCGCTCATCGGCGTGGTGTCGAATTTGCCTGGGCGGTCCGGCTCGACATAGGTGCCTGCGCAGTACGGACCGGTTTCGGCGAGCTGAGCAGGCGTCAGCTGATCGCGTGGCACCCAGTCCAGATGGCTATAGTCTGCGCTGCGCGAGGCCAGCGCGCGGCCCTTGCTCTCGGTGACCAGCTTGGTTGTGGCGGTCGGCTCTTGCGTCTTGGCAGTGGCTGACTTGGCTGTCCCCGTCGTGCTCACGGCGCTGCCGCTATGGCTCGGGCGCGGTGGCAGTGCGGGGCTTGCTGCGTTGGAGGCACAGTTCCAGCCACCGGATGCGTCCGGCTGGCAGGCGAACTGTTCGGCGGCGATGACAAAAGGAACAGCTACCGGTTGCAATGCGAGCAGACCGCCAGTAACCAATAGAGGGAATTTTCTACGAAACGCGGGGTATTTGACTGCCATCTTGTTTTTTGGTCCGTGCTTGCGGCGAGCCATCGGCCGGCTGGGCCGCACGCCTCTCGATGGGCTGAGAAAGATGCAGGATAATAAAGCATGACCCGCCTATCGGCTAGCGCCGTGGAGACCCCCTGGATGCCGCATCAAGATCAACGTCTGCTGGACCTCAGCGCCTGGCTGGACCAGCAACTACCGGAACTCTTTGCCCGTTGCGGCTGGGGCGAAGTACCGACCGCGGAGCTCACCGCGGCGAGCAGCGATGCCAGTTTTCGCCGTTACTTCCGCTGGCAAGGCGGCGAGCGCAGCCTGATCGTGATGGACGCGCCGCCACCTCAGGAAGACTGCCGTCCCTTCGTCAAGGTGGCGCAGATGCTGGACGAAGCCGGTGTGCATGTACCGCAGGTGCTGGCTGCTGACCTGCAGCGCGGCTTTTTGCTGCTGACCGACCTCGGACGTCAGACCTATCTGGACGTGATCGACGCGGGTAACGCCGATCAGCTGTTCGACGATGCCATCGAGGCGCTGCTCAAGTTCCAGCTGCAGCCGGTCGCGCAGACAATGTCGGCCTATGACGAGGCCTTGTTGCGGCGTGAGCTGCAGCTGTTCCCCGAATGGTACGTGCAGCGCCACCTGGGGCATGCGCTCAGCGAAGCGCAGCAGGTCGCGTGGGAGCGCATCTGCCGGCTGCTGATCGACTCGGCCCTGGCGCAGCCACGGGTTCTGGTGCATCGCGACTACATGCCGCGCAATCTGATGATCAGCGAGCCCAACCCTGGCGTCCTGGACTTTCAGGACGCGGTGCTCGGCCCGGTCAGCTACGACATCACCTCGCTGTTCAAGGACGCCTTCCTCAGCTGGCCCGAGCCGCAGGTACGGGCGTGGCTGGAAGCCTATTGGGGCCGTGCCCGTGCGGCGGGCGTGGCGCTGCCCGACTCGTTCGAGGAATTCCTGCGCGCCAGCGATCTGATGGGGGTGCAACGTCACCTCAAAGTAATCGGCATCTTCGCCCGAATCTGCCATCGCGACGGCAAGCCCCGTTATCTCGCCGATGTGCCGCGTTTCTTCGCCTATATCGAGGCCGTGCTGGCGCGGCGGCCGGAGCTGGGCGAGTTGCGGCAGCTGATCGCCGAGCTGCCAAAGGCGCCGCAGGCATGAAGGCCATGATCCTCGCCGCGGGCAAGGGCGAGCGCCTGCGTCCCTTGACCCTGCACACGCCCAAGCCGCTGGTGCGCGCCGCCGGCGTGCCGCTGATCGAGTATCACGTTCGCGCCCTGGCGGCTGCCGGCTTCGCCGAACTCGTCATCAACCATGCCTGGCTCGGCCAGCAGATAGAGGACTACCTCGGCGATGGCAGCCGCTTCGGCGTGGCGATCCGCTATTCGGCCGAAGGCGAGCCGCTGGAGACCGGCGGCGGAATCCACCGGGCTCTGGGCCTGCTTGGCGATGAGCCATTCCTGGTGGTCAACGGCGATATCTGGACCGACTACGATTTCGCCCGGCTACGCAAACCGCTCGATGGGCTGGCCCACCTGGTGCTGGTCGACAATCCGCCGCACAACCCCGGCGGCGATTTCCGCCTGGCCGCCGAGCGTGTCGCGACAGCCGAAGGGGAGGGCGACGCGCTGACCTACAGCGGCATCTCGGTGCTGCATCCGGCCTTGTTCGAAGGCTGTCAGGCCGGTGCCTTCAAGCTCGCGCCCCTGCTGCGGCGTGCCATGGTTGCTGAGCGAGTGAGCGGCGAGCGTTTCGGCGGATCCTGGGTGGACGTGGGTACGCACGAGCGGCTGGCGGATGTCGAGCGGATACTCGAGGCGCGGCGCTGAGATGTTCTGGCCCATCACTCTGCTGGGGCTGTTGATCGGCTGGTTGCTCGCCAGCATTCCTGGTGCGCTGCTCGGTGGTCTGCTGGGGCAGGTAGTCGATCGTCGCCTGGACCTCGATTCATGGGCCAGCTTGCGCGAGCGCCTGGCTGGCAAGTCGGCGCTGAAGGGCAATGAGCTGCTGTTCTTTCTGCTCGGGCGCCTGGCCAAAAGCGGTGGGCGGGTCAGTCCTGCGCATATCCAGGCGGCACGCGAAGAGATGCGCCGCGAGGGCCTCGATGCGTCGGGGCAGCAGCGGGCCATCGCCGCGTTCAATCGCGGCAAGGCCAGCGGCGATGGCTTGCGCGTGACCCTGCAGCGGCTACGTGGGCAGCGTGAGGAGGGGCGGCGCCTGATTCAGGCCTGTTGGCGCATGGCCCGAGCCCAGGGAAGCATGGGCGCACGTGAGCATGAACTGGTGCTGCTCTGGGGCAAGTGGCTGGGTTGGAATGCTGCCGAAGTGGCTGCGCTCGACCAGGGCGCGGCGCGGCGCAACGAGGCGCCGGCCGGGCGCGGCGGAGCCTACGAGCAGGCCTTGCAGCTACTGGGTGTGCGCCAAGACAGCGATCCGCAGCTGATCAAACGGGCCTATCGCCGCCTGCTGAGCAAGCATCACCCGGACAAGCAGGCTGGCGCGGGGGCGAGCTCGGCGCAAGTTCGCGAAGCGACCGAGCGCACCCGCGAGCTGCACAGCGCCTATGCGCTGATTCGCGAGCGCCGCGGTTTTCGCTGAGCCGGTCAGCGCAACGGCTTGCGCTCGAGCCAGCCGCGCACCCGGCGCACCAGCTGCTCCTGATCAGCGTCGCGACCGCCACCCAGGTTCGGCAGGGCGACCTGTCGATAATCCGGATGCCCGGCACGACGCGCCGCATTGCGTCGTTGCAGCGCCTGCTGTTTCGCCGCTGCACGGGTACCGGTATAGAAGTCGCCGATGCCCACTGGCAACGCCGCGACAAGGCTCTCCAGCGGCTGTTCCGCCTGCAACGGCGCGCGCGGATCGATCACCACGATTTGCCCGACATCCTTTGGCTGACGCTGCGCCAGGTACTGGCTTGCCCAGTAGGCGCCGGTGCCATGGCCGAGCACAACGATCATCGGCGCCTGCAGTGTGCGCGCATGCTCGATGGCCGCATCCAGGCGCGCCAGCATGCGCTCGGCATCCGTTGGCGACGGGGTGTCCTGCTCGGCTTGTGGCAGCGTCGAGTCGTCGTTGTCCGTGGTTGCCGTCTGCTCGGGCAAGTAGCCTGCCGAAGTCGTTTGTGCCGGGGCTTGGGCATCGCTGGCGTCAGGCTCGGCGCCTTCCTCCGTGTCGGACTTTTCTTCCGCAGTCGGGGCTTCGGTCGCTGGCGAGCGCGGGCCAGGGCTCAACGTCGAGTCCGTGGGCGTCAGGCTCAGGGTGTGCCAGCCGTGCTCGGGAAGGCCGCGTCGTAGCGGTCCGACTGCGCGTGGCCAATCGGCGGTTTCGCCTTCGCTTGGCACGATGATGAGCACACCACGGGCCTTTGGAGTGTTGGCCGGCTGCCAGAGCGCGAGGAACTTGTCCTCGTCGCCCAGCTGCAGCTGGGCTGCGGCTTCGAGCTGTCGTTGCAGCCCTTCGGCCAGCGCCTCGCCGCGTGTTTGTGGTGATGGACGTGGCGTTGCGGCTGGCTCGTCCGCCGGTGCTTCCTGCGGCGTCTCCGGTTCCTGCGCCGCGGCCATGTACGGCACGCCGCCGCCAAGCGCGACGCCGAACAAAAGCACTAGAGCAGGCAAGCGACGCATGGTTTGTCTCCGCTATGGGTGTCGGCACCACGCTGGCGCCGGCAGGGGTTATGCATTACAACAGCGTGTCGGCACGCCCATCAATTGCGTGAATATATGCTCGCCTTAACCCTGCGTTTCCTTCTTCTCATTGGACTGGTGCTGTCTTTTACCGCCGGTGCCGTGACGCTTGAGGACGACAGCCGTGCCTGGCTGGAGCAGCATCCGGAGTGGCGCGTCGGGGTGGTGATGGGCGCTCCCTACGCCGAATATGACCAGCGCCAGCGGCGCCTGTCAGGCTTTCATGTGCAGCTGATGGAGCATCTGGCGGACAACCTCGGCGTGCGCCTGCAATGGCGCCGCTTCGCTGATGAAGACGCGCTGGAGAAGGCCGCGCGCGAAGGCCTCATCGATGTGGCTCCGGGCCTGCGCCAGACGCCGGCTGGCCTGCGCCTGTGGCGTTACAGCGATCCCTTCCTGCGCATTCCGCGCTTGCTCGTCGGTGACCGTGGCGGTCCGCGTGCCATCGATCTGGAGTACCTGCACCCTCGCGAACTGGTTGCCGCCGTCGGGCCGGGCCCGATTACCGAGTTCCTCGCCAGCAACTATCCCAATATCACCGTGCTGACCGCGACCAGCCAGGCCGATGCGCTGCGTCAGGTGCTGGAAGCCAAGGCCAGCTATGCCGTCATCGACGAGCCGGTGTTCGGCCGCCTGTCGCAGCAGGTGGAGTACGACTCGCTGGCGGTGGTTGGTGATCTGGGCAACCCGCAGCTGCTGCGTATCGCCTCGCGGCGTGACAGCCCCGAACTCGCTGCCGTGCTAGAGGCGGCGATACGGCAGTTTCCGGCGCGGGAATTCAGTCAGCTGCAGGAGCAGTGGCTCAAGACCCGCAGCATCGACCTCGGTCGCGAGGTCAGCTACTGGCGCAGTCTCAGCCTGCTGCTCGGCGTCCTGCTGCTGGCGTGCCTGCTGATGTTGGCCTGGCAGCGGCGCCAGCACGGACTGCTGGAAAGTCGATTGAAGACCGCCCGACGTGACATCGAGCTGCGCGAGGCGGCCGAGGAAGCGCAGCGGTTGACGCAGTTCTGTCTCGATCACAGCACTGTCGGCATCCTCTGGCTCAACTGGGACAGCCGCGTGCGCTACGCCAATCAGGCCGCCGAACTGCTGCTCGGGCATTCGTCCGGTGGCTTGCTCGACCTGCCGCTGGAAACCTTCGACCCGGCGCTGGGCATGGATGCCTGGCTGGCGCGTTGGCGGGCCGCGCGCACGGGCGAAGACGACCGCCAGGTGCATGAATGCGAGTGGCTGCGCGCCGACGGCCAGCGCTTTCCGGCGGCGGTCACCTACAGCTTCCTGCGCTTCGGCAGCCGCGAGTATCTGGTGGTCTTTCTCGCCGATATCACCGAGCGCCGCCGCGCCAGCGCACAGCTGCAGGAGAGCGAAGCGCGACTCAAGGCCATGGCCGGTAACGTGCCGGGGCTGGTGTTCCGCCTGGAGCGCGACGGGCCGCAGGCGCCGGTACGGGTCGCCTATATCAGTGAAGCCAGCCAGCGCCTGGTGGGCTACTCCGCCGAGCGCCTGTTGCAGCCGGGGCAGGGCATCCGCAGCCTGGTGCATGCCGATGACGAGGCCGGCTATTGGGCCAGCCAGCAGCTGGCGCTGGAGAAAAGCCAGGACTGGCGCTGGCAGGGGCGCATTCTCAATCGCGATGGTGAGGTGCGCTGGGCCGATATCCGCGCTTCCGTGCGTGGCCAGCCGGATGGTCGCCAGGTGTGGGACGGCATTGTCTGGGACATCACCGACAACAAGCGCATCGAATTGGAGCTGGATGCGTCGCGCGCGCAGTTGCGCGAGTTGGCCGCCCACCTGGAGACGGTGCGCGAGGAGGAGAAAGCGCATATCGCCCGCGAGGTGCACGACGAGCTGGGCCAGGTGCTGACCGTACTCAAGCTCGAGACCTCGATGTGCGAGCTGGGCTTCGCCGACCTCGACCCGGCCCTGGCGCAGCGGCTGGAGAGCATGAAGCGGCTGATCGCCCAGCTGTTCCAGCGGGTGCGCGATGTCGCCACCGCGCTGCGCCCGCCGATTCTCGATGCCGGCATTGCCTCGGCGGTGGAATGGCAGGCGCGGCGCTTCGAGGAGCGCAGCGGCGTGGCCTGCCTGGTTGAGGTGCCGGAATGTCCGCCACTGCTGGGCAACGCCAAGGCCATCGGCCTGTTCCGCATTCTTCAGGAGTCGCTGACCAACGTGATGCGCCACGCCCAGGCACAGACAGTCAGCGTGCAGCTGCTGCTGGAAGGCAACATGCTCTGCCTGCGCGTCAGCGACGATGGTTGCGGTTTTCCAGTCGCCACGCGCGGCGCCGGCAGTTCGTTCGGCCTGGTCGGCATGCGCGAGCGGGTGCAGATGCTCGGCGGGCAACTGATAATCGACAGCCAGCCCGGCGAGGGCACCACCATCACGGCACGGGTTCCACTGGACCCGGTGCCGCTTCCATCAGCCGCAAGCACTGGAGCATTGCCGTCATGATCAGGGTCATGGTCGCCGAGGATCACACCATCGTCCGCGAGGGCATCAAGCAGCTGATCGGCATGGCGCGTGACATGCAGGTGGTCGGCGAGGCCGCCAATGGCCAGCAGCTGCTCGACCAGTTGCGCCAGATCAGTTGCGATGTGGTGCTGCTGGACATCTCCATGCCCGGCGTCAACGGGCTCGAGGCGATTCCACGGATTCGCGCGCTGAGCCAGCCGCCAGCGGTGCTGGTGCTGTCGATGCACGACGAAGCGCAAATGGCGGCGCGGGCATTGAAGATCGGCGCTGCCGGCTACGCGACCAAGGACAGCGAGCCGGCGCTGCTGCTCACCGCCCTGCGCAAGGTGGCCGGAGGCGGCCGCTACATCGACCCGGCGCTGGCCGACCGCATGGTCTTCGAGGTTGGCCTGACCGACTCGCGGCCGCCCCATGCGCTGCTCTCCGAACGCGAATACTCGGTGTTCGAACGGCTGGTGCAGGGCGATTCGGTGAACGACATCGCCGGCAAGCTGGCGCTGAGCAGCAAGACCATCAGCACCCACAAGGCCCGCCTGATGCAGAAGCTGGCCGCGCATTCGGTGGCCGATCTGGTGCGCTACGCCATGGAACACAAGCTGGTCTGAGCGCCAGCCACCGACCCGACGTGTAGGGCGTTCCCTACACACGACTCTCCCTCACGCCTAGGCCAATCGCTCCGCTGTACCGATTTTTCCGCCGCCGTTGCGCTTCTACGCTGTGGCCACGGTTCAACGGTTACGCAGGTGCAGCAGCATGGTCGAGTCAACGGCGAACGATATCCTGGTGAGCTTTCGCGGCATCCAGAAGAGCTATGACGGTGAGTCGCTGATCGTCAGGGATCTGAATCTGGACATCCGCCGCGGCGAATTCCTCACCCTGCTCGGGCCGTCCGGCTCGGGCAAAACCACCAGTCTGATGATGCTGGCCGGCTTCGAGACGCCCACGGCGGGGGAAATCCTCCTCGACGGGAGGGCGATCAACAACGTGCCGCCACATAAGCGCGACATGGGCATGGTGTTCCAGAACTACGCGCTGTTTCCGCACATGACCGTGTCGGAGAACCTGGCGTTTCCGCTCAGCGTACGCGGCATGGCCAAGCCGGACATCAAGGAACGGGTCAGGCGCGCGCTGGCGATGGTCCAGCTGGAGGGTTTTCGCAACCGTTATCCGGCGCAGCTTTCCGGCGGTCAGCAACAGCGCGTGGCGCTGGCCCGGGCGCTGGTGTTCGAACCGCAGCTGGTGCTGATGGACGAACCCCTGGGCGCACTGGACAAGCAGTTGCGCGAGCAGATGCAGATGGAGATCAAGCACCTGCACGAACGCCTCGGCGTCACCGTAGTGTACGTCACCCACGATCAGGGCGAGGCGCTGACCATGTCTGATCGGGTGGCGGTGTTCCATCAGGGCCAGATCCAGCAGATCGAAGACCCGCGCACCCTGTACGAAAAGCCGGTGAACACCTTCGTCGCCAACTTCCTAGGCGAAAACAACCGCTTGCCGGCGCATCTGCTCGACCGCCGTGGCGATAGCTGCACGGTCAAGCTCGGGCGCGGCGAAACCGTTGAGGCGCTGGCCGTCAATGTCGGTGCGACGGGGGAGCCGGTCAGCCTGTCGATCCGCCCGGAGCGGGTGCTGCTTAACGGCGCCAGTGCCAACTGCCCGAACCGCTTCACCGGGCGCGTTGCCGAGTTCATCTACCTCGGCGACCACATCCGCATCCGTCTCGAGGTATGCGGAGTCAGCGATTTCTTCGTCAAGCAGCCGATCGCCGAGTTCGACAGCGCCCTGCGTGTCGGCGACGTGGTGCCGATCGGCTGGCATGTCGAGCACGTCCGTGCGCTCGACCCGCTGCAGGCGGCCTGAGGCGATGCCTGGAAAAATCCACACAACTGCATCAAGGAGCGAACTGGTATGAGCAACTACCTGAAACTGTCCGCGCTGGCGCTCGGGCTCGTCTGTGCCGGGCACGCCGCTGCCGAGAACCTCACCGCGGTGAGCTTTGGTGGCGCCAACAAGCAGGCCCAGGTCAAGGCCTTCTACGAGCCGTGGGAAGCCGCCGGTCACGGTCGCATCATCGCCGGCGAGTACAACGGCGAAATGGCCAAGGTCAAGGCAATGGTCGACACCAACAGCGTGTCGTGGAACCTGGTGGAGGTGGAATCGCCGGAACTGTCCCGTGGCTGCGACGAAGGGCTGTTCGAGGAACTCGATCCGGGCATCGTCGGCAATCCGGACGATTTCGTCGAAGGCGCGATCCAGCCCTGCGGCGTCGGTTTCTTCGTCTGGTCGACGGTGTTGGCTTACAACGCCGACAAGCTGAAAAGCGCGCCGGCCAGCTGGGCGGATTTCTGGGATACCGAGAAATTCCCCGGCAAGCGCGGCCTGCGCAAGGGTGCCAAATACACCCTCGAATTCGCGCTGATGGCCGACGGCGTGCCGGTCAAGGACGTCTACAAGGTGCTGGCCACCAAGGACGGCCAGAACCGCGCATTCAGAAAGCTCGATCAGCTCAAGCCGCACATCCAGTGGTGGGAGGCCGGCGCGCAGCCGCCGCAGTTCCTCGCCTCCGGCGACGTGGTGATGAGCAGCGCCTACAACGGCCGCATCGCTGCCGTGCAGAACGAGAGCAACCTGCAGATCGTCTGGAGTGGCGGCATCTATGACTTCGACTCCTGGGCCATCCCCAAGGGCGCCAAGAGCCAGGACCAGGCACGCAAGTTCATCGCCTTCACCGTCGAGCCGCAGCAGCAGAAGGCCTATGCCGAGAACATCGCCTACGGCCCGGCGAATACCCAGGCCGTTTCGTTGCTGGATCAGAAGCGCCTGGCGCAGATGCCCACCGCGCCGGAGAACATCGCCGACCAGGTGGCGATGGACGTGACCTTCTGGGCCGACTACGGCGAGCAGCTCGAACAGCGTTTCAACGCCTGGGCAGCACGCTGACCCTGGAGCCCCGCCGCACTGGCGGGGCCGGTCCCAGCCATCGGAACGAATCGCGGAGTCTTCATGGCCACAGCAATATCCCTGCCGGCGAACGAGATCGCCGAGCCCAATCTGAAACAGCGACTGGCACGGGCCGAGCGGGTGAACAAGCTCAAGTCGCAGGCGCTGATCCTGCCGCTGCTGCTGTTCGTGCTGCTGACCTTTCTGGTGCCCATCGCCTCGCTGCTCTGGCGCAGCGTCGAGAATCCGGAGGTGGTGAACACGTTGCCACGCACGCTGGAGGCGCTGGCCGAATGGGATGGCCGTGGGCTGCCGGCGGAGCCGGCCTATCAGGCGCTGGCCGAGGATCTCCGCCAGGCGCGCCGTGAGCAGAGCCTGGGCGATCTGTCCAAGCGGTTGAACATGGAACTGGCCGGCTATCGCAGCCTGCTGACCAAGACCGCACGGGCAATGCCGTTCCGCGAGACGCCGGCGTCGTATCAGGAGGCGCTGGAGGCGCTCGACGAGCGTTGGGGCGATCCGGCGTTCTGGCAGGTGATCCAGCGTAACGACAGCGCGGTGACCGGCTACTACCTGTTGGCAGCGCTGGATCATCGCATCGACGAGTTGGGCGAGCTGGCCAGTGTCTCGCCGGATCAGGCGGTGTACCTGGACATCTTCGCCCGCACCTTCTGGATGGGGTTGGTGATCACCTCGATCTGCCTGCTGCTGGCCTATCCGCTGGCCTATCTGCTGGCCAACCTGCCGGCGCGGCAGAGCAACCTGCTGATGATCCTGGTGCTGCTGCCGTTCTGGACCTCGATCCTGGTGCGCGTGGCGGCGTGGATCGTGCTGCTGCAGTCCGGCGGGCTGATCAACGGTGCGCTGCTGAAGATGGGCCTGATCGACGAGCCGCTGCAGCTGGTGTTCAACCGCACCGGTGTGTACATCGCCATGGTGCACATCCTGCTGCCGTTCATGATCCTGCCGATCTACAGCGTGATGAAGAACATCTCGCCGAGCTACATGCGTGCGGCGGTCTCGCTGGGCTGTCATCCGTTCGCCAGCTTCTGGCGGGTGTACTTCCCGCAGACGCTGGCCGGTGTCGGTGCCGGCTGCCTGTTGGTGTTCATCATCTCCATCGGCTACTACATCACTCCGGCGCTGCTCGGCAGCCCGAACGACCAGATGGTCAGCTACTTCGTCGCCTTCTACACCAACACCACCATCAACTGGGGCATGGCCACGGCGCTGGGCGGCCTGCTGCTGCTCGCCACCATGCTGCTGTACGTCATCTACAGCTGGCTGGTCGGTGCCAGCCGTCTGCGGCTGGGTTGAGATGAGTCACGTTGCGGCGCGGCCGCCTTTTCAGAGTCTTCATGCCGGGCAGGAGAACCGTTCATGCTGAGCCCCTACATGTCGCCCGTCGAACGGGCCTGGTACTACGCGCTGCGCATCCTCTGCGCGCTGGTGCTGCTGTTTCTGATCGTGCCGGTGCTGGTCATCGTGCCGCTGTCGTTCAACTCCGGCTCGTTCCTGGTCTATCCGCTGCAGGGATTCTCGTTGCGCTGGTACGAGGCGCTTTTCACCTCGGCGGACTGGATGCGCTCGCTGAAGAACAGTCTGCTCATCGCCCCGGCTGCGACCTTGCTCGCCGTGGTCCTTGGCACCCTGGCGGCGGTCGGCCTGACCCGCGCGGAGTTCCGCGGCAAGGCACTGCTGATGACTGTGCTGATCTCGCCGATGGTGGTGCCGGTGGTGATCATCGGTGTCGCCAGCTACCTGTTCTTTGCCCCGCTGGGCATGGGCAACAGCTACCTGTCGCTGATCCTCGTGCACGCGGTGCTCGGCGTGCCCTTCGTGATCATCACGGTGTCGGCGACGCTGCAGGGCTTCAACTACAACCTGGTGCGCGCCGCGGCCAGCCTTGGCGCTTCGCCGCTGACCGCGTTCTTCCGGGTGACCCTGCCGCTGATCGCACCGGGGGTGATTTCCGGCGCGCTGTTCGCCTTCGCCACCTCGTTCGATGAAGTGGTGGTGACGCTGTTCCTCGCCGGCCCCGAGCAGATCACCCTGCCACGGCAGATGTTCAGCGGCATCCGCGAGAACCTCAGCCCGACCATCGCCGCCGCGGCGACGTTGCTGATCGGCTTCTCCATCGCTCTGCTGCTGACCCTGGAGTGGCTGCGCGGCCGCGCCGAGAAGCTGCGCACCCAACAACCTGCCTGACGGAATACGCACATGACTCTGCAACTTGGGCAACCCGATCTGTTGCGCCAAACGGCCTATCTCAACGGTGAATGGTGCGAGGCCGACAGTGGCGCGCGCACCGAGATCTTCAACCCGGCCACCGGCGAGCTGATCGGCGCCGTGCCGAACATGGGGCGTGGTGAAACCCGCCGCGCCATCGAAGCCGCGCAGGCAGCCCAGCCGGCCTGGCGCGCACTGACTGCGAAGGAGCGTGCCGCGCGCCTGCGGCGCTGGTACGAGCTGATGCTGGAGAATCAGGAAGACCTGGCGCGGATCATGACCGCCGAACAGGGCAAGCCGTTGGCCGAGGCGCGGGGCGAGGTGGCCTACGCCGCATCCTTTCTCGAGTGGTTCGCCGAGGAGGGTAAGCGCCTGTATGGCGATGTGATTCCCGCCCATGCCGGCGACAAGCGCATCCTGGTGCAGAAGGAGCCGGTCGGCGTCACCGCGGCGATCACGCCGTGGAATTTCCCCAGCGCCATGATCACCCGCAAGGCCGGGCCGGCGTTGACCGCGGGCTGTGCCATGGTCCTCAAACCGGCACCGCAGACACCGTTCTCGGCACTGGCGCTGGCCGCGCTGGCCGAGCGTGCGGGCATTCCGGCGGGACTGTTCAGCGTGATCACCGCCGACGCCGCGACCTCCCGCGAGGTAGGCGCCGAGCTCTGCGAAAACCAAATCGTGCGCAAGCTCTCGTTCACCGGCTCGACCGCCGTGGGCATCAAGCTGA
>ENA-ORCZ01000563-ORCZ01000563.1-marine-metagenome-genome-assembly--contig:-NODE-563-length-14401-cov-4.454273_pt1 | contig 14401 bp, 14 predicted proteins | sample MGYA00237785_ERZ508519 | MGnify/ENA primary metagenome ERZ508519 (study PRJEB26189, sample SAMN06268790) | marine metagenome | isolation source: Bioluminescent Bay, La Paraguera, Puerto Rico | place...
GAACTGGCGGAAGCGCGCGCAAGCGCCGAAGGCGTGGCCCGGGAACGGCAGATGCGCGACCGCAGGCTTGAAGCCATCGCCCGCGAGCGGGCCAACTGGGCAAACCGCGTTTCCAACGCACAGTCGCAGATAGAGGTGCTGCGCGGACGGCGCGAAGAGGCGGAAGAAGAGCGGCAGACCCTTGCCGAGGCGCCGGAGGATATCGACCTTAAGCGCCGCGAGCTCCTGAGCCAGATCGCATCCGCCGAAGAGGAGCGCAAGAAGGCGGACGACACGCTCGTCACTGCCGAAACGCAGCTTGCAGAACTCGACCGGGGCGCGAAGGCGATGCTGGAGGCGCTGTCGGGCGCTCGCGAACGCAAGATCAGGACCGAGGAACGGCTGGAGGCCGCCCGCGCCCGCAAGGGCGAGATCGAAGCGCGGATCGACGAGGCTCTCGAGGTTCCCATGTCGGCGCTTCCCGAACTTGCGGGACTGAAGGAAGGCGCGCCGCTGCCGCAGCACGAGGCAATGGAGCGCAAGCTGGAACGGCTGAAGGGCGAACGAGAGCGCCTTGGCGGGGTGAACCTGCGCGCCGATGAGGAAATGCGCGAGATCGACGAACAACGCACGACCCTTGCCAGCGAGCGCGACGACCTGATCGAAGCGATCAAGCGGCTGCGCAACGGCATTTCCAACCTGAACCGGGAAGCGCGCGAACGCCTTTTGAAGGCGTTCGATCAGGTGAACGACCATTTCCAGCGCCTTTTCACCCACCTTTTCGGCGGCGGTACCGCCGAACTCCAGCTTGTCGATGCCGACGACCCGCTGGAGGCGGGACTTGAGATCATCGCCCGCCCGCCGGGCAAGAAGCCGCAGACCATGACCCTGCTTTCCGGCGGCGAGCAGGCGCTTACCGCCATGTCCCTGATCTTCGCGGTCTTCCTGACCAATCCGGCGCCGATCTGCGTTCTGGACGAGGTCGACGCGCCCCTGGACGATGCCAACGTCGAGCGCTACTGCGATCTCCTCGACGAGATGGCCAAGAGCACGGAAACACGCTTCGTGGTCATCACCCACAATCCGATCACCATGGCGCGCATGAACCGGCTCTTCGGCGTCACCATGGCCGAGCGCGGGGTTTCCCAGCTGGTTTCCGTCGATCTGGAGACGGCGGAACGATTCCGCGAAACCGGCTAAGATTGCATCTGCTGCGGCACTGCCGCGAAAAGCATGTGCAACTTAGGTCTGGTGGAATCTCATTCCAGCTATAAAATCATTTGAAATCAGTATCTTAGTCTTTATTGAAGGCTTCTTGACACGGCAGGGGGCGCCGACTATGGTGCGCGCGGCTTACGGGGCTCTCCTGTTGTTGGATCTGACATGTCGGCGCAAGCAGAGGACGAATGAACATGTCTTCGCAGAACGGCGACCATAACGATCGGATGGCTGGCTCCCCGCAAGCGGGTCTGTCGGAGCGGCGGGCCCAATTGAACCGGAAGCTTGACGACATCAAGGCGGTGGAAGAAAAGACCGCCCGCAAGTCGCAAAGCAGCTCATCCGGATACGCGCAGGCGATGAAGCTCTCTTCTGAGTTTATCGCGGGCGTCCTGGTGGGGGCCGGTATCGGTTGGGTGGCCGACGAGTGGCTGGGCACGTCGCCTTTCGGGCTGATCGTTTTCCTGCTCCTCGGGTTCGCAGCCGGTGTCTTGAATGTCCTTCGCTCGGTAGGTGTCGTCGAGCAGCAGGATGCCAAGATCCAGCGCGAAAAAGACGCTCGGGACGACAGGTCGTAACAGGTTTTGTGGCGCCATTCGGCGCATTGATATTGAACGAGCGAAGAAGGCTGGCCGGTGGCGAACGATCCGATCCAACAGTTCCAGATCCAAAAGCTTTTCCCGATTGAAGTCGGGGGCATGGATTTGTCTTTCACCAATTCTTCCCTGTTCATGGTTTTGACCGTGGCGGCGACGTCTGCGTTTCTGATCTTCTCGACCAGCGGCCGGGGCCTCGTCCCGTCCCGCGTGCAGTCGGTATCGGAAATGATGTACGAATTCGTGGCGGGCACGCTGCGAAGCGCGGCGGGGACGGAGGGGATGCGTTTCTTCCCGCTCGTGTTCTCGCTGTTCATGTTCGTGCTTGTCGCGAACCTCTTCGGGATGTTCCCGTACTTCTTTACCGTCACCAGCCACATCATCGTGACCTTTGCACTTGCGATGCTGGTGATCCTCACCGTGATCATCTACGGCTTCATGAAAAACGGCATGAAGTTCCTCAAGCTTTTCGTCCCGAGCGGCGTGCCCGGCGCACTGATCCCGCTGGTGACCCTGATCGAGGTGATCTCCTTCCTTTCGCGTCCGATCAGCCTCTCCGTTCGTCTCTTCGCGAACATGCTGGCAGGCCACATCACGCTGAAAGTCTTCTCGGGCTTCGTCGTCAGCCTCAGCGCCATGGGCGCGGTCGGTATCTTCGGATCCATCCTGCCGCTCGGAATGACGGTCGCCCTGACCGCGCTGGAATTCCTGGTCGCCTTCCTGCAGGCCTACGTCTTCACCGTTCTGACCTGCATGTACCTGAACGACGCCATTCATCCTTCACACTGAGGGTAATCCAATCACACGGCGTTCAGCGCCGCGCGTGAGCAATCTGCAAACACCATTAGGAGCACGTGTCATGGAAGCAGAAGCAGCAAAATACATCGGTGCCGGTATCGCATGCCTGGGCATGGGCGGCGCAGGCATCGGCCTCGGCAACATCTTCGGTAACTACCTGGCAGGCGCTCTGCGCAATCCGTCTGCAGCTGATGGCCAGTTCGGCCGTCTGATCTTCGGCTTCGCCGTGACGGAAGCTCTGGGCATCTTCTCCCTGCTGGTCGCTCTGATCCTCCTGTTCGCTTAATCGCTCGCTCGCAGCGAATTTTGATGCGACTCCGGCGGCGGCGCCCCAGACCATCCGGCGTTCCGGGAACGCGGGTTGTTCCGGTGCCGCCCAGCCGGATTTAGGAGACCGGAAATGGCAAGCCAAACTCAACCGACCACAGAAGGCACGCACGAACTCATAGAAGTGCCGGCCGCGGAGCATGGCGCGGGGTTCCCGCCGTTCGACGCCACCACGTTTGCCTCGCAGCTTCTGTGGCTGGCGATCACGTTCGGCGTGTTCTACTGGATCATGAAGAACGTGGCGATGCCACGGCTCGCAGGCATTCTGGAAGACCGCAAGGACCGCATCGCCGGTGATGTCTCCGAGGCCAACCGCCTCAAGGACGAAACCGACGCTGCGATCGCGGCCTACGAACAGGCTCTGGCCGAAGCCCGTAACAAGGCGCACGGCATTGCCCACGACACGCGGGCCAAGCTGAAGGCCGAACAGGAAGCTCGCCGCGAAAAGGCGGAAGCCGAGCTGAACGGGAAGCTGAAGGCAGCGGAAGCCCAGATCACCGCAACCAAGACCGAGGCCCTTTCTCAGATCGAGGAAATTGCCGGGGACACCGCCGCAGCGCTCGTTGAGCAGCTGATAGGCAAGGCTCCGACCAAGACCGATCTGAACAAGGCGCTGAAATCGGCGATGAACTGAGGAGACCGTCATGGACGCTACATTTTGGGCCACGGTCGGTCTGATCCTGTTCTTCGTCGTGATCATCTACGTCAAGGTGCCGGGCAAGATCGGCGCCGCCCTGGATGACCGCGCGGAAACCATCCGCAAGGAACTGGAAGAAGCGCGCAAGATGCGCGAAGAAGCCCAGGCTCTTCTGTCGGAATACCAGCGCAAGCGCCACGAAGCCGAAGGCGAAGCGGAAGCCATCATTGCAGAAGCCAATTCGGAAGCCGAGCGCCTGACGCTCGAAACCAATCAGGCGCTGGAAGAAATGATCGCCCGCCGCACCAAGGCCGCGGAAGACAAGATCGCCCGGGCCGAAAGCCAGGCGATTGCCGAAGTCCGTGCCAAGGCAGCAGACGTTGCCGTTGCCGCAGCAAAGGAAATCCTCACCGCCAAGGTGAAGGACAAGGTCGCCGACGACATCCTGGCCAAGAGCATCGCGCAGGTCAAAGAACGCCTGAACTGATCTTCGGTTTCAGTTCCAAGAAAACGAGAAGCGGCCTTTCGGGGCCGCTTTTTGTTTGAGGCACTGGCAACTGCCTTTTCCTCCATCATTCTGGACCAGTGAGGCAATGCCGAAGGCCGATCCGGAAAATAGGTGAATTCGCGCCGAAGAAACCACCGACCAGAAGAAATCGAGCGGTGTTCGCTGCGCGCACGCCGACTTCCGGATCCCGGATCAGCGTATAAGTTGCATTGCACTCGTCCGCAATGACGGGTGAGGTCGGCGCTGCCGGCTGTGGCGTTTACTATCCGGCCGCCACCATCCGCACCGGCCTGAAGCTCATGCGGTGGTAAGGCGAGGGGCCGAGCTTTTCCAGCGCGCTCTGATGTTCCGGAACCCCGTAGCCCTTGTGCCGGGCAAAGCCGTAGCCCGGGCAGTCCCGCTCCAGTGCCACCATCATCCGGTCCCGGGTCACCTTGGCAACGATCGAGGCCGCGGCAACGCAAAGGCAGCGGCCGTCGCCCTTGATGAGGGCCTGGCCCGGCTGCTTCAGTCCAGGCGGCACATCGCGGCCGTCGATCAGGACGTAGTCCGGAGCGAGCGGCAGGTGCCTGACCGCCCGGACCATGGCCATCAGGGTCGCGCCGCGGATGTTCAGCCGGTCGATCGTGGCCGGTGCGGCACAGGCCACGGAAACATAGGCGGTGGTAACGATCTGCTCGAACAGCGCTTCGCGCTTTGCTTCCGTCAATTTTTTGGAATCGTTCAGTCCGTCGGGGACGCGGTCGTAATCGAGAACGACCGCGGCGGTCACCACCGGTCCGGCCCAGGGGCCGCGCCCTGCTTCGTCGACACCGCAGAATCGGCCCCCGAAAGTCCTGGCGTGCTTGCGTTCAAGCTTCAGGTCCGGACTGTCGGGAAAGACGAGGTCGAAGAGGGAAGGGGTGAATGCCATTCCGGCAACCTGCCGGTCCTGTCAGCATATCTCAAGACAATTTGTTAGAAGAGATCCAGTTGCACACCGCCTTTTTGCGGTTGGACGAAGGCGTCCGTCGAAAGCTTTTTCCGGCGCAGGTTGAGGCTGAAGCGCTTGGCTGCCAGCGCAAAACGTTTGGCGATCTGGTCCGCATAGGGGCCTCGGCCCCGCATGCGCTCGCCCCAGTTGGCGTCATAATCCTTGCCGCCGCGCATGGAGCGGATCAGGTTCATGACATGGCGGTAGCGGTCGGCCCGTTCCCGCAGGAGCCAGTCGCGAAAGAGTTCGGATACTTCCAGCGGCAGGCGCAGCAGCACATAGGCTGCCTCCGTCGCGCCATGCCCGGCGGCGGTCTCCAGCAACTTCTCGATCTCGGCATCGTTGAGGGCCGGAATGATCGGCGCCATCATGACTGAAGTGGGAATACCTGCCTCGGAAAGTGCGCGGATCGCCTCGAGGCGCTTGTGCGGTGCCGAGGCGCGTGGCTCCATCGACCGGCAGAGCTTCTTGTCGAGCGTCGTAACGGACAGCGCCACCTTGACCAGGTTGCGTTCTGCCAGCCGTGCCAGAATGTCGATGTCGCGCGTGACCAGTGCAGACTTGGTGACGATGGCGACGGGATGCGAACATGCCTCCAGCACCTCCAGGATCTCGCGCATCAGCCTGTAACCCCGTTCCAGCGGCTGATAGGGGTCCGTGTTGGTGCCGATCGCAATGACGCGTGGTGTATAGCCCGGCCGCGACAGCTCCCGCTCCAGAAGCTGTGCCGCATTGGGCTTTGCGAACAGCCGCGTTTCGAAGTCGAGACCGGGAGAAAGGCCCATGAAGGCATGGCTCGGCCGCGCGAAACAGTAAACACAGCCATGCTCGCAGCCGCGATAGGGATTGATCGACCGGTCGAAGGAGATGTCGGGTGACTGGTTGCGGGTGATGATCGTGCGCGCCTGTTCCTCCTGCACCTCGGTCTTCAGGGGCGGCAGGTCTTCAAGACTGTCCCAACCGTCGTCGAAACTCTCCCGGGAAAGTGGTTCGAACCGGCCGGATCTGTTGGTTGCGGTCCCGCGGCCTTTCCGGCGGTTCTCGGCAATCGCCGGCGGATCGGCGTCAAGTGACGCCGTCTCGGAGGGACGGGCTATTTCGTTGAGCGAACTGAGGGGCACGCGACAGGGTTCCGACTCGAATGAGAACATAAAGGGAACATACGCGTGGTGCCGATCCAATTCAAGGTCACCAGTGCTGGCTGAAAATGCATTTACAGAAAATTCGTGGAGCAGTTCAGGACCCGTCGTGCTGCGGGTGCCCGGGGCGACGGCCGAGATACTTGATGAGAATTGCATCAAGTGTACCGTCGGCCTTCATGTCCCGGATCACCGCGTCGTACCGGGCGGCAAGGTTCTCGATATCCGGATAAGTCGAGGCTTTGGCGAAGGTGTTGTAATAGGGTTTGGTGATCAGCGGCCGGGGCAGGAAGGTGAGGAAGTCCAGCCGGCCGGCTTTCTTCTCCTCGTAGAGTGTGCTGATCGTGTTGAGCGGGACGGTATCCACGCGGCCGGCCAGCAGCATTCCTATCTGGAGATTGTTGCTGGCAACGGTCTGGAATGCGAGGCCGGAGGCCAGAAAGTCGGGCGTATACGCAAAGTCCTGCGTGATGCCGACCTGCAGGCCCTTGAGGTCATCGAAGCCATCATAGGAAATCCTGCCTTCGTCTTCCGCCCGGATGAAGAAGTTCCAGCTGATGTCGATATAGCTCTCCTGCGGATAGATCAGATACTCCATCCGGTCCGGCTTCTTGGAAAAGAGCAGCACGATGTCGGCACGGCCGGCACGCGCTTCCTGCTGGATCCGGGTGCCGGATTCCACAAGTTCGACGGAGTAGGTAAGCTCCAGCCGGCGCATCACCTCGTCCAGTACCTCGATGTCGATGCCCTTGAAGACGCCGTCTTCCGCAAACTTGTAAGGCTCTTCCGGGGTCGCCAGCACGATCAGGTCGCGCGCCGGGGCGCTGCCGGAAAATATCAGCAGGGAACACACAAGGCTGATCAGGCCGGGAAAAAACCGCAGCCACGGTATCCCGGCGCAGGTGCCGGAAAGGACAGGCTTTGTGTCTGGCATTCGCTCAACCACATCGGGAGTCTGGTGGAAACGAACCAACAGCTTCGGGGCGAGCGCTTAAGATTACATGAATATGCCGGGTGAAATGCAGGGAGAGGTGTCGGATCGCAATGGCAGGATCGGTTAGCGCGGCAGACAGAGGATGAGCTGACGGCGAGGTGATGTATCGCACGGTGCCCGAAAGCGATTGGAAAAGGTTTCGATCAGGTTTTTCTTTTAGGAAATCCGGCAGGACGGTGAGGTGAGGATTGGCGAAGGTCAAGATGTGGCGATTATTGGGGTCGTTCAAGAATCGCGGCAAAATCCTGCCGGTTTTTTGCCTGTCTCCCTCGCGCATCTTGAAATTATCGGGTAATACTCCCGGACATGATCAGCGTCATTGTTCCGACAAGAAATTCCGAAACCGAACTGGTCCACGCCCTCTCGGCATTGGTGCCGGCGGCTGCCGAAGGCGTCATCCGCGAAGTCATCGTGGTCGACGGCGGCTCCACCGACAACACCGAGAAGGTTGCCGATGCCGCCGGCTGTTCCTGGGTTAGCCGGGGCGCAAGCGCGCGTTCGGAACGGCTGGTTCATGGCGCCTCTCTTTCGCGGCGCGGCGAGTGGCTGTTGTTTCTCCAGCCCGAGACGCTGCTTGAGAGCGGATGGCATCACGAAGCCCAGGCCTTCATCGAGCGGGCGTCACGTGCACCCGACGGCCCGCGCAGGGCGGCGAGCTTTCGCCTGCGCCACGAGGCCTTTGGCCTGGGTGCCCGTGTGAGCGAGACCTTCGCGGCCCTCCGGTCCCAGTTGCTCGGCATGCCCTATGGCAACCAGGGGCTTCTCATCTCCCGGTCCTTCTACCAGAAACTCGGTGGCCACCGGCCGTTGCCGGAGCTGGAAGACCTTGACTTGGCCAAGCGTATCGGCCGTAGCCGCATGGTATTCCTGCGGGCGGCCGCAGTCATCTCCGGTGCACAGGAGCGCGAAGGCGTCGTCTCGAGGTTCCGCCAGGCCTTCGCCCGCTTCTGTGTCGGCGCCCTGCGCATCCCGGCAAGCGTTGCGGCGAAACTGCACGGTTAGAGCCGGCAATCCGGTAGACCTTTCCACCTGAAGATCGAAGAGTTGGATCAAGAATCTTCCTCATCCTGAGGAAGCGCGACAGCGCTGTCTCGAGGGATGGGCGGCATACTCCCCACTTGCGGGCCATCCTTCGAGACGTGCGCAAGCGCACTCGTCGGGCTGAAGTCGCGATCTGGCAGGCACGGCCAGGAGCCCATCCGGTGCCGGCGAACATTTTGTTCAGGCTTCCCTCAGCTTGCCGCGTTTCAGGTGCTCGTCGAGCCGCGGCATGATTTCCACGAAATTGCACGGCATGTGGCGGTAGTCGAGCTGCCATTTCAGGATGCCGTCCCAGGCGTCCTTGCAGGCGCCGGGAGAACCGGGCAGCACGAAGATATAGGTTGCACCCGCGACGCCGCCGGTGGCTCGGGACTGGATCGTCGAGGTGCCGATCTTGTCGTAGGAAATCCGGTGAAACACCTCCGAGAAGCCGTCCATGCGCTTCTCGAAGAGCGGCTCCACCGCTTCCGGTGTAACGTCGCGGCCGGTAAAGCCGGTACCGCCGGTGGAGACGATCACGTCGACACCCTCGGCTGCGATCCACTCCTTCATCACCGCCTGAATGGCGGGAATGTCGTCGGTGACGATTTTCCGGTCCGCCAGCTTGTGCCCTGCCTTCTCGATGCGCTCTGCAAGCGTGTTGCCGGAGCGGTCCTCCGCCAACGTGCGCGTGTCGGAGACGGTGAGGACGGCGATGTTGAGTGGAATGAAGGGGCGGGAGTCATCGAGGCGGGACATGGGCATCTCCTTTGTTTTCAAGAGATAGGCGATTGCGAACGCGCCTGCCAGTGGGCGCGTCAAAACGGCTTCGCGGCGAGATCTGGCGAAATAAAATTTCAAAAAATAACAAGATAGGGACACTTGCAATCCATTTAGGTCAGTATTATTGACTTAAATAATCAAACCGAATTGCAACGAGCCAAGCATGACGACCTGGGACAGCCTCTACGCCCGCCGCGCAAGCCGGATGCGCGCATCGGAAATCCGCGAGCTACTGAAACTGCTGGACCAGCCGGACGTGATTTCCTTCGCCGGCGGCATTCCGGACCAATCGCTGTTCCCGGCGGAAGACTTCAAGAAAGCCTATGAAGATATCCTTGCGGGGCCGGAAGCGGGGCGGGCGCTGCAATACGGGATCAGTGAAGGCAGTCCACGCCTGCGCAACTGGATCGTTGGCCACATGCGCGCACTCGGCATAGACTGTGGTCCGCAGAACATCCTGGTAACATCGGGTTCGCAGCAGGGCCTTGATTATATCGGCAAGCTGTTTCTCACCGAAGGCGACACCGCGCTGGTGCAATGGCCGACCTATCTCGGCGCGCTGCAGGCCTTTAACGCCTATGAGCCGAACTATGACCGGCTGGACCCGGGCGCCAACCGTCTGGCACAGGACTATGCGGCTGCGGCGATCGAAAGGGGCGGGCATATCAAGTTCGCCTATCTCTCGCCGGACTTTGCCAATCCGACCGGTCTGACTGTGGATCTGGCGGAGCGCAAGCGGCTGCTGGCTCTGGCTTCCGAGCTTTCCTGTGCGGTGATCGAGGATTCTCCCTACGAGGCGCTGCGCTATGACGGCGAGCCCTTGCCGCCGATGCTGGCGCTCGACTGCGAAGCCTCCGGCGGCATCGACAATACCAGAACGCTTTATTGCGGCAGCTTTTCCAAGTCGCTTTCGCCGGGTCTGCGCCTCGGCTGGATCTGCGCCGCGGCGGATGTGGTCTCCCGGCTGGTCCTGATCAAGCAGGCAAGCGACCTGAATACGCCGGTGCTCAACCAGGAAGCCATGGCGCGCGTTGCCGAAGCCGTCTTCGAATCCCACACGGCAAGGACCAACGCGGTCTACAAGTCCCGCCGCGATGCCATGCTGGCAGCGCTCGAGCAACATATGCCGGCCGGTACCAGCTGGACCCGGCCGCAAGGCGGCATGTTCATCTGGATGACGCTGCCGCAGGGAACCGACGCGGCCGAGTTGCTGGCCAGATCGATCGAGACCGCACGCGTCGCCTTCGTGCCAGGCCGTGCCTTCCACCCCGACGGCACCGGCGCCAACACGCTGCGGCTCAGCTTCTCCTGCGCCGACTACCTCAAAATCGAAGAAGGTATTTCAAGACTCGGCCGCTTGATTACCGAAACTGTCACGTCCACCTTGTAAGCCATGTCTCGATGAGGGCGGGAACGGGATTGAGAACCGATGGCGCTGAGCGACCGGGTGGACAATTACTGCGAGCGGGTCGGGCCGGAATTCTGGTCCGAACCGCTCAACGCCGTCACCAATGCCGCCTTTCTGATCGCAGCTCTTGCCGCCTTTTTGCTGTGGCGCCGCAGGACACCGGACGATCTGCCGGCATTGCTCCTGATTGTCGTCGTCTTTCTCACCGGCATCGGCTCCTTCCTGTTCCACACCTTCGCCACCAGATGGGCGAGCCTGACAGACGTCATACCCATTGCCTTCTTCATCTACGGCTATCTTTTTGTGGCGCTGAAACGCTTCCTTCGGCTGTCCTGGTGGCAGGCGCTTGCCGCGGTCATCGCCTTCTTTGCCGTAACCCCCTTTGTCGCTCAGCTTGTCGCGCCGCTGGTCGGCTCCTCGGCGGGGTACGTGCCGGCGCTCACGGCCATCTTCGTTGTCGGTGGGCTCTTCTATCGCAAGGATCCCGGGCTTGCGGGCGAAGTCCTCCTGGCAGGTGCGGTCTTTGCGGTGTCGCTGACGATGCGCATGCTGGACGAACCGATTTGTACCCAATTTGCTGTCGGCACGCATTTCCTGTGGCATATCCTGAACAGCATCGTGCTGTTTTTGCTGCTACGGGTTCTCATCCGGCACCGCGCCGGGTAAACCACAGAGAGATATCGGAAAATTGCGGAACCTCCCGTCGGGCATTTCCCCGCAACTTTCGCAGAACAACAATATGACCTTAGGGAAGGGGCTGGATTGTCATGAGCGACACCACGAAGAGCGGAAGTGATCTCACCGAGGCGGCGCTGTATTATCACGAGCACCCGCGTCCGGGGAAACTCGAGATCCAGGCGATCAAGCCGCTCGGCAACCAGCGCGACCTGGCGCTTGCCTATTCCCCCGGCGTCGCTGCGCCGTGTCTGGCGATTGCCGACAATCCGGCTCTTGCCGCCAGCTACACCTCGCGCGGCAATCTGGTTGCGGTGATCTCCAACGGCACGGCCGTGCTCGGTCTCGGCAATATCGGCCCGCTCGCCTCCAAGCCGGTGATGGAGGGCAAGGCGGTGCTCTTCAAGAAATTCGCAGGCATCGACGTCTTTGACATCGAGGTCGACGAGACGAATGTCGACAAGTTCGTCGATGCGGTCTCCGTGCTCGAGCCGACTTTCGGCGGCATTAATCTGGAGGACATCAAGGCACCGGAATGCTTCATGATCGAGGCAAGGCTCCGGGAAAAGATGAACATCCCGGTCTTCCACGACGACCAGCACGGCACCGCGATCATCGTCGGAGCGGCCGTGCGCAATGGGCTGGAGCTCGCCGGCAAGAAGATCGAGGACGCCAAGATCGTCGCCTCCGGCGCCGGGGCTGCGGCGCTCGCCTGCCTCAACATGCTGGTCTCCCTCGGTGCCCGGCGCGAGAACATCTGGGTGACCGACATCGAAGGCGTCGTCTATGAGGGCCGCGAGGCCCTGATGGACGAATGGAAGGCGGTCTTTGCCCAGAAGACGGATCTGCGCACGCTCAACGACGTCATCGACGGTGCCGACGTTTTCCTGGGACTGTCGGCTGCCGGCGTTCTGAAGCCGCAGATGGTCGCAAAGATGAGCAAGGGTCCGCTGATCCTGGCGCTGGCCAACCCGAACCCGGAAATCATGCCGGAAGAAGCCCAGGCTGTGCGCGACGACGTCGTCATGTGCACCGGCCGTTCCGACTATCCGAACCAGGTCAACAACGTCCTCTGCTTCCCCTATATCTTCCGTGGCGCGCTCGATGTCGGTGCCACCACCATCAACGAGGAGATGAAGCGCGCCGCCGTGGAGGCGATTGCCGGTCTGGCCCGGGAGGAGCCGTCAGACGTTGCCGCGCGCGCCTATGGCGGCAAGACGGAGACCTTCGGACCGAACTACCTGATCCCGTCGCCCTTCGACCAGCGCCTGATCCTGCGCATTGCGCCGGCCGTCGCCAGGGCCGCCATGGAGACCGGTGTTGCCACCCGCCCGATCGAGGACTTCCCGGCCTATATGGACCGGCTGAACCGCTTCGTCTTCCGCTCCGGCCTGATCATGAAGCCGATCATCCAGAACGCCTCGAAGGATCCGAAGCGCATCATCTATGCGGAAGGCGAGGACGAACGGGTGCTGCGCGCCGCGCAGGTGCTGATCGAGGACAAGATCGCCGTGCCGATCCTGGTCGGCCGTCCGGACGTGTTGCAACAGCGCTGCGAACGTTTCGGCCTCAAGATCCGGCCAGGCAGGGACTTCGAGTTCATCAACCCGCATGACGATCCGCGATACCGCGATTATGTCGACGAGTATTTCGCCCGTGTCGGCCGCAACGGCATGCCGCCGAATGCCGCACGCACGGTCGTGCGCACCAACACGACGGTGATCTCGGCGCTTGCCGTGCGCAGGGGCGATGCGGATGCGGTTATCTGCGGTCTCGAGGGCCGCTTCAGCCGGCACCTGCGCGACATCAAGCAGGTGATCGGCGTCTGCGAGGGCGCGCGGGATCTCTCCGCCATGTCCCTCTTGATCAACTCGCGCGGTGCGATGTTCCTGTCCGACACCTTCGTCACCGAAGATCCGACCGCTGAGGAAATCTGTGAAATGGCGGTGCTGGCGGCCGAGGAAATCCGCCGCTTCGGCATTGAACCGAAGATCGCACTCCTGTCCCTGTCGAATTTCGGCTCCCGCGAAACGGCCTCCTCCCGCAAGATGCGCGAGGCGACGGAACTCATCTGGAAGAAGCATCCCGAGCTCGAGGTCGACGGCGAGATGCACGGCGACAGCGCCCTCAGCCTTGAACTGCGCGAACGGGTGATGCCGGACAGCAAGCTGCAGGGAGAAGCCAATTTGCTGCTCTTCCCGAACCTCGATGCCGCCAACATCGCACACAATCTCCTGAAGGTCGCGACCCAGGCGCTGCATGTCGGTCCGATCCTGCTTGGAACCGCCAGACCGGCGCATATCCTGACCCCGTCGGTAACTTCGCGCGGGGTGGTCAACATGTCGGCCCTCGCCAGCGTCGAAGCCCAGACCCGCGCGGCCGGATGAACCGGCTGCTACAATTCGCCCCTTTAATCGATCACGGCGGGCCGGTACAACCGGCCCGCTTTTCTGTTCAATAAATGGGCCTGCCATGACCCGCGTGAAACAGCCCGCAGACTGTGTCGACAAGTGCGACATCCGCACCGCCATCGATGCGCTCGACGAGGAACTGCTGCAGCTTTTTGCCCGCCGCCAGGGTTATGTGCGCCGGATGGCGCAGCTGAAGCAGCATCCGGACGAGGCCTTCGATCACGATCGGATCGAGACAATGATTGCCGCGCTGAAAGCGCGGGCGGAATCTCTTGGCCTCGAAGGCGAACAGGCCGAATCCGTCTGGCGCACCCTGATCGACTGGAACGTCGCCTACGAGCGCCGGACGATTGCGGCACGCCTGGCCGCCGCCAAGAGCGGCGACGAGAAGAAGTGAAGGCGGGACGGGTTTTCCGGACAGGCAGCTGACCTACCTAAAGGGAAAAGATCGGAGACCCCATGCCCCTGATGACCTTTTCCCGTTCCTGTTCCTTGTCTGCCCTTGTGGTCCTTGCCGCCGTTCTTGCAGTTCCCACTGCTGCACCGGCGCAAGCAACCGTTGAACCCGAGACCGTTGCAACGGGTCTCGACCATCCCTGGAGCGTCGCGTTTCTGCCCGGAGGCGGGTTCCTCGTTACCGAGCGCGACGGTGTATTGAATCACGTCGCTCCCGACGGGACGAAGACCGTTGTTCCCGGAACACCGGAAGTCTTCGCCCAGGGCCAGGGCGGGCTGCTGGACGTTGTTCTCAGCCCGGATTTCGAGACCGACTCGACCGTTTTCCTGTCCTTTTCGCAAGGCTCGCCGGAAGGCGCTGGAACCTCGCTCTTCAAGGCAAGGCTGGTGGAGACGGCCGATACAGGCTTTGCGCTTGAAGACGGAGAGATCATCTTTTCCGCATCCAACAAGGCCTATGGCGGCCGCCATTTCGGCTC
>ENA-ORCZ01000564-ORCZ01000564.1-marine-metagenome-genome-assembly--contig:-NODE-564-length-14385-cov-3.824923_pt1 | contig 14385 bp, 15 predicted proteins | sample MGYA00237785_ERZ508519 | MGnify/ENA primary metagenome ERZ508519 (study PRJEB26189, sample SAMN06268790) | marine metagenome | isolation source: Bioluminescent Bay, La Paraguera, Puerto Rico | place...
GACACCACGACCGTCGCCAGAGACTGCTCTACACCACCGAGCGCGGCCATGCGCTGGCTGTGGACCTGACGCTGTTGCAGCAAAAGCGCCTTGAACGCGCCCTAATTGGTCTGCCAGATGGCAGCGACGAGATTATCCGACGGTTTTTGCTGCAGATGATCGATCCCGAGGCGCGGCCGGACATCCTCCAGCTCTTGCGCAGTCCCTACGACCTCAAGGATTGATCCGGCCGGCGGCGCAAAAGGACTGATTTGCCGATATGAACGCTCAGGTGCCCGACGACAACGCCAACCACATTCTCCTGGTCGACGACGACAAGCGCATCAGGGATCTGCTGTCCAGGCTGCTGAAGGAAAACGGCTACAGGGTGACGACGGCTGCCAATGCGGCAGACGCGCGAACCTGTCTTTCCGGTCTGGAATTCGACCTGATCATTCTCGATGTGATGATGCCGGGAGAGACCGGGCTCGAACTTGCAGCCTTCCTGCGCCAGGATTCCTCCGTACCGATCCTGATGCTCACCGCCCGTTCTGAGACACCGGACCGGATCGCCGGACTGGAGGCCGGCGTGGACGACTATCTTTCCAAACCCTTCGAACCGCGCGAACTGATGCTGCGGATCGCGGCGATCCTGCGCCGCGGCAACCAGCAGCCGGTCGTCGCGGCCGAGGAAATCCGCTTCGGCCCGTTCTCCTTCAATGCCTTGCGCGGCGAACTCAAGAACGGCGACGCCATGGTCCGGCTGACGGACCGGGAAAAGCAGATCCTTGCCATCTTCGCCGAGCAGCCCGGCGCGACCGTTCCCCGCCACAAGATCGTAGGCGACGACAGCGGCCTCGGCGAGCGCACCGTGGATGTTCAGATCAATCGCCTCAGGCGAAAGATTGAAACCGATCCCGGCAATCCGATCTACCTGCAGACGGTCCGCGGCATCGGCTATCGGCTGGCCTGCGATTGACCCGGGCCCCCATGGACGAGCCCGCTGATTTTTTTGAACGCTATCCCGTGGCGACGCCGCTGAAGCCGTTCCTGGCGATCTATCGTCGCGCTTCGCGGCTGATGTACCGCATCATGCCGAAGGGGCTCTTCACCCGAACGTTCCTCATCATCGTCGCTCCCATCGTCATCCTGCAGTCGGTGCTCGTCTTCGTATTCATGGAAAGGCACTATCAGCTGGTTTCGCGCCGCATGTCCGAGGCGGTGGTTCGCGAAATCGCAACCATAGTCTACGTCCTGGAGAATTTTCCGCAGGATCCCGATTACAGCAAGGTGGAGAACATGGCCTCCTCGGCGCTCGGCATGTCGGTGACGGTCGTCCCGCTCGAGCCGCTGCCGGCACCGGCGCCAAAGCCGTTCTTCGACGTCATCGACCAGGAACTCAGCCAGGCGATCAGCCAGCGCATCGGCAAGCCGTTCTGGATCGACACGGTCGGCCGGTCGCGCTTCGTCGAAATCCGCATCCAGCTGAAGGACAGCATTCTCAAGATTTTCACGCGGCGCAGCCAGACCTACGCCTCCAACTCGCATATCTTCCTGGTATGGATGTTCTCCACCTCGCTCGTCCTGGTGATCATCGCACTCCTGTTCCTGCGCAACCAGATCCGGCCGATCGTGCGCCTCGCAGATGCGGCGGAGGCCTTCGGCCGTGGCCGGCCGGTCGAAAATTTCCGGGCCAGCGGGGCACGCGAGGTGCGCCGGGCAAGCCTTGCCTTCATCGACATGCGCCGGCGTATCGAGCGGCAGATCGAACAGCGCACCACCATGCTCGCCGGTGTCAGTCACGATCTGCGCACCATCCTCACCCGCCTGCGGCTACAGCTCGCCTTTCTCGGCGAAACCCCGGAAAGCGATGCCATGCGCAAGGATGTCGACGAGATGAGCCACATGCTGGAGGACTATCTCGCCTTCGCCAGCGGCGATGGTGACGAGGCCATCCAGAAAACCGACCTGTCGTTGCTGCTGGAGGAGATTGAAGAGGAAGCCGAAATTTCCGGCCACGATGTCAGCGTGCGTTTCGAAGGCCCGGCTGAAGTGGAACTGCGCCGGCTGTCTATGAAGCGCTGTCTGTCGAACCTCGTCACCAACGGCTGCAAATACGGCAACCGTGTCGAGGTTTCCGGCACGCTTCGCGGCGGCTGGCTGACACTGCTCGTCGACGACGACGGCCCCGGCATTCCCGGCGACCAGCGCGAGATGGCCTTCCGGGCCTTTCACCGGCTGGACCTCGCCCGCAACATGGATGAAACCGGAAGCGGTCTCGGTCTTGCAATTGCCCGCGACATCGCCCGCGGACACGGCGGCGACCTTTATCTTGAGGACAGCCCTCTCGGCGGACTGAGGGCAAGGCTGCGGGTGCCGGCATAGCAGCGCATTCGCCGCATTCCGGCCGGCCGCGGACCAGCGAACAGTAGCGTCGACGGGAGCATATCCAGATCCGTGCCGGCAAATTGGAAATTGCACTGCAGGTGCATGCCAACCACTTTCGGGTTGACTGACCCGGGAATTGTTTCCTACGACTCTCGCGGTCGGTTCTTACCCGTTTTCCACCGGCCGGACGCATTCCTATGAGACGGGCCAAGGAATGCGCACCATGCCAGAAACTCCAGAAACGCTGATCAGGAACGCCGATGCCGTCCTGACGATGGATGACGACCGCCGGGAACTGTCGGCCGTCGATATCCGCATCCGCGACGGGATCATAACCGAGATCGGGCCGGACCTCACCGGTACCGGCGAAACCCTTTCCGCGCGCGGCTGCCTCGTCACGCCGGGCCTCGTCAACCCCCATCATCATCTCTACCAGAGCCTGACGCGCGCCGTGCCGGGCGGCCAGGATGCCTTGCTGTTCGGCTGGCTCAAGACGCTCTACCCGATCTGGTCGCGCTTCGGTCCTGAGGAAATGTTCATCTCCGCCCAGACCGGCCTTGCCGAACTGGCCCTCTCCGGCTGCACGCTCACGTCCGATCATCTTTATCTTTATCCCAACGGCGCCAGGCTCGACGACACGATTGCCGCGGCACGCGAGATCGGATTGCGGTTTCATCCCACGCGTGGCGCCATGAGCATCGGCGAGAGCGATGGCGGCCTGCCGCCGGACAAGCTTGTCGAAAGGGAAGCCGCGATCCTTGAGGATTCGATCCGTGTGGTGGACGCCTTTCACGATCCTTCCGAAGGCGCGATGGTGCGTGTCGGACTGGCGCCGTGCTCGCCCTTTTCCGTAAGCCGCGACCTGATGCGTGAAGCCGCTCTCCTGGCTCGCGACAAGAAGGTTATGCTGCATACCCATCTTGCGGAGAACGACGAGGACATATCCTATTCGCAGGAAAAATTCGGCTGCCGCCCGGGCCAGTATGCAGAGGACCTCGGCTGGACCGGACCCGATGTCTGGCATGCCCATTGCGTCAAGCTGGACAGTCGCGAGATATCGCTTTTCGCGGACAGCGGCACTGGCGTAGCCCATTGCCCCTGCTCCAACTGCCGGCTCGGCAGCGGCATCGCCCCGGTTCGGGCCATGCGCGACCGGGGCGTCAAGGTCGGCCTCGGCGTCGACGGCTCCGCCAGCAACGATGCCGGCAATCTGGTGCTGGAAGCCCGCCAGTCGATGCTGTTGCAGCGTGTGGCCAACGGCGCCGATGCCATGTCCGCCCGCGAAGCGCTGGAGATCGCAACCCGGGGCGGCGCCGATGTGCTGGGCCGGCCGGACTGCGGCAGGATCGCCGTCGGCAAGCGCGCGGATATCTCTGTCTGGGACGTGACCGGCATCGAAAGCGCCGGTAGCTGGGACCCGTCGGCCCTGCTGCTTGCCGGTCCGACCCGCGTCAGGGACCTCTTTGTCGAGGGGCGGCAGGTCGTCAGCAACGGCAGCGTCACCACAATCGATCTGCCGAGGGTCATCGAACGCCAGAACAGCCTGGCGCGCGCCTTGAAGCCTTAATTAAGCTGCCAACGGCTAGGGTTTGTTGAGTATCAGAGGTGGATCAACCGGTATCGGCTGATCCACCAAGAGGCGATGGATCTTTAAGTGTTGGAGCAACACCCGCCGTTTTCGCGGTCAGTAAAGCCGACCGCCGAGAGGCACGTCCTTGTCCGGCGACAGCAGCACCACATCGCCGTCCGCGTCCGGAACGCCGAGTGTCAGCACTTCCGACATGACGGGGCCGATCTGGCGCGGCGGGAAATTGACAACGGCCATGACCCGTTTGCCGACAAGGGTTTCAGGTGTGTAGTGTTTCGTGATCTGGGCGGAGGTTCTCTTGATGCCGATCTCGGGTCCGAAATCGATCCGCATCTTGTAGGCCGGCTTGCGCGCCTCGGGGAATTCCTCGGCCTCGACAATCCGGCCGACACGCACATCCACTTTCAAAAAGTCGTCGAAACTGATCTGGTCGCTCACGGTCAGGTCCTCTTATCTCGCGAGCGACCATGACCGCAGGACCGGCGACGCGCAAGGCGGCATGACGTCCTTGTCGTCAGAAGACCGCACGGGTGTTGCAATCAGGCACCCGCAGGAGCCTCGTCGCCGGCACCGGGTTCCGTCTCGCGGCCTTCATCGCGACGCGACCGGCGTTCTCCACGTCTTTCGGAGGCCTTGCGGAAGAACGACTGCAGCCCTTTTGCAAAGCCGTCCAGCCTGTCGAGCCTCGTCATGAAGCTCGAGCCCCGGTCCAGTTCCTTGTCGAGGCGCGCCATGGTAAGTGGCATGCCTTCGTCGGCCTCGTCCAGCCAGACGCCGACAACTCGCGCAAAGGCGATTGCAAGCCCCTGGGCAACGACGGCGGATTTGACGCCGGAGACGTCGATGCCCGCCGCAATCAGCATCCATTTCTGCGAGCGCACTTCCAGCGCGTTTAGATCCAGCGCCAGCGCCGGGTCCTTGCGCGCGGCCCGATGGAGAGCCCGGACCGCTTCCTTGTGCTCGGCAAGCGCGTCTATGCGGGTCATCAAAATATCGAACAGCCTGTCGCGCGCGGGCTGGTCGCCCATCTCCGTGTCGCGCTCGTCGAGAACCTGCCTGTCGACCTGCTCTAGATAGGCCGCGACAAGCTTCAGCTTGGAGCTGTAGGCCCCGCGCATATCGGACAGCCTGACCTTCGCCGTCTCGGCGATCCGCGGCAGGGAGACATCCTCGTAGGGATGTTCTGCCAGCAGCCCCAGAAAGGTATCCAGGATCTTCTGTTTCGTCTTCGCGGTGGCCATGGATCGGTCTCCTGTCAAGCATTGCCCTTTAGATAGGCAATGCAAACGGTCGCGAAAAGAGCGACGCGATGCCTTATACCAACCTCAACAAATAAGAACCGATCTGACCGTGTTTGGGGATTGTTCGGCAAGGCGCGTCCCGCAGGACGGCCTGACTGGCCGTTCAAGCGGCGCAACGCAGTCCGGCGATCCGGAACAGGCCATCAGATGGGCTCATATTAATTGAGGTTGGTATTAGGCCGACATGGACAGGCTGGGACGACGGAACCGCAATGGCTCTTGCCTACGCGCGGAACCAAGTCGGTATGCCGGCGTTTGCCTCCAGCCGGATGGAGAGACCGACATTGCCACCGTGAGAACGCGCTCTCGGACCTCTTCCAGCACCAGACCTCACAACAGGAACCAGTCCGCCGGCAAGCCGGCGGGAGCGGTGAGCTGTTGCCCAGTCGCCGACGAACGACAATTCACGGCCGTACCGGAAGAAATCTGCCGGCCGTCACTCGAGGAGAGCCAAATGAAAACACTCGCCGATGCTTTCGAGCACACGCTTCAGGACATTTATTACGCAGAAAAAACCCTGACCAAGACCATGCCCAAGCTTCAGGACGCCGCAAACGGCAAGAAGCTGAAGGACGCCATTGGCGAGCATCTGGAGGAAACAAAATCCCAGGTGAAGGTTCTGGAGCAGGTCTTCAAGTCTCTGGGCAAGAAACCGTCGGGCGAAAAATGCGACGCCATCGAGGGCCTGATCAAGGAAACCGACGGCATCATCAGCGAAGCGTCCGGCGTCGCCAAGAACGCTGCCCTGCTTGCCGCCTGCCAAGCCGTCGAACATTACGAAATCGCCCGCTACGGCACCTTGCGCGAATGGGCGAAAGTCCTCGGTCACGATGAAGCGCACGACCTTCTGACCGGCATTCTGGACCAGGAAAAGGCTGCCAACAGCAAGCTTACCAATCTTGCGGTTTCCACCATCAACGAACACTGACAATGTCCATGACGTTGTCTAAGGGACGTTCGCCTATAATAGAGGCGGACGTCCCTGTGCCGAAAGCCGGGTGCGGAAATCGGATCAGCCGGCCAGTTCCCGCGCCCGTTTGACGGCGGCTGCCACCGCCTCGGTCATCACCGGCTGCAGGCCATCGGCATGCATCAGCACGTCGAGTGCTGCGGCCGTGGTGCCGTTCGGGCTGGTCACATTCTGCCGCAGGACCGACGGATGCTCCCCGGACTGGTGCATCAGTTCCCCGGCACCGCAGACAGTCGCGACCGCCAGTTCATGTGCAAGATCCTCAGGCAGTCCCGCCGCCCTGCCCGCCTCGCTCAAGGCTTCCGCCAGGAAAAAGACATAGGCCGGACCGGACCCGCTGACGCCCGTCACCAGATCGATCTGATCCTCGCTGTCGAGCCAGACCACCTTGCCGACGGCGGAAAGCAGCTTCGTCACATCCGTTTTCTGGACTTCGGAGACCGCAAACGTCGGATAGATAGCCGTGATGCCGCGTTTGACCATGGCCGGTGTGTTCGGCATGCAGCGGCAGACCGGAACCTTACCGAACACGGCTTCGAATTTGGAAACGGGCGTGCCGGCGGCGATCGACAGCACCAGCGTGTCGGCAGCAACAGCGGATTTCAGGCCCGGAAGGACAACGTCCATAAGCTGCGGCTTGACGGCGATCATAACGATACCGGCAACGAGATCGCCGGGCAGCTCCGCCACGTGACGGATGCCGTGTTTTTTCAGAAGTGCGGCCATCTCGTCGGAGAGGCGCGGATCGCTGACCACGATGGCGGAAGGATCGACCCCCTCCGCCATCCAGCCGGATAACAGGGCCCCGCCCATCTTGCCTGCGCCGACAAGTAGGAAGGGGCGTTCCTTTGAAAAACTCATGCTTCTCCCGCGGTTTCGAACAAGGCCGTGTTCATCGCTTCCGAGGCCGAGTGACCGGCCCAGACGACGAATTGAAAGGCTTGATAGAAACGCTCGCAGTTTTCAAGGGCATTTGTCAGCATCGCCTCGACCTGGGCCGAGGAGGCTTCCGCACCGCCGGCCAGAAGCAGGGACTGGCGGAACATGACCACGCTTTCCTTGCTCCACAGATCGAAGTGCCCCATCCACAGCTGTTCGTTGACAAGGGCGAGCAGGCGCAGCACTTCCGTTTTGCGCAGTTCGGTGACCTTCAGGTCGAAAGCACAGGCCAGATGCAGGGCTTCGACCTCTTCCATCCAGGAGAAGGAGACATGATAGTCGCACCAGCTGCCCTCCAGGGAGATGGTGATCTCGTCCTCGTCCGACCGCTCGAAAGCCCAGTCGTTCAAGGCGGCGACAGTCTCGATCATGTCAACGGGATTGCCAGGTCGCTCGAGGTCGATCTCGATGAGGCTCATGCTGCCTACTCCCCTTCTGAGCCGGGGGCCGGGAACCCGATCACGATAACCGGGCGGGCCGCCGGGAAAAGTCCCATGCCGGAGGAGCAAAACGCGTCCTTTGTTGGCCCTTTCGAAGCGAACCGGTTCCGTCTTGCTCCGACGAATCCCTGTTATCGTTGAGTATAGGAGCAGGAATGATTTAAGGGATACATACCACCTGAGCCTAAAAAGCCGAAACTTGTGGAAGACTCAGCGGCATTTTTCATCACACTGCCCAAAAACAACGCAATTCCGCCGGGCATCTGCGTCGTCATTCTGTCATCAACAATTAACAGAAATCGCTCACATCGCCGTCAAAGTGGCCGTTCAGGCGTCGCCTGCGGAAGTCTTTTTCGGTTTTTCGAGCGCGGCCAGCCGCGATTCGAGTTCGTCGATACGGTCGAGAGCCCGCACCGCCATCTCCTTGACGACCTCGTGTTCCTCACGCGAAACGACGTCCATTTCAGACAGAAAACGCTCTGCCTGCGCCCGGAACGCGGTTTCCACCTCGCGGCGTGCGCCCTGGGCGACACCCGCGGCATCGGTCATCAGCTTGGCGAAATCATCGAGAAGTCGGTTCGGGCCTTGGGTCATGGGACCCTCCTTGATGGAAATACGTTTCTACAGCAGACACGTATGGGGGATTGGCGGCAACTTCAAGATCCAATTCCACCGTGGGCGCCTTCGCCGCGTTCCCGTCGGCTTGACGGAACCGGCAAGATCGGCCAAGCGTTGCGCCGGGAATTGCCACCCTTTGCGACTGATGAAAAAGGTTCCGCCGTGCCGCCTCTTCTGGTTCTGCCGTTTCCCGCCGTCGATCCGGTGATCGTCGAATTCGGCCCCTTCGCGCTTCGCTGGTACGCGCTCGCCTATATTGTCGGCATCCTGCTGGCCTGGCGTTACATGCGCTCCCTGGTGAAGAGCGACCGGCTCTGGGGCGGACTGCGCCGGCCGACGGCGCTCGACATGGACGACTTCGTGCTTTGGGGCACGCTCGGCATCATCGTCGGCGGCCGGCTCGGCTACGTGCTGTTCTATAATCCCGGCTATTACCTCGCCCATCCAGGAGAAGCCCTGGCCATCTGGACGGGCGGCATGTCCTTTCACGGCGGCTTCATCGGCACCGTCATTGCCATGATCCTGTTCGCCTGGAAACGCGGCCTGCCGCTCTGGACCCTCTTTGATCTCGCCGGTTGTGCCGCCCCCATCGGCCTCTTCTTCGGCCGGATCGCGAATTTCATAAATTCCGAACTCTGGGGCCGCCCCACCGACGTGCCCTGGGCGGTCGTCTTTCCGACCGGCGGCCCCGAGCCCCGCCATCCGAGCCAACTCTATGAAGCCGCACTTGAGGGCGTCGTCCTGTTTCTGGTGCTGTTCGTCTTGTGCCGCAGGTTCAAGCTGCTGCAAAAGCGGGGATTTCTTGCCGGTGCCTTTGCCTTCGGTTACGGCATTTCCCGCTCGATCGCCGAATTCTACCGCGTCCCTGACGAGCATATCGGCTATCTCGGCGGCTTCCTCACCATGGGCATTCTCCTCTCCTTGCCGATGATCCTCGCCGGCCTTGCTGCCATGATCTGGGCGTCCCGCCGTCCTTCTGAGCCGGAGGCGGCGTGACACGGCTTGCCGAAAAGCTGAAGTCCCGTATCGCGGCGGACGGGCCGCTGTCCGTCGCGCAGTACATGTCGGTTTGCCTCGGCGATCCGGAATCGGGTTACTACATCACCCGTGAGCCATTCGGTGCGAAGGGCGATTTCATCACCGCACCGGACATCAGCCAGATGTTCGGCGAACTGATCGGCGCCGCCTGCCTTTCCGCCTGGCAAGCTCTCGGCAGCCCGGCAGAGTTCCAGCTGGTCGAACTCGGTCCCGGCCGAGGCACGCTGATGGCCGATCTCCTGCGCATTGCAGCCCTCCGCCCGGCTTTCCTCGCCGGCGCGCAACTGAACCTTGTGGAAACCAGTCCGCGGCTGCGTCAGATGCAGGAAAGGACGCTGGCGGCAGCCCCCCTTGCCCCCACCTTTCGCGACCGCTTCCACGACGTGCCCCCAGGTCCGCTGATCCTGGTTGCCAACGAATTCTTCGACGCCCTGCCGATCCACCAGTTCGTCCGGACTTCACAAGGGTGGCACGAACGGCAGGTCGGCCTCTCGGACACCGGTTCGCTGTCCTTCGGCGTCGGCTCGGCGAAACTGGGTGAGGAAGCCGTTCCCGGCGAGTTTGCCTCCGCCGCCGAAGGCTCGATCTTCGAAACCCAGCCCGCCGCCAATGCCATTGCCGAGGAGATCGGACACCGGATCGCCGTCTATGGCGGCATGGCGCTCTTCATCGACTACGGCTACCTGAAGACGGCCATCGGAGATACGCTGCAGGCCTTGTACAAGCACACCTACGACGATGTTCTCGCCCACCCGGGAGAGGCCGATCTCACAGCCCATGTCAATTTCGAGGCGCTCGCCGCAGCCGCCGTCCGGGGCGGAGCGACCGCTTTGCCGCCTCTCTCTCAGGGTGACTTCCTGCTGCGTTCCGGACTTCTGGAACGGGCCGGCGCGCTTGGGACGGGCAAATCCCATGCGGAGCAGGAGGCAATCCGTGATGCGGTCGAACGCCTGGCCGCCCCCGACCAGATGGGCGATCTCTTCAAGGTTCTTGCGGTGACAAGTCAGGGAATTGCCTTTCCCCCGTTTGACAGCGCGTCGTGAACGCCTCAAGGATCGATCGCCCGAAGCGCGAATCCCTTGCCTTCAAGGAGACCGGAATGAAGATCGAAGCAGACGCCCTCAAGCTGGACGGCCTGGCGCACGGCTTCTTCACCCGCCGGGGCGGCGTTTCCGAAGGGATCTACGGCAGCCTCAATATCGGCCTCGGCTCCGACGATGAACGCGAGAAGGTCCTGGAGAACCGCAAGCGCGTGGCCGCGGCTTTTGATGTCGGTTCGGAAAAGCTTGTCTCGCCCTATCAGATCCATTCCCCGGACGTGATTTCCGTCACCGGCCCCTGGCAGGAGGAGGCCGACCGAAAGGCGGATGCGCTGGTCACCGCGACGCCGGGACTTGCAATTGGCGTCTCGACCGCCGACTGCGGCCCGGTTCTTTTTGCCGACCCGCAAACCCGGGTCATCGGCGCCGCGCATGCCGGCTGGAAGGGTGCATTCGGCGGGGTCCTGCAGAATACGGTCGCCGCCATGGAGGCACTCGGCGCAAGCCGCGGCAACATCGTTGCCGTCCTCGGCCCGACGATCTCGCAAGCGGCCTACGAGGTCGGACCGGAGTTTCGCGAGCGCTTTCTGTCCGAGACCGGCGAGAACAGCCGCTACTTCATTGCCTCAAGCCGGCCCGGACACTTCATGTTCGACCTGCCGGCCTTCGTCACCGACACGCTCGGTGATCTCGGCCTCCAACTCGTCGCCGACATGGCGCTGTGCACCTACGCCGACGAGGACCGCTTCTATTCCTATCGCCGCACGACGCACCGTAACGAGCCGGACTACGGCCGCCAGATCAGCGCTATCGCTCTCGTTTGAGGACCTCCCATGGCACTTCATTTCTCCGATGCCGAATTTGAAAGCCGTTTCGACCGCCTGAAGGCCGTCATGGAGGCGGAAAAGCTCGACGCCATGCTGCTTTTCGCCCAGGAAAGCATGTACTGGCTGACCGGCTACGACACGTTCGGCTTCTGTTTCTTCCAGTGCCTTGTCGTGACGCGGGACGGCCGCAAGGTGCTGCTGACCCGCTCCGCCGACGAGCGCCAGGCCAAGCACACGTCCAATATCGAGGACATACGCATCTGGATCGACCGCGGAGCGGCGAGCCCGGTCGGACAGTTGAAGGAATTGCTTTTCGACATGGACCTGCTCGGCAGCCGTATCGGCGTGGAATACGATACACACGGCATGACCGGCAGGATCGCGCTGAAGCTCAACGAAGAGCTCACCAGCTTCGCCGACATCAGCGATGCCTCGACGCTGGTCCCGGATCTGCGCGCGGTCAAGAGCGCCGAGGAGATCGTCTATGTACGCAAGGCGGCGGAACTTGCCGACAAGGCCTACCACGCCGCGCTCGACGAAATCCGCCCCGGCGCCGATGAAGGCCGCATCCTGGCGGCCATGCAGGGCGCCATCTTCGAGGGCGGCGGCGACTATCCGGGCAACGAGTTCATCATCGGCTCCGGCCGCGACGCGCTGCTTTGCCGCTACAAGGCCGGCCGAAGGATCCTGTCCGGCCAGGACCAGATCACCCTGGAGTGGGCGGGCGCCTATCGCCACTATCATGCGGCGCTCATGCGCACGGTGGTGATCGGCACCCCGACCGACCGGCACCAGGAGATGTACCTGGCAGCCCGCGAGGCGCTGGCGGCGGTCGAGACGCAGCTTGTTACCGGCCGCACCTTCGGCGACGTTTTCGACGCCCATGCGGAACGCATGGATTCCCATGGCATGATGCCCCACCGCCTCAATGCCTGCGGCTATTCGCTGGGCGCGCGCTTCACGCCGAGCTGGATGGACATGCCCATGGCCTACAAGGCCAATCCGGCAGAGGTGAAGCCGGACATGGTGATCTTCATGCACATGATCCTGATGGATTCCAATTCCGGCACTGCCATGACGCTCGGTCAGACCTACCTGACGACGGACGGCGCGCCGGAATGCTTGTCCACGCTGCCTCTCGACCTGCCGGTCAAGTCAGGCTAAACCTGAACCACCCTGCGGCCCGGCTTCCCTCGTGCATTTCCGGCGCGGCCGCTTCCAGACGATTTCGACACCGAGAGCCAGGCGCCTGCATGCCAAACGACTTCAGCCCGAAAAACCCCTTTCTCCTGCGCCTCCTGGCCACAATGTCCCTCGCTGCAGGTCTCGCCGCATGCCAGGGCGCGTCGCAGCCGCCGACGCCGGTCGCAACGACAGTGACCGCACCGTCGATTTCCGGACAGGTCGATCCTGAAGAAGGTGTCACCTTCGCCTTCGAACCTTTCACCGGAGCACCCGGAAATGTCGCCGACGAACTTTCCGAGTTGATCGGGGCCGAGGCACGCAAGCAAGGCATCAACCTCGTACGACGGGTCGGAGCTGCCGCGACCTATCGTGTCAACGGTTACCTGGCCGCGACAGGCCAGCCTTCCAACGGCACCGTTTTCTATGTCTTCGACATTGTCGACAGTTCCGGCCGCCGGCTGAAGCGAATCTCCGGCACGGAAGATACGGGCGGCGCCTCGGGTGACCCGTGGCAGGCCGTCGGATCCGGCACGCTGGCGCGCATCGCCAATCGCTCCATGGTGGAAATCAAGGCCTGGCTCAACCGATAATCCGGTCCTTCGCCAGGTAATTTCCGCAGCGCGTCACAAAAAATGAAAAAAAGCACCTGACGGGCGACAAGGCCTGTTGTCGTTCCCGTGGTTGGTTGTTACAACGCCGCCGCCTGCCGAGGGTTACCCGCAAGGGTCTCCGAAACCGGGCACTGACCAAAGACCTAGGCCTTTCCGCGTGTTTGCATGGATGGTATCCGACTGCAGGCCCGCCGTCGCACCAGAAGGACTTGCGGCTCATGAAGATCGTCGCGGGCAATTCCAACCGAGCCCTGGCTGAGGAAATCTCCAAATATCTGGACGCTCCTCTGGCCAAATGCCAGGTCCGACGGTTTGCCGACCAGGAAATCTTCGTCGAAATCCAGGAAAACGTGCGCGGTGAAGATGTTTTCGTCGTGCAGCCGACCAGCTACCCGGCCAACGACCACCTGATGGAGCTGCTCATCATCATCGATGCGCTGCGCCGCTCCTCCGCCCGCCGCATCACCGCGGTCATCCCCTATTTCGGATATGCCCGGCAGGACCGCCGCGCTTCCGGCCGAACCCCGATCTCGGCGAAGCTGGTGGCCAACCTGATCACCGAAGCCGGTGCGGACCGCATCTTGACCCTGGATCTCCACGCCGGACAGATCCAGGGTTTTTTCGATATTCCGACCGACAACCTCTTTGCCGCCCCGGTCATGACCCGTGACATCAAGGAGCGGTACGCCACCGACAATGTCATGGTCGTATCGCCGGATGTCGGCGGCGTGGTGCGTGCCCGCGCGCTCGCCAAACGCATCGAGGCTCCGCTTTCCATCGTCGACAAGCGCCGCGACAAGCCCGGGGAATCGGAAGTCATGAACATCATCGGCGATGTGAAGGGCTATGACTGCATCCTCGTCGACGACATCGTCGACAGCGGCGGCACCCTCTGCAACGCGGCCGAAGCCCTGCTCTCCAAGGGCGCCAAGTCGGTGACGGCCTATATCACCCACGGCGTTCTCTCCGGCGGCGCGGTTGCCCGCGTGACCTCGTCCAAGCTGAAAGAGCTGGTCATCACCAACTCGATCGAACCGACCGCCGCCATCACCGCCGCCGCCAACATCCGCACGATCTCGATCGCCCCGCTGATCGGCGAAGCGATCAATCGCACGGCGCTGGAAAAATCGGTCTCGAGCCTCTTCAGCTGATGCTGCCACACCTCTGGATTGTCGAACGCCCGGTTTGCGCCGGGCGTTTTCGTTTTGCCGTCCACACGCAGCCTTCAAATTTTCCCAAATGATCAAAAAATTAGCGCTGACAGCTCCTGCCCAGCTTGTGAGCACGCATATTTTGTGATCAGCTATGAACGCTATAAAAACCTTCCAGGGGATTTCAGATGCTCGTTTCAAGACCGTTTTCCAGGGTCCGCCGGGCGATGCTGTCGGCCGCCCTTGCCGTCACAGTCACCGCAGGACTTTTCCACTCCACCACCGCCGCCGCCGAGCCGGTCAAGGGCGC
>ENA-ORCZ01000565-ORCZ01000565.1-marine-metagenome-genome-assembly--contig:-NODE-565-length-14351-cov-2.524450_pt1 | contig 14351 bp, 11 predicted proteins | sample MGYA00237785_ERZ508519 | MGnify/ENA primary metagenome ERZ508519 (study PRJEB26189, sample SAMN06268790) | marine metagenome | isolation source: Bioluminescent Bay, La Paraguera, Puerto Rico | place...
ATGGACATCGTCTTCAGCCACGCCGACCGCATCATCGTGCTGAGCCGCGGCGAGCTGATCGCCGAGGGCGACGCCGACCAGATCCGCAGCGACCCCCTGGTGCTCAAGACCTACCTCGGCGAGGGGCAGGTCTACGGCCAAGACAAGAAGCGGAAGGAGTAGCCGGGCGTGCTGGAAGTAAGAGGCATCCACAGCTACTACGGCCAGGCGCACATCCTGACCGACGTCTCGCTGACGCTTTCCAAGGGGGAGATCGTCGTGCTGGTCGGCCGCAACGGCGCCGGCAAGTCGACCACCATCAAGTCGATCATGGGCATGGTGCGGGTGACCAAGGGCGCCATCGCCTACGAGGGCGAGGAGATCCTGGGCGAGCCGCCCAACCGCATCGCGCGGCGCGGCATCGGCTACGTGCCGGAGGAGCGCCGCATCTTCACCCGCCTGACGGTGCAGGAGAACCTGGACTGCGGCCAGCAGCCGCCGCGCGAGGGCACGCCGACCTGGAAGGCGGACGATCTTTTCGACCTCTTTCCCAACCTGGCCGAGGCGCGCCACCGCCTGGGCGGCACGCTGTCGGGCGGCGAGCAGCAGATGCTGACCATCGCGCGCACCCTGATGGGCAACCCCGGCTGCATCCTGCTGGACGAGCCCTCGGAGGGCCTGGCGCCGGTGGTGGTGGAGCAGATCATCAAGGTGGTGAAGGAGATCAAGGCGCAGGGCATCCCGGTGCTGCTCTCCGAGCAGAACCTCTACTTCGCCGGGCTGGTCAGCGACCGTGCCTACGTCATCGAGACCGGGCATATCCGCTACGAGGGCGCCATGCGCGAGCTGGAGAACAACGACGAGGTCCGCCAGCAGTACCTGGCGGTGTAGGCGGGCGGTGCATAAGGGAGAAACGCGATGAGCGAGAAGCTGGTCATCAAGAACATCGGGCTCATGCTGTCGGGCGACCTGGAGAAGCCGATCCTGGAGGCCGACACCATCGTCGCGGTCGACGGGCGCATCGCCGAGGTCGGCAAGGCGGCGGAGGTCGACACTTCCGGTGCGGCCAAGACGGTGGACGCCAAGGGCACGACGGTGGCGCCGGGTCTCATCGACAGCCACGTGCACCCGGTCTTCGGCGACTGGACGCCGCGCCAGAACCAGATCAACTGGATCGATTCCTTCTTGAACGGCGGCGTCACCACCATGATCTCGGCCGGCGAGGTGCACCTGCCGGGCCGGCCCAAGGACATCGTCGGCCTGAAGGCCCTGGCGATCACCGCCCAGCGCGCCTTCTCCAACCTGCGGCCCGGCGGTGTGAAGGTGCACGCCGGCGCGCCGGTCATCGAGCAGGGCATGGAGGAGGAGGACTTCAAGCAGCTCGCCGAATCCGGCGTGAAGCTGCTGGGCGAGGTCGGCCTGGGCGGCGTGAAGCAGGGCGAGGAGGCCAAGAAGATGGTCGCCTGGGCGCGCAAGTACGGCATCCAGAGCACCATCCACACCGGCGGCCCCTCGATCCCCGGCTCCGGCCTGATCGACGCCGACGTGGTGCTGGAGGCCGACGCCGACGTCATCGGCCACATCAACGGCGGCCACACCGCCCTGCCGCTGTCCCAGATCCGTTGCCTCTGCGAGGGCTGCAGCCGCGCCGTGGAGATCGTCCACAACGGCAACGAGCTGGCCGCGCTCTACGCCATGCGCACGGCGATGGAGCTGGGACAGCCCGAGCGCATCATCCTCGGCACCGACTCGCCGGCGGGCTCCGGCGTGCAGCCGCTGGGCATCCTGCGCGTCATCTCGCTGCTCTCCGCCATCGGCGAGCTGCCGGCGGAGACCGTCTTCTGCTTCGCCACCGGCAACACGGCGAGAATGCGCGAGCTGGACTGCGGCCTCATCGAGCCGGGCCGCGCCGCCGACTTCGTCATCATGGACAAGGCCCAGCACACGGCGGGCAAGACCCTGCTGGACTCGGTGCGCCTCGGCGATCTGCCGGGCATCTCCATGGTGATCATCGACGGCATCGTGCGCTGCGGGCGCTCGCGCAACACGCCGCCGGCCGAGACCCTGGCGGAGGTCGTGGGCGCGTGAACCGGTCTCCCGCAGAGGCCCCGGAGGCGGCACCTTCCGACTACCGGCTCGACCGGCAGATCGGCTTCCTGCTGCGCCGCGCGCACCAGTATGCCAGCGAGGTCTTCCAGGCGAAGATCGGCGCCCGCAACCTGACGCCGCAGCAGTTCTCCGTCCTCGTCACCCTGCTGGAACAGCGCGAGATCGCGCAGACGAAGCTGGGCGACCTGGTGGCCATGGACCCGGCCACGGTGCTGGGGGTGGTGCAGCGCCTCGCCCAGCGCGGCCTGGTCGCCGTGCGCACCGACCCCGCCGATGGCCGCCGCCGCCTGGTGCAGCTGACCCACGACGGGCACGAGTTGGCCCGCGAACTGGTCGCCATCGGCCCGGAGATTTCGAACGAAACCCTGGCCGGCCTCAGCGAGAAAGAACAGCGCGAGCTCCTGCGCCTGCTCGACCGCCTGGGGCGGAAGGGATAGCGCCCCAAAAGCCTTGATTTTCCGCCGGGAGCCGCCATTTTCTTGGGCGAAGGAACGATTCCGGCTGGGTCACAAAGGGTAGAGGGGGCTTCCTTGAAAGAACTGCTGCAGCGTAACGCCGAGTGGGCCGCCGAAAGGGTCGCCGCCGACCCGGGCTACTTCAAGCGCCTCTCGGACATCCAGACCCCGCACTACTTCTGGATCGGCTGCTCCGACAGCCGTGTGCCCGCCAACGTCATCGCCGGGCTGGAGCCGGGTGAGGTCTTCGTTCACCGCAACGTCGCCAACCTGGTGAACCCGGGCGACCTGAACTGCCTCTCGGTGCTGCAGTTCGCCGTCGAGGCGCTGAAGGTGCGCGAGATCATCGTCACCGGCCACTACGGCTGCGGCGGCATCGCCGCCGCCGTCGACGGCGAGCGTCATGGCATCATCGACCACTGGCTGCAGCCGATCCGCGACACCGCGGACCAGTGCCACGAGGAGCTCGACAAGCTCACCGACCAGCGCGCGCGCCTGGACCGGCTCTGCGAGCTGAACGTCATGGCCCAGGTGCGCCGCGTCGCCGAGACGCCCATCGTGCAGGATGCCTGGAAGAGCGGCCAGCCGCTGCTGGTCCACGGTCTGGTCTACGGCCTGACGGACGGGCGCCTGCGCAACCTGGGCTGCACCCTGCCGCGACCGAAAGAGTAGGGCCGAAGGACTGACCCCGGTCCCCGCTGGCTCCGCCCCTGGGGCGGAACCCTCGGCCCCTTTCGCACGTTGGTCCTCCACCTTCCTTGCGAGCGGCGGAGCGGAGTGGACCGGTGCGGGCAATCGCGAAAATCGTCCTCTGGGGCATTGCCGCGCTGGCGGCCTTGACCGTCCTGGGCGGCGTGGCTCTGGCCTTCCTCGACTGGAATCTGCTGCGCAACACCGTCACGGATCGGGCGAGCGCCGCCAGCGGCCGCGACGTCCGCATCGCCGGTGATCTCGACGTCGACATCTTCTCCTGGACGCCCGAAGTGACGGCCCACGACGTCTCCCTCGGCAACCCGGACTGGGCCTCCGGCGAGGACATGGTCTTCGTTGACGATCTCTACCTGCGGGTCCGCCTGCTGCCGATCCTCCTTGGCCGTCTGGAAGTCGAAGAGATGCGGCTGGCCGGCACGGAGATCCGGCTGCAGCGGGGCGCGGAAGGCGCCAACTGGGAGCTGGGCGACAGTGCGGCCGAGGTTGCCGTGGAGGCGGCGGCGCCGGACGAACGGGAAGATTTTCCGGTACTGAAAAAACTGGACGTCGAAGATGCTCGCATCGTGTTCCGCGATCGCGACCTGCAGGATCCCATCGAAGTCGAACTCGCGAGGCTCAGCGTCGAGGCGGATGGCTTCGACGCACCGGTCAGCCTCTCGGCGGACGGCAGCTACCAGGGCCGTCCCCTGACCCTGAAGGCGGAGGGCGAGTCCTTCGCCCGCTTTCGCGACGGCGGCCGGCCCTATGCCCTGAAGCTCGACGCGAGCATCGGCGAGACCCGGCTTGCCGCCGACGGCACCTTGGAGGAGCCGGTGAGGCTGGCCGGCATCGATGCGCAGGTCGACCTGCAGGGCAACTCGCTGGAGGAGTTGTACCGCCTCTTCGCCCTGCCGTTGCCCGAGACACCGGCCTACGCCCTGGCCGGCCGGCTGCTGCGCGAGGGCGAGCGCTGGGCCCTGCAGGGTTTCGAGGGCACCCTGGGCGAGAGCGACCTCAGCGGGGATATGGCCGTCGAGACCGCCGGAGAGCGGCCGCGGCTCATCGCCGACGTCACCTCCCAGTCCTTCCGCACGAGGGACCTGGAGGGCTTCGGGGGCGGCGAGGATCGGGGCGAGGCTGAGCCCGCCGCCGCCACGCCCGAAAGCGGCGAAGCGCACGTACTTTCCGACGAGCCCTTGTCGTTGCCCAAGCTGCGCCGCATGGATGCCGAGGTGCGCTTCCACGGCAAGGCGCTGCGCTCCGGGGCGCTGGAACTGGAGGACCTCTCGGCCGAGCTGCGCCTGGAAGACGGGCTCCTGACCCTGAAACCCCTGGAACTGGGGCTTGCCGAAGGCCGCATCCTCGCCGATCTGCGGCTCGACGGCCGCGAGGAGGTGCCGCAGATGGGCGGCGACGTGAGGGTCAGCGGCCTGGACATCGGCGCGCTCATGGCGCTGATCGGCGAGGAAGAGGCTGCGAGCGGACTGCTGCACGGGCGCTTCACCCTGGACATGCGCGGGCGCTCCCTGCACGAACTTGGCGCCAGCGCCGATGGGGAAGGGGCCCTGCTCATGTCCGGCGGCAAGATCGAGAACCTGCTGCTGGAGCTGATCGCCCTGGACCTGCAGGAGGCCGCGGGCCAGTGGCTGACCGGCGACGATTCCAAGGTCGACGTGCTCTGCCTCGCCATGCCGACCCGGGTGACCTCCGGCCGTTTCGAGCCCAGGCCCTGGATCCTCGACACCACCGACGCCCTGGTCACCATCGAGGGCTACGTCGATCTCGGCTCCGAGATGCTGGAGATCGAGCTCACCCCGCACCCCAAGGACTTCAGCCTTTTCAACTACCTGACCTCCATCGAGATCACCGGGGACCTTGTCCGCCGGGAGGTGACCACCAGCCCGCTGGAGGCGGCGGGCAAGCTGGCGCTGAAAACCCTGGCCGCGCCGGTCGCGCCGCTGTTCTCCGGTGCGATCCAGGAGGAAGCGGAAGACCTCAGCCTGCCCTGCGACCAGCTGCGCCGGCGCCTGGACAGCGCCATGGCGCAGAACACCTCGGCGGCCCTGGAAGACGCGGCCCTGGAAACCGGCTCGGGGCCGCCGGCCTCGCCGGATCCTGCTGAAGAGGGGCAAGTCGAGGTGTCGCGCGTCCAGGCGGCGCTGAACGCGGCAGGCTTCGACCTCGCGGTGGACGGCATCCTGGGGCCGAATACCGAAGACGCGCTGCGTGCCTTTCAGGAGCGCGAATCGCTGGAGCCCAGCGGGCGGCCAACGCCGCAAACCCTGGACCGGCTGGGCCTGGGCGGCGACAGGGAGTAACGGCGCGCCGGCCGCCGCGGCAGCTTTCGTCCGCGTCATGCGCTAAACTGTGCCCCCTCGCGGTCCAAGACGAGCGGCGGCACGGCAGTCCATGGCCGAACACCCTTCCCTGAAGCGCGGCCTCAACCTGCCGCTGCTGGTGCTCTACGGCCTGGGCACCACCATCGGCGCCGGCATCTACGCCCTGGTCGGCAAGGTGGCGGGCAGCGCCGGGCTGCAGGCGCCCTTCGCCTTCCTGCTCTCGGCCCTGCTGGTCGCCTTCTCCGCCTTTTCCTTCGCCGAGATGGCCTCGCGCCTGCCGCGCAGCGCCGGGGAGGCTGTCTACGTCCACGCCGGCCTGGGCCGCCGCCACCTGGCGCTGCTGGTCGGCCTGCTGGTGATCCTGGCCGGCATCGTCTCCTGCGCCACCCTGGCGCGGGGCTTCGTCGGCTACCTCCAGGAACTGGTCGAGATGCCGGCCTGGCTCGGCATCGTCCTGGTGGTGGTCCTGCTGGGCGGCGTCGCGGCCTGGGGCATCACGGAGTCGGCGCTGCTGGCCGCCCTCGTCACCCTGCTGGAAGCCGGCGGGCTGGTCTACGTGGTGTGGTCGGGCAGCGGCGCGCTGGCCGCCCTGCCGGAGGTCTGGCCGCAGCTGTTGCCGAGGCTGGAGGGCGGCGTCTGGCTGGGCCTGCTCTCGGCCGTGGTCATCGCCTTCTACGCCTTCATCGGCTTCGAGGACATGGTCAACGTCGCCGAGGAGGTGAAGGATGCCGGGCGTACCCTGCCGCGCGCCATCCTCCTCACCCTGGCCGTGACCGCGCTGCTCTACTTCCTGGTCGGGCTGGTCGCGGTGCTGGCCGTCCCGGTCGCCGAGCTGGCAGGGAGCGAAGCGCCCCTGGCGCTGCTCATCCAGCGCACCACCGGCGGCTCGGGCGCCTGGATCAGCCTCATTGCCGTCGTCGCCGTGCTGAACGGCGCGCTCATCCAGATCATCATGGCCGCAAGGGTGCTCTACGGCCTCGGCGCGCAGGGCTGGCTGCCGCAGGTTTTCTCACGGGTGCATCCGCGCCGCCGCACGCCGGTCCTCGCCACGGCCGCCGTCTGCGCGGCCGTGCTGGTCTTCGCCCTGCTGCTGCCGCTGGAGACCCTGGCACGCGGCACCTCGCTGGTGACGCTGACGATCTTCTTCTTCGTGAACCTCGCCCTCTGGCGCCTCAAGGCGCGCGATCCCCGGCCGCCGGGCGCCGTCGTCTATCCGCGCTGGATCAGCCTCTGCGGCTTCCTGGTCTGCGGCGGCGTCTTCCTGGCCGAGGTGATCCGGCTGCTCGCATAGGGTTCAAGGCTTCAGCCGCGCCTCGGCGACCAGGGGCAGGTGGTCGGAGGCCTGCAGGGCGAGGCCCTGGTCGACGACGCCGGCGTTGAGAATCTCCCACTCCGCCGAGAGGTAGATGCGGTCCAGGCTGAGGCGCGGCCGGCGCGCGGGGTAGCTCGGCAGGCGGACGCAGAAGGGAAAGCGCGCCGCCAGGATGTCCCCGGCGAGAGAGCGGGCGCGCAGCATGTTGAAGTCGCCCAGAAGCACCGTGGGCAGAAGGGCAGTGGGCAGAAGGGCTGTGGGCCGCGTCGACTCCGTTTCCTCTTCCGCTTTCTGCTCCGCTGACTTTTGCTCTTCCTCCTTCAGGGCCGCGACCAGGCGCTTGGCCTGGCGCTCGCGCTCCCAGGTGGCGAGGCCCAGGTGCAGGGCGGCAACGCGCAGCGGGCCGGCGGGCGTTTCGATCTCCGCCAGCACGGCGGCGCGCGGCACGTGGCCGCGGATCTTCAGGTCGATCCAGCGGGTCGCGGTGACGGGAAAGCGGGTCAGCAGCGCGTTGCCGAAATGGCTGCGCAGGGGGTCGCGCACCAACCCGGCGACCACGGTGTAGTCGGTGTGCTCGCGCAGATAGGCGAAGTGGTCGATGCGGTGGTGGGTGCGGCGGTGCCAGCCGACCTCCTGCAGGCCGACGATGTCGGCGTCGATCTCGCCCAGCACCTGGACGATGCGCGCGATGTCGAAGCGCCGGTCGCTGCCGATGCCGTAGTGGATGTTCCAGGTCGCCAGCTTGAAGGTCGCCGGCCCCGGGGTCTCGTCCCTGGCCTCAGACATCCTTGCAGAGACGCAGGGCGTCGTAGATGGCGGCGTGGACGTTGCGGCTGGCGACGGCGTCGCCGATGCGGTAGAGGCGGAAGGCTCCGTCGGGGTTGCTCACGCCCTCCTGCGGCCGGCCGGTGAGGAGCGCGTCGTAGTCGACGGCGCCGAGGTTGGCGCTCAAGGGCTTCAGCTCGAAATAGAGCTCGTCGAGGGGCAGGGTGCCGTGCTCGACCACCAGCTGGTCGACCTCGCGGGTCTCGGTCCGCGCCGAGTAGTCGGAGCCCAGGGTGACCTGCAGCCGGTTGCCGGCGCGCCGGGCGGCTGTCACGCGCTTGTTGATGGTGATCCGCGTGGCGTGTTCCTCGAAGCAGCGGGCGTAGGCCACGTGGTTCAGCCCGCCGACGTCGGCGGCGAAGAAACGCTCGGGCGTGACGATCTCCAGCGCCGCGCCGACTTCGGCGATCATCTCGGCGGCGGTCAGGCCCGGGTGCGCGGCGTTGTCGTCGTAGAGCAGCACCTCGCCGCCGATGGGCGCGTCGCCGGAGAGGATGTCCCAGGTGCTGACCGCCAGTTCGGCGCCTTCGAAGATCTCGGTGTTGGGCAGGCCGCCGGTGGCGACCACCACCACCTCGGGATCCTCGGCCAGCACCTCCTCGGTGCCGACGTAGCTGTTGAAGCGGAAGACGACGCCGGCGGCCTCGCAGCGCGCCATGCGCCAGTCGACGATGCCGATGAGCTCACTGCGCCGCTTCACGCGCGCGGCGAGGCGAAGCTGGCCGCCGGGCTGGTCGGCGGCTTCGAAGAGCGTCACCCGGTGGCCGCGCGCCGAGAGCACGCGGGCCGCCTCCAGGCCCGCCGGGCCGGCGCCGACCACCACCACACGCAGGGAGGACTCCGCCGGGCGGACCACGTGGGGCATGGTCGCCTCGCGCCCGGTCGCCGGGTTGTGGATGCAGAGCGCCTCGTGGCCCTCGTAGATGCGGTCCAGGCAGTAGGTGGCGCCGACGCAGGGGCGGATCTCGTCCTCCTTGCCCGCGGCGATCTTGTTCACGATGTGCGGGTCGGCGATGTGGGCGCGGGTCATGCCGACCATGTCCAGCTTGCCCTCGGCCACCGCGTGGCGCGCCGTCGCCACGTCGGCGATGCGCGCGGCGTGGAACACGGGAAACTTCGTCTCCGCCCGCACCTCGCCGCAGAAGTCCAGGTGCGGGCCGGAGGGCGTGCCCTGGATGGGGATCACCTTGGCGAGCGCCGCGTCGGTCTCGATGTGGCCGCGGATGAGGTTCAGGAAGTCGATGCGCCCGGAAGCGGCGAGGCGGCGGGCGATTTCCACGCCCTCCTCGCGGCTGAGGCCTTTCTCCCAGTCCTCGTCGGCAACCATGCGGATGCCGACGATGAAGTCGGGGCCGACCTTGTCGCGGATGGCGTCGAGCACCCGGAAGGTGAACTTCAGGCGGTTTTCGAGGCTGCCGTTCCAGTCGTCGTCGCGGGTGTTGGTGGCCGGCGACCAGAACTGATCCATCAGGTGGCCGTAGGCCTCCAGCTCGATGCCGTCCAGCCCGCCGGCCTGCATACGCTGGGCCGCGGCGGCGTAGTCGGCGACGATGCGATCGATATCCCAGTCCTCGGCCGCCTTGGGGAAGGCGCGGTGGGCCGGCTCGCGGATCGGCGAGGGCGCCAGCACCGGCAGCCAGTCCGCCTTGTTCCAGTTGGTGCGCCGGCCCAGGTGGGTGATCTGCATCATCACCGCCGTGCCGTGCTCGTGGCAGGCGTCGGAGAGCTCGCGCAGCCAGGGCACGATCTCGTCCTTGTAGGCGTGGAGGTTGCCGAAGGCCTGCGGGCTGTCGCGCGAGACCACGGCGGACCCGGCGGTCATGGTCAGGGCGATGCCGCCCCGGGCCTTTTCCGCGTGGTAGAGGCGGTAGCGCTGCTTGGGAAGACCGTCCTCGGAGTAGGCCGGCTCGTGCGCGGTGGAGAGGATGCGGTTGCGCAGCGTCAGGTGCTTCAGCCGGTAGGGCTGCAGCAGGGGGTCGCCGGAGGAAGCCGGCGTGGCGGTGGCCTGGGCGGGCGGCGTCATGCCCCCAAGTCTGCGCGGGCCCGGCCCGTCATGCAACGATAAGGCGGGCGGGCCGAGGGACTGTGTCCGAAAATATTCTCGCCGCCGGGGATACCCGCCGCGCAGGCCGCGTAGGGTAGAGTGAAACCAACGCAAGTTGTGCCAACCCAAATACCCCCAAGACGGAAAGGCATCCCCCCATGAAAACACCGACAAAGATCGCCGTCGCTTTCGTCACCCTGGCCGGCATCGGCGCCGCGGCCCTCTCGGCCCAGGCCGACAGCCGCTGGCAGGACCGTGGTGCTGGCCATGGTGGCCCGGCCCAGATGACCCAGCAGGCCCACGGCGGCGACCACCATTTCCGCGGCCATCGCGAGCGCGGCGAGCGCCACGGCCGGCGCGGCGGCGGGCGGCATCGCCTCTACGGCATGCTCGACAGCTTCGACAGCAACGGCGACGGCAAGCTGAGCCAGGAGGAGATCGACCAGAGCCGCGCCGAGCGCCTTGGCCAGTTCGACGGCGACGGTGACAGCTCGCTGACCCTGCAGGAATACGAGCAGCTGTGGCTCGACGCCATGCGCGAGCGCATGGTCGACCGCTTCCAGCATCTCGACGCGGACGGCGATGGCAAGGTCACCACCGAGGAGTTCCAGGCGCCCTTCGCCAAGGTCATGCGCCGCATGGACCGCAACGAGGACGGCGTCATCGACAAGGAAGACTTTCCGCGGCGCGGCCACGACCGGGGCCAGCAGCGGGGTCCGATGATGGACGACGACAACGGCTAGGTAGCGACGCCGGCTTGGCAACAGCCGAGCCGGCAACCCCTCGTTCTCCCCCGAGGTGCCGGGGCTTCCCCCCACTCTCACGGCTCCGGCGCTTCACTGCACCGCGGACTTAGTTGGCCCTGGTCCGCGGTGCAGCCTTTTTCAGGTCAGTATCAGTTTCCGGCACCGATGTCCCGGGGCGCCGGCAGCGTTCCTTCCCCGCCCTCGCGACGCCCCTGGTACATGGCGCGGAGGTCCAGGGTGGAGCGCCGGCCGAGGTGGCGGTAGTTCTCCGCCAGCCAGGCCTCCGCGGTCCTGCGGCCGATGTCGAAAAGATGGCGCAGGAAGGCCCACTCGGCGTTCAGCTTGCTGGAGGCGCCCAGCGGGTTGATGTGCTCCTCCGCCTCGATGCGGTGCACCAGCACGTGCTTGTACTCCTCCTGGTCCAGCTTGCCGTCCTCGATCAGGCGGGAGACGAAGTCGATGGCGCGGAACTCGCGCAGCAGGCTGGAATTGAAGGTGATCTCGTTCATGCGGTTGAGGATCTCGCGCGCCGACTTCGGCACGCCGGACCGGGTGACCGGGTTGATCTGCACGATGACGATGTCGTCCGAGCGCGACTCGTCGAACAGGGGAAAGAGCGCCGGGTTGCCCATGTAGCCGCCGTCCCAGTAGGGCACGCCGTCGATCTCCACCGCCTGGAAAATGAAGGGCAGGCAGGCCGAGGCCATGACCATGTCCACGGTCAGCTCGCCGCGCTCGAAGACCTTCACCCGCCCGGTCTCCACGTCGGTCGCCGAGACGAAGACCTTCATCTGCTCGCAGGCGCGCACACGGTCGAAGTCGACCAGGCCCTCCAGCAGCTCGCGCAGCGGATTGAGGTTCAGCGGGTTGAACTCGTAGGGCGAGGCGACGCGGCCAAGCAGGTCGAACAGCAGGAAGAAGGGCGAGGAATCGAGGTTCCAGTTGCCCATGAAAAGGTCGATGGGCGTGCGCCTCAGCGGGCTGCCCCGGGCGGCCTCGCTGACCCCGCGCCACAGGCGGTTGAGGCAGTCGCGCGCGCCCTGGGAGCCGCCGGTGACCATGCCCTCGGCGACGGCCACGGCGTTCATGGCGCCGGCGGAGGTGCCGCTGATCGCCTCGATCTCCAGGCGCTCGTCCTCCAGCAGGCGGTCGAGCACACCCCAGGTGAAGGCGCCGTGCGCGCCGCCGCCCTGCAGGGCGAGATTGACCGGTTTCCTGTTCTGCCGCGCCATGCCTTTTAGGCCCCCGGCCTCAAGCGTCCACCCGGAACCAGGTGGTCATGCCGCCGGCCTGGTGCTCCAGCATGTGGCAGTGGATCATCCACTTGCCGGGGTTGTCGGCGACGAAGGCGATCCTGGCGCTCTCCAGCCGCTCGAGGAGGACGGTGTCCTTCCAGGCCGCGCTCCCCGTCGGCTTGCCGTTACGCTCGATGACCTTGAAGTGGTGGCCGTGGACGTGCATGGCGTGCGGCCAGGCGGTGTCGTTGCGCATGTCGACGGTGACGGTGCGGCCCAGCGGCGCGGTGAACAGCGGCTGATCGGTCATGCCGGCGGTGCCGTTCAGGGCCCAGACCAGGCCCTCGCCGACCAGGCTGCGAATGTCCTTCATCTGCCCGTTGTGCATCGCCTCAGCCATGCGCCCCATGGCGCCGCCTTCCAGCAGCAGATCGACGGCGAGCGCGCCCGCGAGATCGAGGCCGCTGGAGAGAGGGTTGGCGGGCAGCGGTAGCGGACGGTCGGGAAAAGGCACGAAGGTATCCACGACGCCCTCCGTGTACACGAGGTTTCCGGCTACCAGGCGCTGCCCGTTGCTGACTTCCGTGATGGCGGCGGTGCTGTGAGGGGGCTGGTTCATGTCGATGAGAAGATCTGCACGCTCGCCAGGCGCGAGGGCGATGTAGCCATCGGTGAGTTCGCGTGGCGGCACCGGCTGGCCGTCCTCGGCGATGACCCAGATGTTCGGATGCTCGATACGCAGTTCCAGGACTCGGGCGTTGCAGGTGTTGCAGAGGCGCAGACGGATGCGTTCACCCTTGTTGACAGGAATGTCGAGCTGGTCCTGCCCGTTCAATGTGAGCGTGTTGCCGAGGCGCCCGGCATGACTCCAGTCCATCATGTGGCCGAAGGAGGCTTCGTCGATCTGGCCGTCGTCGCCCAGGCGCCAGTCGTCGGCGACGATGGCGATGTCCTGGTTGGCGCCGCCCCAGCCGTCCTTCTCCTCGACGATCAGCAGGCCGTAGAGGCCGCGGGCCACCTGCTCCCAGGAGCGGTCGTGCGGGTGGTACCAGAAGGTGCCCGCATCGGGGACCGTGAAACGGTAGTCGAAGGTTTCGCCCGGCGGCACGGCCTCCTGGGTCAGGTGGGCGACGCCGTCCATGGCGTTGTCGATGCGGATGCCGTGCCAGTGGATGGTGGTCGGCTGCGGCAGTCTGTTTACCAGGCGGAGGTTCACCTCCTCCCCCTGGCGCGCGCGGAGGATGGGGCCGGGCGAGACGCCGTCGTAAAGCCAGGTCTTCGTCTTGGGCTGGCCCTCCTCCAGCAGCAGCGCCTTGCCGGGCCCGGCGGTCAGCAGGCGCGGCTCGGCGGCGCGCGGCAGGCGCGGCAGGCCGAGGCCGACGGCGGAAAGCGCCAGGCCGCCCTGCAGCAGGCGCCGGCGGCTGAGGGGGCGGCTGAGAGGGGAGGCGGCAGGCATGGCGGCGGTCTCTTCCGGGTTGTTTCGCATCTTAATCTAGGGCGTCGCCGGCCCGCTGCCAAATGAACGCCCTGTTACCTTCGCCGCTACCTTCGCCGTTATCTCCGCTCCTCGACGGCGCTCTCCCACTCCTCCAGGAAGGCGCGGCGCTTCAGGGCGTCGAGATAGACCAGCAGGCCGGGGCCGAGGCGGATGGGGATCAGGGTGCCGTCGTCGCCCTCCGGCAGGGCGGGGCTGAGGAAGGCCTCGTGGGCGATGAGGCGCTGGCCTTCCTCGGAAGCGAGAAAGTCGATGAAGTCGCCGGCGGCCGCGGCGTTGTCGCTGCGCTCCGGAATGAGGGCGGTGCGCACCATCAGCAGGGTGTAGTCGCGCGGCAGCACGATGCCGATGGGCGCCCCGGCGTCGCGCTCGGCCTGGGCGTAGGAGCCCAGCACGTTGTAGGCCAGCGCGATCTCCCCCGAGGCGACGCGCCCCAGCATCTCCGAGGAGCAGCAGGAGAGCTCGGCGGAGAGGTTGCCGAAGATCTCCATCAGCCGCCAGTAGGTGTCGGACTGCAGGCTGTCCTGGGTGGCGAAGAGGAAGCCCAGGCCGGAGACGTTGGGGTCGTAGGTGGCGATGCGCCCCTTGAAAAGTCCCGGCGCGCGGCGCAGCAGGTTCAGCAGCTCGAAGCGCGACTGCGGCACCTCGATCTCGGCGAAGGCCTGGCGATTGTAGATCATCACCGCCGGCTCCCGCGTGAAGCCGAAGATGCGCTCGCGCCAGGTGGCCCAGCGCGGCAGGCGCGCGGTGGCGGTAGAGAGATGGCGGCGCGCGCGGCCGTCGTTCACCAGCTTGATCTGCAGGTCCATGGCCGAGGAGATGGCGAGGTCGTAGGGGCTGTCGCCCACGGTTTCGTCCTGCTCCACCGCCTGGTAGACGCTGCGGCTGGTCGCCTGGTGATAGACCACGGCGATGTCCCGGTGGCGCGTGCGGTAGGCGCGGATCAGGCCCTCCATCACCTCGGCCTCGGTGGTGCCGATGATGTGCAGGGTGGCGGCGGCGCCGGAATCCTGCAGCGCCGGGTAGCTGCGCCTGTCCTCGATCTCGACAGCGCGCGCGGCCGGGGCGGCGGCGAGGGACAGCAGGAGGATGAGCAGTAGGGGTTTCATCACTGTTTCCGGG
>ENA-ORCZ01000568-ORCZ01000568.1-marine-metagenome-genome-assembly--contig:-NODE-568-length-14073-cov-2.817376_pt1 | contig 14073 bp, 14 predicted proteins | sample MGYA00237785_ERZ508519 | MGnify/ENA primary metagenome ERZ508519 (study PRJEB26189, sample SAMN06268790) | marine metagenome | isolation source: Bioluminescent Bay, La Paraguera, Puerto Rico | place...
TGCGCGCGCAGGGCCGCAAGGTGGAGGTCCAGTCCCATGCCCCGCTGGTCCTGGGCGTCGACGTGGCGCGCGGCGGCGGTGACCGCTCGCACCTGATCGACCGCCAGGGCCGCGCCGCCGGGCGCCGCGTGAACCGTTCGCTGGACTGCGCGGACACCATGGAACTGGCCGGGCTCATCGCGCGGGAGATCGAGCGCCTGCAGCCGGACATGACCTTCATCGACATGGGCTCCTTTGGTGCCGCGGTCTACGACCGCCTGCTGGAACTGGGATACCGCCGGCGGATCTGCGGCGTGAACTTCGGCGGCCGCGCCCAGGACGCGCGACAGTACGCCAACAAGCGCGCCGAGATCTGGGGCGCGCTGCGTGACTGGCTGGCCGACCCCGGCGGCGCGGAGCTGCCCGACGATCCGCTGCTGCACAGTCACCTCTGCGCGCCGGGCTTCCAGATCAACAGCAACCAGCAGATCGTGCTGGAGGCCAAGGATCGCATCAAGGCGCGCCTCGGCCTCTCGCCCGATGCAGGCGACGCCCTGGCGCTGACCTTCGCCGAGCCGGTGCGCCGCGACCGCCGCGCGGCGGCCGAGCGCAGCGAGACGGCCTATCCCATCCACGACTGGTAACTCCGTTTCCGGAACCGCCTTGCCGCGGCGGCAACGGCCCGGCGCATCCCCTGGTTCGGTCCCGCCCTCCCTGCCGAACCGCGCCGGGCCACCCCGCCGGGTGACGCCTTGAGCTTTTTCCTCCTGCCTGAGCGGAGCGTCACTATTACCGATGACGCCTCCCGGCCGACACCCGGGCGCGCTACCTGCCGTTCAAGGAGGCGTACAACGCAGCGGCGAAGCGGCCGGCCGCGCCGAAACGCGGGCTTCACAACCTCAACTCATTGCGCTGTTCCACGGTCGCCCGAAGCAGGTCTTCCATCAGCTTGGCGACGGCGCTCACATGCGCGCTCTGATAGATGATGCCACAGCTGTCGGCGGGACAGCGCTTGTGCCCATTATAGATCTTCCAGACCACCAAGCCGTAGGCCATGCGCGTCGCCCTCAGCTGCTCGGCGGCTTCTTCGCGGGAAAGGCTGTCCTGTGGGACGAGGGCTTCAAGCTGTTCGACGATCCGCTCTTCGAGACAGAGCGCGCTGTCGAGAATCCCCTGGCGCGCGCCAAAGACGTCCATGCGCAGCTCATGGGTTGCCTCCCAGCAGGCGTCGATCATCGCCTGGGCATCGATCGGCTGAAACGGTTCGCCAGGGTCATCGGATTGAGCCAGGGCAGGTGTGACGGCCAGCAGGCAGGCCAGGGCCGCGAGGACGGACATCAGACTTCCCATGACTTTCTCTCCCGTTGATCGACCCTAGGGAGCGTGGGAAATGAGGCGATCTTTGGGCGCGCCTCTGTCCCCGCGCCGGTTCCGAACCCTGCATCGCCCGGATTGATCGGCGGACAGCCCTATGAAGGCACAGAGGCCATGACCGACGATCAGCCCCGGAGCGCAGGCGAGGGCGGCGGCGCAAAGGTTCGGCGCGCGCTCGCCGTTTTCCATGACGAGGGGGCCGGATGCTGGCCCCGGCTGTGCGGGCGGCCGGGCTTTCGCCACTGCTTCGTCGCGCTGAACGACGGCCGTGCCTGGATCGTGGTGGACCCCTGCAGCGACGGCACGCGGGTCAGCGCCGAGGTGCCCGCAGAGATCGACCTGGCGGCGCACTACCGCGGCTATGGCTATGCCGTCGTCGAGGCGGACCTTGCCCAAAGCCAGCGACGCTACCGACTGCCTTGGGCCTTCACCTGCGTCGAGGCGGTGAAGCGCATCCTCGGCATCCACGGCTGGTGGCTCTGGACGCCCCATCAACTCTATCAACGCCTGGAGAAGGACGATCATGGGAAGCATCTTCAATCCGCCCAAACCGAAAGCGCCACCGCCGCCGCCACCGCCGCCGACGCCGGAGGATCCGGCGGTCGAGGCGGCGCGTAAACGTGAGCGTGAGGCCGCGCGGCGGCGCAAGGGACGCCAGGCGACGATCCTGACAAGCGGGCTCGGTGATCCCGGCCGTCCGGCCGTGCAGCAGCCGACGCTGCTCGGCTAGCCCTCCAGAACCAAACGAGACTGGACCCTTTCATGACCAAGGCAACGAGCCGAGAAATCGAAGAGCTGCTGTCGCGCCACAAGCGCCTGAAAGACGCGCGCCGCGTCTGGGAAGGTCATTGGCAGGAGCTGGCGGAGGTCATGCTGCCGCGCCGCGCCGACTTCACGACTCAGCGGATCGCCGGGGAACGGCGCAGCGAGCACCTCTTCGACGGCACCCCCATGCTGGCCCGGCGCGGCCTGGCGGCGGCGATCGACGGACTCTTGAAGCCAAAGACCGCGCGCTGGTTCCGCGTGAAAGCGCTGGACGAGAGGCTGGGCGAGGAGGAGACGGTGCAGCGCTGGCTGGAGATCGCCGAGGAGCGCCTGTACCGCGCAATCTACAGCCGCCGCGCCCGCTTCATCCAACGCTCCGGCGAGGTGGACGAGGACCTGGTGACCTTCGGCACCGGGGTGCTGTTTATCGGCGAGGGGCGGGACCTGAACCGCCTGCTGTTCCGGTCCTATCATCTGAAGGACGTGGTTCTGAGCGAGAACGGCGACGGAGAGATCGACAGCCTCTTCATCACCTTGCGGCTGTCCGCGCGCCAGGCGGCGCAGCGCTTCGGCGAGGCGGCGCTGGGCGCAGACACCCGCGAGGCCTTGAAGGCCGGGGAGGCGGACAAGGTCTTCAGCTTCCTGCAGGCGGTCACGCCGCGAGAAGAGCGCGATCCGCGCCGTCGGGACAGCAGCAATCTGCCCTATGCATCGCGGATCGTGGATGTCCAGTCGGAGCACCTGGTCGGCGAGAGCGGCTACCACGAGTTTCCCTTCGCGGTGCCACGCTGGGACACCGCGTCGGGGGAGGTCTACGGCCGTTCCCCGGGCATGGTTGCCCTGCCGGACGCCAACACCTTGCAGCAGATGGGCAAGACCCTGCTGGTGGCCGGCCACAAGGCGGTCGATCCGCCTCTGCTGGTCGGCGATGACTCCGTGCTGGGCACCCCCAAGACCTTCCCCGGCGGCATCACCACCTTCGACATGCAGGCCGCGCGCGATCTGGGGCGTATCCCCATCGAGCCGCTGCAGACCGGGTTCAATCTGCCCCTGGGCCGCGAGATGCAGAAGGATGCCCGCGACCAGATCTGGGCGGCTTTCTTCCGCAACGTGCTGCAGCTTCCCGTCGACGCGCCCCAGATGACCGCCACCGAGGTGCTGGAGCGCAAGGAGGAGTTCATCCGCACCATCGGCCCCGTCTTCGGCCGGCTGGAAAGCGACTACATCGGCCAGGTGGTGGAGCGCAGCTTCAACATCCTGCTGCGCGCCGGCGCCTTCCCGGAGCCGCCGGACATCCTGCGGGGCCAGGAGGTGGTCTTCGACTACGCCAGCCCCGTCGAGCAGGCGCGCCGCCAGATCGAAGCGGCGGGGGCCTCGCGGTCGGTCGAGCTGCTGGCGCCCTTCGTGCAGGCCGATCCCTCCATTCTCGACAACTTCGACGGCGACGCCATCGCCCGTGACACGCCGGAGATCTTTGGCATGCCGCAGCGCTGGCTGCGTGCCAAGGAGGAGGTGGACGGCCGCCGCGAAGGGCGCCGACAGGCCGAAGAGGCCGATGCCATGCCGGAAGCAGCAGGGGAAAGCGGCAATCTGCTGCAGCAGCTTCTGCAAGGGGGCGTGGCGCAATGATGGGCCTGTTCCGCAAGCGGCCAGCGGGGCAACCCGATCCCGAAGCCTTCTTCGGCGCGCTGCGCCGGGCCTCTCTCGGTGACGCCTACAGTGCTATCGACCGCTACCGCGACTTCCGCGCCGTCTTCTTCGGCGAGTCGACGCCACAGCAGGGCAAGCGCGTGCTGTGGCAGATCCTGGAGTGGTGCCGCCTGTTCCGGCCGGTCACGGCGCCGGGTGATCCGCACGAAACCTATCGCCGGGACGGTGAGCGCAACATCGGCCTCAAGATCTTCATGACCTTGAATGCCGAACCCGGTCCGCCAGCAGGGGCGGATGAGCAGAACGAGGGAGCCCAAGAATGACCGAAGCCGTTATCAGCGTGGAAGGCAACGAGAATGCCGCAGCGGAGGAGAGCGCCGCGGGGGACTGGCGCGGCGCCATCAAAGAACCCGGCCTGAGACGCGTGGCGGAGAAATTCACCTCTCCGGCGGAGGTGGTGAAGTCCTATGCCGCGCTGCAGAGCCGGCTCGGCCGCTCGGTCATCAAACCGGGAAGCGATGCGGACCCGGAGGAACTGGCTGCCTACCGCCGACAGCTCGGCGTGCCGGAGAAGGCCGAGGGCTATGACGTGAAGCTGCCGGAGGGGGTGCCCGAGCAGTTGCAGGCCGACCCGGCGGGAGAGGCGCTGCAGCAGGATTTCCTCCAGGCCATGCATGCGGCAGGGGCCAGCAACGACGTGGTCCAGAAGGCGCTCGACTGGTACTACGGCAGCGTCACGCAAAGCCTGGCACAGCAGGAAGCGGCGGCGGCCGAGCGGCGTGCCGCGGCCGAGGCCAGTCTGCGCCAGGAGTGGGGCGGCGACCATGATCGCAACTTGGCCTTCGCCCGGCGCGCGGTCCAGAGCTTCGGTGATGACGGTTTCGCGGCGTTCCTGGAAAGCCATGAAGTCGAGGGGGTGAAGCTGGGTGATCACCCGACCTTCGTGCGCGCCTTCGCCGCGATCGGACTTGGCATGGGGGAGGACCTGCCGCTGAGCGGCGAGAGCGCTGGTGCGGGCGTAGGCCTGCAGGCCCGCATCGATGCCCTCCATGCGCTGCAGGACAGCGACCCCCGGAAGTACGCTTCCCGGTCGGTGCAGGCCGAACTGCAGTCGCTCTATGCCCGACTCTACGGCGGCCAGCCGGTGGTGGGCAGCGAAGGGCGTCGGCTTTAGGCCGGCGTCTCTTGAACCTATTGCCGACCCTTTTTCTTCCTGCCTGAGCGGAGTTTTCCATGACCGACGATGCCGCCCCGGAGGCTGCCGGCGAGGATGCCGGCGACCCGCCGCCGCCCGCGCGCAAGGTGCCCGCGGAAAGTCTGGAGTTCACGATCCGCAAGGTGGCGCCGCCGACGGTGGAGGAACGCCGGCTGCGGCGTGCGGCCATGGAGCGCGCGATCAGCTTCGGTGCGGCGCCCTATCGTGATGGTGCGGGCAAGGCGCGCTACGTTTTCTTCGCGGAAGCCAATGGATCCCCGGTCGAGGCCTGGACCCGCGACCGGGAGGACAAGCGCGGTTATCGCCGCACCCAGCAGGCGAGAAAGGCCGCCGGACAGATGGCCTGGCACCCCGAGGATCAGATCGAGCTCGCCAAGCGCTTGGGGCACCTCTACCACCGGGAGGGCCGTAGCGTCGAGGGTGCGGCGGAGCGGGGGCTCTACGATGCAATCTGGCGCCACGAGCACGTCTTCGACACCTTCACGGTCCCAAGACGGCTTGGCGGCGAGGTCCTGGACACCGGGCGGATCGCGGCGGTCGCGGAGGAAGAGGGCCGCAAGCTGCGATCCGCAGACCCGCGCGCGAGAGACGGCTTCTGGGTGCGAGACCGCAGCAACAACGGCCTCGTTTACGTCGTTCCCAATCGCGATCCGGGGCAAGCGGCCGGCGCGGAGCGTGCGTTCGAGCATCGCTCAGCGGTGACGGGGGAAAGGGTCGTTCTTGGCCGCAAAGAAGAGAACGCGGAGCAGCCATACCGGCGATCCACTGCTGGCGACAAGGCGACGACCCCGGAGGTGGCAGCCTCGCCGTCAGCGCAGGGTAGGCATTCTGCGTCGGAGCAAGAGGAAGCACCGGCCTTGCGTTACCCGGATGTCGTGTTGCCACGCCCGGAGGTAACCTGGAAAGTCCCGGAGGCTGCGAAAGCTGATAGTGACGGACCACCGGTCGTCAACATGGAGGCAGAAAGGATCAAGAGCATCCTCGCGAACGAGCCGGCAGTCTTTGAGATCGAGGACTCGGAAGCCGCTGAAGTGCGCACGCCGGTCCACGAGCAGGAACAGCTGGGTTTCTGGGAAGTATGGGTCCACCAAGACGTCATCGAGCAGATAGCCAAGGAAGAGGGAGTGGATCCGGACCTTCTCAGGGCCCTGATGTACTTCGAGAATACACGAGGCCGATCCTACGGCGCGCTCTTCGAATGGCTTCATCTCTCCGACTCGATGCTTCCCATGAACATCAAACAGTCGGTCTGGGCTGGTTTGCTGGATGAGGGGGAGGACTTGTCCGATCCTGTTGCCAACATCCGCGCGGGTGCTCGTGTCATCCGGCGGATACTCGAGCGCGTCCCGCACCCGACCGTCGCAAGAATTGGTTCCATCTGGAATTTTACCGGGAGGGAAAAGGTAAGCGACAACGGTGCGCGCATCGCAGACATCTACGCATCGCGTCCTTGGGAGGAAAGACCAGAGTCGTTCTCGGATGAGGCTTTGTCCCTGATGCCCAGTCGAAAAGCGTTTGTGGACGAGTATCGACGCCGCCGCAAGGAGCTGAAGCAGCGCTTGGAGTCTGAATAGGAATTTTTCAAGGGAGCCTGGACATGGCGCCTCAGGTCCGGAGGGGACACACAGGGGCATTCAGCGAAGTCTGCCTCAATCTTGCCGTCTGCCGTCCCTAATTCGAACAGAATGGGCGAGCAGTTTGATGAATGTGATAGGCTCGGCGATGGCACGGGGTTGGGAGGGGGTAGCTGTGCGGCGTGGGAACTTCAGGGTGATTCAACATCACCCTCTGAATCTCCGGTTCGGGGTCACCGCCCTGTTGACCGCTGTGCTGCTGGCGGCCTTCTTCGGCCGTGTCTTTTTTGAACTGTACGGCGTTTCCGAATTCTGCCGGCAGAAGTATGACCTTCCGCCCTTCAGTTTCTACTTCAGACGCTTTGACTGCTTCATCGCCGCCGGGGATCTGGCCGCGAAGATGGCGCAGATCTTTGCTTTGGTCGCGGGGCCTATTTTCCTAGCGTCGGTGACGCCCTTGTGGGTGGACTGGCCACGCAGGGGGGCCGGGCCGAGTGGACGGCACCTGGACCCACACCGGAATGGCGGTCGTGACCGAACAGACGTGGTGAGCGAGGCGCAGCTCTGGTTTTGGGTCCTGACCGCTGCGCTCGGCATCGCGTTGGTCGGTGGTTTGGTCTCCTGCGCGGTCGGACTCTGGCCGGCATCGCCGGACCAGGCCATCGGATCCGCGCTGATTTATGGCCTCCATCTCTATCCGGCCGGTATTCTGGTGTTCTGCGCCATGGAAACCGCCGGATGGTTGTGTCGGGTGTTTTCGTCGCGGTGGGCCAGGGCGCGCTGATCCAGGCGCGATCCCTTGATCGAAGTGAAAACTGAGAAGGCGCTCGCCTAGATCGGAGCACGTTTGGAGGGAACCGCAGTGCGGCTCCGTCTAAAAGTGTGAATCGGATCTCTCTCAAGAGTGTAGAGCAGGTTCACAGGGCTGGTGGATCGCCTCTGGCGATTCCAGCCAACGCTGACCAGCTCTAGCCAAAGGCCGTCGGGGCAGCGGCTGCCGGAGCCGGGTGACCGGCTGCCGAGCGAATATCGCCTGCTGTGCTTGAGGCGATGCCGCTGCCACTCTTTCCGCTCCCTTTCCAGTTTGCCCCGGACGCAGGGATACCCTCATGGCCTCCGCGCTCGCGGCTCTTTCCCGCATTCCGTAAGGCCCCCTTGGACGGCCTGACGCGGCCTGATCCTCACGCCTTCCCAGGGCGTGGGGCAGGGACCCGCGTGCCCGGCCGTAGCAAGCGGACACCCTCCCGGAGCGCTCATCCCCACTTCCTTCGACACAAAGGAGATGTGCGTTGAGCACTTCCATCGATCTTTCCTTCGTGAAGCAGTTCGAACGCGAGGTTCACGAAGCCTATCAGCGCCAGGGCTCGCTGCTGCGCGCCACGGTGCGTTCCAAGAACAACGTGAAGGGCGCCTCCACGACCTTCCAGAAGATCGGCAAGGGCGTCGCCTCGACCAAGGCCCGCCACGGCAAGGTGACGCCGATGAACGTCGACCACACACCGGTCGACTGCGTCCTGCAGGACTACTATGCCGGCGACTACGTCGACAAGCTGGACGAGGCGAAGATCAATCACGACGAGCGGATGGTCATCGCCAATGCCGGCGCCTGGGGCCTGGGCCGCAAGACCGACGAGCTGATCATCGCCCAGGCCGACCAGACCACCTCCTTCGTCGGCAGCTACGTCGGGGGGCTGACACGGACCCTGCTGCTGCAGGCTGTGGAGGCGCTGGACGACAACGACGTGCCGGACGACGGCCTGCGCTGGGGCCTGCTGACGCCGCGGCAATGGTCCATCGCCCTGACCGTCCCGGAGTTCGCCAGCGCGGATTTCGTCGGCGATGACCTGCCGTACATCCAGCGCAACCGCACGCGGTCCTGGCTGGGCGTCAACTGGATGCGGCACACCGGCCTGCCGGGCAAGGGCACGACCAACGCGGTCTGCTTCACCTACCACAGAAACGCGCTCGGGCACGGATCCGGTGCCGACGTGAACAGCGACATCACCTGGCATGGTGACCGGGCGGCCCATTTCGTCAACAACATGATGAGCCAGGGCGCCTGCCTGATCGACCCTGAAGGGGTGATCGAGATCCGCGTCGACGACACCGCCACCATCCCGGCCTGAGGAGAGCTGATCCATGGCATACAACGCGCACTACCTGACCCTCATGGCTCATGGCGGCGGCCAGCAGTGGTGGTCTTACCGTACGGCCGACACGCCGGCCACGGTGGACAGCGCCGGCTACTTCTCCGGAGAAGCGATCGGCATGCTGAAGGTGGGCGACCTGATCTTCGTCCAACAGGTCGACGACCCCGCCGCTCCGGCCAGCGTATCGGCGGCCGGCTGGCACCTGGTGCTGTCGAATGACGGCGCCACGGTGGACGTCTCCAACGCCACTGCCGTGGCCACGTCGGACACCGATTGAGCCGGCGCTGATTCCCCCAAGAGTCCTGTGGGCGGCCGCTTTGCGCGGCCGTCCGCTCTTCTTTCGTGATCTTGTCCAAGGGAGTAGCCCATGCCCAGAGCCCTGTCGCAGAACCTGGAGACCATCGCCGCCCTGCAGAGCTTCTGCGTCTTCGGCTACCAGACCGAAGACCCGCTGACGGTGGTGGCGCGCCCGGATTACTTCGTCAGCTGCGCCTCGCGCCTCATGGCCAATGACCTGATCCTGGTCTGCGCCGATGCCGAGGGAAACCCGGCCTGGGGCCTCTTCCTGGTCGGCAAGGTCGGCGCGGAGGAGGTTGCGTTGGAGAACGTCGCCGGGCTCACGCCCGACACCATCAACGGCCTGACCTTCTTGCGCAGCCATGCAGCCGCCGCGCCGATGCCCTGGAAGCCGGCACGCGGTCGCCGCAAGGTCGCCTGAGGAGAAGCGCCATGGCCGATGTCACTGGAATCTGCAACTCCGCGCTCGCCAAGATCGGCGCGGCGCGCATCACCGCGCTGGGCGAGGGCAGCAGGAACGCCAATCTCTGCGCCGAGCTCTACGAGCGCTGCCGCGACGACCTGCTGCGTGCCCACAGCTGGAACTTTGCCATCGCCCGCGCCAGGCTGGCCCGCGCAGCCGATAGCCCGGCCTTCGGCTTTGCCCATGCCTACGTGCTGCCGTCGGACTGGATCCGCTGCGTTGATGCCGCCGGCGATGAAGGCGGGGTCAGCCGCATCACCTATCGGGTCGAAGGGAACGCCCTGTTGAGCGATGCGCCGCAGGTGTATTTGCGCTACGTGCGCCGCGTCACCGATGCGAACCTGATGCCCGCGGACTTCAGCGAGACCCTTTCCTGCCTGCTGGCCCGCGAGTTGGCGGTGCCGGTTGCCCAGTCGAATACCCTGGAGGAAAAGCTCGAGGCGCGGTTCCGCAGCCGCCTGCGCCGGGCCAGGACCACAGACGGCCTGGAAGACCAGCTTGAGGCTCCGCCTGCGGGCGCCTGGGCGGAGGTCCGCTGAGCCATGCCCCGCGCCAATCCACTGCAGGCGGCCTTCAACGCCGGTGAGATCGGCCCGCGCCTGGCGGCCCGGGTCGATTTCGCCAAGTACCGGAACGCCGGGGCCCGGGTCGAGAACATGATCCCCCTGCCGCAAGGGGGCCTGACGCGGCGGCCCGGCACGCGCTTTGTCGCCGCGGCGGCAAGTCACGACAAGCGGCCGCGGCTCATTCCCTTCGAGTTCTCGACGGAGCAGGCCTATGTCCTGGAGGCCGGTGACGGTGAGTTCCGTTTCTTCCGCAACAAGGGACAGATCGTCGTTTCGCCGAGTGATGCCGCAGTCGCCAATGGCAGCTTCGACAGCAACATCGACGGCTGGAGCGATCTATCCGGTGGCGGCGGGGAGGTCGCCCATGAATTGATGGACGCGGTGCTGGTCGACACGCTGAAGTACAACCAGCTTGTGGACCGGCAGTGGGGCGACAATGCCGGTCAACGTCAGCACATCGGCCTGCGCTGGACTGCCGAGAGCGATGGTGTCGTCACATCGGCGACCGTCTATATCAACAGCGTCACCAGCGCCATCGCCGCGGTGGCGACGATCTGGACAGACGATGGCGGGAGTCCGGGCGTGCAGGTCGGTGTCGACAGCGCCACGGTCAACATCACCTCCTCCGGCATCCACAGCTTCACCTTTCCGGCGAAGCCGGCGATCACCCAGGGGAACGCCTATTGGGTGGTCCTGAGCGATACGGGGTCGGGGCTGGTCAACATCAGCTTCTGCGCCGACCAGGGGGCGGCCTACGCCTCGGGTTCGGCCGACGTCATCTCCTCGATCACGGATGTCGGGCCCGGCGGCGTGCCGACGGCAAGTGAGGAACTGCGGATCAAGCTGGTTATCGAGACGGCAGCCAGCAACGGCACCCTGGCGCTGATCGGGAACGGCAGTGGCGACGCGGCCGCCGAGCAGGCGGTGACGACCTCGGCCCCGGGCCAGGAGCATGTGCTGACCTTCCGGATCCTGGGGTTGCCCGGAGACAGCGTCACGCTGAGGGTCGGCAACACGACCGGGGGCGACCAGATACTCGCCGACAGGCAAATGAACGCCGGATTCCACGCCATCGCCTTTGTTCCCGGAGAAAGCCCTTTCTTCGTTCAGTTTCACAACGGGGAAGACAAGACCGTCTATGTAGACAATGTCGTCCTGACGGGGTCGGGTGGTGCGGAACCCCAACCCCTGGCGCTCGCCACACCCTATCGGGAAACCGATCTGGCGCAGCTGAAGTGGGCGCAGTCGGCCGATGTGATGTATTTCGCCCATCCTGACTATCCGCCCTACAAGCTGTCCCGGCGGGGTGATGCCACCTGGTCGCTGACGGAGGTCTCCTTCCTGGATGGTCCCTACATCGAAGAGAACCTGGAAGCGGCCAAGACCCTGAAGCCTTCGTCGGTCAGCAACGGCGTGATCACCGCGGCAGGCCATTCGCCGTTCGGCGCGAACGACGTGGGTCGGCTGATCCGTATCAGGCATGGCAGTACCTGGGGGGCGGCGCGCATCCGTGAGGTCCAGTCGCCCGAGAGCGTCCGGGTGGAGCAGTTGCCCGGCAGGAACTTCGGAGGCACCACGGCCTCGGCCAATTGGCGGCTGGGCGGCTGGACGCAGGATCGGGGCTTCCCCTCGGTGGTGACCTTCTTCGAGCAGCGGCTGGTCTGGGCGAATACGCGGAGCCAGCCGCAGAGCTTTTGGATGAGCCAGTCGGGCGATCTGGAGAACATGCGGCCGGACAGTTTCGAAGGGGGCGCGGTCGAGGTTCAGGATGACGACGGACTGGACTTCACGATCGCCGCCGACGAGGTCAACGCCATCCGCTGGATGTCGCCGGGGCGGCAGCTGATCCTCGGGACCTCGGGCGGCGAGTGGTCGGTGACCTCGGACGGGCCGGTGGTGACGCCCCTCGACATCGAGGTAAAGCGGGAGTCCACCAACGGCAGCGCGGACATCCTGCCTCTGCGGATCAGCTCGATCGTCCTTTTCGTCCAGCGGGCCAAGCGCAAGCTCAGGGAGTTCGTCTTCAGCCTGGAAACCGACGGTTTCCGCACGCCGGACCTGACCATCCTGGCGGATCACATCACCGAAAGCGGGCTGCGGGAAATCGTCTATCAGCAGGAGCCCGACAGCCAAGTGCACTGCCTGCGTGAAGACGGAGTCCTGGCGACACTGACCTACCGACGCGAACAGGACGTGGTGGGGTGGTCGCGCCATATTCTCGGGGGGCGCTACCGGGAGGGTCCGCCTCTGGTGGAGAGCATGGCGACGGTGCCGGGGAACGCAGCCTCCGGCAGCGAGAACCGGGACGAGGCCTGGCTTGCCGTCAGGCGGACGGTCAACGGCGCTTCGTTTCGCAGCATCGAGGTGCTCGAGGCCGCCTTTGAGGGACCGAACCCGGAGTCGTTCGACGCGGCGGTCGACTTCGATGCGGCGGTCCTCGAGAGGCAGAAGCATGCCTTCTATGTCGACTGCGGCCTCAGCTACAGCGGTCCGCCGACCCTGACCTTCACGGGACTTGATCATCTGGAGGGGGAGACCGTCACGATCCTCGCCGATGGTGCCCGGCATCCCGAACGGATCGTCGCCGGTGGCGGTATTACCCTGCAGGCGCCCGCCGGCGTCGTGCACGTCGGCCTTCCGTATCGCCATGTGTTCTCTTCCTTGAAGCTGGAAGCGGGGGCGGCTGCCGGGACGGCGGTGGGCAAGGTGAAGCGGGTGCACGGGATCGCGCTGGTGCTGCTGCATTCGCTGGGGTTGCGCATCGGGCCGTCGATCGGTCGCCTGGAAGACGTGCCGCTGCGCGAGGTTGCAGACGCCATGGACCGAGCGGTGCCGCTGTTCACCGGCGAACGCTTCGTCAGTTTCGAGGGAGACTTCGAGCGGGACGCCCGCATCGTCATCAGCGGCGAGACGCCCTTGCCCTTCACCCTGCTGGCGGCCGCGCCGGAGCTAAAGACAAACGAACTGGTCTGATGGGCGGTCCCCGGATAGTTCCCTTCGTGCCCGCCCATCTGGCCGACCTGGACCCGCCGGTGTTCGAGCCTGAACAGCTGCGGCGCTTCGCTGCTGCTTACCGGCCCGCCGGACCGGCCTTCACCCTGATTGGGGAGGGGCGGGCCCTGGGGTGCGGGGGCCTGGCGGTCGAGGAAGGCGAGGGCCATGCCTGGGCCTTTCTCTCTGAGGCCCTGCGGCAACGCCCGCTGCTGCTGCACCGCACCGTGAAACGCGCCTTGCCGGCACTCGTCGCGCACTATGCGTTAAAGCGCATCACCGCGGAGGCGCATGCCGACTTCGTGGGTGCGCGCCGCTGGCTCGAACGGCTGGGGTTTCATCAGCTTGAAACGATCCCGCGCTTTGCGGGGACCACCGAGAACTATGTGAGGTATGTCCATGTCCGGTCTTGAGATCGCGGCGGCCGCCGGTCTGGCGAGTGCGGCCGTGGGGGGTGTCAGCAGCTTTGCCGCGAGCCAGGCGCAGGCCCGGGCCGCTGAGTTCAACGCCGAGATGGCGCAGCAGCAGGCGGAGCGGGAGCGCCAGATTGCCGCGCGGGACGCCGAGACCTACCGGCGTCGGGAAAGCCGTCTTCTGGCTGCGTCGCGAGCGAGCCGTGCCGGGAGCGGCGTGACCTTTCAGGGTTCGCCCCTGCTGGTCGACGAGGCAACCGCCGCGGAAATCGAGCTGGGGGCGCAGAACATCCTCGCAGGAGGTGCGGCCAGCGCTTTCGGCTTTCAGCAGCAGGCGGCCCTGTCTCGCGCAAGAGCCCGCTCCACCCGGGCCGGGGCATTTCTCAGCGCGGGTTCCACTCTCCTGACGACAGTGGGCAGCCGGGACTTCAGTACCCTGTTCCTGTCCGAAGAAGCCGAAACCTAAGACTTCCGGCCGCGCCGAAGCCCTGCATACCAACCTTTGAGGTTACCCATGCCCCGCATTCCATCTGCCGCCGATGTCACGCCGAGAGCCGCCAGTGCGAGCCAGCTGCCGACTGTCCGCGCTGAAGCCGAGGCCTTCGGCTTAGACGTGGCGGCCGGAGTCCAGGACC
>ENA-ORCZ01000569-ORCZ01000569.1-marine-metagenome-genome-assembly--contig:-NODE-569-length-13891-cov-2.730418_pt1 | contig 13891 bp, 12 predicted proteins | sample MGYA00237785_ERZ508519 | MGnify/ENA primary metagenome ERZ508519 (study PRJEB26189, sample SAMN06268790) | marine metagenome | isolation source: Bioluminescent Bay, La Paraguera, Puerto Rico | place...
CCGCCCATGACAATTTCTGGGACTTCATCTCCCTGACCCCGGAAAGCATGCACATGGTGATGTGGATCATGTCCGACCGCACCATCCCGCGTTCCCTGCGCTTCATGGAAGGCTTCGGCGTCCACACCTTCCGCCTGGTCAACGCCAAGGGCAAGTCGACCTACGTGAAGTTCCACTGGAAGCCCAAGCAAGGCATGCAGTCGGTGGTCTGGGACGAGGCGCTGAAGATCAATGGCGCGGACCCCGACTTCCACCGCCGCGACATGTGGAACGCCATCAAGGCCGGCGACTACCCGGAGTGGGAGCTGGGCCTGCAGCTCTTCGACGACGATTTCGCCGACCGCTTCGACTTCGACATCCTGGACGCGACCAAGCTGATCCCCGAGGAGGAGGTGCCGGTGCGCATCGTCGGCCGGTTGGTGCTCGACCGCTGCGTCGACAACTTCTTCGCCGAGACCGAGCAGGTCGCCTTCTGCACCCAGAACATCGTGCCGGGCGTCGACTTCACCAACGACCCGCTGCTGCAGGGGCGCAACTTCTCCTATCTCGACACCCAGTTGAAGCGCCTCGGCAGTCCCAACTTCACGCACCTGCCGGTGAACGCGCCGAAGTGCCCCTTCCACCACTTCCAGCAGGACGGCCACATGGCCTTCCACAATCCCAAGGGCCGGGCCAACTACGAGCCCAATTCCTGGGGCGGCGAAGAAGGTGGCCCGCGCGAGAACCCGGAGAAGGGTTTCACGTCCTTCCCGGCAGAGGAGGCCGGCGCCAAGCAGCGCGTGCGCTCGGAAACCTTCGCCGACCACTACAGCCAGGCGCGGCAGTTCTACCTCAGCCAGACCGATACGGAGAAAGAGCACATCGTCTCCGCCTTCGTCTTCGAGCTCAGCAAGGTGGAGACCCCGGAGATCCGGGCCCGCATGGTCTCTCACCTGCTGAACGTCGACAAGGACCTGGCCAAGGCGGTGGCCGAGGGGCTGCGCCTGGAGAAGCTGCCCAAGCCCGCCCCGGCGGCACGGCCGACCAAGACCGACCTGAAGGAGTCCCCGGCCCTCAGCATCCTGCGCAACCCGCCGCAGAGCTTCGCCGGCCGCAAGGTGGGGGCGCTTGTCACCGACGGGGTCGACGCCGGGCTCCTGTCGGCACTGAAGAAGGCGCTGAAGCGGGAGGGCGCCGAGCTCGCCATCGTCGCGCCGCATATCGGCGGCGTCGAGGCCAGCGACGGCAGCTGGATCGAGGCCGACGAGAAGGTGCAGGGCGGCCCCTCCGTGGTCTTCGATGCCGTCGCCGTACTGACCGACGAGGAGGGGGCGGCGACGCTGGAGGGCCTGCCGCCGGCCCGCGACTTCATCACCGACGCCTTCGCGCACCAGAAGTTCATCGCCTATTCAGCGGCGGCCAAGGACCTGCTGGAAGGGCAGGGCGTCGACACCGGGGCTGACGGCGTCATCGCTTTCACGAAGAAGACGGACGCGCCGGGCTTCGTCGAGGCCTGCCGCCAGCTGCGGTGCTGGTCGCGGGAGGCCTGAAGGTTACGCGGGGTAGCCGAGCGTTGCAGCCGGGCGGGTCAGTAGGCCCGCTCGGCGCCGGCGCGGATCTCCGCGCGGATATCCTCCGGCAGGCCCCAGGAGTAACGGGTGAGGATCTCCCGGTAGAGCTGTGGCCAGGCCGGGCTGTCGGGACTGTCCAGCTGTTCACGCTGGCGGTCCAGCAGGCGGGCGATCTCCGCGACGTTGTGGTAGTCGGGCCAGATGGCCCGCGCTTCCTCGAAAGCCTGCAGGGCGGTGCGGACTTCTCGGTCGAGCAGGGCCTCGAAGCCGCGCCGTTCCGCTGCCGCGGCGCGCGAGGCGCGGTTGCCTTCGGCTTCCACCGTGATCTGGCGCTGGGCCGGCGGGGCCGCCTGCAGCGCCTGCTGTTCCACCTGTACCCGGGCGATCTCGCGCGACAGGTTATTCTCCAGACTTTGCAGCTTGGTCTCGATGTCGGCGCGCAGCTCCGGCGCCGCCTCGGCATCGAGCGCGGCCTGCTGGGCTTCCAGCAGCAGGCGCAGGTCCTCGATCTCCGCCATGGCCTGGGACTCGATCTGCTCGACGCGCTCACCAATGCGCAGCCCGAAGATGTCCACCTCGCGCTCGCTGAGGATCTGCCGCACGTCGTCCTGATAGATCAGCACCACGATGATGGCGACCACCGGCCACATAAAGGCCTTGATGTAATCGAGAACCAGCCGCCCGAGGGCATAGTCCTTGCCGCCGCTGTCCGCCATGTTGCCTCGCTCAGCCCGTGCGGTGAAGAAGAGCCGCCAGTCTAGCAGGGTGCAGGCTTGTGCCGGTGGCCAAACTCACAACTTCGTCGGGCCGGCAAGGCCGAGGCAAGTCCCACGGCAGTCCGCGCGTGGCGGTCAGTTCTGCTTGCGGATGGCCGCCAGATCGACATTGAAAACCTCCTTGCAGAGGTTTTCCGCGAACCCTTCGCTCAGCGAGATTTCCGCATCCGACATCATCGCCGCGCCGATGAAGCCGCCCCAGGCGAAGCTGTTCTCGACGAAGTAGGCGCCGGTCTGCTCGCCGCTCGCCACCTCTTCGAACTCCGCGCGGCCCTTCAATTCGATCTCGTCACCCAGGAAGATCGCCTTGCCGACGTCCTGGTCCTCGAAATCCGTAACGGAAACCTTGAGGCGATGATCGACCGAGCCCTTGGCGCAGAGCGGCATGGCCTTTTCCAGTTCTTCCTTCAGGGCCGCCTGGAGTTCCGGCTGCGGCTTGCCGGTTTCCACGGTCACGGACACCTCCGATACCCGGATATCATGGATCTGGTCCTGGCTGGCGGCCTTGATGCTGGACACGTCGGAGGCCGCGCAGGCCGACAGGGCGAGCACGATGACGGTGGAAGCGAGGGGCGGGAACACCGCACGCAGGCTGGGGCGGGAAGGGCGGACGCGCATAAAGCTGACCTCAATCAAGGGTGTCGTAGGCGGCCAGCTTAATCGCACTAAAGCTGCGAGGGAAGGGCCCTGAAACGCGACCGGCGAGGCCTACTCGGCCGCCTTGGTCTTGGCCCGCTGCCAGGCGTCGAGCGTCTGGCGGGCGCCGTTGCGGGCCGGATCCATCATGGCTTCATGGTCGGGACGTTTGGCCGTCAGTTCGATCACGTAACCGTTGGGATCCCGGAAATAGATCGACTCGATGAAGGTGTGGTCGGCGGGCCCGCGGGTCTCGATGCCCGCGGCCTTGCCGCGCTCCAGCATGGGTGTCAGCGCCTCGGGGGAGACCTCCAGCGCAATGTGCAAGTCGAAGTCGTGCTGCGGCTTGAACTCGAAGGCCTGCTCCGGCACCTCGAAGAAGGCGAGGTAGGAGCCATCGTCCAGGCGGTAGAAGGTGTGCAGCGCCTGGGTGTCGCGCCCGGTCTTGGTGGTGCCGATCTCCAGCGTCTTGGCCAGCGGCAGGCCCAGGAAGTCCTCGTAGAAGGCGCGCGTTTCCTCGGAATCGCGGCAGCGATAGGCGTTGTGGTGAAGTCCCTTGATCATCTCCGCCCCTCGTTTTTTCAGAGGTTTTCGTGGTTGGCCCGACTCTAGCCGTTTTCATCGCCCCACTCCAGGCAGCCCTTCCGCCGGCCGGCCGCGTGCTGCAAGGCTGCTTTGCAGGATCGGCGCTGGGCCCGCCGCGGCGCGGCGCCTAGGATCGGATCACGTTCAGACGGAACCGCAGAGCGGTTCCGTCTGAACGTGTGAATCCGATCTATCTTTATAGCTTAGAGCAGATTCACAGGGTTGCCCCTAAGCCCTTGGGGATCGCCTTCGGCGATTCCAGCCAACCCTGATCTGCTCTAGGATCGCTGTCGTATCATCGTTCTGTTCCGCAAACCGCCGTTCCGTGCCAAAAACCCTCAGCAGAAGCATCGCCCTCGCCTTCGGCGCGGTTTTCCTGGCCTCCGTCGCCCTCGATGCGGCGCCGCTGCTGTCCATCGGCGTGCTGGCGGCGCTGACCGCCTTTCTCTGGGCGACCCTGGCGATCCCCGCCGAGCTGACCGCGCTGCTGTTCTTCGCTTCCCTGCTGTTGACCGGGCTGGTGCCGGACCGCGTGGTCCTGGCCGGCTTCGAATCGAAGGCCGTGTGGCTGGTCTTCGCGGGCATCGTCCTCAGCGAGGTGATCGGCCGCCACGACATGGGCCACGCGCTGTTCGACCGCCTGCTGGGGCGGATCAGATCCTACCGCGCGCTGGTCTGGCTGGTCTCGGCCAGCGGCCTGCTCATGGCCTTCCTGATCCCCTCGGCCATGGGGCGGGTGCTGCTGCTGGCGCCACTGGTGCGGGCCCTGGCGGATCGCCTCGGGCTGGCGGAGGCGGATCCGCGCCGCCACGGCCTTTTCATCGCGGCGGTGCTCGGCACCGTGCTGCCGGCTTTCACCATCCTCACGTCGAACGTGCCGAACCTGGTCCTCATGGGGTCGGCCGAGGCGATCTACGACCGCACCCTGACCTACGGCGAATACCTGCTGCTGAACTTCCCGGTGCTGGGGCTGGGCGCCTTCCTGCTGGTCCCGCTGCTGGTGCTGCGCCTCTTCCCCGGCGCGGGCGCCATCTCCCTGCCGGCGGCGCGGCCCGAGCCCTGGAGCCGCGACCAGGTGAAGATCGGCTTCCTGCTGGCGGTGACGCTGGCCTTCTGGACCACCGACAGCCTGCACGGCATCTCCTCGGCCTGGATCGGGCTCGCCGCGGCGGTCTTCAGCCTGCTGCCCGGGGTCGGCCTGCTGCCGGCGCAGACCATCAGCAAGCTGAACTTCGGGCCCTGGTTCTTCGCCGCCGGCTCGATCGGCCTGGGCGGTGTCGTGAGCCACAGCGGCATCGGCGATCTGCTGTGGGGACAGATCGCCGCCGCCGTGCCCTTCGAAGGACTGCCCGAGGCGGCCAAGTACGCCGTGGTGCAGCTCAGCGCGATGCTGCTGGCGGTCTTCACCACCCTGCCGGCGGTCCCGGCCGTCTTCACGCCCCTGGCGGCCTCCATGTCGCAGAGCCTTGGCTGGCCCTTGGATGCGGTGATGCTGGCGCAGGTGCCGGCCTTCGTGATCTTCGCCTTTCCCTACCAGGCGCCCCCCGTGCTGGTCGGCCTGACCTTCCTCAACGTGCCGCTGGCGCAGGCCATGCGGGTCATGGGCCGCTTCGTGCTGCTCGCTCTGCTGCTGCTGTCACCGCTGCACTACCTCTGGGGCCGCCTGCTCGGCGTGTTCCCCTAAGGGGTTGCGGCGTCAGGACGTCGCGCTGCCGGTATCCGCGAGGTTCTTCGGCAGGTTTTCCGGCAAGACGCGGTCGGCCGGCAGCCGGAGGGTGACTGTCGTGCCCTCGCCGAGCGCACTTTCCACCTCCAGGGTGCCGCCGTGCAGCTCGACCAGCGCCCGCGTCAGCGGCAGGCCGAGGCCGGTGCCCTCGTACTTGCGGTTCAAGGCGCTGTCGACCTGGCCGAACTGGCGCAGCGCGGTGGGGATGTCCTCCGGCGCCATGCCGATGCCGTTGTCGGCCACCCGGAACACGAAGCCCTCGCCCGCCGGGCAGTCGACGGTCAGCCGGACCTTGCCGCCGTAGGGCGTGAACTTGATGGCGTTGGTCATGAGGTTCAGCAGCGCCTGCTTCAGCTTGCGCTCGTCGGCGAACAGCAGCGGCAGGTCCATCGCGCCGCTCCACTCGATGGCGACGCCGCAGGTCTCGGCCCGCTGCCGTACGACGCGCATGACGGCGCGCGCCAGGTCCGCCGCGTTCACCGGCTCCTCGTCCAGTTCGTCGGCGCCGGCCTCGATCTTCGAGAGATCGAGGATGTCGTTGATCAGCGACAGCAGGTGCTGGCCCGAGCTGTGGATGTCTTCCAGGTAGCCGCGGTGACGCGGGTTCGCCTCGGCCGCAGGTTCTGTCGCCAGCATGATTTCCGAGAAGCCGATGATGGCGTTCAGCGGCGTGCGCAGCTCATGGCTGATGTTGGCCAGGAACTCCGACTTCGTGCGGTTGGCCGCCTCTGCCTCGTCCTTGGCGTCCTGCAGGTCCTGCTGGACTTTCATCTGCTCGGTAATGTCGCGCCCGGTGCCGCGATAGCCGCCGAAGTTGCCCTCCTTGTCGAACCAGGGCGTGCCGTTGATCGACAGCCACACGGTTTCGCCGTTCGGGCTCTGGCGCGGATGGATGAAGTTGCGGAACGGGCGGTGCTCGCGCAGGTCCTTCAGGTGCTGTGCCCAGGCCTCCGGGTCGACGCCGGGGATGCCGGACTCCTCGCGCGTCTTGCCCAGCAGGACGGCCTCCGGCACGCCGGTGACGGCGGTGTAGCGGTCGGAGAAGAAGCAGAAGCGCAGGTCTTCGTCCATCTCCCAGAACCAGTCGGAACTGGAGGCCACGAAGTCCTCGAAGCGTTTTTCGCGTTCGTCGACGTGACTGCGGCGCACGGCGGAGAGCCGCTCCAGCAGCGCGTTGAGGGAGGTTACCGTCTCGCCGATCTCGTTGTCGGCTTCGATGTCCAGCTTGTAGCTCTCCGCGTTCTCCGGATCGCTGTGCGCGGCGGACAGGTTCTTGTGAATGGCGAGGATCGGCGTCAGGACGTGACGACCGATGACGATGCCGACGAAGGCGGAGACGGCCAGGGTGAGGACCAGGATAAGGCCGCCGATGCGCAGCAGGTAGGCGTTCAGTTTCCTGGAGATCCCGGTGGTGTCGATGCGCACGGCCACCGTAAAGGGCAGGCCGCTCACTTCCGGTGGCCAGAGCACCTCGTAGTGGGTGCCGTCGCCGGGAAAGCGCCGCAGGGTCGGATCCTCGCCGCGGGCCAGCGACAGCGCCGGCCGGCCGTCGCGCGGCTGCAGGCCGGGCAGTTGGCCCTGGCTGGCGAGGCGGGTGCCGTTCTCGGCGTAGACGGCGAGACCCTGGACCGCGACCGCTTGGAAGGTCGGCCAGGCGTGGTCGAGCATTTCCCGGGGGGAGTGCTGTTCGTACCAGTTCAGAGCCGTCTTGGCGGCCAGAAGCACCGTCGTTTCCTGCTGCGCGCGCAGATCGTCACGACGCTTGAGGTAGCTGGGCGGCAGGAAGGCGACCTCGACCGCGAGGATGCTGAGGCAGACGAGCAGCATGATCCGCCGGCACAGGCGGCAGCCCAGCAGTTCGCGCGCTTGGGACGGGGTCGGAAGAAGGGTCAGCATCAAGGTGCCTGCAGTACGGCCAGGATGCTTTCGGTTGTACAGGCAGACGCTTCAGCCTTGGTTAATGCGGTGTTCGGAAAGCCTGGGAATCCGCCGCTTCGCGATGTCGCGCGGCGAGCAACGGGCGGATGGGCGGGTGGATAGGAAGATTGACCTGCTTGCGGGTTGAATACGCCCGGCGACGCATTCAATCGAGACGGTCCGCGGCGCCGGCCCCGAGGCCGCTTCCGAGCCGTAACAAAGCATTGATATAATTAAAATCTACAGGACAAGTCACTGGAACTCATAAAGCTTTGAGTCTGGCGATTGCTCATGGTCTATGCGACTTTAGTATTGTGTGCGGTCTGAGAGCGAGCCGTTAACATGCCTTCGACGATGCTCAGAAGACTTGGATCGGCTCGAGTCATCGGCGGCCCCGCTTCGGCGAGGCATCGCGAGAGGTCGGAAAAGATGGCCGCAAGGCCACACCCCAGAGGAGGAAAGTATGAGCTGGACAACCCCTAAAGTTATCGAGATCTCCGTCGGCATGGAAATCAACAGCTACGCCTGCGCGGATCTGTGATCCTTCCCCCAGGGGAATGAATCGATAGGCCGGGATTGCTGTCGAACCTCGTTCGACGGGATGCCCGGCCTTTTCGTTCAGCGGCGGTGGCTTGCGGCCAGGCCCGCCGGGGCCCTCCTTGCCTGTTCGGCAGTGGGTTCTGTCAGCCTGGCGACCCGGCAGATCGATCGGCGGGGAGTGCAGTGCTACAGGTCCTGGTTCTCGGTGCCGCCGCTGGTGGCGGCTTTCCGCAATGGAACAGCAACAACGAAGCCTCGCAGCGGGCGCGGCGCGGCGACCCCCTGGCGCGGCCCTCCAGCCAGTCCTCGGTCGCGGTTTCGGCGGACGGCGAGAACTGGGTGCTGCTGAACGCCTCGCCGGACCTGCGCCAGCAGATCAACGACAATCATCAAATGCATCCGCGCGCCGGCGTGCGCCACAGCCCGATCCGCGCGGTGGTGCTGACCAACGGCGACGTCGACCACGTCGCCGGCCTGCTGACTCTGCGCGAGAGCCATCCGCTCGCGATCTACGCCACCGGACGAGTGCTGTCCGTGCTGCAGAACAACAGCATCTTCAACGTGCTGAACCCGAAGTTCGTCGACCGGCGCCGTCTGCGCCTGGGCGAGACCTTCGAACCGCGGAGCAAGGAAGGGGAGAGTCTGGGACTCGCCGTGACGCCCTTTTCCATCCCGGGCAAGGTCGCGCTTTACCTGGAAGACGAAAAGGCCGACAGCGGCAACTTCGGCACGGTGGAGGAGGACACCATCGCGCTGCGTATCGAGAATGTCGCCGGGTCGAACGGCAGCGGCCGGCGCCGCTTCCTCTATGTCCCCGCCTGCGCCGCGCCTTCGCCGACCCTGGCAGCGGAGATGGAGGAGGCCGACCTGATGATGTTCGACGGCACCCTGTGGCAGGACGACGAGATGAAGGTGCAGGGCGCCGGGGTGAAGACCGGCCAGCGCATGGGGCACATGAGCCTCTCCGGCCCCGAGGGCACCCTGGCGACCTTTGCGGACAGCCCGGTGGCGCGCAAGGTCTTCATCCACATCAACAACACCAACCCCATCCTGTTGTCCGACTCGCCCGAGCGCGCGGCGGTCGAGGCGGCGGGCTGGGAGGTTGCCTACGACGGCATGGAGATAAAGCTATGAGCCTGGCATCGCCCTCCGCAGTCCCCGCGGCCTCCGCCGGCGCGGTGGCGGCACCGAGCTTCGGCCGCCTCCTGCCGCAGGACGAGTTCGAGGAACGCATCCGCCAGATCGGCGCCGAGCGCTATCACTCCCTGCATCCCTTCCACAAGCTGCTGCACAGCGGCAGGTGCAACCACGGTCAGGTCCAGGCCTGGGTGCTGAACCGCTACTGCTACCAGAGCCACATCCCGCTGAAGGATGCGGCGCTGCTGTCGCGCATGGAGGATCTGGAGCTGCGCCGTGAATGGCGCAAGCGCATCGAGGACCACGACGGAAGTGCGGGAAATGAAGGCGGCATCGAGCGCTGGCTGGTGCTGGCCGAAGGCGTCGGCCTCGACCGCGCCTACGTCGTCTCCGGCGCCGGCATGCTGCCGGCCACCCGCTTCGCCGTGGAGGCTTATGTGCGCTTCGTGCGCGAGAAGACGCTGCTGGAGGCCATCGCCTCTTCGCTTACCGAGCTCTTCGCGCCGAAGATCCACCAGGAGCGCATTGCCGGCCTGCTGGAGCACTACGACTTCGCCAACGAGCGCACCATCGCCTATTTCAAGCGGCGTCTCGACGAGGCGCCCAAGGACGTGAAGTTCGGCCTCGGCTACGTATTGCGCGAGGCGCGCAGCCGCGAACAGCAGGAGCAGGTTCTCGCGGCGGTGCGCTTCAAGACCGATGTGCTTTGGGCGCAGCTCGATGCGCTGTACCATGCCTACGTGGCCCCCGGTCACATCCCGCCCGGCGCCTTCGTGCCGGAAGGCTGCGTGCCGGTGACGGAACTGGATCTCTGAGGAAGGACGGCGGTGTGAACGCGCGCGTTACCATCACCGAAAGCTCGGTGCCCGGCCTGCCGGTGGGGGTCAAGCTGCGCTTCGACAAGCAGCGCAACCAGTGGGTCCTTCTGGCGCCGGAGCGGCTCTTCGTGCTCGACAACATCGCCCTGGAGATCGTCAAGCGCTGCGACGGCAAGGCCTCGGTGGGGGAGATCGTGAGCGACCTGGCGGAGGCCTTCGCCGCGCCGCGCGACGTGATCCTGAAGGACGTCGGCGCCTTGCTGCAGGACCTCGCCGACAAGCGGATACTTGCGGCATGAACAGCAGCACGACCGAACTGGGCTTTCCTCTCGCGATTCTCGCCGAGCTGACGCACCGCTGTCCGCTGCAGTGCCCCTATTGCTCCAACCCGCTGGCGCTGGAGGCGAGCAGTGCGGAGCTGACCACCGAGCAGTGGAAGACCGTGATCAGGGAGGCCGCCGATCTCGGCGTGCTGCAGATCCACTTTTCAGGCGGTGAGCCGACCGCGCGGCGCGATCTGGAGGACCTGGTCGCGGCCGCCGCGGCCGAAGGGCTCTACACCAACCTCATCACCGCCGGCGTGCTCTTGAGCCGGGAGCGTCTGGCCGCCCTGGCGGAGGCCGGGCTGGACCACCTGCAGCTCAGCTTCCAGGACAGCGAGGCGGCCGGCTGCGACCGCATCGGCAACTACAAGGGCGGCTTCGAGAAGAAGCTGGACTGCGCGGCCTGGGTGAAGGAGATCGGCCTGCCGCTGACCCTCAACATGGTGGTGCACCGGCAGAACCTCGAGCATCTGGAAAACATGCTGGCGCTGGCCGAGAAGCTCGGCGCCCAGCGTGTCGAGATCGCCCACGTGCAGTACTACGGCTGGGCCTACCTGAACCGCGCCTCTCTCATGCCGACCCGCGCGCAGCTGGAACACGCCACGGAGATCGTCGAGGCGGCCCGCGAACGCCTGAAAGGCGTGATGGTCATCGACTACGTGGTGCCGGACTACTACGCCCGGCGCCCGAAGTCCTGCATGGGCGGCTGGGGCCGGCAGTTCCTCAACGTCTCGCCCGCCGGCAAGGTGCTGCCCTGCCACGCGGCGGAGTCCATCACCACGCTGACCTTCGACCGGGTGACCGAGCGCGGCCTGCGCGACATCTGGGAGAACTCGGAGGCCTTCAAGGCCTACCGCGGTACCGACTGGATGCCGGAGCCCTGCCGTTCCTGCGAGCGCAAGGAGATCGATTGGGGCGGCTGCCGCTGCCAGGCCTTCGCGCTCACCGGCGCGGCGGGTAACGTCGACCCGGCCTGCGCCAAGTCACCGGCGCACGAAGCCATGCAGGCGCTGGCCAGGGCCGAGTCCGCCAAGACGGCGGAGGACTTCCACTACCGCACCCGCAAGGCGGGCGAGGACGCCGCGAAAAAGGTCTTCGAGCCGCTGATCTGACGTCCTGCCCCATCTCAATCAGTTGAAGGGGTTCTTCCCGTCGCGCAGGCGCAGGCCACCGAATCCCAGCTCTTTCGCCTTCTTGAAGTCCGCGGCAGCAAGGTCGGCTTCCTCCTGGCGCTGGTAGGCGGTGCCGCGGTTGGAGTAGGCGCCGGCGAAACCGGGATCCAGGTGGATCGCCACCGAGAACTTCAGGACCGCCTGAGCGTAGTCGGCGCGCTGCAGTGCCGCGCGGCCTTCGTCGTTGAACTGCCGCGCAAGGGTCTGGCGGTTCAGGCTGCCGTCTTCCAGGTCCTCGCGGTAGGGGACCAGTTCGGCGTCGATCCTCGCCTGCGCCTCGTCGATCGGTTCGGCATCGCTTTCCGGCGCGGGGGCTGTTTCGCTTGCCGCCTCGGCGGCGGGCGGCAGGGCGGCGAGCTGGTCCGGCGCCGCCACCTGCTCCTCCAGCTCTTCCTCCAACTCTTCCTCAGTCGCGACTTCCAGGGGCTTCAGCTTGGGCGGCGGCGGAGGCGGCGGCACGAGGACCTTCTCCGCGGCGGGGAGAGGGGCGGGCTCGTTCTCAGGGGCTGTCTGTTCGGAAGGCAGGGGCGAGGGATCTTCCTCCTCGCCGGCGCTGAGGGCCGCGAAGGCGGCGGCGACGCCACGTAGTTCGTCCAGCAGCTTCTCGCTCGGCTCGGGATCGCCGGCCAGCAGGGCAAAGTCCTGGTAGCGTTGAATGGCGGCGCGGGTGTCGTCGTCGACCACGCCGTCGACCTCCCCTGGATCGAAGCCCAGGTCGCGCAGCAGAGTTTCCAACTCCTCGAGCTCGGGAAGTTCCAACGCCGGGGCGGGCGTCGCCAGAAACAGAACACCCGCCCCCAGGGCCATGGCCAGAATCAGGGCCGGGGAATTTCGCCAGAAACCGAACATGGGCGGCATTCTACCGCCGGATGACAGGGAATCGACAGTCTTACGGGATAGGGTGAGAACCCAGGATTTCCGCGGGCCGCGGGCCGTCAGGAGACGCCGGTCTCTCCCTGGCTCTCGCGCCCCTGGCGGGCCAGCCACTCCCTCGGCGCACAGCCGAACTGGCGCTGGAAGGCGCGGGCCAGGGCGGTGGGGCTGCCGTAGCCGACCTCGGCACTGACGGCTTTCAGGGGCCGCCCGGCCAGCAGCGCCTGGCGGGCCAGCGCCAGGCGCAGGGTGGTGAGATAGTCGCCCGGCGAGACACCGACCCGGTCCTTGAAGGCGGCGGCGAAGGTCGAGCGCGACATGCCGGCGATGTCCGCCAGGCGTTCCAGGTTGAGCACCGCTTCCGGCGAGCGGTGCATCACGGCCAGGGCGCGTGCCAGCTTGGGGTCTCCCAGGCCGGCCAGCAGGCCCTTTTCGGTCAGACCGCAGGCGATGCAATGGCGCAGCAGCATGACGAGCAGCAGTTCGATCAGCAGGTCGACGGCCGCGCGCTGGCCGAAGGCGCTGCCGAAGGCCTCGTCGAAGAGGCGCTCCATGACCGGCTGCAGGCCTTCCAGGTCGTCCAGCGCGATGACCAGCCGTGCCGGGAAGCCGAGCAGCAGCAGGTCCGCCTCCGGTCCGGTGAAGGCCAGCTGCGCGCAGACCAGGTCGGCGCCGGACCGCTCGTCGGCTTCCAGGCTGTGTCCGCGCGGCCGCGCGAAGAGCACAAGGCTCGGCCGTTCGATGCGCAGCGGATCGCTGCCGGGCGCCTGCAGCGTGACCGGGCCACGCCTGACCAGGTGCAGATGGCCCAGGCCGTCCTCGCTGCCGTGCTCGCTGCGTCCGCAGAGGGAGCCGGAGAAGAACACGCTGGCCCGCAGGCTGCGGCGGGTCAGCCAGGGGAAGATCTCGGCATCTTCGGACGATGGGTATGCTTCTTCGGACAAATAATCAGACCCGCGTCGCTAGGTTTTTCTCAAGGGCGGGTTGCCCGCCGCGCTGAGGCGCGGAACCGGCCGCCGCCCCTTGAAAGATCGAATCCTGACTGGAGTAAAGCGTCATGTCGAATGTGATCAACAAGTCTCTGCGCGGCGCGCTGCTGTCGCTGTCCCTGGCCATGGCCGTGGTGCCCACCCTGACAGAGGTCGTCCAGGCGGCCGATGAAGTCAACATCGTCGAGGGCTATGCCGTCCACGGTTACGACGTGGTGGCCTACTTCACCGAGGGCAAGCCCACCCCCGGCGATGACCGCTACACGGCCCAGCACGGCGGCGCGACCTACCGCTTCGCCAGCGCCGCGCACCGCGATGCCTTCACCGCCAATCCCGACAAGTATGCTCCGCAGTACGGCGGCTACTGCGCCTTCGGCACGGCCATGGGCCGCAAGTTCGACGGCGACCCGCAGGCCTGGGCCATCGTCGACGACAAGCTCTACCTGAACCTCAACAGCGATGTTCAGGCGCGCTGGAAGAAGAACATCCCGGGCTTCATCAAGGGCGCGGAGAACAACTGGCCGCTGATCCGCAGCGTCGCGGATGCCAGCCTGGAGGCCTCTCCGCCGGCCGGCGTCACCCTCGGGGCGCAGTAGGCGGCACCCGGTTCTTTCCACTACGGGTCTTCGAACTTCACGCGCGGCCGGTCTCAGAGCCCCCGGGAAACCGGCTGCCGAACGGCATGCGGCGTCAATTGCAGGCGCGGCATGCCGTTCTTCTTTTGCGGTGAGGCGATGGCCTCACTCCGGCAGGGTGGCGGTGATCTTGATCGAGGCGTACCAGGCCGAGAGGTCCGAGATGTCTTCATCGCTCAGGCCCTTGGCGATGACCGACATGATCTCGTGCTCG
>ENA-ORCZ01000570-ORCZ01000570.1-marine-metagenome-genome-assembly--contig:-NODE-570-length-13885-cov-3.880504_pt1 | contig 13885 bp, 11 predicted proteins | sample MGYA00237785_ERZ508519 | MGnify/ENA primary metagenome ERZ508519 (study PRJEB26189, sample SAMN06268790) | marine metagenome | isolation source: Bioluminescent Bay, La Paraguera, Puerto Rico | place...
CACCAACCCGGCATTCCTGATCCTGGACGAGCCGACCCGCGGCATCGATGTCGGTGCCCATGCGGAGATCATTGCTCTCATCGAGAAGCTGCGCGAGGACGGCATGGCCCTGCTCGTCGCCTCATCGGAGCTTGAGGAGCTCGTTGCCTATTCCACCCGCGTGATCGTCCTGCGCGACCGCCGCCAGGTCAAGGAACTCGCCGGCGACGAAATCACCACAGCCAACATTGTTGCGGCGATTGCCGACGAACCCATGGCGGAGGCCGTCTGATGTCCGCCCATATCCATTCCACGCTTCGCCGCATCACTCCGCAGCTGGTCATTCTGGCCGCGGTGCTGTTCCTGAACTTCCTGGTCTTTCCGGATTTCTTCCGCATCGAATTCCAGCACGGCCGCCTATTCGGCAACCTGATCGACGTGCTGAACCGCGGTGCACCGACCGCGCTCCTGTGCATCGGCATGACGCTGGTCATCGCCACAAGGGGCATCGATCTTTCGGTCGGAGCGGTCATGGCGATCGCCGGTGCCGTCGCCGCCTCGCTCGTCGTCGACGGCCACAGCTGGCACGTGGCGCTTGTCGGCGCCCTTGCCGTCGGCGCGATCTGCGGCATCTGGAACGGTGTGCTGGTGGCTGTCCTGCGCATCCAGCCGATTGTGGCGACACTGGTGCTGATGGTTGCCGGGCGCGGCATTGCCCAGCTGGTGACGGAGGGAACAATCCTGACCTTCGTCAATCCCGGCCTAATTCATCTGGGGGCCGGCACGGTGCTCGGCATCCCGACGCCGATCCTAATCTGGATCTGCCTCGGTCTTCTGGTGACCGCCGCCGTGCGCAAGACCGCGCTCGGCATGCTGATCGAGGCCATCGGCATCAACGAGAGCTCCTCGCGCCTTGCGGGCATCAACAGCCGGGTGCTGATCATCTCGGTCTATCTGATCTCCGGCTTCTGCGCGGCGCTCGCCGGCGTCATCGTCGCCGCCGACATCAAGGGCGCCGATGCCAACAACGCCGGGCTGTGGCTGGAACTCGACGCCATCCTCGCGGTCGTCATCGGGGGCAATTCACTGCTTGGCGGGCGGTTCTCGATCATCGCGTCGCTGCTTGGCGCGCTGATCATCCAGTCGGTCAATTCCGTGATCCTGCTCTCCGGCATGCCGCCGGAATTCAACCTCGTGATCAAGGCCCTGATCATCATCGCGATCCTGGTGATCCAGTCGCCGACGGTCAAGCACGCGCTCTACATTCTGCGCGCCTCTGCCGAACCCCTGCCGCCCGAGCCTGCCAAGGAAGCGAAAGAAAGCCCGCAATGATCCGCTCGACCCATCTGCCGCTTCTCATCACCATCGCCACGTTCGTGCTTGCCTACACGCTGTGCGCATCGCAGTACCCAGCGATGCTGTCGACGCGGGTGGTGGCGAACCTTCTGACGGACAACGCCTTTCTCGGTATCGCCGCTGTCGGCATGACCTTCGTGATCCTTTCCGGCGGCATCGATCTGTCCGTCGGTTCGGTGATCGCCTTTACCGGCGTCTTTCTGGCTGTGATCCTGAGGGATACCTCGATCCATCCATTGGCCGCCTTTGTCCTGGTGCTGGCGATCACCGTCTCTTTCGGCGCGGCGATGGGGGCGATGATCCACTATCTGGAGATGCCGCCGTTCATCGTCACGCTGGCCGGCATGTTCCTGGCGCGCGGAGCCGCCTATGTGCTGTCGACCGACAGCGTGCCGATCACCCACGAGTTCTACGACACGCTGCAGTCGCTCTATTTCAAGGCTCCGGGCGGCGGACGCTTCCGCCTGACGGGCATGATCATGCTGCTGACCTTTCTCGTCGGCATCATCGTCGCCCACCGGACGCGCTTTGGCCAGAATGTCTACGCTCTTGGCGGCGGCCTGCCGACAGCGCGGCTGATGGGCGTGCCGCTGGCCCGGACGACCATCGGCATCTACGCGACGTCCGGCGGTCTTGCCGGTCTTGCCGGCATCATCTTCTCGCTCTACACCTCGGCCGGCTATTCGCTGGCGACCGTCGGGGTGGAACTGGACGCCATCGCCGCGGTGGTCATCGGCGGCACCCTCCTGACCGGAGGAACCGGCTTTGTCGCGGGCACATTCTTTGGCATTTTGATCATGGGGTTGATACAAACCTTTATCGTCTTTGACGGAACGCTTTCCAGCTGGTGGACGAAGATCGTCATCGGCGGTCTGCTGTTCGGCTTCATCTTGCTTCAGAAGGGACTCACTTGGGCAACGACACTGCGCAGAAAACCAGCGACAGAGTTCGCCGCGCAATCATGACCTTCGTCGCCACGGGCGGGTTGGGCAGCCAGGTCGGCAATCACACCGACCAGGTCGTCGAGCAACTCGGCAGAGCCATCGTTGCCGGAGAGTACCCGCCGGACACCATGATCCCGCTGGATCCGGACATTTCGGAAATGTTCGACGTGTCGCGCACGGTGGTGCGCGAAGCCAAGAAGACGCTGATCGCCAAGGGCCTCATCCAGTCCAAGGCCAAGGTCGGCACCCACGTACGGCCGGCCTCGGAGTGGAACATGTTCGACCCGGACGTTCTGCGCTGGCACGCTGCGCTGAAGAACCAGCGCCCTTTCCTGGAAGACCTTTTCGAAATCCGGCTGATCTTCGAGCCGGCGGCTGCCGGCGGCGCCGCCAGGCGGGCGACCGACGCGGAGTGCGCGGCGCTTGCAAAGCTCTGCGACAACCTCGCCACCGGCAAGGACCGCGCCGCGGTCGCCGTCGCCGACCTCGAATTCCACAAGATGATCCTGAAGTTGTCCGGCAATCGCTTCCTGCAGTCGCTCGGGGATCTGGTACAGGCCGCGCTCTATTCACTCTTCATTGCCGAGGCCAACGAGCGCAACGACCAGGAAACCTATGAATTCGTCGAGCGCCACCGTGCCATCGTCACCGCCATAACCAAAGGCGACGCCAAGGCCGCCTCCGAGGCGATGGTGCATGTCATCCTGGCCGGCCGCAAGATCGAGCTGAATATCTGAAGGGCGGACCCAACCTTCAGGCCTCCGCGACTGCATAGTCGAGCAGGTCCGAGAGACCGGTGATATCCGTCAGCACGACGTCGGCCAATGACCGCAGCTCTTCTTCCGACCCGGTGCCCGTGAGCACTCCGACCGCAAGCCCTGCACGGCCGCTGCGCGCCATCATCATGTCCTGCGGATTGTCGCCGACGACCGCGACCGTCCCGGGAGGCAATGCGCAGGCCTCGCAGAAAGCCTCCAGCATGCCCGGTTCCGGCTTGTGGCCGTGCCCCGTGTCGTAGCCCGTGACGAAGTCGAAGTGATGGGCAAGCCCCGTCGTCTCCAGGAAAACGCGGATCGCCGTCTCGCTGTCGCTGCTGGCCACACCGAGCTTGAGGCCCTTTGCCCTCAGGGCCTCCAGAAGGGTTGCCGTGCCTTCGATGGCCGATGCCTGCTTCATCGAGTTGCCGAAGATGATGTCGAGCTCATCGACAAGCCGATCCCCCTGCACACGCGCACCGATCGACGTCCACAGCGCGGCGATCTCGGAAGTGTTTCCGGCCGCAAGCACGCTGCCGCTCCGGGTTCTCCCCGTTTCCGGATCGACTCCCGCCGCCACCAGCAGGCTTTGCGCAAGCTCTCCGTCTCCCTCGGCCGCCATCAGCGCGGCGGCGCGATTGTTGCGGCCCCAGGTTTCCTCGAAGTGCAGCAGGGTCCCGTCCTTGTCGAAAAGGACGCCATGGATTTCAGAACGTTTCATCGTAGCTACCTGATCAGAGAAACATGCCGGGCACCAGCAAGCCAAAGGACGCAGCGCGCCAGCAGCAGAGCGCCGAGCACGATCAGCATGATGCAGACCGAAAACGCCGCCGCCTGGTTGTTGGCGCCGCGGTCGGAAAGCTGCAGCACGGAGACCGCCGCGACCTGTGTCTGCGGCGTGATCAGGAAGATCACCGCCGAAAGCGACACCATCGCCCGCATGAAGAAGAAGACGCCAACGCCGAAAAGCGTCGGCCACAGGATAGGCAGCGTCACCCGGAACAGCGTCCGCAGCTGGCTGCCGCCAAGCATGGTCGAAGCCTCGTCGAAGGTCGTGCTGATCTGCTTCAGCGACGTGGTCGCGATGAGGAACCCCTGCGCATGGTTGTAGTAGACGTAAAGCAGGACAATCAGCGGGAACGTGCCGTAGAGGATGTTGAGCGGATTGGCGGTGCTGTTGAAGGCAAGCACGTAGCCAAGGCCCAGAACCATGCCGGGAATGGACGTCGGCAGGATGGCGAGGAAGGCGATCGGTCCCCGCAGCGGCGAGCGGAATTTCTGGGCGACGATTGCCGCGGCGGTGACCAGGATGACCCCGAAGATCGCGGTTGCAAAGGCAACACCGATGGAATTCCAGAGCGGCTGTGCGCCATTCTGCACGTCGAAAGAATAGTGTTTCAGAGAAAAGGCGAGATTGTAGGGCCACAGCTTCACAAGACTGGCAAAAAGCACAATCAGCGGCACGGCCAGGAAGACGCAGGCGACCAAATAGGTATAGACGCCGAATATCCAGTCACGTCTGTGGTTGACCCCGACGGTGAGCGGCTTGGACTGGTCGGTGATCAATGCGTGCTGGCGGCTGGCAATCCGGCGTTCCAGCAGTTTCGAGATGACCGCGGGCGCCAGCAGGAGGACGCCGACCACCGCGCCGAGGCCGAATTTTCCCTGCCCGATCACCTTGTTGTAGATCTCTGTTGCAAGCACGTTGAAGTCGCCGCCGATGACGATGGCGTTGCCGAAGTCCGTGATCGTCAGCGAGAAGGTGACGAAGCCGGCAGCGGCAATGCCGTAGCGGGTCGAGGGCAGCGTGATGGTCCGGAAAATCCGCAAGGGTTTTGCCCCCATCACCACGGCACCTTCATAGAGCCGTGCGTCGGAAGCGGCAAGTGCCGCCGACAGGATCAGGAAGGCATAGGGAAAGGTGTAGAGGACGTCCGCCAGAACGATGCCCCAGAAGCCGTAGAGATCGAAATCGAAGCCGAGAAAGCGGTTGAATGCCCCGTTGCGGCCGAACAGGAAGATCAGGCCCTGGGCCTGCACCAGCGAGGGGGCAAAGAGCGGCGTCATCACGACCAGGCGCAGAAAACCCTTGAAGACCACATGGGTGCGCTGGATGGCATAGGCATAGATATAGGCTAGGCAGATCGACAAAGTCGTCGTGACGATCGCAACGCCGAGACTGTTGCCGACCAGATCCCACACACGCCCGGACTGGAGGGTCTCGACATAGTTCTCCAGTCCCCAGCCCGACGATCCGACAAAGCTGCGCAGCAGGATGCTCGCGACCGGAACGACAAGAAACAGGATCATCATGACCAGAACCGCAACGGATACGGTCAGGGCGAAGGCACGGTCGCCGAGCCTGAACCGGCGAGCCGGTTGAGTGAACACAACTGCCTGGTCGGTCATTGGCTCAACCCGCACAAGGCATCCGCCGCAAAGTTGAGGCAGACGCGGTCTTTAGGCTGGGGAATGTTTTCCGGCCCGTGCAGCTCGACGTCGAGCAATTGCTCCGGCGCGCAGTCGGGCCGCACCGTCAGCACCTGGATATTGCCGAGGAACCTGACCCTGGTGACTTCACCATACAAGGCGTTGCCAAGGCCGAGCGGTTCAGGCGAGAGGCTGATGGCCTCCGGGCGGATGCCGAGCAGGTCCGTGCCGCTTGCATCCGCTGCAGTGGCAAGAGTTTGCGAGCCGAACCGGATGGCACCATCGCCGCCCGCACCGACCTGAAGGACATTGAAGTTGCCGATAAAATCGGCGACGAACCGGTTGCGCGGACGTGTGTAGATTTCCACCGGCGAGCCGGTCTGTTCGATCCGCCCTTTGTTCAGCACCACGATGCGGTCGGCCATTTCGAGAGCCTCGCTCTGGTCGTGAGTCACCATGATGGTGGTGATCGCAAGCTCCTTCTGGATGTTGCGGAATTCGCCGCGCAGCTCGGCCCGGACATTGGCATCGAGCGCGGAGAGCGGTTCGTCGAGCAGCAGGACCGTTGGACGGGGTGCGAGGGCACGGGCAATGGCAACGCGCTGCTGCTGACCGCCCGACATTTGCGACGGCAATTTATGCGCCTGGTCGGCAAGCTTGACCAGATCGAGCATTTCCATGGCCCGGCGATGTCGCTCGGCTTTCGCCCAACCACGGCATTCCAGCCCGTACAGGACATTCTGGAGCGCTGTCAGATTGGGGAACAGCGAATAGGACTGGAACACCATGCCGAAGTTGCGCTCGGCCGGCGCCGTCTTCGACATGTCCCGGCCGGACAGCCGAATGGTGCCTTCCTGGGCGGTTTCTAGACCGGCGATCACGCGCAGCAAGGTCGTCTTGCCGCAACCTGACGGTCCCAGGAAACAGGTGAAAGTCGATTCCGGGATCGTCAGTGTCAGGTCGCTCAGCGCCTTCACGCTGCCGAAGGATTTGGACAGTCCTTCAATCTGCAAGGCCATCAGTTTACCTCATGGGTCCGCAGGACCCGGTGCAAGGGCGGACGGTTCCGCAAGCATCGTCAGGGGAGGCCGGGCACGACCCGGGAGGAACCCGCCCCCTCACCGGCCCGCAAGCCGGTGAAGAAGCCGGAGATGACTGGTCGTGCCCGGTACGCTTTGCGCCGGTCAGTTCTCGTAGCGGCGTTGCCACTCGGAAATGATACGGTCGCGATCGTTGCCCGCAGCCTGGAAGTCTGTCGGATGGAGAATGCTGTTGGTGTCTTCCGGCATTCCGGCATCCTTGAACCGGTCCGGTAGGCTGCCGCCCGGAACGGTAACGATGGCCTTCCAGTCATAGTAGGCGTTGACGGCTTCGGGCGTCAGCGTCCAGTCAAGGAACCGTTTTGCGTCTTCCTTGTTCTTTGAGGACGCAACCAGCGCATTGGCTTCCAGTTCATTGCCGGCCCCTTCTGCCGGGATGACCATGACCATCGGGAAACCTTCCTCGATGTTCTTGATCGCCCGCATGTCGAACGAGGCGCCCACCGCATATTCACCGGCGGCAGCAGCGTTGCAGGGCTTGGAACCCGACTTGATATACTGCGCGATGTTGCCGTTGAGCTGGTCCAGGAACGACCAGCCTTCATCCTCGCCCTTCATCTGCAGGATGGAACTGACCTGAATGTAGCCGGTGCCGGAAGACGCCGGATTCGGCATCACGACCTCGCCCTTGAATTTCGGGTCGATCAGATCGGCCCAGGACTTCGGCACCTCCAGGCCCAGCTTCTCGACCCGCTCGGTGTTGACACAGAAGGCGGCCATGTAACCGGTGACGGCAAACCACTTGTTGTCGCCGTCGCGGAAGGACGCGGGGATCTTGTCGACGCCCTTGGCCTCGTAGGCCTCGAGCGTCTCGGCAATTTCCGGGTTGACGATCGTGGAGGCGGCAAAACCCCAGATCACGTCATGCTGCGGATTGCCTTTTTCCGCAATGATGCGGGCGGCGAGATCTCCGGTCGACAGGCGCAGCATGTTGACCGTGACGTCGGGCATCGCCTGCTTGGCGAGTTCCAGAAACGCCGCGGCTTCGTCTTCCTCATACGCCGTATAGACGGTGATTTCACCGGCAAGGGCAGCCGACGGCATCAGGGCGGCCAGGACGCCGGCGAGAATTGTCTTTTTCATTTCCACCTCCAGAATTGGCCTCGGCGCGCATTTCTCCGACGGCGCCCGGCACTGGACAGTTTATGGAAATTTTCTTACAAAAAAAGTAGGAAAACTTACATTTTTAATTTTCCTTACATTTTCGCCGGAAACTCTCCCTTCAATTGAATTGAAGGCGCAAACTGGCTAACAGGGGAACGGCGGATAATCGTGGGTGCGAGGCGCAATGAGAAAGAAGCAGCAGCGTCGGGAAGCCCTGCTGAACATGGTTGCCGAAGAAGGTTATCTCAGCCTCTCGGAGATCGCGAAGACGCTGGATGTATCGGAACAGACGATCCGCCGGGACTTCCAGGCACTGGAAGACCAGCCCAATATCCGGCGCACCCATGGCGGCATAACGCTCGTCCAGCCTATTGCGAAGGGTGACTATTCCAAGCGCCTGCGCACCGCTTCACGGGAAAAGCTGACCGTTGCCCAGAAGGTGGCGAATTTCGTCAAGGACGGCGCATCGGTCTTTCTCGACCACGGCACCACCTCGGAAGCGGCGGCGGAGGCGCTCCTTGCACGCAAGAACCTCAGGGTCACCACCTACAGCATTCGCATCGCTGCGCATTTTCTCGATCGGGACGACATCACGGTCGCCATTCCCGGCGGCATCGTCCGGCAGGAAGACGGCGCGATCGTCGGCCCCCACAATGATGATTTCATGAAGCAGTTCCGCTTCGACTACGCCATCATCGCGGTCTCCGGCATGGATAACGATGGCCGGCTGGCCGACAACGATCTCTTCGAGATCAAGCGGGTGCAGGCGGCCATGCAGCAGGCCGACAAGTCGATCCTGATGCTCACTTCCGACAAGATCGGCGTGAAGGGCCTCTTCGAGATCTGCCACATCAGCGATGTCCAAATCCTGGCCGCCAGCACCCCGGCGAAGGCCGCGCTCGGCGGCCTCCTGGCCTCGTCGGGCGTCAGACTGATCTAGCGCACGTCGCGTCAAATCAGCATCGCTTTTCGCTGCCTGAAATCCATGATTTCAACGCAAAAAGCGATGCATGATGTCCCAGTTAAGCGCGGCGGGCTTTAGCTGACCGGCAACAATTCGTCCGGCAGGTTCTGGTAGCAGACCGGGCGCAGGAAGCGGCGGATGGCCATCGTGCCGACGGAAGTCGCGCCGAAATTGGTCGAGGCCGGATAAGGCCCGCCATGGACCATGGCATCCGCAACCTCGACACCTGTCGGGAAGCCGTTGGCAAGCACGCGGCCGGCCTTGCGCTCCAGCACCGGCATCAGCCGTTGGGCGAGAGCCATGTCGCCGCCATCCATCTGAAGCGTGCAGGTGAGCTGACCTTCCAGGCCCCTGGCGATTTCCAGGAGCTTGTCCTCGTCCTTGACCCTGACGACAATCCCGAGCGGGCCGAAGACCTCCTCGCCCAGTTCATGGTTGGCGAGCCAGTCGTCGCCGGTGGTTTCGAAGAAATATGGCGCCGCTTCCCGCGTTTCGCAGGAGGTGCCGATGAGTTCGCGGACACCGCTGCTGGCGGCAACGCGCCTCGTACCGGAGCGGTAGGCCGCAGCGATACCGTCGGTCAGCATGGTCTGCTTACCGATGGCGCCAAGGGCTTCCGTTGCGACCGAAACGAAGGTATCCGCGTCCGGACCTTCCAGTACCAGGACAACGCCCGGGTTGGTGCAGAACTGCCCTGCCCCCATCGTGAGCGACCCGGCCCAGCCCTTGGCAATGGCTTCGCCGCGTGCGGAAAGGGCCGCGGGAAGCAGGAACATCGGATTGACCGAGCCGAGCTCTCCGAAGAAGGGGATCGGCACGGGGCGCTGTGCGCAAAGGTCGAACAATGCGCGGCCGCCCCGCAGGGAGCCGGTGAAGCCGACGGCGTTGATCAGCGGATGCTGGACGAGCGCCTGGCCGACTTCGAAGCCGTTGCCCTGCAGGAACGAGAAGACGCCCGGGTGCAGGCCGCAGGACTTGATCGCGGCGGCAATTGCTTCGGCGACGATTTCACCGGTGCCGGGATGCGCCGGATGCCCGCGCACGACGACAGGGCAGCCCGCGGCCAGAGCGGAGGCGGTGTCGCCGCCTGCGGTCGAGAAGGCCAGCGGGAAATTGGAGGCCCCGAAGACGGCAACCGGGCCGATCGGACGCTGGACCAGCTTCAGGTCCGGGCGCGGCAGCGGCTGGCGGTCCGGCAATGCCTCGTCGTGGCGCTTGTCGAGATAATCGCCCTTGAGAATATGTGCCGCGAACAGCCGCAACTGGCCGGTGGTACGACCGCGCTCGCCCTGAAGGCGCGCCTCGGGCAGCCCCGTCTCCGACATGCCGATTTCGGTGATCGCATCGGCCCTGGCCTCGATCTCGTCGGCGATGGCGTTCAGGAACTTCGCCCGGACCGCGCTGGAGGAATAGCCATAGGTCCAGAATGCTTCTTCGGCGGCGCGGCAGGCGTCATCAACCTGTGCGGCAGTCCCGACAGCGAAATCATGCGCTGTGCCGTTCGCCGGTTCGGAGGTGAACGTGGTTTCGCCGGCAACCCAGTGTCCGGCAATGAACTGCTTTCCGTGCGGCATGAAAGTCATGGCAAACCTTTTGGCTTCAAACTTGGTTCAGAATTCGAACGGATCGGTGATGACGCGCTTCCCGAGCGAGAAGGCGTCGCAGACATGGATCATCGGCGAGAGATCGACGTCTCTTGCCCCATCTTTCACCAGATCCGCCATGCGGGCGTAGAGATTGGCATATTCGTGGTTCGACCCTTCTATAACGGGTGCCCCGTCGATTTCCAGCCTTTCCCCGCCAAGGGAGAGCTTCGCGCTGCCCCGGTCGGTTTCCACCTCGATGTCCCAGGTCTGCGGACCTTCCTGGCGCCAGTCGAACTCGGCGCTCATCTCAGCCCCCACCGGGTCGGCGAAGGTCAGGCCGGCGGCAATCGGCGTCGATCGGTTCGCCGGAAATTCCAGCGTCGCACCGGTCAGGTGCACCGGATAGGGCAGGATTTCAGTCAGGATCGACAAGGCGTTGATGCCGGGATCAAAGACACCCATGCCGCCCGGCTCCCAGATCCATTCCTGGCCCGGATGCCAGCGGCGGACGTCCTCTTTCCAGGTTATCTTCAACCGCTTGAGCGTGCGTTCCGCCAGAAAGGCCTTCAGCGTCGGAACGCTGTCTGCATAACGCGAGTGCCAGGTGGCGAACAGCGTGACGCCCTGTTCCCTCGCAAGGTCCTCGAGCGCGAAACATTCCGCAAGGCTCTGCCCCGGCGGCTTTTCCAGCATCACATGCTTGCCGGCCCGCAAGGCCCTGGCGGCATATTCGAACCGGGGCTGAGGCGGAATGGCGAGCGAGATCGTGCTGATGTCGGGCCGCTTCTCCAGCAGTTCGTCCAGATCCCTGTAATGGTCGATGCCGTCGACGCCGGCATGCCGGCTCACGGCTGCCTCAAGCTGCCAGTCGGGATTGGCGGCAATCGACGGGATGTGCTGGTCACGGGCGATCTTTCCGATGCCCACCAGCGCCAGTTTTTCAGCCATCAGTGCGAATCCTTCGGCACGGCGGAGCCGCGGCAGCCTCTCAGGAAGTCGAAATCGGCGCCGGTGTCGGCTCCCTGGACGTGGTCATGGAACAGGCGTGCATAGCCGCTGTCGGGGACGTGGTGATTTGGCGTCCACGCGGCAAGGCGTGCGGCCAGTTCCTCCTCCGGAATATCCAGATGGATCCTGCGGCCGGGAACGTCCAGTTCGATCATGTCGCCGTTTCTGACCACGGCCAGCGGCCCGCCGGCGGCCGCCTCCGGCGACGTATGCAGCACCACGGTGCCATAGGCCGTGCCGGACATGCGCGCATCGGAAATGCGCACCATGTCGGTAATGCCCTTCTTCAGTACTTTCGGTGGAAGCCCCATGTTGCCGACCTCGGACATTCCGGGATAGCCCTTGGGCCCGCAGTTCTTCAGAACCATGACGCAGGTCTCGTCGATGTCGAGCGCATCGTCGTTGATCTTCGCCTTGTAGTCGTCGATATCCTCGAAGACGACCGCCCTGCCCCGGTGCTGAAGCAGATGGGGCGATGCGGCAGACGGCTTCAGGACGGCGCCGTTCGGAGCGAGGTTCCCCTTGAGGACCGCGATGCCGCCCTGGCTGGTCAGGGCCTTCTCCACCGGCAGGATGACATCCTCGTTCCAGTTCCTGACGTCCTTGACCTGGTCCCACATGGTGTCGCCGGAGACGGTGATCGCATCCTTGTGCAGCTTGCCGGCCTCGCCGAGCCGCTTGATCACCACCGGCAACCCGCCGGCATAGAAGAACTCTTCCATCAGGAATTTGCCCGACGGCATCAGGTTGACAATGGTTGGAACGTCGCGGCCTGCCCTGTCCCAGTCGTCCAGTGTCAGGTCGATGCCGACGCGGCCGGCAATGGCGAGCAGGTGAATGACCGCGTTGGTCGACCCGCCGATGGCGCCATTGGTGCGGATCGCGTTTTCGAAGGCCTGTTTCGTCAGGATGTCGGAAGGCTTCAGGTCGTCCTTGACCATCTGCACGATGCGGCGGCCCGAAAGATGCGCCATCACCCGCCGGCGGCTGTCGACGGCCGGAATGGCCGCATTGCCCGAGAGCGCCATGCCGAGCGCTTCCACCATGGAAGCCATGGACGAGGCCGTGCCCATCGTGTTGCAGGAACCGGGCGAGCGGCTCATGGCGCTTTCGGCCTCCAGGAACTCTTCCTGGGTCATGTCGCCGGCCTTGACGGCCTCGGAGAATTTCCAGAGATGCGTACCCGACCCGACGCGTTCACCCTGGAACCAGCCGTTCAGCATCGGCCCGCCGGTGACGGCGATTGCCGGAATGTCGACGGAGGCCGCCCCCATGAGCAGCGACGGCGTGGTCTTGTCGCAGCCGACCAGCAGCACCACCCCATCGAGCGGCGTGCCGCGGATCGCTTCTTCGACGTCCATTGCGGCAAGGTTGCGGAACATCATGGCCGTCGGCCGCAGGGTGCTCTCGCCGGTGGAAAACACCGGAAACTCGACCGGGAAGCCACCGGCCTCGTAGATGCCGTGTTTCACTCTTTCTGCCAGATCGCGCAGATGCGCGTTGCAGGGCGTCAGCTGGGACCAGGTGTTGCAGATGCCGATCACCGGGCGGCCGTCGAAGAGGTCGTCCGGCAGGCCCTGGTTCTTCATCCAGCTGCGATGATAGATGTGGTCGCGACTGGTGCCGCCGAACCATTCGGTCGACCGCAGCTTGCGCGGCCATTTTGCCGGTTTGAAAGACATGATCTAAAGAACTTTCACTTGAACGGCCGCCGCCTCCGAAGGCTGGAAGGCAAGTCGGTTTTTCAGAGGAACGCCGAAACCGGGCGCGGAGATCTCGACCTCGTCGCCCCCGCGGCAGGAAATGCCGTCCGCAAAGGAGAGCGTCGCCGTGCCGAACATGTGCACATGGACATCGCCGGGCTGGCGGAAGACCTCGTATTTGAAATGGTGATGCTCGAGATTGGCGAGCGTATGGGACATGTTCGCCTCGCCAGACAGGAACGGCTTCTCCCACAGGACCGAACCATCGCGGTAGATACGGCTGGTGCCTTCCACCCTTTCCGGCAGCGGGCCGACCAGCAGTTCCGGCCCGAAGGAAGCCGGCCGCAGTTTGGAATGGGCGAGGTAAAGGTAGTTCTGCCGTTCCATGACGTGGTCGGAGAATTCGTTGGCGAGCGCGAAGCCGACGCGGAAGGGTGACCCGTCCCCGGCGATGACATAAATTCCGGCAACCTCCGGTTCCTCGCCGCCATCGTCGCAGAAGCCGGGGCTTGCCAGATCCCCGCCCGGAGCCACCGCGCAGGCGCCGTTGCCCTTGTAGAACCATTCCGGCTGCACGCCGACCTGACCGGCTTCCGGCCGCCCGCCTTCCAGCCCCATGCGGAACATCTTCATGCTGTCGGTGACGTTGGCCTCGTCGTCCTTAGCTTTTGCATGCATGGCATCGCGTGTGGCGGCGGAGCCAAGATGCGTCAGGCCCGTGCCGGTGAGGTGCATATGGGCAGCATCGGGATGCGTGATCGGCAGCAGCAGCCTTCCTTCTCCGGCCAGCCGCTCCAGATCGACGGCCGCGCCCAGTTCGTGGCCGCGGATGCTTTCCGTCAGGCTCTGACCCTTGGCGATCGCCTCCTGCACCAGGTCGTAGGTGGAAGCGACACCTTTCAGGATCGAGGCTTCGCTGCCATTGCGGACGACGACAGCCTGATTGCCGTTTTCGT
>ENA-ORCZ01000573-ORCZ01000573.1-marine-metagenome-genome-assembly--contig:-NODE-573-length-13810-cov-2.643559_pt1 | contig 13810 bp, 10 predicted proteins | sample MGYA00237785_ERZ508519 | MGnify/ENA primary metagenome ERZ508519 (study PRJEB26189, sample SAMN06268790) | marine metagenome | isolation source: Bioluminescent Bay, La Paraguera, Puerto Rico | place...
GAGCGGCGTCAGGCCCTGGAAGCCGAACTTCGGCAACTGAAGGCGCGGGTCACCCAGGCCAACCTCGCCATCGTGCGGGCCGACGAGCTGGACCAGCTCTCTGGCGCGCTGACCCAGCGCAGGCGCTTCGAAGCCCTCTTCCGGGCCTATCCGCCGCCCTGGGCGCCGGAGACGCTGCGCCATGGCGTTCCGGAATTCTTCGCCGTGGTCGAGGAGATGCTCCGCTCGCCGCTGACCTGGTGGCAGAGCATGGGGGAGACGGAACGGCGCCAGACGATTTCCCTGCGCGTCGCCTTTCTGTTGCTCCTGGCTCTTGGGCTTGGCTGGTTCCTCCGTCACTGGCTGCTGAGCCGCCACGGCCGCGACGTCACCGTCGACCAGCCCAGCTACGGCGCACGCCTGCTGGCGGCCATCGCCAATGCGGTTGCCCGCGGCATCGTGCCGGCGCTGATCTTCGGTGGCCTCTTCTACCTGGCCTGGGCCAGCAAGGCGCCGGAACACAGCCTTTTCTGGGCCCTGGTGTCGAACCTCTTCGCGGTGCTGGCCTTCTTCAGCCTGGCCTGGGCGCTGCCCTACGCGGTTCTCTCGCCCGACCTGCCGCAGTGGCGCCTGCTCCCGGTTTCCCCGGAGAATGCGCGCAAACTGGGATGGCGTTTCGAACTGCTGGCTGGGTTCTTCGCCGTGCAGATCTTCATGACCCGGGCCCACACCCAGATCGGCATCAGCGATACCTATTTCTCGCTGGCGACCTTCGTACTGACGATCCTGCCGGCGCTGGTGCTGATCGAGACCTCGCGCCAGCGCTACTGGGGACTGGTGGATCAAGAGGGAGAGGGCACGCCTGAGCAGGAAGACGAGGCGACCGTTCCCGAAGAGAACAGTCTCAAGAAGGGCTCGCCCTTCTGGCGCCTGGTGCGCCGACTGGTGGCCCTGGTCGCACTGGTGAGCATTCTCGCCGCCCTTCTCGGCTATGCCGATCTGGCCGACTTCCTGGTGACCAACCTGCTGTTCAGCATCGTCACCCTGGCCGCGATCGCCATTCTGCGCGGCCTGTCGCGCGAACTGATCGGCGCCGGCCTGCGCTCCGACTTCATGCGCGACCAGCTGGCCATCCGCCACGTGGCCCGCAATCGCATCAAGTTCTGGCTGCGCGCCCTGCTGGACGCCGGGCTGGTGATCCTCGGGGTTTTCATCATCGCCGCCATCTGGTCCTCGCCCTTCGGCGAGTTCTGGGTCGAGGCGCGGCGGCTGCTCTCCGGCATCACCATCGGCGGCGTCACCATCTCGCTGTCCGACGTAGCGGTGGCTCTTGCGGTCTTCGCGGTGATCCTGCTGCTGACCCGGCTGGGCCAGCGCTTCCTGACCCACAAGGTGCTGCCCAACACGGGCTTCGACTCCGGCGTGCAGAACTCGCTCTCCGCCGGCTTCGGCTACATCGGCATCATCCTGGCCGCGGTCTTCGGCATCTCCGCCCTGGGCATCGATCTTTCCAACATCGCGCTCATCGCCGGTGCCCTTTCCGTTGGCATCGGCTTCGGCCTGCAGGCCGTCGTCAGCAACTTCGTCTCGGGCATCATCCTGCTCATCGAGCGGCCGATCAAAGCCGGCGACTGGGTCCTGGTGGGCGGCAATGAAGGGACGGTAAAGCGCATCACCGTCCGTTCGACGGAACTCACCACCTTTCAGCGGGCCTCTGTGATCATTCCGAACTCGGAGTTTATCTCGACCTCCGTGATCAATTGGACCCACAAGGACACCTACGGCCGCATCGAGGTGCCGGTCGGCGTCGCCTACGGCTCCGACGTGGAGAAGGTGCGCGAGGTGTTGCTCGGCTGTGCCCAGAAGCACGAGCGGGTGCTGACCTCGCCGGAGCCGCAGGTGCTGTTCATGAACTTCGGTGCCAGCAGCCTGGACTTCGAGCTGCGCTGCTTCACCAACGATGTCAGCTACCGCCTCTCGATCTCCAGCGATCTGCGCTTCGCCATCGACAAGGCCTTCCGCGAGGCGGACATCGAGATCCCCTTCCCGCAGCACGTCGTCCACTTGGCGGAGCAGGCCGCTTCAACTCCTGGCCCCGCCCCCTCTGCCGGGCCCCCGGCCCCCGGCGGCGGACAGCCGGACGAGGAGGGGCCGCCGGCCTAGACGCCGCTTTCCGCCCCCGCGTATCATGTCGGGCAGAGGGTAGGGCCGGAGACCATGAGCTTTCGACACCGGGGGCCGCCGACAACCGGGGAGCACCCGCTGATCGGCGATCTCCGCCGCGAACTGGCGCAGGGGCGCCTGGGGCGGCGTGACTTTTTGCGCCTGGCGACGCTGCTGGGGCTTTCCGCCGGCGCTGCGGCGGTGCTGGCCGGCGTCAGTCCTCCGGCGGCAGCCCAGCCGGCCCAGGCAGGGGTGCCGCGCCGCGGCGGGCGTCTGACCCTGGGCGGGCGGGTCCACGCCATCGGCGATCCTCACGCGCTTGCCTGGTTGCAGCCGGCCAACCTGGTGCATCAGGTCTGCGAGCCGCTGACCCGCACCGGCTTAGACAACATCACGCGGCCGCACCTGCTGTCCCACTGGCAGGCCTCGCCGGATCTGAAGACCTGGGACCTCTTCCTGCGGGACGATGTGACCTGGCACAGCGGGCGCCGCTTCACGGCCGACGACGTCATCTGGAACCTGAAGCGCATTCTGGAGCCGGCAACCGGTTCCTCGGCGCTGGGCCTGATGCGCGGCTATTTGCTGGCCGAGAAGCTGCAGGACGGCGAGGCCAGGCTGGAGCTGTGGGACGCCAGCGCGGTGGAGAAGGTGGACGACTTCCACGTTCGGCTGAACCTGAAGCGTCCCCAGGTCGCGGTACCCGAGCATCTCTTCCACTACACCAACGTCATGCTGGATCCCGAGGACGGCGGCCACTTCTTCGTCGGCTGCAACGGTACCGGTGCTTTCACTTTGGCCGAGTGGCGGGCCGGTGAGCGGGCGGTACTGCGCGCCCGCGAAGGGGAGGGGCCGCGCCATGCCCTGCTCGACGAATTGGTGCTTCTCGACCTTGGCGACGAACCGACGGCGGCCGCGGCGGCGCTGGCTTCCGGCCAGGTTGACGGGCTGGTGCGCTGCGATTACGCGGTCGTCGAGGCGCTGGCAGGCCGGTCCGGCCTGACCGTGCACCGCGCGCGCACCGCGGCCACCGCTCTGTTGCAGATGAAGGTCGACCGCCCGCCCTTCGACGACGTCCGGGTGCGCCGCGCCTTGCGCCTGGCCATCGATCCCGCCGAGGTGACACGTCTGGCCCTGCGCGGCTTCGGCGAGCCGGCGGAGCATCACCTGGTGGCGCCGGTGCATCCCGACTATGCGCCGTTGCCGCCCCTGGTCCGCGATCCGGCGGCGGCCCGCGCCCTGCTGGCCGAGGCGGGATACCCGCAAGGCATCGATATCACGATTACCTGCAAGAACTGGCCGCAATGGGAACTGGACGCGGTGCAGACCATGGCGGCGCAATATGCCGACGCCGGCATCCGCTGCACGCTCGAGGTCCTGCCGCCGCCCCGTTTCTGGGAGATTTGGGATAAGGCCCCGCTGGCCTTCGTCGAATGGGCGCCACGGCCGCTCGGCTTCATGCTGCTGGATCTGACGGTGCGCAGCGGCGTGCCGTGGAACTCCACCGGCTTCTCCGATCCTGAGATCGACGACCTGCTGCAGCGGGCCGGCGGCGAAATCGACGTCGAGGCGCGGCGCCCGCTGATGCGGCGGATCGAGGCGCGAATGCAGGAAGTGGGTCCTATGGTCCAGCCGGCCTGGCTGTCGGTGGTGACGGTGATGTCCGACCGGGTGGGGGGATTCCGCCTGCACCCCACCACGCTGCTGTTTGCCGAGCAGTATTTCCTCAATGGTTAATGGATAATTCCGACTAAAACAGCTTGATCGGTGTGAAATAGGCTGTTGCGTCTGGCGCTGCGGGGCCTAAACTCCCCAGCCCTGACTGCGCCGGCCCGCCGCGGGGACGCGCGGCCGGGCGCTAGAGGGTGAAACACGGAGGCGAAGCGATGAACGAAGGCTATGCAGGCGATCTGCGCCCGGCGGAGGCCTGGGCGCTGCTGGAGAAGGACCCACAGGCGGTCCTGGTGGACGTGCGCACGATGCCGGAGTGGGGCTTCGTCGGCCTGCCGCGCCTGGACGGGATCGGCAAGGAGACGCTCTGCGTGTCCTGGCAGGTTTTTCCCGACATGGCGCGCAACGAGCGCTTCGTCGAGGAGGTCGCGGCCAAGGGCGTCGGCAAGGACCAGCCGATACTGCTGCTCTGCCGTTCCGGCGCACGCTCGCGCTCGGCGGCCATGGCGCTGACCGCGGCCGGCTTTGGGCCCTGCTACAATGTTGCCGAGGGTTTTGAGGGCGACCGCGACGGCGACATGCACCGCGGCTCCGTCGGCGGCTGGAAGGTCGCCGGGCTGCCCTGGGCCCAGGGCTAGCCCCCGGGATAGAGAAACGAAAGCCGGAACGATGCCCAAGGACAACGACACGACACGGCGCTGGCGCCCGCAGACCGAGCTGGTGCGCGGCGGCTTGGCGCGCAGCCCCTTCGAGGAAACCAGCGAGGCGCTTTACCTCACTTCCGGCTACGTCTACGCCACGGCCGAGGAGGCCGAGGCGGCCTTCAAGGGCGACAAGGAGCGCTTCGTCTACTCGCGCTACGCCAACCCGACGGTCTCCATGTTCGAGGAGCGGCTGCGCCTGCTGGAGGGCGCCGAGGCCTGTCGGGCGACGGCAAGCGGCATGAGCGCGGTCTTCGCCGCCCTCATGGCGCAGCTGAAGGCCGGCGACCGCGTCGTCGCCTCGCGCGCGCTCTTCGGGTCGTGCCACTACATCGTCGCCGAGCTGCTGCCGCGCTTCGGCATCGAGACGCAGCTCATCGACGGGACGGACCTGGATGCCTGGGAGCAGGCCCTGGCCAAGGGCGCACAGGCGGTCTTCCTGGAGACCCCCTCCAACCCGACGCTGGAGGTCATCGACATCCAGGGCGTCAGCGAGCGGGCCCATGCGGCCGGGGCCACGGTGGTGGTCGATAACGTCTTCGCCACGCCGCTGCTGCAGCGTCCGCTGGAGCTGGGTGCCGACGTGGTGGTCTATTCGGCGACCAAGCACATCGACGGCCAGGGCCGCACCATGGGCGGTGCCATTCTCTGCAGCAACGACTTCATCAAAGACCACCTGCAGATGTTCTACCGCCACACCGGGCCCTCCATGAGCCCCTTCAACGCCTGGGTGATGCTGAAGGGGCTGGAGACGCTGGACATTCGGGTCGAGCGGCACTGCGCCAACGCGCTGGCGGTGGCCCGTGCCCTGGAAGGCCAGGCCGGCGTGACCAAGGTGCTCTATCCCGGTCTCGACAGCCATCCCCAGGCGAAGCTGGCCCGGCGCCAGATGAAGGGCGGCAGCACGCTGGTCGCCTTCGAGGTCGAGGGTGGCAAGGCGCGGGCCTTCCGCCTGATGAACGCGCTGCGGCTCATCGACATCTCCAACAACCTCGGTGATTCCAAGAGCCTCGTCACCCATCCGGCCACCACGACGCACCAGCGCCTGAAGCCGGAGGAGCGCGCGGAACTGGGCATCAGCGACGGCCTGCTGCGCCTCTCCGTCGGCCTGGAAGACGCCGCCGACCTGGCGGATGACCTGGAGCAGGCCCTGCGCGCCTGACGGGCGACGGATTTCACAGCAAGTGCATGGCCCGTTGGCGTGGCGCCGTCTATGATGCTCGCCATCTAATCGAATCGCTCAGGCGTCCGGCGCCGGGAGCTTTCAGCGGAGACGGCTCCCATGAGATGGCGGGGACGCAGGCAGAGTTCCAATATCGAGGACCGGCGCGGAACCGGCGGCAGGGCGCGCGGCGGTTTTGGCGGTCTCGGACGCCTGCGCATTCCCATGGGACGGGGTCGAAAAGGGCGCGGCCGTGTCGGGCGGAGCGCGGGCCTGGGCGGCTTCGGGCTGATCGCCGTGGTGGTGATCGCGATGTTCCTCGGCGTCGATCCCACCCAGTTCCTGACCGGCGGCGGTTCCGGGCCAGTCAGTGTTCCCAGTCAATCCACGTCGCGCCAGCTTTCGCCGGGCGCCGATCCGCTGCGTGACTTCGTCGCCGTGGTGCTGGCCGACACCGAGGACGTCTGGCACGCGCAGTTCCGACGGCAGCTGGATGCGGCCTATCGGGAGCCGAACCTCGTGCTGTTCGAGAATGGCGTCGAGTCCGCCTGCGGCTATGCCGGATCGGCGGTCGGGCCCTTCTACTGCCCGGGCGACCAGAAGGTCTATCTCGACCTCGGCTTCTTCCAGCAGCTGAAGCAGCGCTTCGGCGCACCGGGCGACTTCGCCCAGGCCTACGTCATCGCCCACGAGGTGGGCCACCACGTGCAGACCCTGCTGGGCATCTCCCAGGAGGTGCGCAAGGTGCAGCGCGGGCTGCCGGAAGCCGAGGCGAACGAGCTGTCCGTCATGCTGGAGCTGCAGGCCGACTGCTTCGCCGGGCTGTGGGCCAATCACGCTGAGCGCACGAAACAGATCCTGGAGGCCGGCGACATCGACGAGGCCCTGGGCGCGGCCAGCGCCATCGGCGACGATACCCTGCAACGTCAGGCGCGCGGCTACGTGACGCCGGACTCCTTCACCCACGGGACCTCGGACCAGCGTCAACGCTGGTTCAAACGCGGGTTCCAGGAAGGCCGCCTGGAGGCCTGCGACACCTTCAGCGCCTCGGCGCTGTAAGCGGCGCGTCCTTTACAATTTGCACAGAAGACTGCCGCCCATCAGGTCCGGCCGTGGCGCAGGCCGCGCCAGGCGGACCACAGGAGGGTCGCGGCAATGGCGGCCAGCAGCACGGCGCTGATCGGTCGGGTGACGAAGACGCTGGGGTCCATGCCGTTTGCGGCGAGGCCGTTGCGCAGGTTCACCTCGATGATCGGCCCCAGCACCAGGCCGATGACCAGGGGCGCCATAGGGAAGCCGAAGCGGGCGAGCAGGTAGCCACCCAGGCCGAGCACGGCCAGCAGGCCGACCTCGAAAGGCGCATGGCTGATGGCGAAACCGCCGGCCGCGCAGAGCACGGCGATGATCGGCAGCAGGATCCGTGGCGGGATGGCGAGAATGCGCGGCAGGACGCGCCGCGCCCCCAGCCCCAGGACCAGGGTCATCAGCGCGGCCACCAGCAGGATCGCGAGGATCTGGGCGAAGAGGTCGCCGTGCTCGAAGATGAAGAAGGGGCCGGGGTCGATGCCCTGGATCAGCAGCGCCCCGATCAGCACCGCGGTTACCGTGTCACCGGGAATGCCGAGGGTCAGCAGCGGCACCAGGGCGCCGCCGGTGACCGCGTTGTTCGATGATTCGGCGGCGATGACGCCGCGGACGGCGGCGGCCTCCGTGCCCGCCTCTGCCGCCTTGCGGCGTTGCGACTCGCCGTAGGCGATCCAGGAAGCGATGGTCGGCCCCGTGCCGGGCAGAATGCCGATGAAGGTGCCGATGAGAGAGCTCTTCAGCAGCAGCCAGCCGTGCGGGAAAACGATGCCCGGCAGCCTGCGCAGCGGCTGGCGCTGCTGCGACGGCAGGGGCTCGGCACCTGCAGGGGTTGCCGCCTGCACCAGCATCTCGGTGACCGCGAAGAAGGCGATCAGCGCGGGGATCAGCGGGATGCCGCCCTGCATCTCGGCAAGCCCGAAGGTGAAGCGGCTGGTGCCGCCGACCTCGTCGATGCCGACGGTACCGAGGAACATGCCAAGGGCCGCGCCGATGATCCCCTTGAGCAGCGAGCCGCCGGAAACCGCCGCCACGCAGACCAGCCCGAAGAGGCCGAGGGCGAAATACTCGACCGAGGTGAACTCCAGGGCGAAGGAAGCCAGGTTGGGCGCCGCGACCATGAGGATGGCGATGGAGATCGCCCCGCCGACGACCGAGGCGACGACCGCGAGGCTGATGGCCAGGTCCGCCTTGCCGGCGCGGGCCAGGCGGTAGCCGTCCAGCGCGGTGGCGGCGTTGCCCGGTGCGCCCGGCGTGTTGATCAGGATGGCCGGGATGGAGCCGGCGAAGTAGCCCGCCGCGTAGATGCCCAGCAGCAGGGCCATGGCGACGTCGAAGCCGACCCCGAAGGTCAGCGGCGTGGCGATGGCGACGCCGGTGGTGGCGGTCAGGCCGGGGGCCGCGCCGAAGACGAAGCCGATCAGCACGCCGACCAGGGTCCACAGCAGGATGTCCGGCTGCAGCACGGCGGCCGCGCCGGCGGACAGCGTATCGAGCGGGATCAGGTCCATACCGGCAGCAGAACCGTGAAGCCGTAGCGGAACAGCAGGTAGGTGGCGGCGGAGACCGCGGTGGGCAGCAGGATCAGCTCCAGCGGGCGGCGGGCGCCGAGGACCCACATGGCCGCCAGCACGAAGGCCCAGGTGCCGAGCCGGAAGTCGACGTAGCGGAAGGTGAGGGCGTAGACCAGGAAGAGCGCGCCGAAGGCGAGGCCGCGGCGCGCGAGCAGCCGCCCGAGCACCTGGCCCAGCGGCGTCTCACCCGGGCTCAGCGCCAGCAGCGCTCCGGCGATGACGAGCACACCGGCCAGCAGATAGGGGAAGAAGCGGGCGGAGAGAGTCGGCTGGCTGGCGAGAATGTCGATCTGCGTTGCCGCGGCCGCCAGGCAAAGCCCGGCCGCGAACGTGACCATCCCCGCAAGTCTGTCCGCTTTCATGGCGCTGCTCCCATGGCATTTCCCTGCCCTTTCCCGGGGGAAGCCCCGGCCGGGCCGCGGGCTTCCTATCTAGATCGGATCCGTCTAAACGCGTGAATCCGATCTTTTCCAAAAGCATAGAGCAGATTGAGGGGGCTGGTGGATCGCCTTCGGCGATTCCAGCCAGTCCTGATCTCCTCTAATTCAGCAGGACCCGGGGCAGCCAGAGGGCGATGTCGGGGAAGGCCATGATCAGGCCCAGGCCGATGAGCTGCAGCAGCACGAAGGGAATGATGCCCTTGTAGATCTGCTGCATCTTCACCTCCGGCGGCGCCACGCCTTTCATGTAGAACAGCGCGAAGCCGAAAGGTGGTGTCAGGAAGGATGTCTGCAGGTTCACCGCCAGCAGGATGGCGAACCAGTAGGTCAGCTCCAGCGGCGCCACATGGTCGCCGAAGTCCAGTTCGGCGATGATGGGCGAGAAGACCGGCAGGACGATCAGGGTGATTTCGATCCAGTCGAAGAAGAAGCCAAGGAAGAAGACGATGGCCATGAGGATCAGCAGCAGCCCCCAGGATCCCAGGCCCAGGCTCTCCACCAGGTCGATGACGATGTCGTCGCCGCCCAGCGCGCGGAAGACGTAGGAGAAGCAGGTGGCGCCCAGGAAAATGCCGAACAGCATGCCGCCGGTCAGCGCGGAGCGTTCCAGGACGTCCTTCAGCACCGCGAAGCTCAGCCGCCTGTTGAAGGCCGCCAGCAGGATGGCGCCGGCGCCGCCGACACCCGCCGCCTCGGTCGGGGTCGCCCAGCCGAAGAGGATCGAGCCCAGCACCAGGAAGACCAGGAACAGCGGCGGAATGAAGGAGCGCAGCACCATCAGCAGGATGCCGACGGCGCTGTCCGGCCCCTCGTCCTCGGGCAGGGGCGGGGCCAGCTCCGGCTTCCAGCGGCAGAGAATCAGGATGTAGAGCATGTAGAAGGCCGCCAGCATGAAGCCGGGAAAGACGGCCGCGACGAAGAGGTTGCCGACCGAACGGGCCAGCAGGTCGGCCATGATCACCAGCATGATCGACGGCGGGATCAGGATGCCCAGCGTGCCGGAGGCGGCGATGGTGCCGGTGGCCAGCGGGTTGTTGTAGGCCCGCTTGATCATCTCCGGCAGGGCCAGCAGCGTCATCATCACGACCGAGGCGCCGATGATGCCGGTGGTGGCCGCCATGATGGTGCCCATCATGGTCACCGAAAGGGCGAGACCGCCGGGCACCCGGCGCAACAGCACCTGCAGGCAGTGCAGCAGGTCGCTGGCGACGCCGGACCTTTCCAGCATGGTGCCCATGAAAATGAACATGGGGATCGCCGTCAGCACCAGGTTCTCGGCGATGCCGCCCCAGATGCGCGGCACCACGTTGAAGAACTGGATGAAGCTGAAGACGTCGAAGAACATGCCGACGAAGCCGAAGGCCAGGCCGATGCCGCCCAGAATGAAGGCCACCGGGTAGCCGCTGAACAGCAGGATGCCGAGCGCGGCGAACATGAAGAGGGGAAGGTAGTCTTCGATGTAGAAGTCCATCACTTCGGCTCCCCATCACGCGGGCCGCGGGCGTCGCTGCGGTCCTTGCGCAGCTCGGGCGGAACGATGTCGACCAGGTGTTCGACCTCGGCCTCTTCGGTGTCGTGGACCCTGCGCCGCAGCTCCTCGGGCCCGAAGAGTTCGATCAGCTTGCGCAGCAGCACGGTGATGCCGCTGAGCGCGAGGATGCCGAAGCCGATCGGAATCACCGCCTTGATCAGCCAGCGATGCGTCAGCCCCGTCGCCGAGGCGGAGATTTCGTCGGTCGCGTAGGAACGTTCGGTGAAGTCGATGCCGAACCAGATCACCAGCACGCAGTAGGGCAGCAGGAACAGCAGGCAGCCGGCCACCTCGATCCACCACTGGGTGCGCTCGCTGAGGTTCTCCCGCACCAGGTCGATGCGGACATGGGCGTCTTTCAGATAGGCATAGCCGAGGCAGAACGCGAAGAGGATGACGTGGAGGTGCCATTCCGCTTCCTGCAGCTTCGTCGAGCCGAGAACCAGGAAACGCCGGGTCACCACGTCGAAGATGGTCACCAGGATCAATCCCAGTCCCGCCCAGGCGGCGAGCCTGCCGATCTTGATGATCACGCGGTCCAGCGTGTCGCTGACGCGTATCAGGAGTTCCATGCCACTCTTCCCAAGTCTGCGAGCCTCAGGCTGTCGGGCCTGCCTGCTGCGTCGTGGAACCGAAGCTGAAAAAAGAGAAGCGCCGGAGTCTCTTGCAAGAGTCTCCGGCGCCCCCTTGTCCAGGACCTAAGGATCTAAGACCTTTGGCTGGTCCGGAAGGCCAGAACCGTCCGGATCACAGATAGCCCAGTTCACCCCAGACCTTGTACTGCTCGCGATAGGCCGAGAGCGAATCCCAGACCTTCTTGAAGGTCGGGTTTGATGCCGCCAGCTCGGCCGCGACGTCGTTCCAGGCGGCTTCCAGCTCGGCCAGGACTTCCGGCGGCCAGCGGTGGATGGTCACGCCTTTTTCCTTCAGCTCGGCCAGGGCCGCGCCCTGAATGGCCTCACCCTCGGCCAGGCCGGCGGTGATGTTGGCGCCGCAGACGGCGTCGATCTGCGCCTTCTGGGTATCGGAGAGGGCGTCGTACTTCTCCTTGTTCATCATCAGGTCGAACAGGGTCGACTGCTGATGCCAGCCCGGGAAGTAGTAGTGCTTGGCGACCTGGTAGAAGCCCAGGTTCAGGTCGATGGCGGGCATGGAGAACTCGGTCGCGTCGATCGAGCCGCGCTCCAGCGCCGGGAAGATGTCGCCGCCGGCCAGCAGCTGGGTGGAGACACCCATCTTCTCCATGACCTTGGCGCCCAGGCCGAAGAAGCGCATCTTCAGACCCTTGAGGTCTTCCGTGCTGTTGATTTCCTTGCGGAACCAGCCGGAGGCCTCCGGCGCGATGACGCCGCACATCACGCCCTTGATGTTGTACTCGGCATAGAGCTCGTCGAAGAGCTCCTTGCCGCCGCCGTGGTAGTACCAGCCCAGGTACTCGCCGGCGCGCGGCCCGAAGGGCACCGCGGCGAAGAGGGCGAAGGCCTCGTTCATGCCGGTCCAGTAGCCCGGGGTCGACCAGCCAGCGTCGATGGAGCCGGCGGAAACCGCGTCGAACATTTCCAGCGCCGGCACCAGCGCACCCGGTTCGAAGAATTTGAAGCGCAGCGAGCCGCCGGAGACGGCTTCCATCTGCTCCGACAGGCGCACGCCAAGGGTGCCCAGCTGGGTGAGTTTGCTACCGTAGGCGCTCGCCATGTTCCAGCGGACGCGCTTGTCCTGAGCCGAGGCGTCTCCGGCCGAACCCAGGGCCATCACGGCCCCGACGGTCAGCGCCGAGACGGCAAGCTTCATCATGCTGCGGATGCGCATTCGAATTAGTCCTCCCGTTCACTTCGCACCCGCCATCACATCTGACGGGCATTGTTAATTCCCCCTTCGATGCCCTGCATTTTGATTTCGCAGATGCACCAAAGCGGTTCGAAGCTAGCCCATGGTATCGCCATGAACAAGCCCAAAGCACAGTAGGTTAATGGTGTTTGGCCGCCCCGCGAGGATCGTTCTTACACGGTTGATTGCCGGCGGTCAGCCGGTGGCGGAGAAGGCTAGCTCGGCTGCCGCACGGCCGGTTCGCTGCGCCGGATGAGGCCGATTTCGCGGTAGAACCGCATGGCGCCCTCGTGCAGCGGAATGCCGATCCCCTCCAGCGCGGTTTCCAGGCGGATGACCCGGCCCTTGGCATGGCCGCGGTCGAGCAGGCGGCGGGCGTCGCTGCGCCACAGCGCCTGCAGGATGCCGTGCACCGTCTCGTCGCTGACGTCGGCGCGGGTGATCCACTGCGCCGCCACAGACAGCGTCTTGGTCTCGCCGACGCCGGGATAGACGCCGGCGGGGATCTTGTCGCTGTGCAGGAAGGGATTGCTCTCCACCAGGGCGTCGATTTCCGCGCCGGCGATGGTGACGAGACCGATCTCCGTCTGCTCGCTGGCCCACTGCACCACCTTGGCCGGGTAGCCGGCGATGAGGAAGAAGGCGTCCAGTTCCCCGGCGACCAGCTTCTCGATCGCATCGTCGGATTTCAGGTAGGCGACCTCGATGGTCTCTTCGGTCAGGCCGAAGGCCTCGAGAACCAGCTGGGCGCCGACCAGCGTGCCGGAGCCCACCTCGTCCAGGGCCACGCGCTTGCCCAGCAGGTCGCCGACCTTCTCGATGCCGCTGTCGCGGCGCACCACGATGTGGAAGGATTCCGGATAAAGATTGGCGATGGCGCGCAGCGAGGTCTGGCGTCCCTCCGCGGCGAAGGCATTGATCCCGGCATAGGCCCAGAAAGCGACGTCGGACTGCACGAAGCCTGATTCGATGCGGCCCGCGGCGATGTCCTTCACGTTGGCGACCGAGCCGCTGGAGGACTGGGCGACCGCCACCAGGCCCGGCACGCCGCAGACCTCGCCGCCGTCACAGCTGCCCGAGGGATTGCTGATCGCCTGGGCCACCAGGCCGGCGATGGGGTAGTAGGTGCCGCCGATGCCGCCGGTGCCGATGCGGAACAGCGACAGCTCCTCGGCCTGCGCCGTCGCGGGCGTGCCGAGGCTGCCCGCGCCGAGGTTCACCATGCCCGAGATGCAGGCCCCCGCGATCAGGAGGGTGGCGACCGTCCAGCGAATCACCTTCATGTAGCCTCACAAAGACCCAAGCTGCGCAATTCCGCGAGAGGTCTTGACCCGGATGCCGGCGCTGCGCCCCTGCGGCGATGGCTGCCCTGGCTTTCCGGCTGTCTGCAGTCCCCCCGACGCCTGCGGTCTCACGGTTCCCGCAGGGCCTCCGAAACCCGCGACTTCGCGCCGTCTGGCGGCCCTCCGGCAGGCTTCGGATAAGGGTGCATCCCGCCCGATTATCCCGCCCAGGTCAACAGGACAGTGCTCCGCATTTCCAGAAAGTATCCCTGGGTTGTGACCTCGCGCAGGGTTAAGCCGGATTTACCCTGTCGGGCCGCGCGGCGCACGCGCCCGACTAATTTTTTCCGGTTGTGTTCGGCGGGATTGCATTGCGCCGGGGGAGCCGCTATAACCCGC
>ENA-ORCZ01000574-ORCZ01000574.1-marine-metagenome-genome-assembly--contig:-NODE-574-length-13799-cov-2.566535_pt1 | contig 13799 bp, 11 predicted proteins | sample MGYA00237785_ERZ508519 | MGnify/ENA primary metagenome ERZ508519 (study PRJEB26189, sample SAMN06268790) | marine metagenome | isolation source: Bioluminescent Bay, La Paraguera, Puerto Rico | place...
GGCGCAGCACCGTCACGTCGGCCAACAGCCGCGTGCCGATGGCGAGGCCGGCGGCGTCGTCGGAGGCCTTCACGATGCGCGAGCCGGAGGCCAGCTTCGACACCGAGTTGCCGGACTGCATCGAATTGAAATTCAGGAACCGCAGTGCCGAGTTGGCCGCTGTGTTCGTCGTTACTGTAGGCATGGGTCTACTCCAATAACCTGAGTGGGCAGAGTCCCGGGGGCTGACTGCTTGCCGGCCTTTCCTGCCCCGGGACGAGCCCGGAGACAGGCGGGTCATCCCTCCTCAGCACAGATCATGCCAATTTTAGATATCGCTATTTTATTATTCTATTCCATGCACTTAAAAGATTTCACGCCGAGCAGACGACCCGGCAAGAGAGGCAAGCGGCGGAATTTCCTGCATTGCGAAAGCGGCAAAGACTTCCGCATTGGGGGAGCTCCGCGGCCCCTGCCCCGCACGGCGCCAGGCGACGTCTCAGCGCCGCCTCACCTTAGTAAGCCCCTAGATGGAGTAAGCCCCTAGATGGAGTAAGCCCCGAGATGGAGTAAGCCCCGAGATGGCTTCTGCCGCATGCGCGCCCCCTGCAAGGATGGCGCGGTAGTTCCCGGCAATTCTCCCCCAACAGCTTTCTCCGCAGGGCGGCAAAGGCAGATCGGCAAAGCTTGTCCCGCCCCTGCAAGAAGTGCCAGGCAGGATTGTCCCCGACCCGACCGGCCGCCCGGACAGCGCGGCCGGAATGCCCGGAAACACGGCCTTTTCCGCGCCCCACCAAAGTTGGCCCGCAACTTGCGTTCTCCCTGCCGAGTATTGGACTGCCGGGCGCAAAGCGCTCAGCGGGCCAGGGACCCGAAGCTGCAGGGCCGTTCATTGCGGCGGCCGCTTCCGGGAAACAACACGGAGATAGAACCATGCCGCTTACTGCCACCGACGCGTTTCGCAGCGAAGTGACCAGGGCCCGCCCGACGGAAGTCGTCGTGATGCTCTACAGAGAAGCGATCCTGTCGCTGACCGCCGCGATCAAGGCGATGCAGCAGAACGACATCGAGGAGCGCTGCAACCGCATCAACCTGGTCACCGAGATCATCGGCACCCTGCACATGAGCCTCGACCTGGAGCAGGGCGGCGAGATCGCCGACCAGCTCGGCCAGCTCTATCGCTTCATCCTGGCCCAGCTCATCGGCATCAACATCCGTAATGACGCCGAAGGCGCCGCCAAGATCATCGACATGCTGCTGCCGCTGCGCGACGCCTGGAAGGAAGTCGACCAGCGCATGGCCGCCGGCGACGATGAGGCGTCGATGGAGGCGACCATCCTGCGCCGTCTCGAGGCCGCCGGCTTCCAGCTGGACGTGCACGCCGCCTAACCCGGTTCAGTAAAAGCAGCCAACTCGGATCAGTCGATGCAAGTTAACACCCCGGATTTTTTTGCCTCCACCAGCGGCCAATCCTCTTCGCAGAAAGGGGATCGGGCGGGGGACGGCTTTTTCGACGCCCTGCTGCGCGACGAAGAGGCACGCTACGAGCAGGACACCCGCCGCGCTCAGGAGCGCGCCGAAGCCGGCCGCCCGGCCTATGACGACTATGGCCGTGACGACTACGGCCGTGACGATTACGCGGCGGAAGACTACGGGTATGACGACCCCGAGCGTGATCATCACGACGGGGATGCCCACGCCCGGCATGACGAGGGCCGAGACGACGACGGCCAAGATGAGTACCGCCAGGATGATCACGGCCGGGACGGGCGGCATGACGATACCGGGGAGCGGCACGACGCCACGGCTGACGGCCGCGATGCGGCCGACGACCCGGAAGCCGACGCCTTAGAGCCCGGTGACGACGCCGATCTCGCCGCCGCATCCGAGGGCGGCGTAACCGGCCAGGCCGCCGCCAGCCATGACGACGGCCAGCCGACGGCCCAGGCGGCAGCGGCAGAGAGCACCGCCACCGGCGCGGCCGGGAAGACCACGGGCACCACCCAGCAAGCAAATGCTGCCGCCGGCATCGTTGCAGGCCAGGCCGATAAATCGGGCGCCTCCGCCTCCACGACCGGGGGCCAGGCCGCCGCCGCCGGCAGCACGGCCCGCAACGCGGCCCAGCCGGCCTCCGCCGGCACCCCGACGCAGGCCGGAGCGTCCGCCTCCGCCACCGCCAATCCGGCGGCCGCCCAAGCGGCTGACAAAGCCGCCACGGCCGCCGCCCCCCAGGGGGCCGAGGAAGCCGCGACCGCCCAACGCCAGGCCGCCGCGACGGCCGCGGTGACGCCGGCGCAGGCTGCGGCGCGTCAGGCGGCCACCGGCGGACGGACCGCCGAACCCGGCCGGACGGTCAGCGTTGAAAGTGATGACGGCCTGAACTCACGTCCCTCCGCGGCCCTGGGCGGCGGTGCGGCCACCGCGGCCATGGCCCAGGGTGAGAGCACCACCCCGGGCGCGGCGGCCACGGTGGAGAGCGGCCAGGCCGGGGGCAAGGCAGCCAAGCCGGGAGCCGGCGACACGACGGCCGGCCAGAACGGGGCCAAGGGATCACAGGCCATGGCCGCCGCAATCGCCGACAAGGCGGGCCAGGTGGCCTCCGCGGCTACCGGTAGTGGCGAGCCGAGCGGCACGCCCACGACGCAAAGCGCCGCCACCCCCCTGCCCGGCGCCACTGCCGCCGGCAGCGGGACGGTGCAGAACAGCAGCTTCGCCGAGACCCTGGCCAACAGCCGCCAGGGCGCCGCGGCAGATCCTGCCGAGCAGGTCGCCGTGCAGGTGCGCCGCGCCCAGGTGGCCGGCCAGGAGCAGGTGAACATCAAGCTCCACCCGGCCGAGCTGGGCCGCATCGAGGTGAAGCTGGAGAGCAGCGGCGACGGCACGCTGCGGGCGGTCATCTCCGCCGAGCGGGCCGAGACCCTGGACCTGCTGCAGCGCGATTCCCGCGGCCTGGAGAGGGCCTTGCAGGAAGCCGGTGTGAAGACCGATTCCGGCAGCCTCAGCTTCAACCTGCGCGGCCAGAACCAGGGCCAGGAGCAGCAGGCCGGCAATGACGCCGCGCCCGGACGGGGCGGTGCCGATGAGCAGACCGCCCCCCGCCAGTCCGCCGAGGCCGCTGCGGCCCCGCCGCCTGGCGGGCCGCGCCACGACGGCGCCCTGGACATCCGGGTCTAGGGCAAAGGGAGACTGAAAGATGACAGTCGAAAGCGTACGCGACCCGATCAACGGCGTTGAGTTCAAGAGCAGCGACAGCAGCTCGATCACCAACGGGGCCTCGCTGGCCGAGACCTTCGACACCTTCCTGACGCTGCTGACCACCCAGCTGCAGTATCAGGATCCGCTCGACCCGATGGACACCAACGAGTTCACCTCTCAGCTGGTCGAGTTCACCAGCGTCGAGCAGGCGATCTCGACGAACCAGAAGCTCGATTCGCTGATCGCCCTGCAGAACGGCATGCAGCTGAACGACGCGGTCAACTACATCGGCAAGACCGTCGGCGCCGACGGCATCATCCTGATGCTGCAGGACGGCGGGGCGAAGGTCACCTATGACCTGGGCGCCAATGCCGCGGAAACCAACATCCTCATCATCGATGAGGAAGGCAACACGGTCCGCACCATCGAAGGCGACAACGAGGTGGGCCATCACGAGATCACCTGGGACGGCCTGGACGACGACGGCGAGCCCCTGGAAGACGGCCTCTACGGCTTCCTGGTCACCTCCATCGACAGTGACGGCAACCCGGTGCCCCTGATCCAGGGCACGGAGGGTGAGGTCACCGGCGTGAAGGTGGTCAATGGCGAAGTGGTCCTGGAGATCGGAGAGCTGGAAATTGCGATGAGCGACGTCCTGACGATCGAGAAGTAGTGCGCGGCGAGCCGCAGCAGAGCTGATGCAACGATTTTAGAGTTTCAAGAGACACAAAGCTGAGATCGGGACCGGCCCAGCCCGCAAGGCGGAGACCCGGCCCAAACCAAGGAGACGAAGTCATGAGTATCTACGGCGCTATGTTTGCCGGGGTGTCCGGATTGGCCGCGCAGAGCAATGCCCTGAGCATGATCTCGGACAACATCGCGAACGTGAACACGGTCGGCTACAAGGGTGTCAGTGCCCGCTTCTCGACCCTCGTCACGATGGCCGCGACCCAGACGAGCCATACGCCGGGCGGCGTGATGTCCGCGCCCTACTCCTTCATCGACCGCCAGGGCCTGCTGCAGGGCTCGGCCTCCGGCACCGACCTCGCGGTGGCCGGTCAGGGCTTCTTCGTCGTGAACGAGTCGGCGACGCCGGGCTTCGGCGACGACTTCTACTTCACCCGCGCCGGTTCCTTCAATCCGGACCAGAACGGCAACCTGGTGAACGCGGCCGGCTATTACCTGCAGGGCTACGACCTGCGCAACACCACGCCGCCGCCCAGCTCCAGCACCTTCACCGGCCTGACAACGGTGAACATCGCCAACCTGTCGGGCAGCGCCGCGGCGACGACCAACATCTCGCTGGGCGTGAACCTGCCCTCGACGGCCGCGGTGGCCGATGCCTTCACGGTGACGGCGCAGGTCTTCGACTCCCTGGGCAATGCCCACGACATGGACATCACCTTCACCAAGAACGCCGCCAACAGCTGGACCTGGTCGGCCAATAACCCGACCATGGCCGGCGTCGGCACCGCCGTGGCCTCCGGCAGCGGCACCATCACCTTCGACGGCACCGACGGCACGCCGCTGTCGATGACCCCGGCGACGCCGATGGTGACCCTGACCGGCTTCAGCACGGGCGCCGGCAACGCGACCCTGACCCTGGACCTGGGCACTCTGGGCGCCACCGACGGCCTCACACAGTTCGCAGGCAACTTCACAATCTCAAACATCGACCAGGATGGTGTGCGCTTCGGCAACTACACCGGCATCACCATCAGCGAGGAGGGCATCGTCACAGCACTCTTCGACAATGGGCAGAGATTGGACATCTACCAGCTGCCACTCGGCATGTTCCGGAACCCCAACGGCCTGGAGGGCCGCACGGGCAACGTCTACCTGGAGACCAACCGCTCCGGCAATTTCCAGCTGAACCTGGCGGGTAACGGCGGCGCCGGCGACATCGCCCCGGCCGCCCTGGAGGCCTCCACGGTCGACCTGGCCGAGGAGTTCACCAAGATGATCATCACCCAGCGCGCCTATTCGGCGAACACCAAGGTGATCACAACTGCCGATGACATGCTGGAAGAGCTGATCCGCGTGAAACGCTAAGGCTCCTAGGAATTGAGATCCGGCCTCCACCGGGAAATGCAGGAAAACTTTCTCGGTGGAGGTCGCTGCGAGATTCCTTCCGGGGCCGTAAGGCCCGGTTTTGCGCCCTCCGCGGCGTTAAGATTAAGGAAGGCTTCAAGTTATCTCAATCATAGCTTAACTACCTGATTTAGCGAATTTTAAACAGCGCAAGCCTATCTTAGCCGGACCACAGATTTAATATGAGAGACAGGATCTGTTCGATGTACTCCGACAGCTCAGGTAGGCCAACGAGCGTGATTGGGCCGGCAGGAAAGCCGCTCAGCCTGGACGACCTTCCGCCGCCGTCCACGAAGCGCTGGGTGATCCGTCGCAAGGCCGAGGTCGTGACCGCGGTGCGCGCCGGTCTGCTGACCCTCGAAGAGGCTTGCGAGCGCTACAACCTTTCCGTCGAAGAGTTCCTGTCCTGGCAGAGCCTGATCGACAAGCACGGCATGCGCGGCCTGCGCACCACCCGGCTGCAGCAGTACCGCCGCCACCTGGCCAACCCCGCTGAAAAGATGGGGGACAGCCACTCGAACTCGTAACCATGGGTGGCGGGACATCGAGCCCCCGCCCCGCGAGGCCCCTGCCCCCGCGAGAGCGATCCGACGCTGCAATGAACGAGACCCCGCCGGCCCGCCGGCGGGGTTTTTCGTTTGCCGGCCGGCAGGGCGCCGCCGTCCGCCGCCGCCTCATTTCCCCCGCCTCCTCGCCAGGGGGAAAAATCTTCCCAGCAGCTAGGCAAATATTGCCCGCTGTTAACGTCACCTTTACCGGAAGCAATTAGCCTAAAAATGCAAGCCCGCCAATGCGATGGAGCGGACTGCGGAGATGCGGAAGCCGGGGTCGACGGCCTTCGCAAACTTAGGTCGATGAAGCATCAGGACGGAACACGTTGAACTCTCTCCTAGAGACTCTGAAGAATCTAGGCCCGGCACGCCTCGGCATGATGGCAGCCGTTTCGGCCGGCATCATTGCGTTCTTCATCTACCTCACCAGCCGGCTCGCCTCGCCCGACATGGCACTACTCTACGGCGACCTCGACACGCAGGACAGCGGCCAGATCATCGCCCGCCTGGAGCAGATGAACGTGCCCTACCAGCTCACCGAGGAAGGCGGCAAGATCTTCGTGCCGCAGGACCAGGTCGGCCGCACCCGCGTGGTGATGGCCGAGGAAGGCCTGCCCAGCGGCGGGTCCATCGGCTATGAGATCTTCGACCGCTCCGAGGGCCTGGGCACCACGAACTTCGTTCAGAACATCAACCACGTGCGCGCTCTGGAAGGCGAACTGGCCCGCACCATCCGCTCGGTCTCCTCGGTCAAGCAGGCCAGGGTGCACCTGGTGCTGCCGCGCCGCGAGCTGTTCAGCCGCGACCGCCAGGACCCCAGCGCCTCCATCGTCCTGATGCTCGGCGGCAGCCGCAGCCTCGACCGCCAGCAGGTCAGCTCGATCCAGCACCTCGTCGCCGCGGCGGTGCCGGGCCTGAAGCCGACCATGGTCTCCATCATCGACGACAAGGGGAACCTGCTGGCGCGCGGCACCGAGGAAGGCGACCTCTCGCAGACCGCCACCCGCTCGGAAGAGATGCGCGTCGGTTACGAATCGCGCCTGGTCCGCACCATCGAAGAACTGCTGGCCCGCTCGCTCGGCCCCGGCAACGTGCGGGCCCAGGTCTCCGCCGAGATGGACTTCGACCGGGTGACCGAGAACGCCGAGATCTTCGACCCGGACGGCCAGGTAGTGCGCTCCACCCAGGTGGTCGAGGAGCAGGCCAGCAACCAGGACGGCGCCCCGGCCGGCGTCACCGTGGGCAACAACCTGCCCGACGCCCTGCCCGAACTGGACGGCGCCGGCGGCAGCCAGAGCTCCACCTCGCGCACCGAGGAAACCGTCAACTACGAAATCACCAAGACCGTCAAGACGCACATCCGCGAAGCGGGCATGGTGCGCCGCCTCTCCGTCGCCGTCATGGTGAACGGCAAGACGGTCCAGGATGCCGAAGGCAACCCGACCTACGAGCCCCGGTCGGCCGAGGAGATGGAGAAGATCACCGCCCTGGTGCGCTCCGCCGTCGGCTACGACGAGGCGCGCGGCGACACCATCGAGGTGGTCGAGATGCCCTTTGTCGAGGTCGCCACGGGCGACGGCATCATCGACGACGGCCTCTTCGGCCTGACCAAGGCCGACCTGATGCGCATCGCCGAACTGCTGGTCCTCGGCGTGGTCGCCGTGCTGGTGCTGCTGCTCGTGGTGCGCCCGCTGCTCGGCCGCCTGCTGGAGGTCGACGAGGAGAGCCTGGGCGAAGGTGCCCCCGCCATGCTGCCCGACGGCACGCCGCAGCCGGCCCTGGTCGGTCCGGACGGCCAGGAAGTGCCGCGCCTGCCCGGTGACCCCGCCACCGTCGTGGCGACCCGCGTCGGCGAAGAGGGCGGCAGCGAAAAGAACATCGCCAACGAGATCGACCAGATGATCGACCTCAACCAGGTGGAAGGCCGCGTGCGCGCCTCCTCCGTCAAGAAGATCGGCGAGATCATCGAGAAGCACCCCGAAGAGGCCGTCGGCATCATCCGCGGCTGGCTCCACGCAGAAATGTAAAGCGAAGCTGACTTATGCCCGTGCGTGAAGACATTCAAAGCATGAGCGGCCCGGAGAAGGCCGCCCTCCTCATGCTCGCCGTCGGCGAAGAGAACGCCGCGCGCCTGTTCAGCATGATGGACGACGACGAGATCCGCGAGCTGTCCCAGGCCATGGCGAACCTGGGGACCGTGTCCTCGGAGCTGATCGAGCAGATGCTGGTCGAGTTCGCCGACCGCATCTCGACCACCGGCTCGGTGGTCGGCAACTACGACAGCACCGAGCGCCTGCTGATGCGCGTCCTGGACAAGGACAAGGTCGACGGGATCATGGAGGAAATCCGTGGCCCGGCCGGCCGGACCATGTGGGACAAGCTGGCCAACGTTAACGAGATGGTGCTGGCCAACTACCTGAAGAACGAATACCCGCAGACCGTCGCGGTGGTCCTGTCCAAGATCAAGCCGGAACACGCGGCCAAGGTGCTGGGCGTGCTGCCCGAGCCCTTCGCCATGGAAGTGGTGATGCGCATGCTGCGCATGGAAGCCGTGCAGAAGGAGGTGCTGGACGACGTCGAGCGCACCCTGCGGAACGAGTTCATGTCGAACCTCGCGAAGACCAACCGCCGCGACTCGCACGAGCTGATGGCCGACATCTTCAACTACCTCGACCGCACCCTCGAAACCCGCTTCCTCACCGCCCTGGAAGAGCGCAACCGCGATTCCGCCGAGCGCATCAAGGCGCTGATGTTCACCTTCGAGGACCTCGGCAACCTGGATCCGGGCGGCGTTCAGACCCTGCTCAGCGCGGCCGACAAGGACAAGCTCGCCACCGCGCTCAAGGGCTCCTCCGAGGCGCTGCGCGACTTCTTCTTCTCCAACATGTCGGAGCGCGCGGCCAAGATCATGAAGGAGGACATGCAGGCCATGGGCCCGGTCCGCCTGAAGGACGTCGACGAGGCGCAGATGTACATGGTCGCCACGGCCAAGGACCTGGCCGAGAAGGGCGAGATCATCATCAGCGAAGGCAACGGAGAGGACGAGCTCGTCTTCTGACGAGACGGGATCGGCGCGGCCATGGGCAACTTCGAGAAATTCCTCTTCGAAACCTCCTTCGACTCGCAGAGAGAGCGCGAGGCGAAGGCGCGCGCCGCCGCCGAGGCGGAAGCCGCCGCCGAGCCGCCGCCGCCGAGCTTCAGCGAGGAGGAACTCGAGGCCGCCCGCCAGGCCGCCTACGCCGAGGGCCGGGCCGCCGGACTCGCAGAGGCGGAAGAGTCGCACAGCAAGCGCCTGGCCGAGGGCGTCGCCGCCCTGCCCCCGCAGTTCGAGGCCCTGGCGCAGCAGCTCTCGGCCCAGGAAGAGGAGCGCCGACGCAGCGCGCTGGATGCCGCCATCGCGGTGGTCCGCAAGCTCTTCCCGCGCCTCGCCCGCGACCGCGGCATGGAGGAGGTCCAGGCCGTGGTGGATGACTGCCTGGAGCGCCTGCGCGACGAGCCGCGGCTGGTGGTGCGCAGCACCGACGCCGACCTGGACGCCATCAAGGCGCGCGTCGAGCAGAGCGCGAAGCAGAGCGGCTTCGAAGGCAAGCTCGTCTTCCTCGCCGATGAGACGATCGCCTCCGGCGACCTGCGCATCGAATGGGCCGACGGCGGCGCCGAGCGCGACCAGGCCACCCTGTGGCAGGAAATCGACGCCATTCTCGCGCGCGCCTTGAAGCCGGCCCAGCAGGCGCGGGCGCCGCAGCAGCCGGCCCCCAAGGCCGCCCCGAAGCCTAATGAAACAACGGCGCCTGCCGGCGCCCCCACCCCTTCCCAGCCGCAAACCACGGCTGAGATCGAGCCGCTGCGGCGGGCACAGAGCGCCTAGCGGCGACAGGTAGACTAGGAGGTCTCCATGACCGAAGACGAAACCCTGGATCTTGCGGATCTGGACGAGAACGCCCCCGAGATGGAGGCGCAGGAGGACGACGGCGGCCAGCTGCCCGAGTCCAACCGGCCGCCGACCAATGCCAAGGAACTGGAAGCCGTCTACGACATTCCGGTCCAGGTCTCGGCCGTGCTGGGCAAGGCCAACATGCAGGTCAGCCAGCTGCTGAAGCTGGGCCGCGGGGCCATTGTGGAGCTGGACCGCAAGGTCGGTGAGGCGATCGACATCTACGTGAACAACCGGCTGGTCGCGCGCGGCGAGGTCGTCGTGGTGGAAGAACACCTCGGCGTGACCATGACCGAGATCATCAAAGTCGACCGCAGCAGCAGCTAAGGCGGCAGTTGGACAGCAGGATCATGGTCGATACCCAGACAACAGGCGCCGAGGCGCAGGCCATCGCGGACATCAAGGTCCCGCGGCTCAGCCCGTCGATCGACTTCGCCACGCTGCTCGGCGTGGGCGGCGCCTTCGCCATGATCGCCGGCGCCATGATGCTGAGCGGCCAGGCCGCCGCCTTCCTGGACGTCCCCTCCATTCTGATCGTGATCGGCGGCACCTTCCTGGTGACCACCGTGTCCTTCAGCCTGGCGGAGATCGCCCAGGCGCAGGGACTGATGTTCCGCGCCGCGATCTACCACGCCGACTCGCCCGAAGACGCCGTCATGCAGGCCCTCTACCTGGCCGACCTGGCGCGCAAGCGCGGGCGTCTGGCCCTGCAGAACGTGACCGGGAGCCTGCAATACTCGCCCTTCCTCTACCGCGCCGTCAACATGGTCATCGACGGCATCCCGGCCGAGGAGGTCGAGCGCATCCTGACCCGCGAGACCGAGGCGACCTTCGAGCGCCACCAGCGCGCCGCCGGCGTGCTGCGCCGCGCGGGAGAAGTGGCGCCGGCCATGGGCCTGATCGGCACGCTGATCGGCCTGGTGCAGATGCTGGGCAGCCTGGACGACCCCGCCTCCATCGGCCCGGCCATGGCCGTGGCGCTGCTGACCACCTTCTACGGCGCGGTGCTGGCCAACATGGTCTTCACCCCGCTGGCCAGCAAGCTGGAGCGCAACGCGCAGATCGAATCCATGGTCTGCCAGATCTACGCCATCGGCGCGGCCTCCATCAGCCGGCAGGAGAACCCGCGGCGCCTGGAGATGATGCTGAACACCATACTGCCGCCTGCCGAGCGGGTGACCTACTTCGACTGATACGACTGTAACCGGACTTAACCTTTAGGGACTTGGAGAGAAGGCATGCGGCTTCTCATTGTGGGAACACTGGACGGACACATCGCCACGGCCGGCAAGCTGGCCCTGGAGAGCGGCGCCAAGGTGGCCCATGTCGACAACATCGACGCGGCCCTCACCGCGCTGCGCTCGGGCCAGGGCGCGGACATGGTCATGGTCGAGGTCAATCTCGACATCGGCGCCTTCTGCAAAAGCCTGAAGTCGGAGCGGATTTCCGTGCCGGTGGTGGCCTGCGGCATCGGCCCGGAGCCGGCGGCGGCCGCCAACGCGATCCGCGCCGGGGCGCAGGAATACGTCCCCCTGCCCCCCGATGCCGAGCTGATCGCCGCGGTCCTCTCCGCCGTCTCCGAGGAAACCGACACCCTGGTGTTCCGCGATCCGGCGACCAGCGCGGTGCTGCGCCTGGCCGAGCAGGTCGCGCCTTCCGACGCCAGCGTCCTCATCACCGGTGAGTCCGGCACCGGTAAAGAGGTCATGGCGCGCTTCCTGCACTCCAAGTCCAAGCGCGCCCACCAGCACTTCATCTCCGTCAACTGCGCGGCCATCCCCGAGAACCTGCTGGAGTCAGAGCTGTTCGGCCACGAGAAGGGCTCCTTCACCGGCGCCGTCACGCGGCGCATCGGCAAGTTCGAGGAAGCCAACGGCGGCACCCTGCTGCTCGATGAAATCTCCGAGATGCACCCGCGCCTGCAGGCCAAGCTGCTGCGCGCCATCCAGGAGCGCGAGATCGACCGCGTCGGCGGCAGCCAGCCGATCAAGGTGAACATCCGCCTGCTGGCGACCTCCAACCGCGACCTGGAGGAAGCGGTCCGCAACGGCAGCTTCCGCGAGGACCTCTACTTCCGCCTCAACGTGGTCAACATCCAGCTGCCCGCCCTGCGCGAGCGCCCGCAGGACATTCCCATCCTGGCCCAGCACTTCGCGGCGAAGTATTCCGAGGCCAACGGCGTGCCGAACCTGGAAGTGACGCCCGAGGCGATGCAGCTGCTGAAATCGCACCACTGGCGCGGCAACGTGCGCGAGCTGGAGAACACCATGCACCGCGCCGTGCTGCTGGCCCAGGACGGCCGCATCGGCACCGAGGCGATCATGCTGACCGGCCAGAGTCTGAAGGCCGTGCCTCCCGCCGGGGAGGACGCCGAGGCGAAGGACGGAGAGGCCGGCGGTGACGCCCGGCAGCTGGTCGGGCGCACCGTGGCCGACGTGGAGAAGGACCTTATCCTCGACACCCTGGAACACTGCCTGGGCAACCGGACCCATGCCGCCAACATCCTGGGCATCTCGATCCGCACCCTGCGCAACAAGCTGAAGCAGTACAGCCAGGAGGGCGTGCCCGTGCCCATGCCGGGCGAAGGCGAACGGTCCACGGCCTGACGCCGAGGGCCCGAGGCGGACAACGCGGAAAGTAACGGGATATGGCTGAGTCGAACGCAGAGGCCGGCGCCGGCGGCGGACAGTTTGCCGCCATCGTGACGGCGCTCAAGCGCGGTGACATCGCGCTGGCGCTGGGCGTGGTCGCCATCCTGGTGGTTCTCATCCTGCCGATGCCGAGCTGGATGCTGGACCTCTCCCTGGCCGTATCCATGACCTTCTCCGTTCTCATCCTGATGACGGTGCTGTTCATCACCAAGCCGCTGGAGTTCAACTCCTTCCCGACGGTGCTGCTGATCGCCACGATGATGCGGCTGGCGCTGAACCTCGCCTCGACGCGCCTGATCCTGGCCAATGGCCACGAGGGCACTGACGCCGCCGGCAAGGTCATCGAGGCCTTCGGCAGCTTCGTGATGAGCGGCAACTTCGTCATCGGCATCATCATCTTCGGCATCCTGGTGATCGTGAACTTCATCGTCATCACCAAGGGTTCCGGGCGCATCGCCGAAGTCTCCGCCCGCTTCAGCCTGGACGCCATGCCCGGCAAGCAGATGGCGATCGACGCCGACCTCTCCGCCGGCCTGATCGACGAGTCCGAGGCGCGCAAGCGCCGCAAGGAGCTGGAGGACGAGAGCAACTTCTTCGGCTCCATGGACGGTGCCGCCAAGTTCGTGCGCGGCGACGCCATCGCCGGCCTGATGATCACCTTCATCAACGTCATCGGCGGCATCATCATCGGCGTGGCGCAGCAGGACCTGAGCTTCGGCGAGGCAGCCGAGACCTACACCCTGCTGACCGTCGGCGACGGCCTGGTCAGCCAGATCCCGGCGCTGATCGTCTCGACCGGTGCCGGCCTGCTGGTTTCCAAGTCGACCGCCACCGGCTCCATGGACCAGGCCCTGATCGGCCAGCTCGGCGGCTATCCCCGCGCGCTGGGCCTGTCGTCCTTCCTGATGCTCTCCCTGGCGCTGCTGCCGGGTATTCCCGCCCTGCCCTTCCTGGCCCTGGCCGGCCTGGCCGGCACCGGTGCCTGGTTCGCCGCCAAGCGCAACAAGGAGGCGGCAGCCGTCGAGGCCAAGGCCGTGGCCGCCCAGCAGACCGCGCCGGTCGCCGAGGAGCCCATCGCCAACGCCCTGCAGATCGACCAGGTGCGCCTGGAGCTGGGCTACGGCCTGCTGCCCATGATCAACGGCCAGGGCGGCCAGCGCCTGACCGACCAGATCAAGTCGCTGCGCCGCCAGCTGGCGCAGGAGATCGGCTTCGTCATGCCTTCGGTGCGCATCCAGGACAATTTGCAGCTGCCGGCCAACACCTACGTCATCCGCGTCAAGGAAATCGAGGCCGGCCGTGGCGACCTTCGCCCCAACATGCTGCTGGTCATGGATCCGCGCGGCGAGAAGATCCCCCTGCCCGGCGAGGAAACGGTGGAGCCGACCTTCGGCCTGC
>ENA-ORCZ01000576-ORCZ01000576.1-marine-metagenome-genome-assembly--contig:-NODE-576-length-13757-cov-2.866667_pt1 | contig 13757 bp, 14 predicted proteins | sample MGYA00237785_ERZ508519 | MGnify/ENA primary metagenome ERZ508519 (study PRJEB26189, sample SAMN06268790) | marine metagenome | isolation source: Bioluminescent Bay, La Paraguera, Puerto Rico | place...
CCTATGGCTACGACGTGGTGACCGGCATGCAGGAAACCAAGTGCACTCTGTGCCGCATCGAGCCGGCCTAAGGGAGGAGTTGAAATCATGGCAAGAATGAAATTCCTCTGTGACGCCGAGCGCTGCATCGAATGCAACGCCTGCGTCACGGCCTGCAAGAACGAGCATGAGGTGCCCTGGGGTGTGAACCGGCGGCGGGTCGTCACTATCAATGACGGCAAGCCCGGCGAGCGGTCCATCTCGGTGGCCTGCATGCACTGTTCCGACGCACCCTGCATGGCCGTCTGCCCGGTGGACTGCTTCTACCAGACCGACGACGGTGTGGTGCTGCACTCCAAGGACCTCTGCATCGGTTGCGGTTACTGCTTCTACGCCTGTCCTTTCGGCGCGCCGCAGTATCCGCAGGCCGGCAATTTCGGCAGCCGCGGCAAGATGGATAAGTGCACCTTCTGTGCCGGCGGTCCGGAGGAGGACAACTCCGGCGCCGAGTTCCAGAAGTACGGGCGCAACCGTCTGGCCGAAGGCAAACTGCCGCTCTGTGCGGAGATGTGCTCGACCAAGGCCCTGCTCGCCGGCGACGGCGACATGGTGTCCGACATCTATCGCGAGCGCGTCGTCGCCCGCGGTTTCGGCTCGGGTGCCTGGGGCTGGGGAACGGCCTACGATCAGAAGTCCGGTTCCTGAACCGGGCCCTGATCGGGGGAATGGGGATTACGTCCCGGGACGGGGGCGGCGCTCGGCGCCGCCCCCCTTTCCCATGGGCGTCCGAACCCTTGATGCGGCAGGTTCCGGTAAGGAAAAATTAACCATACCCCTTTGTTCTTGGTGCCTCGATTGGAGGTAGAAAACCTGATGGTTCTGCACAAGCTCATTCCCGCTGTCGCCGGTGCCGGCCTCGTTATCGGCCTGGCGGCCTGTGACGAGACGGAGCAGGGACGCATCCTGCGCTACGAAAAGGGTACCTATCTCGGCGAGCCCGACAGCCAGCTGACCGAGCAGCAGCGCGATGAACTGCGCGCCCGCGCGGCGCTGCAGGGCGGCGGCTGATCCGGTCGGGGCTGGCCTGGTCTCATCGGGCCGGGCGTCCCCGCTTTCGGGTCCCGCTGTTGAACGAAGACAAGAAAGTAGATCGGTGAGAGGAATAGTCATGACCGCCTCCGTTCTGCGCCTGCGGCGCACCGCCTTCTCCTACTTCCTCGGGCTTGGCCTTCTGGTCGCAGCGGCCTTGGCGATGTCCGGTGCGATGACCGCGCCGGCCTGGGGCCAGGGCGCCGAGGCGCCCGCGGCGCAGGGCCCGGTTGGCGGACAGGTCCCCGGCAACGCCCTGGGCAATACCGCCGACAGCGAGTTCTGGCGCGCGATCCGCCAGGGAGAGGCCGGCACGGTCTCGATCCCCAACGCCCAGGCCGGACAGCTCATCCAGTCCGAAGGTGACAACTGGCGCGCCGTGCGCAACGGTCCGCTGACGGTCTACGGTGCCTGGCTGATGCTCGGCGCCGTCGCGGTCATCGCCCTGTTCTTTGCGGTGCGCGGCCGCATCCGCATCGATGCCGGGCCCAGCGGCACCACCATCGAACGCTTCAACATGATCGAGCGCACGGCGCACTGGATCACCGCGACCTCCTTCGTGGTGCTGGCGCTGACCGGCCTCAACCTGCTCTACGGTCGCCACGTCCTGCTGCCGATCCTGGGGCCGGATATTTTTTCCGCCATCACCATCGCCGGCAAATACGCCCACAACTTCCTGGCCTTCGCCTTCATGGTCGGCGTCGTGATGATCTTCTTCCTCTGGGTCGGCCGGAACATCCCGGGCAAGCGGGACCTGCACGGGCTGGCGGTCGGCGGCGGCCTCTTCAAGAAGGGCGTCCATCCGCCGGCCGGCAAGTTCAACGCCGGTCAGAAGCTGATCTTCTGGTCGGTGGTGCTGGGCGGCATTTCGATCAGCCTCTCCGGGCTGGCACTGCTCTTCCCTTTCCAGTTCGCCTTCTTCGGCGGCACCTTCGAGGTGCTGAACGTCTTCGGCCTCGGCTTGCCGACGCAGCTCTCCATGATGCAGGAGATGCAGCTCTCGCAGCTTTGGCACGGCATCGTCGCCCTGGTGCTTATCGCCATCATCATCGCCCACATCTACATCGGCACCATCGGCATGGAAGGCGCCTTCGAGGCCATGGGCAGCGGCCAGGTCGATCTGAACTGGGCCAAGGAGCACCACTCCCTCTGGGTGGAAGAGGTGCGCAGCGGTGCCGGGGCCCATCAACCGGCGGAATAGGAGAAACAACATGGCCGGCTGCCGCAGCAGTTTCCTCACCGTCCTCGGTCTTCTGGGCGCGCTGATGGCGGCGCCGGCCATCTCCTCCGCACAGGCAGCCGTCAGCGAGGAAGCGGCCGCCCGAAAGGTCGCCGAGGACTATGGCGTCCAGGTTCTGAAGACGCGCGCCGCGACGCTCGACGGCCGCGAGGTCTGGATTCTCACCGTGATGCAGCCCGGCGGGAACCGAAACAGTGCCTTCCAGGTTCATACCTTGGCGGTGGACCAGGAGACCGGTGAATTGATCCCCTCTTTCCAGCACGGAGCCAGCGGCTATACCTTGCCACCGCTGCCGCCCGGGAGTGATGCCCGGTGAGGCGAGGGGCAGGGGCTTCTTCGCCGCTGCCAACGGCGCGGGCGGCATGAGGACGGCCCTGGCGGCTTGCGTCGGCCTGGCTCTGATGCCGGGCTGTCCGGATCTCGCGGCGGCTCAGCAGGAGGCGCCGGCCCGCGAGGTCGCCAAGCCGGGGCGGGCGGCACCGGGAATGATCATAGCACGCAGCTTTCGGGAAACCGAGGACATGCCGACCATTGCGGTTTCGCCCTACGATGACAGCGATCTCAACCTTCGGCTCAAGGCCGACTTCGAGGCCGAACTGACTGGCCAGCAGCGCGGGCGGCCGGACAGCCAGGCCGACACCGGCTATCTCCTGATGTTCGAGACGGAGGTCATCCCGGCTCAGGACGTGCCGCAGGCCCCCAGTCTCGGCTCCGCCAGGCTCACCGAGGGTGGCGCCGAGGTGAACGTCAACGTCTGGTCCTCCAGCAAGGACAGCGTGCTGGGCGGCCGCCAGCAGGCCGGAGACGTCGGCGCCAACGTGTTTCACCTCAATGCCGTCCTGCGGGACCGGCGGAGCGGCACGGTTGCCTGGGAGGGCGATGCCTATTACAGACTGGCCGGCCCCGATACCGAGCAGGTCGCCCGGGGCATGGTCGCACCGCTGGTCAAGAAGATGGGTCAGTCCGTTGCCCGAGAACCATTTGAAATCAGGTAGCCCTCTGCGCCGCGCCGCCCGGCTGCTCCTGCTCGTGGCCCTCACGGGGGCCACGGCGACGGCCTTGGCCCCGACAGGGGGGCAGGCCGAGCTGCGCGGCCACGGCGGCTTCGTGAAGGGCATTGCGGTGACGCCCGACGGCGCCCGGGCGGTCTCCGCCAGCTTCGACTACAGCATCATCCTGTGGGACCTGGAGAGCCAGGAAGCGCTCGCTGTTCTGGACGACCACGATGGCGCGGTGAATGCAGTGGCGCTGCTCGACGCCGGCCGCCAGGCCCTCTCGGCCAGCGACGACGGGACGCTGCGGCTGTGGGATCTGCAGACGGAAGAACTGCTGCATGTCTTCAACGGCCATGGCGGCAAGGTGGCCGGCATCGCCGTCGTGCCGGACGGCCGGCTGGCGGCTTCCGCCGGCTGGGACCGCAGCGTGCGCCTTTGGGACCTCGTGGCGCGCGAGGAGGTCTATGTCCTGGACGACCACCGCAGCAACGTGAACGCCGTTGCCTTTGCCCGGGACGGCCACCACCTGCTGACCGGCAGCTACGATTCCACGATCCGCTACTACGAGCTGCCCGAGGACGGCGGCGCGCCCCGGCTGCTGCAGGTCCTGGAGGGGCACGACTTCGGCGTCAACGCCCTGGCCTTCCTGCCGGACGGGCGGCGTGCGCTCTCCGCCTCGGTCGACGAGACCGTGCGGCTGTGGGATCTCTCCGCTGGCCGCGAGATGGCCGAACTGCGCGGCCACGAAGGTCCGGTCTTCGCCGTCGCGGTTGCGCCCGATGGCAGCCTCGCGGCTTCCGCCGGGGTCGATGGCACGGTGAACCTCTGGAATATTGAGGAGCGGCGCATCGTCGCCTCGCTCTACGGCCACGGGCAGCCGATCTGGGGGTTGGCCTTCACGCCGGACGGCAAGCGTCTGCTGTCGGCCGGGGCCGACGCGGTGACCCGTGTCTGGGATGTCGAGAGCCGCAGCGAAGTCGGCGCCTCCGAAGAGCTGGCCGAAGCGGCGGTGGCAGAGGCTGGCGCGGCCAGCGAGGAACTCGCCGATGAGCGCGGCGCCAGGCTGTTCCGCAAGTGCGTGGCCTGCCACACGGTGACGGCGGACGGTGGCAATCGCGCCGGTCCGACGCTCTATGGCGTCTTCGGCCGGCGGGCCGGCACCATCGAAGGCTACAACTACTCCGACGCTCTCAGCCACAGCGATCTCGTGTGGACGGAGGAGACCATAGACCGGCTCTTCGCCGAGGGGCCGGACGCCTTCACGCCGGGCAGTAAGATGCCGCTGCAGCGCATGACCTCGGCGGAGGACCGCAAAGACCTGATCGCCTATCTGAAAAGCATCACGGGGAGCGAAGGTGCCGCGAACTGACCGGCCCCTGGGGCTGCCCTGACTGACCCTTCAAAGTCTGTAGCAAGGAGAGAAAGCATGAAGTCCATCGTTGCCGGAGCCATCGCCGCCGTTCTCATCGCGGTCTTGAGCGCGGTGGTCCTGTCGGGCCTGGGCCTGACGGCCGCCGACGTCTACTCCACCTCCAACGTTCGGCTTTAAGGGATCCTCCCCGCTACTCGGCGGCGCCGGCGGCACGCAGCAGGCTGACGATTTCGTTGTCGCCAATCATGTCGGCGGCGGCGAGGGCGGTCCAGCCATCCTTGGCTTTCAGGTTCACGTCGGCACCGGCCTGCAGCAGCAGCTTCACTTCTTCCAGGCGGGCGCGGTTGGCGGCCAGCATCAGGGCCGTGTTGCCAGTCTCCGCCTCCCTGGCATCCGGGTCGGCGCCGCGGCTCAGCAGCACGTAGAGAGGCCCCGGCTGGCCAGCCGCGGCGGCGAGCACGACCGGTGGGCGCCCCCTGCTGCCGGGCAGGTTCGGGTCGGCGCCGGCTTCCAGCAGCGCGATGAGGGTGTCGATCTGGGCTGCTTCGATCGCTTCGCCCAGGGCGGTCTCGCCCTCGGCGGCTTGCTGGTCGACCGGCAGGCCGGCGGCCAGCAGCTGGCGCACCAGATCGCTGTGGCCCTGCGCGGCCGCCAGGTGCAGCGCCGAGCGGCCGTCGTGCCGGCGGGCGCTGATCTCGGCCCCCGCGTCGAGCAGAAGCTGGACGCTGCCTTCCGCCCCCGCCCGGGTGGCGGCCAGCAGCGCCGTGGTGCCGTCGTCGGCCGCGAGATCCGGGGCGGCGCCGGCGGCCAGCAGTTCGGCCACGATGGCGGTGCCCAGGGGATCGAAGGCCGCGTTGATCAGCGCCGTGTTGCCGTCGCTGGTATCGCGGGCGTCGATCTCGGCGCCGGCGGCGAGCAGGATCGCCACCACCGGGCGCTTGAGGCGCCGGGCGGCGAGATGCAGCGGCGTGTTGCCGTGGTCCTTCTCCCGCGCGTTCAGCGGCGCGCCGGCGGCCACCAGCCGTTCGGCGACGTGGTCGTGGCCCTCGTAGGCGGCATAGTGCAGGGCGGTCCAGTCGTCGTCCGGGGTGGCGGCCGCGGGGTCGGCGCCGCCGGCCAGCAGCAAATCGGCGACCTTCGGGCTGCCGTACATGGCGGTCACGTGCAGCGGGGTGTTGCCAAGCTGGTCGCGGACCTCCAACTCGGCGCCGCGTTCCAGCGCGAAGGCGGCCAGTTCGGCATCGTCGCTGCGCGCGGCCTGGTGCAGGGCCTGGTCCGGAATGCTCTGCGCCAGGGCGCCCGCGACCAGGCACAGCAGGACCAGCGGAATGACGACAGCCGCGCGCAGCCCGGCCGTGGCGATGGCTAAGCTAGCGCGCATCGTCGGGCACGACCTCCAGTTCAACCTGCGAGGCAATGATCAACAGCTTTCCCGCGTGTTCAAAGTTGACGGTGACCCGGTCGCCCACCACGGACTGGACCTGTCCCAGGCCCCAGTCCGGCTGGGCCGGGTGCCGCACCCGCATGCCGGGCGCCAGATGCAGGCTGTTGCTCACGCTTGCCTTTCCCGCGGCGGCAGGGGCCGACCCCTGGACTTCGCCTACGTCTTTAGTGTCGCTCGCCGCTTAGTGTATAAGGAAGCGTGAGCAGCGAAAACGTCCAGTCCTGGAAGTTTATTTCCTCCCAGGATCACCCCCTGACGATTATCGACGAGGTTGCAGGCTGATGGATTTGAAGATTGATGTGCGTGTGGCGGAGCTTCTGGCATCGCGCCTGTGCCATGACCTGGTCGGGCCGATCGGCGCCGTCGGGAACGGCCTGGAGCTGTTGTCGGACGACGAGTTCGGCATGGCCGACGACGCCATGCAGCTGACCACCAACTCGGCCCGCCAGGCTTCCAACATCTTGCAGTTCTTTCGTCTCGCCTATGGCATGGCGGGGGCCCGCGTGGGGGCCGACTACACCCAGATCCGCGACCTCAGCGCGGCCCTGCTGGAGACTTCCCGCACCAAGCTGGACTGGACCGAGATCCAGGCCCCGGAAGGGGCGCCAGACGGCATCGCGAAGCTGGTGCTGAACATGATCGCGCTGGGCCACGAGGCGCTGCCACGCGGCGGTAACCTGCGCGTGGGCATCGTCCCCGGCGGTCAGGGCATCGACTGTACGGTCACCGCCGCGGGGCAGGACGCCCATCTGCGTCCGGAGTGCCTGGCCGGTCTGCAGGACGAGATCGACCTCGACGAGCTCAGTCCGCGCGGCGTCCACGGCTATTTCACGCGTCTGGTGGCAAAGCGCCTGGGCAGCGACCTGGTGATCGAGACGCCGGCGCCGGACAGCGTGCTGTTCCGCGTCACTCTCGCCACCGTCTGAGCCGCACTCCTAACCCTGCCGTCATCTGAGCGCGGGGCAGGGACCAAACGCAAGAACGCCTGCCGTCCCCTCGGGGATGGCCGGCGTTCCCGTTTTGCCGCAAGGCCTGTGGGTTCAGCTCGCGCGGATGTTGGCGAGGAACTCGTCGACCTGGCTGTTCAGCGTCTTCGACTGCTCGGCCAGCTCGTTGGCCGCGCTGAGCATCGTCTTGGCCGACTCGCCGGACTCGGCGGCCGCGGAGGTCACGTCGCCGATGTTGGCGGAGACCTCGCTGGTGCTGGCCGAAGCCTCCTGCACGTTGCGCGAGATCTCCTGGGTCGCCGAGCTCTGCTCCTCGACCGCGGCGGCGATGCCGTTGGCGATGCCGTGCACTTCCTCGATGGTCGAGGTGATCTTGGCGATGGCGTCGACCGCACCGCCGGTGGCGTTCTGGATCTCGTTGATCTGCTGGCCGATCTGCTCGGTCGCCTTGGCCGTCTGGGTGGCCAGCTGCTTCACTTCCGAGGCCACGACCGCGAAGCCCTTGCCGGCTTCACCGGCGCGCGCTGCCTCGATGGTGGCGTTCAGCGCCAGCAGGTTGGTCTGCTCGGCGATGTCCTGGATCATGGTGACCACGTCGCCGATCTTCTGCGCTGCCTCTGCCAGGGCGCCGACCTCCTGGTTGGTGGTGCGGGCCTGATCTGCGGCGTCGCTGGCGATCTTGGTCGACTGCGCCACCTGCCGGCCGATCTCCTGGATCGAAGCAGTCAGCTCCTCGGCCGCGCTGGCAACGGTCTGCACATTGTTGGCGGCCTGGTCGGTGGCGGCGGCGACGGCGGAGGTCTTCTTGCTGGTCTGCTCCGCGGTCTGCGACATCGACTGGGCGGTCGACTGAACCTGGCCGGAGGCGCTGGTGACGTTGTCGACGACGCCGCGCACGCTGGACTCGAAGTCGTCGGCCAGCTTGTGCATGGCCTGGCGCTTCTCTTCCTCGGCCTTGGCCTTTTCGGCCTCGCGGGCGGCGGTGGAGCGCTCCAGCTCGATGGCGTTGGTCTTGAAGGTCTGCACGGTGCGCGCCATGTCGCCGATGTCGTCACCGCGATCCATGGCCGGAACCTCGACCGTGGTGTCGCCGTCGGCCAGCTTGCCCATGGTGGTCGTCATCATGGCCAGCGGCTTGCCGATCAGGCGGCTGGTGACGAAGCCCAGCAGGCTGATCAGGATGACCAGGGCGACGACGGAAATGATGCCCTGCTGGAGGGCGGCGGCCTGGATCTGGCCGTTCAGTTCCTCGATCGACCAGGAAATGATCACCGTGCCGATGAAGGAGCCGTCCTTGGGGTTGAGGGCAGGGCTGGACACCAGCACGTGGTTTTCCAGCTCTACGAAATGACGGTCGGACGAGCCCTTGGCCGTGGCGATGAAGTCTGTCAGGTCGGCCTGGGTCAAAGTCGGGTGATTGAAGCGGATCAGCTCCTCGCCGTCCTTGTTCAGCGCCACCACATTGGCGATCACGGAGTCATCCGCGGTCGCGAAGTCGATGTAGGCCGTCTCGATGGCGTCCGGCTTGTTCCAGCGGATGCCGCCGGCCGCGTTGTTGGCGATCAGGCGGGTCATGGTCGCAAAGCCCGCCTCGCCGGTAACGAGGGCCAGCTTGCTGGTCTGGCTGATGCTGATGGCCACCAGGGCGACCAGGATCAGCGTGGCCGTGGTCGCGGCGGTCAGGATGACCTTGCGGGCCACGGAAAGGCGAGAAAATCCGCCCAGGCTCATTCCAGAACGGCCGGGCTTTTCGGCCTTGGTTGACTGTGGTTTCTGAGATTTACTCATGGAATCAACCCTCTACAGAACTATTGCCTGGACGGATAATCTCGGTATTCGCCAGGTTCCGTTGGTACCTAGCGTTACTTACAGCGCGTCGACGTTGATGCCGACGGTGATCGCGCCGATGACCTCGCCGCTCGCCGGGTCGACGATCGACATCGACACCTGCGACTGGAAGGTCTGGGTCGACTCATCCATCTCCACCTCGTCGACGAAGATGGCATCCGGACCGGCGCCGTAGGTCTTCTGCCACTTGGCTTCGTCACCCTGCCAGTAGTCGGAGGTGACGTCGCTCTGGCCGACGTTCAGGCCGCGGTTGTCCATCACGAAGACCTCGGTGACGAGGCCCTGCGCGGCGTCCTTCTGGTCACGCAGGTAGCTGGACAGGGCATTGCCGAGAACGGCATCGATCATCGGCTTGCTGCCGGCGTCAGTCTGGGCGCGCCAGTCCTTGTCCATGTTGTCGATGTCGGCCTGGCTCAGACCGGCATGCTTGGCGTTCTGCGCCTTGACGGCGGCGACCACCGCGTCATTGGCGATCCACTGCTTGACCGTGCTCTTCGCAAAGTCGGTGGCGGGCGCAACATGGGCGTCGCTGGCCCAGGCGGCCGTGGCGAGCAGCGTACCCGCGAGGCCGGACACGATTCCCTTCATAAAAGACATCATCTTGGCTCCAATAGAGTTCCTCAAACAGACGTCGCTGCTGCGCACGCCTTTCCAAAGTGGAGAAATTCATTAGCGCACTGGATTTAATTTAACGTTACTTGCACCCGTAAAAGGTCTGGTGACTGGCCCGGTTATCAGCCCGGAATTGAAGGCGATGTGCCTGAAAATCGCTGAATAGTGCAAAAAACTCCGCCACGGGCCGCCCAGATCAAGGTTCCCGGCCGCAGCGGCGCTTGACAGATGAGAATGATATTCATTAACTATTGCGTCTAGACGAACACCCTGATCGGTTAAACGCAATTCAATCTCTTCCGGAGGTCCGTGGAATCGGAAAAATCTCCGGGAAATCAAGGAGGTAACGAATGACCTTGCACCGCCGCGCGGTCCTCGGGACTGCGGTGAGTGTCGCCCTCTTGGCCACGGTGCTGCCTGCCCAGGCGCAGGAAGTGCTCAATCTCTACTCGTCGCGCCACTACCAGACCGACGAAGCGCTCTATGCGGGCTTCACCGAGAAGACCGGTATCGAGATCAACCGCATCGAGGGCGACGGCGACGCCTTGATCCAGCGCATCACGAGCGAAGGGCAGAACAGCCCGGCGGACGTCTTCCTCACCGTCGATGCGGGCCGCATCTGGCGTGCGGAGGAGGCGGGACTGTTCCAGCCCATCGAGTCTGAAAGCCTGGAAAAGGCCATTCCGGCCAGCCTGCGCCATCCCGACGGCCTGTGGTTCGGGTTCTCCTCGCGCGCGCGCCTGATCTATTACGACAAGTCCGCGATCCAGCCCGGCGAGATCACCTCCTATGAGGACCTTGCCGATCCGAAGTGGAAGGGCAAGGTCTGCATCCGCAGCAGCTCCAACGTCTACAACCAGTCGCTGCTCAGTTCCCTCATCGCCGCGCACGGCGAAGAGGCGGCGCAGAAGTGGGCCGAGGACGTGGTCGCCAACTTCGCCCGCAAGCCGGTCGGCGGCGACACCGATCAGCTGCGCGGCATCGGTGCGGGCGAGTGCGACATCGCTGTGGCCAATTCCTATTACTTCGTGCGCCTCATGGTGGACCCGGCCGACAAGGACAAGGGGCTGGCCGACAAGATCGGCTGGGTGTTCCCCAATCAGGACGGGCGCGGCACGCACGTCAATGTGTCGGCCGCCGGCGTGCTGAAACACGCGCCGCACAAGGAAGCGGCGGTGAAGTTCCTGGAGTATCTCGCCAGCCCGGAGGCGCAGCGCTACTTCGCCGACGGCAACAACGAGTATCCGGTGGTGCCGGGCGTGGCGCCGAACGAGGCGCTCAAGTCCCTGGGCGACTTCAAGATCGACCCGGTGAACGTCTCGCTCTACGGCAGGAACCAGGCCAAGGCGCAGATGATCTTCGACAGCGTCGGCTGGAACTAACCATTCAGACGGGATTACGGGGTCGCGACAGGCAGTTCGTCCCGTTCCATGAAGAAGGGCCCCCGTTCGCGGGGGCCCCTTTGTCTTTTTCAGGTGCCGCTCTGCGCCGGGAAGCCCGCCCCGGGGGATCAGCCCGCGCGCTTGCGCGAGGCGCCCTTCTGGCCGGGCCGGCCGCGGGCGATGGCGCGGCTCAGCAGGATGACCGGGGGGATGCCCACAGCGACGATGGTCAGCGCGGGCGTCGCGGCCTCGGTCAGGCGCTCGTCGGCGGCGAAGTTGTGCGCCTGCACGGCTAGGGTGTCGAAGTTGAAGGGCCGCATGACCAGGGTGGCCGGCAGTTCCTTCATCACGTCGACGAAGACCACCAGGCCGGCGGTGAGTAGGGAAGGCCACATCATCGGCGCGTGGACGCGGCCCAGGGTGCGCAGGGGGCGGGCGCCCAGCGCCCGGGCGGCATCGTCCATGGAGGGCCGGATCTTGCCGAGGCCCGCCTCCACCGTGTTCAGGGATACCGCGAGAAAGCGCACCAGGTAGGCGAAGATCAGGGCGGCGATGCTGCCGGTCAGCAGCAGGCCGCTGGACACGCCCAGGTTTTCGCGCAGCCAGGCGTCCAGTGCGTTGTCGAAGGCCGCGAAGGGCACCAGCACGCCGACGGCGATGATGGTGCCGGGAATGGCATAGCCCATGGCGGCCAGACGGTTGGCGAGTTGCACCACAGCGCCCCCCTGCAGCCGGCGGCCGTAGGCCATGAGGGTCGCCAGCCCGACCGCCAGCAGCGCCGTGATCACCGCCAGGGTGACGCTGTTGCCGACCAGTTCCAGGTAGCGCCTGCCGAACTGCTGATCACCCGCGGCCAGTGCCATGGTCAGCAGCACCCCCGCCGGCAGCAGGAAGCCAAGGAACAGTGGCAGGAAGCAGGCCAGGAAGGCCGCGGCGGCGGCGAAGCCCCTGAGGCGGCGCCCCGGAAGCTGCTGGTAGCGGTCGGTGGCATGGTGGAAGCGGGCCTTGCCGCGGCTCTGCAGTTCCAGCCACAGGACGAGGAAAACGAAGATCAGCAGGATCGACGCCAGCTGTCCCGCCGCGGTGCGGTCGCCGAAGGAGATCCAGGCCCGCACGATGCCGGTGGTGAAGTTGGGCACTCCGAAGAAGGAAACGGTGCCGAAGTCGGCCAGGGTTTCCATCAGGGCCAGAGCCGTCCCGGCGATGATGGCCGGACGGGCCAGGGGCAGGGCGACCCGGAAGAAGGTCGCCCAGGGCCCGCAGCCCAGGGTCCGGCTGACGTCCAGCGCGCAGACCGACTGGTCCAGGAAGGCGGTGCGCGACAGCATGTAGGCGTAGGGGTAGAGCACCAGCGTCAGCATCGCCACGGCGCCGCCCAGGGAGCGCACCTCGGGAAACCAGTACTCCTGATAGGTAAGCCCGGTCATCTCGCGCAGCAGGCTCTGCACCGGACCGGCCGGCTGCAGGAAATCGGTATAGGCATAGGCCATGACGTAGGCTGGCACCGCCAGGGGCAGGATCAGGGCCCACTCGAAGACGCGGTGACCGGGAAAGCGGCACATGGTGACCAGCCAGGCGGTGCCGGCCCCCAGGATCGGCACGCCGATGCCGACGCCGCCGACCAGGACTGCGGTATTGAAGAGGTAGCGCGGCAGGACCGTGGAGGCGAGGTGGGCCCAGGTGCCTGCGCCGGACTGTGTGAGGCTGAAAAGGACGCTGGCCACCGGAATGAGGAACAGCGCCGCGACCAGCACCGACAGCCAGGTCAGGGGCCGCCAGGGCTGGCGCCCGCCGCCCCGCCGCGCGGGGCCCCGGGAACGCGGCCGCTGATCGAGCGGGCCGGCCGGGTCGAAAGCCGGGTCCAGAGGCGGATTGCTGGCCACTCAGAGCCCCGCCGAAAGCTGATTAACAGAGCTTCGCATCATCCCTGGTCCTGTCTCACATCTCGGCCCTTTGGGCAAGGATGTGGCGCGGTCGCCGGACGGCCGGGCTTCGTCATCCCGCCTAGTCACTCCGTTCAGTTTCTTAGATCCTGCGAGAGGCATCGAGACGACGGATTTGCTTGGAATCGCGGCTCCTTAGCTTTGCTTCAAATGCCCCCTAACCAGCAATTCCCCTGGTGTTCCCGGCAGTTAGGTAAGGGGTTCTTAATCTCTGTTTGGCACTGTTCAGCGTCATTCTGGGGGCATTGGTTAACAGCGTTGATCGCCCCGGACTTAGCGCCTGGTTGTCGGGCACAGAGTAGGACTGTGGCGATGGATGATCTTCTTAGCGAATTTTTGACCGAGACGAACGAGAGCCTCGCGGAGCTCGATGTCGAGCTGGTTCAGCTGGAGCAGAACCCGAACGACAAGGAGCTTCTGGGGAATATTTTCCGCCTGATGCACACCATCAAGGGGACCTGCGGGTTCCTGGGTCTGCCGCGCCTGGAGAGCGTGGCGCACGCCGGTGAGAACGTGCTCGGTAAATTGCGCGACGGTGAGCTGGAGGTCACGCCCGAGGCGGTGACCCTGATCCTGGAGTGCCTGGACAACATCCGCGCCCTGCTTGAGCAGCTGGAAGCGACCGAGGCGGAGCCGGAAGGCGACGATTCCGATCTGATCTCGCGCCTCAACGCGTTTGCCGAAGGCGGCGGCGCCGCTCCGGCAGCCGAACCCGAACCGGCCGAAGAGCCCGCACCGGCGGAAGCCGCGGGCGAGGACGGCGAAGAGGAAGCCGCGGAGGATACCGACGAGCTTCAGGCTGCGTTCGATGCTGCCGAATACAAGGGACCGGGTTCCGACGCCGCCGATTCGGCTGCGGATGCGCCTGCGGCCGAAGCGGAGCCCAAGGCTGCCGTTCCCGTACCG
>ENA-ORCZ01000577-ORCZ01000577.1-marine-metagenome-genome-assembly--contig:-NODE-577-length-13724-cov-2.846267_pt1 | contig 13724 bp, 13 predicted proteins | sample MGYA00237785_ERZ508519 | MGnify/ENA primary metagenome ERZ508519 (study PRJEB26189, sample SAMN06268790) | marine metagenome | isolation source: Bioluminescent Bay, La Paraguera, Puerto Rico | place...
TACATGGGAATGCTGGCCACGGTGATTAACGCCCTGGCCCTGCAGAACGCCCTCGAGAACGCTGACGTCGACACCCGCGTGCTCTCGGCCATTCCCATGGCCACCGTGGCCGAGCCCTACATCCGCCGCCGGGCCGTGCGCCACATGGAAAAGGGCCGGGTGGTGATCTTCGCCGCAGGCACCGGCAACCCCTTCTTCACCACCGATACCGCGGCGGCGCTGCGCGCTTCGGAGATGGGCTGCGACGTGCTGCTGAAGGGCACCAAGGTGGACGGCGTCTATGACGCCGACCCGGAAAAGAACCCGGACGCCAAGCGCTACGAGACCCTCAGCTACATGCGGGTGCTGACCGACGACCTGGGCGTCATGGACCATGCCGCCATCTCCCTTGCCCGCGAAAACGCTATCCCTATCCTTGTGTTCTCAATATACAGACCCGGCGCTTTCGCCGAGGTCTTGTCCGGCAAGGGCTGTTATACACTGGTGAGAAACGAGGAATGACCCGTGGCAGATCCTGATCTAAGCGATATCAAGCGCCGCATGGACGGCGCCATCGACGCACTCCACAAGGAATTCGCGGGCCTGCGCACTGGCCGCGCATCGGCCGGCCTGCTGGAGCCCATCCATGTCGAGGCCTACGGCGCCTCGATGCCCCTGAACCAGGTCGGCTCCGTCAGCGTGCCGGAGCCGCGCATGGTCACCGTGCAGGTTTGGGATCGCGGCATGGTCGGCGCCGTCGAAAAGGCGATCCGGGAATCCGGTCTCGGCCTCAACCCGGCGACCGACGGCCAGCTGATCCGCGTGCCGATCCCCGCGCTCTCCGAGGAGCGCCGCGTCGAGTTGACCAAGATCGCCGGCAAGTATGCCGAGCAGGCGCGTGTTGCGGTGCGTAACGTGCGGCGCGACGGCATGGAGATGCTGAAGAAGATGGAAAAGGACCACGAGATCTCGAAGGACGAGCATCACCTCTGGTCCGAAGAAATCCAGGGCCTGACCGACAAGCACATCAAGGGCATCGACGAGGCCCTGGCGCACAAGGAAGAGGAGATCATGCAGGTCTAGGGGCCCGGCCGGCAGCGGCTGCCCCCGACCCGGGAACGCTATGGACGACGCACGCTTCTCTCCGAACCCGGCACCGCCGCGCCACGTCGCCGTCATCATGGACGGCAACGGGCGCTGGGCCAACGCGCGCGGCCTGCCGCGCACGCTCGGCCATCGCCAGGGGGCGGAGGCGGTGCGGCGCTGCATCGAGGGCGCCCTGGAACTGCGCATCCCCTTCCTGACGCTCTTCGGCTTTTCGTCGGAGAACTGGCGCCGCCCGATGACCGAGGTCGAGGACCTGATGGGGCTGCTGCGCCGCTATCTGAAGAGCGAGATCGCTGAGTTCCACAAGAACGGCATCCGCCTGCGCGTCATCGGCGACCGCGAGCGCCTGCCCAAGGACATCGTGCGCCTGATCGCCGACGCCGAGCAGCGCACGGCGGAGAACGAGGCCCTCGACCTGGTCATCGCCATCAGCTACGGCGGCCGCCAGGAGATCGCCGCGGCGGCCCGCCAGCTTGCCGCCGCCGTCGCCGCCGGCGAGCTGGCGCCGGAAGATATCGACGAGGATACCTTCGCCGCCGGCCTGCTGACCGCCGGCATTCCCGATCCGGACCTGATGATCCGGACCTCCGGCGAGCAGCGGCTCAGCAACTTCCTGCTCTGGCAGTCCGCCTACAGCGAGCTCGTCTTCGTCGACAAGCTCTGGCCGGACTTCGACAAGTCCGACCTGAAGGCCGCCGTGGAGGAATTCCGGCGCCGCGAGCGGCGTTACGGCGCGGCGGCCGAGTCACTCTAGGACCCCGACCGCTTGCTGCTGAAACGCATCATCTCGGCGGCCGTCCTCGCGCCGCTTATCCTGCTGGACATCTATGTCGGCGGCATGTGGTTCGACCTGCTGATGATCCTGGCGGCCGGCCTCATGGGCTGGGAGTGGGCCCGGATGTGCGGCGAAGGCAGGCTTCGGCCCGGCGGTTTCGTCGCCATTGCTGCACTCATTGGCGTTCCCCTGGCCTTCGCTCTCGGTGCCTCTCAACATGCATTCATCGAACTGCTGATCGGCGCCGCCCTCGCCGGGGCGGTGACCTTCTTCCTGCATCCAAAACAGTTCGCCTGGATCGTCCTGGGAACGCTCTACATCGGCATCGCCTGCCTCGCGCTGCTGTGGCTGCGCAACGTGCCGGAAGAGGGGCGCAACCTCGTGTTCTGGCTGCTGGCGGTGGTCTGGGCGACGGACATCGGCGCCTACTTCGCCGGGCGCGGCATCGGCGGGCCGAAGCTGGCGCCGCGGATCAGCCCCAACAAGACCTGGGCCGGCCTCATCGGCGGCATGCTGGCCGCCGGTCTGGTGGGCGTGCTGGCCGCCGGCCTGCTGGGCCGCGATGCCATGCTGCTGGTCGTCGGTGGTATGATCCTGGCGATTATCGCCCAGGGCGGCGACCTGCTGGAATCCTGGAGCAAGCGGCGGTTCGGCGTGAAGGATTCAAGTCACATAATCCCGGGACATGGTGGTATCCTGGATCGCGTCGACGGGCTGCTGGCGGTATTCCCTGTCGCGTTCGTCTACTTCTGGGCAGTGGGGGCCCATTTCTGACATGTCTCTCGCGTCGACCTCGCCCGACAACGCCAGCCAGCCGCGGCGCCTTTCGATCCTCGGCTCCACCGGGTCGATCGGCTGCAGCACCCTCGATCTCGTCGAGCGCAATCCCGAGGCCTTCGCCATCGAGGCCCTGACCGCCAACCGCTCGGTCGCGCGGCTGGCCATGCAGGCCAAGCGCTTCGGCGCGCGCCTCGCGGTCGTCGCCGACGAGGACGCTTACGCGGACCTGAAGGAAGCGCTCAGCGGCAGCGGCATCGAGGTCGCGGCGGGTGCGGCGGCGGTGGCCGAGGCGGCGGGGCGGCCGACCGACTGGCTCATGTCGGCCATCGTCGGCGCCGCCGGCCTGGCGCCGACCCTGGCGGCGATCCGCCAGGGCACCGTGGTGGGGCTGGCCAACAAGGAGACGCTGGTCTGCGCCGGCAGCCTGATGACCGCCGAGGTGCGGCGCTGCGGCGCCCAGCTGCTGCCGGTCGATTCCGAGCACAACGCCATCTTCCAGGTGCTGGACCTGGAACAGCCGCAAAGCGTCGACCGCCTGGTCCTCACCGCCTCGGGCGGACCCTTCCGCGCCTTCAGCCGCGCCGACATGGCCTCGGTGACGCCGGCCCAGGCCGTCGCCCACCCGAACTGGGACATGGGCGCCAAGATCTCCGTGGACTCCGCCACCATGATGAACAAGGGGCTGGAGCTCATCGAGGCGCACTTCCTCTTCGATATGCCGGAAGAGCGGATCGACATTCTGGTGCACCCGGAATCGGTGATCCATTCCATGGTCTCCTACGTCGACGGCTCGGTCCTGGCGCAGCTCGGCCAGCCGGACATGCGCACTCCCATCGCCTATGCCCTGGCCTGGCCGGAGCGCATGGCAACGCCGGTCGAACGGCTGGACCTGGCGGCCATCGGCAAGCTGACCTTCGAGGCACCGGACGAGATCCGCTTCCCCGCGCTGCGCCTGGCCCGCGCGGCCCTGCGCGCGGGCGGCACGGCGCCGGTGACCCTCAACGCCGCCAACGAGGAGGCCGTCGCCGCCTTCCTCGCCGGACGGCTGGGCTTCCTGGAGATCCCGGAAGTCGTCGAACGGGCTCTGGAGGCTCACCCGGCCGCCGAGCTGAGCTGCCTGGAGGAGGTCGACGAGGTCGACGCCCAGGCCCGCCGCACCGCCATCGGCCTGCTTGAAGCCCGCGCTCCCCGGCCCTAAGTGGTCCTGGTGGAACCGGGCTAAGTCCTTTCTTTGATAACCATTTTGCGGTATCACCCTGGGGCTGTCCGCGGCTATGCGGGCGGCACAGGGACCGGCTCCGGCCCCGAGCAGCGCTCCGGGCACCGAAGAACGAAGCGGGCTACCGCTCTTTCCTAAGAGACAACAATAGGATCGCGCTGTAAGTCATGGATTTTTCTGGCGGACTCTACGGTTTCGGCATTCCCTTTCTTGCCGTCCTCACGGCCCTGGTCTTCGTGCATGAGCTGGGGCACTACCTCGTGGCCCGCTGGAACGGCGTGCGGGTCGAGGTCTTCTCCATCGGCTTCGGGCCCGAGATCTTCGGCTGGAACGACAAAGCGGGGACCCGCTGGAAGTTCAGCCTCATCCCGCTGGGTGGCTATGTGAAGATGTTCGGCGACGCCAACGCCGCCAGCATGCCCTCGGACGAGACGCCGGAGATGAGCGCGGCCGAGCGCGCCGAGGCCTTCCCGCACAAACGGCTGGGCCAGCGCGCGGCCATTGTCTCCGCCGGGCCGATCGCCAACTTCCTCTTCGCCATCGCCATCCTGGCCGGCCTCTTCGGCATCGTCGGGCAGCCCTTCACCCCCGCGGTGGTGGGCGCCGTGGTGCCGGACTCCGCGGCCGAGGCGGGCGGCTTCCAGGTCGGGGACAAGATCGTCGCCATCGACGGCACCTCGGTGGCGCGCTTCGAGGAGTTGCAGCGCAACGTCGCCCTGCGCCCCGAGGAAACCCTGACCTTCACGGTGCTGCGCGACGGCGCGGAGATCGATCTTGTTGCGACGCCGCAGCGGGAACTCGTCACCAACGGGCTCGGCGAGCCGCAGGAAATCGGCCGGCTGGGCCTGCAAGGGGGACGTCCCGAGTATACCCGCCACGGCCCGCTGGATGCGATCTGGCAGGCGACGCGCGAGACCTTCGGCATCATCGACCAGACCTTCACCGCGCTGGGACAGATCATCCGCGGCGATCGCGGCACCGACGAACTGGGCGGCCCGATCCGCATCGCGCAGATGTCGGGACAGGCGGCGGAACTGGGCATTACGCCGCTGATCTACTTCGCCGCGATGCTGTCGATCAACCTCGGTTTGATCAATCTCTTTCCGGTGCCGATGCTGGATGGCGGGCACCTGATGTTCTACGCGATCGAGGCAGTGCGGGGCCGGCCTCTCGGCGAAAGGGCTCAAGAATACGGTTTCCGGATTGGTCTGGCTCTGGTATTGACCTTGATGGTCGTCGTGACCTGGAACGATCTTCTGCGTCTCGACGGATTAGTGAGTTTCGTCAAAGGCCTGGTCACCTAAACAAACGCATCAGGCTCGGGGGAAGGACAAGGAAACGTGTACCGCGGACGGTTGCTCGTCGTCGTCTTGGCGTATCTGCTGTCCAGTGCAGCGTTGTTGGGGGGACCGCAGGCCGGCTTTGCGCAGTCGATTCTCTCCGGGGGTCGGATCGACGCGATCCGTGTGGAGGGAACGCAGCGCATCGAAGCGGCGACCGTTCGATCTTACATGCGCGTCAATCCGGGCGATCCCTTCGACCCGGTTCGCCTGGACGACTCGCTTAAGAACCTCTTCGCCACCGGCCTCTTTGCCGACGTCCGCCTGGAGCGCGATGGCGACACGCTGATCGTCGTGGTCAGCGAGAACCCGATCGTCAACCGCATCGCCTTCGAAGGCAATCAGCGTATCGACGACGACACGCTGGCGCAGGAAATCGAGCTGCGCCCCCGCGTGGTCTTCACCCGCACCAAGGTGCAGTCCGACGCCAACCGCATCCTGGAGATCTACCGCCGCTCCGGACGCTTCGCCGCGACCGTCGAGCCCAAGGTCATCCAGCTGGAGCAGAACCGCGTCGATCTCGCCTTCGAGATCAACGAAGGCCCGCTGACCTCGATCCGCGCGATCAACTTCATCGGCAACCGCGAGTTCTCCGACTCGACGCTGCGCGACGAGGTGACCACTGTCGAAGCCTCCTTCTGGAACTTCTTCACCACCGCCGACACCTACGACCCCGACCGCCTGACCTTCGACCGCGAACTGCTGCGCCGCTTCTATCTGAACGAAGGCTACGCGGATTTCCGCGTCGTCTCCGTCGTCGCCGAACTGACGCCGGACCAGCAGGATTTCATCGTCACCTTCACGGTGGAAGAGGGGCCGCGCTACAAATTCGGCAAGATCGGACTGGAGACCGGCCTGCGCAATCTCGATCCCGAGGCGCTGCGCGGCGAGGTCACCACGGAAGAGGGCGACTGGTACGATGCCGGAGAGGTCGACAAGACCATCGAGGTGCTGACCGACGCGGTGGGCGACCTCGGCTATGCCTTCGTCGACATCCGTCCGCGCGTGCAGCGCGACCGCGAGAACCTCACCATCGATATCGTCTACGACATCCAGGAAGGCCCCAAGGTCTACGTGGAGCGGATCGACATCGAGGGCAACACGCGCACGCTTGACCGCGTGATCCGCCGCGAGTTCCGCCTGGTCGAGGGCGACGCCTTCAACACCTCCAAGCTGCGGCGCTCGCGCCAGCGCGTGCAGAACCTCGGCTTCTTCAAGACGGTCACCGTCGAGAACGAGCCCGGCAGCGCGCCGGACCGCACCGTGGTGAAGGTGGAGGTCGAGGAACAGTCGACCGGCGACGTCACCTTCGGTGCCGGCTTCTCCTCCTCCGACGGCCCGATCGGCAACATCGGCATTCGCGAGCGCAACCTCTTGGGACGCGGCCAGGACCTGCGTCTCGGCTTCACCCTGGCCGGCGAAGCGACGGAGCTCGACTTCAGCTTCACCGAGCCCTACTTCCTGGACCGCAACCTCGCCGCCGGTGTGGACCTGTACCGCACCACCAACGACCGCAGCGACGAGAGCTCCTACGAGGAAGAGCGTCTGGGCGGCTCCCTGCGCGGCGGTTTCAACATCACCGACGACCTGCGCAACGTCGTGCGCTACACGCTGGAAAACCGCGACATCACCGATGTGGACAGCGACGCCTCGCTGCTGGTGCGCTCGGAGGAGGGGGCGACGCTGCGCTCTGGCATCAGCAACGAGCTGACCTACGACACGCGCGATTCCCGCTTCGACCCGCGCGAGGGCCTCATCACCTCCCTGCGCACCGAGTTCTTCGGCCTGGGCGGCGACGTCACCTTCGCGCGCGCCTCGGCCACCGCCGGCTACTACTACACGGTCTATGAGGACTGGACACTCAGCCTGCGGGGCACCGGCGGCACGATCTACGGCATCGGCGAGGACACGCGCATCTCCGACCGCTTCTTCAAGGGCGGCGGCTCGCCGCGCGGTTTCGAGTACGGCGGCATCGGCCCGCGCGACGCCAACACCGGGGACTCGCTGGGCGGCAAGAACTTCTACACCGGGACGGTGGAGGCCTCCTTCCCCCTGGCCTTGCCCTTCGACCTGGATGTCCGCGGCCGCATCTTCACCGACGTCGGCGCGGCCTGGGACGTGGACGACAACAGCATTCCCGTCGAAGTGCAGGACTCCTCCTCGCCGCGCGTTACCGTCGGCACCGGCATATCCTGGAACTCGCCCTTCGGCCCTGTCGTGGTAGACTTGGGCATCGCAGTCATCAAGGAAGACTTCGACGAGACCGAGCTTCTCAGCTTCAGCTTCGGAACGCAGTTCTAGGATCCAATGAAGAGGCTCCGCCGCTGGCCGCTCTACCTCGCCGCCACCCTGCTGGTGATCGCGGTGCAGGCAGGTGCGGCCCGCGCTCAACTCGAGCGCGCACCTCTCATCGGCATCATCGACATCCAGGCGGTCCTGCGCGAGTCGGCGGCGGTGCAGTCCCTGTCCCGCAAAATCGAGGCGCAGCGCGAGGCCGTGCAGGCGGGCATGGATGACCGCGAACAGGCCCTGCGGGCGGCTGATGTCGACCTGGCGCAGCGCCGGGCCGACCTGACTGCGGAGGAATACGCCAGCGAGCGGAGCGAGCTGGAGGCCGAAGGCATCGCCCTGCAGCGCGAAAGCCAGGAGCAGCGCCGCCGCCTGGACCAGATCTTCAGTCAGGGCATGGGGCAGGTGCAGCAGGTGCTGGTCCAGATCTCCCATGATATCGCGCGGGAAAACGACCTTGACCTCCTGCTGGCCAAGACCACAGTTATCCTGGTCCGTCCCGAGTTCGACTTTACCCAAGAAGCCCTGCAGAGGCTGGACGCCCGCTTGTCGGACGTGGCCCTGCCGGAACTTGCCAACTAAGGGTGCCCCATGGCCGACCGCAGTTTCTTCGACAATGCCGGGCCTTTCAGCCTGGCCGACCTCGCCGGGATCGCCGAGGCCGAGCTGGGCCCCGGCGCTGACGGCAGCCGGGTCTTCTCCGACGTGGCGCCGCTGGACGCCGCCGGCCCGGACGACGTCAGCTTTCTCGACAACCGGCGCTATCTCGGGCAGTTCAGCGAGAGCAAGGCCGGCGCCTGCGTGGTCGATCCGGAATTCGCCGACCGCGCGCCGGAGGGCATGGCGCTGCTGCTGACCAAGCGGCCCTACCGCGGCTACGCCAAGGTCGCCCAGGCCTTCTATCCCGTGCCGCGCCCGCGCCCGGGCAGTCATCCCAGCGCCGTCATCGATCCCAGCGCCCGCATCGGTGAGGGCAGCGAGATCGGCGCCGGCGTCGTGGTCGGGGCCGGCGCGGAGATCGGCCGCGGCTGCCGCATCGAGGCCAACAGCGTCATCGGCGATTCGGTCGCCATCGGCGACGGCACCGTCGTCGGGTCCAACGTCTCCCTGGCCTACTGCCGCATCGGCCGCGCCTGCCAGATCCACGCCGGCGCGCGAATCGGCACCCGCGGCTTCGGATTCTCCATGGACCCGGAAGGCTTCGTCGACGTGCCCCAGTTGGGCCGCGTCCTGGTGGAGGACGGCGTGGAAATCGGCGCCAACACGACGATCGACCGCGGGGCGGGCCCGGATACCGTCATCGGCGCCGGGGCGAAGATTGATAATCTGGTGCAGATCGGGCACAACGTCCGCATCGGGCGCGGATGTGTGCTCGTGGCCCAGTCCGGCGTGGCCGGCAGCACGGTCCTGCAGGACTTCGTCGCCGTCGCCGCCCAGGCGGGGATCTCCGGTCACCTGAAGATCGGGGCCGGCGCCCAGATCGGGGCGAAGTCCGGGGTGATGCGCGACATTCCCGGCGGCATGACCGTCCTGGGCAGCCCCGCGCGGCCGGTTCGCGAGTTCTTTCGGCTCGTTGCGCTTTGGGAGCGCCAGTTGAAGGCAAGAGGTAAGAAGAAGGATGAATAAAGAAACCTCGGATCAGCAAGAGAGCGGCATGCTGAACGTCCATGACATCATGGCGCTGCTGCCGCACCGCTATCCTTTCCTGATGATCGACCGCGTCGAGGACATCGTCCTCGGCGAGAGCGCGACGGGCATCAAGAACGTCACCATCAACGAGCCCTTCTTTCAGGGCCACTTCCCCGAGCAGGCCGTGATGCCGGGCGTGCTGCTGGTCGAGGCCATGGCCCAGACCGCCGCCGCCCTGGTGATGCACACCCTGGGGAGCGAGGCGCACGGCAAGCTGGTCTACTTCATGACCATCGACGAGGCCCGCTTCCGCAAGCCGGTGGTGCCCGGCGACACGGTGCGGATCAACGTGACGCGCATCCAGAACCGGCGCAGCGTCTGGAAGTTCAAGGGCGAGGCCATGGTCGGCGAGACCCTGGTCGCCAACGCCAGCTACTCCGCCATGATCGTGGGCTACTGATGCCGGACATCCACGCGACAGCGATTGTCGACCCGGGCGCGAAGATCGCCGAAGGCTGTTTCATCGGCCCCTACTGCGTGATCGGCCCGCATGTCGTGCTGGGCGAGGGCGTGCGGCTGCACAGCCACGTGGTGATCGACGGCCGCACGACGGTGGGCGCCCGCACCCAGATCTATCCCTTCTCCTCCATCGGCCAGCCGCCGCAGGACCTGAAGTACAAGGGCGAGCCCTCGGAGCTGCGCATCGGCAGTGACAACGTGATCCGCGAGCACGTCACCATGAACCCGGGCACCGAGGGCGGCGGCATGGTGACGGAAGTCGGCAACGGCTGCCTCTTCATGCCCGGCAGCCACGTGGCGCACGACTGCCGCCTGGGCAACCACGTGATCATGGCCAACAACGCGACCCTGGCCGGCCACGTGGTGCTGGAGGACTACGTCATCATGGGCGGCCTCTCCGGCGCCCAGCAGTTCGTGCGCATCGGGCGCAATGCGATCATCGGTGCCATGGCCGGCGCCAAGAGCGACGTCATCCCCTTTGGCATGGTCATGGGGCGCCCGGGCATCCTGGCCGGCCTCAACCTAGTCGGCCTGAAGCGCGCCGGGGTGGACGGCAAGGAAATCCAGGCCCTGATGAAGGCCTACGACCACCTGTTCAGCGCCGAAGGCACCTTCGCCGAGCGCGTCGACACCGTCGCCGAGCGGTACGGCGGCAAGGGCACCATCGATACCCTGGTCGGCTTCCTGCGCGCCGAGACCTCTCGGCCCATTCTGCAGCCGGAAGAGGACTGATGGCGGGGCCGCTCGGCATCGTCGCCGGCGGCGGGACCCTGCCACGCCGGCTGGTGGAGCAGTGCCTCCACAGCGGCCGCGGCGCCTTCGTCATCGCCATCGAGCATCACACCGATCCGCGCACCGTCGAGGGCGTCGACCATCTCTGGATACGTCTCGGCCAGAGCGAGAAGGCGGTCACCGCCCTGAAGCAGGCCGGGGCCCGCGAACTGGTGCTGGTCGGCGGCGTCAAGCGGCCGAGCATGACCGAGCTGCGGCCCGACCGCATGACCTTCAAGTTCCTGGCGAAGATCGGCTTCAACGCCCTCGGCGACGACGGCCTGCTGGGCGCCGTGGTCAAGGCTCTGGAGGCCGAGGGCTTCGTGATGCGCGGCATCGACGAGTTCCTCGACGACCTGCTGGCGGCCGAAGGCTGCCTCGGCCGTCACCAGCCCGACGAGGCGGCCTGGCGCGACATCCGCCGCGGCATTGAGGTGGTGCGCGCCATGGGCGCGGCCGACGTCGGCCAGGCGACGGTCATCCAGGACGGCCTGGTGCTGGGCGTGGAGGCCGTGGAAGGCACCGACGCCCTGCTGCAGCGCTGCGGCCCGCTGCGCCGGGAAGGTCCCGGCGGCGTGCTGGTGAAGCTCAGCAAGCCGGGCCAGGAGCGCCGCGCCGACCTGCCGACCGTCGGCGTGAAGACGGTGCAGGGCGCCACCGCCGCCGGCCTGCGCGGCATCGCCGTCGAGGCCGGCAGCACCCTGATGGTCGATGCCCCGGCGGTGATCGAGGCGGCGGACCGCGCCGGGCTCTTCCTGCTCGGCCTCCGGCAGGACGCCGCCGCCGATGCGGTCGCGGAATGACCGGCCCCGAAGCGCGGGAACAGGAGGCGGCGCAGGGCCCGCTGATCTTCCTCATTGCCGGTGAGCCCTCCGGCGACCTCCTGGGCGCCCGGCTGATGGCCGCCCTGCGCGAAGAGACCGGCGGGCGGGTGCGCTTCGCCGGCGTGGGCGGCGAGGAGATGACCGGCGAGGGCCTGCAGAGCCTCTTCCCGATCCACGACCTGGCGGTCATGGGCTTCCTCGAGGTCCTGCCGCACCTGCGCGTCATCCTGCGCCGCCTGCGCGAGACCGTGGCCGCGGTGAAGCGCCTGCGCCCCGACGCCGTGGTCACCATCGACTCGCCCAGCTTCACCCTGCGCGTCGCCCGGCAGCTGGCGGGCGAGGGCATCCCCCTCATTCACTACGTCGCCCCACAGGTCTGGGCCTGGAAGGCCTGGCGCGCCAAGCAGGTCGCCGGCTATCTCGACCACCTGCTGGCGCTGCTGCCCTTCGAGCCGCCCTATTTCCAAAAGCATGGGTTGCCGACGCACTTCGTCGGCCACCCGGCGGTGGAGGGCGCTGCGGCGGCGCAAAGCGGTGATGCGCCGGGCGCTCCGCCGACTCTGGCCGTGCTGCCGGGCAGCCGCAAGGGCGAGGTGACCAAGCTGCTGCCGGTCTTTGCCGAAGTCGTCCGCAATCTGGCGGCCCGCCACCCGGACCTGCGGGTTGTCATTCCGACGGTAGAAACGGTCGAGGAGATGGTGCGCAGCCAGGTGCAAGACTGGCCGCTGCCGGTCGAGGTGGTGCGTGGCGCGGACGCCAAGGCCAAGGCCTTCCGCGAGGCCACCGCCGCCCTGGCCGCCTCCGGCACCGTGGCCCTGGAGCTGGGCGTCACCGGCGTGCCGGCGGTGATCGCCTACCGCTTCGCCGGTTTCGTCGGGCTGATGCCGATCACCTGGACCGGCACGCGCTTCGCCAGCCTGGTGAACATCATCGCTGGCCGCGAGATCCAGCCGGAGTTCCTGCAGCGGCGCTGCCGCACCGAACACATCCTGCCGGCGGTCGAGCGCCTCCTCACTGACCCCGCGGCCCGCGCCGCCCAGCGCGAGGGCTACCGCGGCGTGGTCGAGGCGCTGACCCCGCCGGAGGGCAACCCCAGCCGGGCGGCCGCGCGGCGCGTCCTGGAGAGCCTGAAAGGCAAAAACCGACGGACAGAAGGTCAGCCCTGGGATTAGCTGTCCGTGAGCCGGGAGACCTCAGCCGAGTTCGCCATAAGCGATGAGGGCTGCAATAAAAATTATTGCCCCGGCGAAAAACAGAGTTTCAATGAATCGGTCTTTCATCGGGACCGCATTCCCCGTATCCAACAGGACTCGACGACGTCCCATGCTCAGTAACAGCGAGACCGTCGCAAAAACCGCTCCGAGCAGTGGGAAGCAGAGAATAGCGAGAAAGATAGTAATAATTTTGTAATAGCCTGCCAAATCAGGCTTAAAGAACACCAGCGTAAGAAAACAAACAGCGAAAGATGCTGCGGCCAGACTAAATGCGACCTGTTTTGATTCTATCAGTCCACAGGGCAAGTCATAGCTGAGAGCCGAGGCTGTCCCCAAGGCACACAAAGCAGCAGGAACAAGCCCCAGAAGACATCGCTGTCCCCACCGCCGAAAGAGATAGGCCATCGGCGCGGCGTGAATGAGGAAAATAAGCAGAAGAAAGAAAACGAACGACCCGATCCGCTCTCCTGTGCTGCACTCGTCCATCGCCTGACTGTCCTTCGATCTTCGTCAAAAATGGACAGCCGCCTGACAACGTCGTCCCCCTTACCAGGGTAGCCTAAAGAGAAGCCTCGCGAACACAGACTACGGCTGCCCGCAAAAAGGAAAGGGCGCCGCTGCCGTCGGCAGGGCGCCCTTCTTTCGGTCTGAAGTCTGGCTCAGCGCTTATCGAGTGGCACGTAAGGACGCTCGGTAGGGCCGTGGTAGAGCTGACGCGGCCGGCTGATGCGCTGCTTGGGATCCTCGATCATCTCGCGCCACTGGGCGACCCAGCCGACGGTGCGCGCCACGGCGAAGAGCACCGTGAACATGGAGGTCGGGAAGCCCATGGCCTTCAGGATGATGCCGGAATAGAAGTCGACGTTGGGGAACAGCTTGCGGTCGACGAAGTACTCGTCCTCCAGCGCGATCTTCTCCAGCTCCATGGCCATCTCCAGCATCGGGTCGTCGATGCCCAGTTCGCCCAGCACCTCGTGGCAGGACTTCTGCATCACCTTGGCGCGCGGGTCGTAGTTCTTGTAGACCCGGTGGCCGAAGCCCATGAGGCGGAAGGGATCGTCCTTGTCCTTGGCGCGCTTGATGAACTCGGGGATGCGGTCCTTGGAGCCGATCTCGCCCAGCATCTGCAGCACCGCCTCGTTGGCACCGCCGTGCGCCGGGCCCCATAGGGAGGCGATGCCCGCGGCGATGCAGGCGAAGGGATTGGCGTTACTGGAGCCGGAGATGCGCACCGTCGAGGTCGAGGCGTTCTGCTCGTGGTCGGCGTGCAGGATGAAG
>ENA-ORCZ01000578-ORCZ01000578.1-marine-metagenome-genome-assembly--contig:-NODE-578-length-13715-cov-2.769174_pt1 | contig 13715 bp, 9 predicted proteins | sample MGYA00237785_ERZ508519 | MGnify/ENA primary metagenome ERZ508519 (study PRJEB26189, sample SAMN06268790) | marine metagenome | isolation source: Bioluminescent Bay, La Paraguera, Puerto Rico | place...
CATGTACATGGCGCATTCCTGGTTATAGAACTTCGGCGCCGAGTCGGAGCGGCGACCGCCGTAGTCGAAGATCTTGCTCTTCTGCCAGGACGCCAGGGTCCCGATGTGCTTGACGTGCAGCGGCGAGTTGAAGGCCAGCTCCGTGTCGAAGCCGCCAAAGCCGTTGGCCTTGGTGGCGAAGGGCACGTTGTGCCAGGCGCTGAAGTTCTCCAGCTGCACCCAGGACTGCCAGCCAGTGGTGAAGCCGCAGGGGTAGCCGGCGGCCTGCAGCTTCTTGGCCGCTTCCTCGACCTCCGGCCAGGTGGCCGGCGCCTTTGAAGCGTCCAGCCCGGCCTTCGCGAAGGCGTCCTTGTTGTAGTAGAGGACCGGCGTCGAGCTGTTGAAGGGCATCGACAGCATGTTGCCCTGGGCATCGGTGTAGTAGCCGGTGACGGCCGAGAGATAGTCCTTGGGATCGAAGGACTCGCCGGATTCCTGCATCAGCTGGTAGACCGGCTTGATGGCGCCCTTGGCCGACATCATGGAAGCGGTGCCGACCTCGAAGACCTGCACGATGTGCGGCTGCTGCTTGGCGCGGAAGGCGGCGATTGCCGCCGTCATGGTCTCGGTGTAGTTGCCCTTGTAGACCGGCTTCAGCACGTAGTCGCTCTGCGACGCGTTGAAGCCTTCGGCGATCTCGTTGACCTTCTCACCCAGTTCGCCGCCCATGGCGTGCCACCACTGGATTTCCGTGGCGGCCAGCGCTGCCTGGGGCAGGCTGCCGGCGAAGGCCGCGGCGGCGGCCCAGGTGATGATTCTGCGATCTAAACGCATGGAGTTTCTCCCTGTTTCGTGCGACTCGGATCCCCCAGAGGGCCCGCGCAAAGGCGCAAAGCTAGCGGCCCGTCGCGATGCTCTTTTGATTGTTTTGTTACAACTATATGACAATGAGACTGTCGGCCTAATAACAAAATGGAGATTTCCCCGCTTTATCCACGGGCTTTATTCATGGTGATTCTTCCAGGGATTCCGGGACCGGGCACCGCGCAAGCTTCGGATAGAGTGATCGGCGGGCCGGCGCTACAAAAGGAGCGAGAAACGCTATTGTCGGCAGGAGAAAGAGCGATGGACATGCAGAGAGCAAAGGGCGCCGCCAACAGCCAACCCAAGGCTTCCACCCGCCAGCTCGCCCTGGTGCGGCGGGCCTGCGCCCTGATCGATGCCCAGGAGGGTGAGCGCCTGACCCTGGCCGACATCGCCCGGGAACTGGACGTCAGCCCCTGGCACCTGCAGCGCCTCTTCAAGCATGTCATGGGGGTCAGCCCGCGCGACTACACCGACGCCAAGCGCAATGCCGCCTTCCGCGAACAGCTGAAGAATGGCGATTCCATCGCCCAGGCCACCTACGGCGCCGGCTACGGCTCCTCGTCCCGGGTCTACGAGCGCGCCGAGCGCATGCTGGGCATGACCCCGGCATCCTACGCCAAGGGCGGCAAGGGCGCGATCATCGTCTACGACATCGTCGACTCGCCGCTGGGCCGCCTGATGGTCGCCGCCACCGCCAAGGGCCTCTGCTTCCTGAGCCTGGGTGACGACGACGCGGCGCTGGTGGAGGAACTGGAGTACGAGTTTCCCCAGGCCGAGAGCATCACCCGGGACCAGCACATCATCGCCCACTCGGTCTCCATCGTGATCGACTTCCTGGAGGGCAAGATTCCCCACGCCGAATTGCCCCTCGACGTGCGCGCCACCGCCTTTCAGCGCCGGGTGTGGAACGAACTGATCGCCATTCCCTGCGGCGAGACGCGGACCTATTCCGAGATCGCCGAGATGCTGGGCGTGCCGCGCGGCCAGCGCGCGGTCGGCCGGGCCTGCGCCACCAACCCCGTCTCCCTGGTCATCCCCTGCCATCGCGCGCTGCGCGAGGACGGCGGACTGGGCGGTTACCGCTGGGGCGTGGAGCGCAAGGCCGCCCTGTTGGAAGGCGAGGCCGAGCACCCGGAGTGATTCTGCGAGGCCGGAAGCCCTACAGGTAGCGCCCGCGCTCCAGGATCTCGAGGGTGTATTCGCGATAGCTCATGCCCAGCGCCTGGGCACGCTTCAGGCGGCGGCGCACCACCTCGATGGGCGGATTGTCCCAGGCCTTTTTGTGCGCCAGGCGCCAGGCCGCGAGGTGCCACTGGGATTCGACCAGCGGCGGCCCCTCGTTGTGGCCGATCCCGGCGATCGCCGGCCCGGCCGCGCTACCCCACGCGACGGCGCCCAACAGTCTAACACCCTGAAAGCGCGGCCTTATTCCGGCCGCCTGCGGAGGCTATCACGGGCCCGCGGCACAGCGCCAGTCGCCTCTGCCGGGCACGCTCTTGCCCCTTTCGGAGTCGCCGGGATATAGAGATTCCATGCCTTTGCGACTGGATGCGCCGCGCAGCCTGCGGCTGGACGACCGGGAAGTGCCGCTGGAACTGAAACGCCATCCCCGCGCCCGGCGCATCACCCTGCGCCTGACGCCCGAGGGCGACGGCGTGCGCCTCGTCCTGCCCACCCGCACGCCGATCCGCGAAGCGGTCGCCTTCGCCGAACGCAACAGCACCTGGATCCTGAAGCACCTGGCCAAGGTGCCACCGCGCATCCGCTTCGCCGACGGGGCGATCATTCCGCTGCTGGGCGAGAACCACCTGGTGAGCCATGACCCCGAAGCGCGCTGCGGCGTGCGGCGCGAGGACGGCATTCTCCGCGTGTCCGGTGACGCGGCGCACCTGCCGCGCCGCCTGACCGACTACCTGAAGCGCGAGGCCCGCGTGGAGATCAACGCGCGCGCGCGCGACAAGGCCGCCCGCATCGACCGCCGCATCCGGCGGATCAGCCTGCGCGACACCCACAGCCGCTGGGGCTCCTGCAACTCCGAGGGCGATCTGAACTTCTCCTGGCGCCTGATCCTGGCACCGGAAGTGGTGCTGGACTACGTGGTCGCCCACGAGGTGGCGCACCTGGTACACCTGAACCACTCCCAGCGTTTCTGGACCCTGGCCGGCCGGCTGAGCGACGACATGAGCGGCGCCAAGATCTGGCTGCGCCGCAACAGCGCCGAGCTCTGGCGCTACGGCTGAGGTTTCGCGGCCTTGTGCACCGAGGGCACCCAGACATAGCCGTCGGGCCCGGCGATGTAGGCCTCACGCAGGCCGTGCGGCTTGTCGGTCGGCGGCTGCAGCACCGTGTGGCCCGCGTCCTCCGCCCTGGCCACCGCCGCCTCCGGATCGACGCCGTAAAGCCGCAGTTCCAGCCCCGCGCCGCGGATCGCGCCGTCCCCGGTCAGCGCCAGCAGCGGGTTGCTGTGATAGCTGGCGTCGGAGTGCAGCATCCATTGCTGGCCGCCGTGGTGGCAGACCGCGAAATCGCGGTCGGCGTAGACCGCCTCCACGCCCAGCACCTCCTGGAGGAAGGCGAGGGTGGTGGCCACGTCGCGGACCAGGATGTTGACCCCGAAGCCCTTAAGAGAGCGGCCGTAGGTATCGGCATCCATGAAGGGTGTCTTTTCGCTGTCGGCCATCTCCCCCGTCCTTGCGCGGTCCTTGCGGTAGCTTGCCTCCGGCGACTATAAGCGGGGGCGGGGTTCCCCCGTAAACATCCACTTTTCCCAATCCTCTAAGGACCAGTCCCTGAGGGACTAATCCTTTCGGGTCCGGTCCCGGGCCCGCAGTGCGGAATTGCCATGGCGCGCGCCGAGAGCCTGATCGTCTCCATCCTGCTGACCGCCATGGTGGCGCTGGGCCCGATCTCCACCGACCTCTACCTGCCCTCGCTGCCGGCGATCGGCCGGGCGCTCGGCGCCGATCAAGGCCAGGTACAGCTGACCCTGTCGATCTTCCTGGCCGGCTTCGCCTTCAGTCAGCTGGCCTGCGGACCGCTGTCGGACCGCTTCGGGCGGCGCCCGGTGATCCTGGGCGGCCTGGTGCTCTACCTCTTCGCCAGCCTGGCCTGTGCCGCCGCCACCACGATCGAGATGCTGATCCTCGCCCGCTTCTGCCAGGCGGTCGGCGCCTGCGTCGGACCGGTGCTGGGCCGGGCGGCGGTGCGCGACATCTACGGGCGTGAACGCGCCGCGCGCATGCTGTCCTACATGGGCATGGTGATGGCGCTGGCGCCGGCCTTCGGGCCGATCCTCGGCGGCTTCCTGGAGGTCTGGTTCGGCTGGCGGGCGAACTTCCTGGTGGTCACCGCCGTGGCGCTGGTCATCGCGGCCGCCACCCTGGTCGCCTTGCCGGAAACCAACCAGTGGAAGAACCCGGACGCCACGCGCGTGGGCCACATCGTCGGCAACTACCGTGCCCTGCTGCGCCACCGCAGCTACATCGGTTACGTGCTGGTCGTCGCCTGCACCTACTCCGGCATCTTCTCCTTCATCTCCGGCTCCTCCTTCGTGCTGATCGGCCTGCTGGGCCTTAGCCCCGACGTCTATGGCTTCTGCTTCGCCGCTATCGTTGTCGGCTACATGATCGGTGCCTTCGGCTCGGGCCGCTTCACCGTTCACATCGGGCTGGAGCGCATGGTGCAGATCGGCACCGCCGTGCAGGTCGCCGGCGGACTGGCGGGCGTGGGGCTCTATCTTGCCGGCAGTCTCACCGTTGCCGGCATTGTCGCGCCTGTGGCGGTCTTCATGATCGGAACGGGCCTGGCCATGCCCAACGCGCAGGCCGGCGCCATCGGGCCCTTTCCGCGCATGGCCGGCGCCGCTTCGGCGCTGCTCGGCTTCTGCCAGATGGGGCTGGCCGCCCTGGTCGGCATCGCCGTGGGGCACGGCAGCGGCGAGTCGGCCTTGCCCATGATGGCGGCCATCGCCCTGGTCGCCCTGGGCGGCGCCCTGGCCTACTGGCTGGTGGTGCACCCGGCGCCACGGCCGGCGGAAGGGGATTGAAGTCGGGCGGGCGCCGGCGCGAGTCACTGGAGGAAATCAGGGTTGGCTGGAATCGCCAAGGCGATCCACCAACCCTGTGAATCCGCTCTAGTCCCGCTGGTCCTCGCGGTTCCAGAAGGGCTGCTCGCTCTGCTGGCGTGTCCCCGGGCTGTTCTGGTTCGCCGCCCCCGCGCCCTCGGACGGCTTCTCGGCGGTGAGCCCCTTCAGGATGCGACCGATGAAGCCGCCGATGCTCTCGTCCTTTTCGGTCTGGGCGACCAGTTCGCCGCCGCCCGGCAACGGGCGCTGCGGCAGCCCTTCCAAGCCCCGCGTCATCACCCGGCCCCACAGCCGCGCCGGCAGCGAGCCGCCGGTGACCTTGTCCATCGGTGTGCCGTCGTCGTTGCCGAGCCACACGCCGGTGACCAGTTCGGCGGTGTAGCCGACGAACCAGGCATCTCGGAAATCCTGGCTGGTGCCGGTCTTGCCGGCGGCGGCCCGGCCGGGCTGCGCCGCCTTGCCGGTGCCCCAGACCACCGTGGCCGACATCATGTTGGCCATCTGGGCGAGGTGGTTCGCCGCCACCACGCTGTCGCCAAGCGCGCGGTCGCGCTGATACAGCAGCTGCCCGCCGGCGTCGCGGATCTCGGTGATGCCATAGGGCGCGACGCGGCGGCCCTGGTTGGCGAAAACCGCGTAGGCGCCGGTCAACTCCAGCAGCGTCACCTCGGAGGCCCCCAGCGCGATGCCGCCGGTGGGCCGCAGTTCGCTGGAGATGCCGAGACGCCGCGCCGTGGCCGCCACGGTCTTGGGCCCGACCTGCTGGGTGACCCGCACGGCGACCGAATTCATGGAGCGCGCAAAGGAATCCCTCAGCGTCACCTCGCCGTAGTAGCGATCGCCGTAGTTGCCGGGCGTCCACTTGCCGACCCGCACCGGGGCATCCTTCACCAGGCTGTCGGGGGTGAGGCCCGCCTCCAGCCCCGCCAGGTAGACGAAGGTCTTGAAGGCCGAGCCCGGCTGGCGCAGCGCCTGGGTCACCCGGTTGAACTGACTCTCGCCGTAGTCCCGCCCGCCGACCAGCGCGCGGACCGCACCGTCCGGGGCCAGACTGACCAGCGCCGCCTGTCCTGCCCGGCGCTTGGTGCCTTCCTGCTTCAGCAGACTCGCGACTTCGTCGTTGGCGATGCGCTGCAGGGTGGGGTCGATGGTGGTGATCACCCGGATATCCGTTTCGATGTCCCCCAGGTAGTCACGCACCTGGGCCAGGATCCAATCGGCGAAGTAGGGCGCGATGTCGTCGCGCGAAACGCGGCTGGTCGATTTCTGTCTCACCGCCTCGTTCGCCTGGGCCGCGGTGATGAAGCCCGCCTCGACCATGGTCTGCAGCACCAGGGCGGCGCGCTGCTCGGCACCCGCCGGATCGCGTGTCGGATTCAGCCGCGACGGCGCCTTCAGCAGCCCCGCCAGCAACGCCGCCTCGTAGAGCGTCACCCTTGTCGCCGGCTTGCCGAAATAGTGCCGCGCGGCCGCGTCGACACCGTAGGTGCCGGCGCCGAGATAAACCCGGTTCAGGTAGATGGTAAGAATCTGGTCCTTGGTGAAGCGGTGCTCCAGCCAGAAGGCCAGCATGACCTCCTGGATCTTGCGCTTGAAGGTGCGCTGAGACGTGAGGAACAGATTCTTGGCCAGCTGCTGGGTGAGTGTCGAGCCGCCCTGGGAGATGCGCCCCTCGCGCAGGTTCACGTAGACCGCGCGCAGCAGCCCGCGGAAATCGATCCCGCCGTGATCGTAGAAGCGGCGGTCTTCCACGGCGATCACGGCCCGCGGCAGGTGGGGCGGCAACTCGCTGAGATTGCGCGTCGCCCCAAAGCGGTCGCCGAAGGAGGCGAGACGCGTGCCGTCGGCGGCCAGCAGCGTGACGTTGGGCCGCCGCGTCATTTTCTCGATTTCACCGAGTTCGGGCAGGTCGTAGGCGTACCAGGCGAGGACGCCGGTCACGATGATGCCGCACCAGATGGCCGCGACCAGGCCCCAGGTCACGATGCGGCGCAGGATGCCGGCGGCCTTCTTGGCCCCGGTCCCCCGCGCGAGCTTCCTGCCCTTGTTACCGCCGCCCCGCCCGGAAGAACGGCCGGCCTTGCGGCCGCCGCCCCGGCGCTTTGAGGACTGGCTGGCAACGGTTGTCTTGCGGCTGCGCTCCGCCATGGCCCTATTGATAGAGAAAACCGGGATGCTTCACCACAGGTCCCCTACGCCTCAACGGTGGCATTGTTAAGGCGCGCGGGTTGACAGAGGACGCATCACACGTCGAGATTGGCAACCTCGAGGGCGTGCTGCTGGATGAAGTCGCGGCGCGGTTCGACCACGTCGCCCATCAGCGTCGAGAAGACGTCCTCGGCCTCGTCGGCATGGGCCACCTTGACCTGCAGCAGCGCGCGCACGTTCGGATCCAGCGTGGTTTCCCAGAGCTGTTCCGGGTTCATCTCGCCGAGACCCTTGTAGCGCGCCACGCTGACGCCCTTGCGACCCAGCTCGAAGACCGCCGTGACCAGGCTGATCGGCCCGCTGATGCGGAAGGTCTTGTCCTTCGCGGTCAGCTCCCCGTGGTGGGTGTAGCTTTCCTGCAACTCACTGGCCATTTCATCGAGGCGCCGCGCCTCGCTGGTGCGCACCAGCGGGCCGTCGATGACCCGCTGCTCGGTAACGCCCCGCAGGGTGCGGGTGAAGCTGAGGCCGCCGTCGGCAAGCGCGCTGCCCTCCCAGCCCTTCTCGTGATCCTTCGCCAGGGCATCCAGCCGCGTGGCGATATCTTCGGCGGCCTGACGCGCCCGGGTCTCGTCGGCCAGCAGGTCGGGGCTCAGCGCGCCGGCAATGGCGGCCTGCTCGACCACATCTGCGCTGCCGACCTTGCGGATCAGCGGCTCCATCAGGTGGCGGGCGCGCACCGCCCGCTCGACCAGCTGGCGCAGGTCCTCGCCGCCGATCTGGCCCTCTTCAGGCAGCGCCAGCACCGCGTCCCGGATGCCGCTGTCGATGAGGTAGCTTTCCATCTCGCGGTCGTCCTTCAGGTAGCGCAGGGAGTCCCCGCGCTTGGCCCGGTAGAGCGGCGGCTGCGCGATGAAAAGATGGCCGCGTTCCACCAGTTCCGGCATCTGCCGGAAGAAGAAGGTCAGCAGCAGGGTGCGAATGTGGCTGCCGTCGACGTCGGCGTCCGTCATGATGATGATCTTGTGGTAGCGCAGCTTTTCGATGTTGAACTCGTCGCGGCCGATCCCGGTGCCGAGCGCCGTGATCAGCGTACCGATTTCCTGCGACGACAGCATCTTGTCGAAACGCGCGCGTTCCACGTTCAGGATCTTGCCGCGCAGCGGCAGGATCGCCTGGTTCTTCCGGTCACGCCCCTGCTTGGCCGACCCGCCGGCCGAGTCACCCTCGACGATGAAGAGTTCCGATTTGGCAGGATCGCGTTCCTGACAGTCGGCCAGCTTGCCGGGGAGGGAGGAGATGTCGAGCGCGCCCTTGCGCCGCGTCAGCTCGCGCGCCTTGCGCGCGGCCTCGCGCGCCGCCGCCGCCTCGACCACCTTGCCGACGATGCGCCGCGCGTCCTGCGGGTGCTCCTCGAAGAACTGGTCGAGGCGCTCGTTGACCACCGATTCCACGATGGGCCGAACCTCGGAAGAGACCAGCTTGTCCTTGGTCTGGCTGGAAAACTTCGGGTCGGGCACCTTGACCGACAGCACGCAGGTCAGCCCCTCTCGCGCGTCGTCGCCGGTCAGCGCCACCTTTTCCTTCTTCAGAAGGCCGGCGGACGTGGCGTAGGCGTTGATCTGGCGCGTCAGCGCCGCGCGGAAGCCCGCCAGATGGGTGCCGCCGTCACGCTGCGGGATGTTGTTGGTGAAGCACAGCACCGTCTCGTGATAGCTGTCGGTCCACTGCAGCGCGACCTCGACGGTGATGCCTTCACGTTCGGCCGACATGGTGATCGGCGGTTCGATCAGGGCGCTCTTGGTGCGGTCGAGATAGTTCACGAAGGCAACCAGGCCGCCCTCGTAGTGCAGGTCGACTTCCTTCGGCTCGGCGCTGCGCGCATCGGTCAGCGTCATGCGCACCCCGGAGTTGAGGAAGGCGAGCTCGCGCAGGCGATGTTCCAGGGTCGAGAAGTCGAACTCCGTCATGGTGAAGATTTTGTCCGACGGCATGAAGGTGATCTGCGTGCCGGACTTACCTTCCGCGGGACCGCGCACCGCCAGGGGCGCCTCGGCGTCGCCGCTGACGAAGCGCATCCAGTGTTCCTCCCCGCCGCGCCAGATGGTCAGCTCCAGCCACTCGCTGAGCGCGTTGACCACCGAGACGCCGACGCCGTGCAGGCCGCCGGAAACCTTGTAGGAATTCTGGTCGAACTTACCGCCGGCGTGCAGCTGGGTCATGATGACCTCCGCCGCCGACACGCCTTCCTCGGCATGGATGTCGACCGGAATCCCGCGTCCGTTGTCGCCCACGGTGACGGAGCCGTCGCCGTTCAGCGTCACCGTCACGGTGTCGCAGTAGCCGGCCAGCGCCTCGTCGATGGCGTTGTCCACCACCTCGTAGACCATGTGATGCAGGCCCGAACCGTCATCAGTGTCGCCGATGTACATGCCCGGGCGCTTGCGTACAGCCTCCAGGCCGCGCAGCACCTTGATGGACTCCGCACCGTAGGCGGCGTCGTCCCGGGGCTTGCCCTCGGTCCCGCCGGGGCCAGATTCGATCGGCTTATCGTCGTTGCTCATGAGAAACCTGGTTTCGCTTCATTTGAGTGTCTTCCGGCGGGGACCGCCCGCCGGCCATCCGCTGGTGCCGGCGCTATGGCCGGCCGTCCTCGGCGGGTCGGATCGCCCCGTCGTCGATGCAATAGAACTGGGCCCGTCCTTGCAGGCCCTCGAAATCGGCGGCATCCGTGCCGGTGAGCCAGGCCTGGGCGCCGAGGCCGAGAATTTCCTCGTAGAGCGCCGCCCGCCGCGCGGCATCCAGATGCGCGGCCACCTCGTCCAGCAGCATCAATGGCGCGGCACCGCGCGCCAGGGTCAGCAGGCGCGCATGGGCCATCAGGATGGCGATCAGCAGCGCCTTCTGTTCGCCCGTCGAACAGAGTGCCGCCGGCACGCCCTTGGACTTGTGGGTGGCCGTCAGATCGCTGCGGTGCGGCCCCAGGGCGGCCCCGCCGCTCTCGGCGTCCTGGCGGCGGCTTTCGGCCAAACCCTCCCGCAGGCGGTCCTCGGCGGCCAGGGCGGGCTCCTCGCACAGCCAGCTCTCCACCGCGCCTTCCAGGCCGAGTTCGACCTTGGGGAAGGGGCCTTCGGCGCGGTCGCAGGCCTGCTGCAGGCGCTCGACCATGTCGAGACGCGCGGCGGCGATGGCGATGCCGCGGGCGGCGAGGGATTCTTCCAGCGAGGCCAGCCAGGTGGCATCGCCGCGGCCGCTCTTCAGTAGGCGGGCGCGTTCGCGCAGCGAATGCTCGTAAGCGTTGCAACGCGCCGAATGCTCCGGGTCGAAGCCGTAGACCAGGCGGTCCAGGAAGCGCCGCCGGCCGCCGGCGCCTTCGCGGAACAGGCCGTCCATCTGCGGCGTCAGCCAGACCACGGAGAGAATTTCCGCCAGGGCCTGCTGACCGCGTGCCGCTTCGCCGTCGATCCGCACGAGGCGACGTTCGCGCAGCATGCCGTTCGGGGTCTCACCATTCGGGCCCGCGCTCTGGCCGGGATCGCGCCCGCTGCCGACGTCGCGCGGCCCCTCTGGCGTCATCACCGTCGCCGCCACCGCCCAGGGTGCTGCGCGGTTCTGGCCGGGCGCGCTGCGGTCGATCTCACTCAGCCGGGCGCGGCGCAGACCGCGCCCCGGCGACAGGAAGGAGATCGCTTCCAGCAGATTGGTCTTGCCGGCGCCGTTGGGGCCGGTCAGCACCACCGGCGACGGCTCCAGGCGCAGTTCCGCCTGGGCGTAGCAGCGGAACTGCGTAACCAGCAGGCGGCTGAGCCAGAGACCGGTTTCGATCTTGCGCTGCGACACGGCGCCGGGCTCCGCATCGCCGAGGGCGGCGGAGCTCAGCAAGAGGAGCGGCGGTCGTTGTTGCGACTTGGGGACATCAGGGGTCGGGGCCTTACACGCGCATCGGCATCAGCACGTAGAGGGCGCTGCTGTCGGCCACCTCGCGGACGATGGTGGGCGAGGCCGGATCGGCCATGGTGAACTGCGCCGCTTCGCCCTCGATCTGCTGGGCGATGTCCAGCAGATAGCGCGAGTTGAAGCCGATTTCGATGCCGGCGCCGTCGTAGTCGATCTCCAGCTCCTCCACGGCGGTGCCGTTCTCGGGGCTGTTGGCCGACAGCACCAGGGCGCCGTCGTGAACCGCGAGCTTCACCGCGCGGCTCTTTTCCGAGGAAATGGTGGAAACGCGATCCACCGCCTCGGCGAAGGACTTGCAGTCGACTTCCAGCACCTTGTCGTTGCCGGCCGGGATGACCCGCTCGTAGTCCGGGAAAGTGCCGTCGATCAGCTTGGAGGTCAGCACGGTGGGGCCGAAGGCGAAGCGGATCTTGGTCTCCGACAGCGCGATCTCCACCGGGTCGTCGACACCTTCGACGAGCCGCCGCAGCTCACCCACGGTCTTGCGCGGCACGATGACGCCCGGCATGTCCTTGGCGGCGTCCGGCAGCGGCATCTCCACTCGCGCCAGGCGGTGGCCGTCGGTCGCGACGGCGCGCAGCACCGGCAGGGAATTGCTCTGTGTGGCGTGCAGGAAGATGCCGTTCAGGTAATAGCGCGTCTCCTCGGTGGAGATCGCAAAACGCGTCCGGTCGATGAGGGTCTTCAACTCGCCGGCCTGCAACGTGAAGCTCTGCGGCAGGTCGTCGCCGGAGGTCACCGGGAAGTCCTCACGCGGCAGCGTGGCCAGGGTGAAGACGGAGCGGCCGGCCTGCAGCTTCAGGCGGCCGTCGTCGCCGCCGGCCTCGATCTCCACCTGTGCGCCCTCGGGCAGCTTGCGGACGATGTCGTAGAGCGTATGCGCCGGCGCCGTGGTCGCGCCCGGCTGGCTCACCTCGGCGGCGATCTTGTCGATGACCGTCAGATCCATGTCAGTGGCGGTCAGCGACAGCGCGGCGCCGTCGGCCTCGATCAGCACGTTGGAGAGAATGGGGATGGTATTGCGGCGTTCCACGACGCTTTGCACGTGCGTGAGGGATTTGAGGAGCGCAGCGCGTTCAATGGTCAGCTTCATGATGGGACGCTTGGCCTTCGGGCAATGATGTTGATCGTTCTCTTGGGTGCCTTGGGGGCCTTGCGGGCGCCCCGTTCCTGTACGCGGATCCTGTTGTGTACGCCCCGCAAGGGGAGGCAACTGGGTGATGTGGGGCCCTGGAAGGGGCCCGCGCGGCCCCTTGAATCCGCCGCGGCGCGCCAGCCGCCGGCAGCGGGTTCGGGACCCATCGGCACCGCAGGCCGGGAGCCCGGAAAAGCGGCTCCGCAGCGCGGTCGCCGAGTATAGCATGGAAGGGCGAAAACGTAAGCTTTAAGCGCACTTGGGGCGTCCCCACGCCCCCCTTTTCCGGGGCCGCGGGACACGCCTGCTAAGCGACTCTTTTGGCTGGCTTTTCCCGCCCCTGAAAACCCCGAATCCCTATCGCGCCAGAGGGTCGGAGGGGCAAATCGCGCGGAAAAGCCGCCCGGGAGGCCGGATTCAGGCCTCCAGCATGCGCCGCAGCAGCTCCACGTCCTCCGCGAAGCTGGAATCCGTGGCCTTCAGTTCCTCGACCTTGCGGACGGCATGCATCACCGTCGTGTGGTCGCGGCCGCCGAACTTGCGGCCGATCTCCGGCAGGGAGCGGGAGGTCAGCTGCTTGGAGAGGTACATGGCGACCTGACGCGGCCGGGCCACCGCCCGGGCCCGCCGGGCCGAATGCATGTCGGCGATGCGGACGTTGAAATGGGCCGAGACGCGCTTCTGGATCTCCTCGATGGTCACCCGGCGGTCGTTGGCCCGCAGCAGGTCGTGCAGGACCTCCTGGGTGGTCTCCAGCGTGATCGGGCGCCCCACCAGGGTGGCATGGGCCAGGATGCGGTTCAGGGCACCCTCCAGCTCTCGCACGTTGGAGGTGATCTTGTGGGCCAGAAACTCCAGCACCTTGACCGGGATCTCGGCGCTCGACTGCTCGGCCTTGGCCTGCAGGATGCCAAGACGCAGCTCGTAGGTGGTGGGATGGATGTCCGCCACCAGGCCCCAGCCGAGACGCGAGCGCATGCGCTCCTCGACGCCTTCCAGGTCGCTCGGGCTCCTGTCCGCGGAGATGATGACCTGGCGGTTCTGATCGACCAGCGCGTTGAAGGTATGGAAGAACTCTTCCTGCGTCGCCTCGCGGCCGCCGATGAACTGCACGTCGTCGATCATCAGCACATCGACCGACCGGAACTGCTCCTTGAAGGCCATGGTGTCCTTGGTGCGCAGCGCGCGCACGAACTGGTACATGAACTTCTCGGCCGAGAGATAGATGATGCGGCGTTCCGGCGACTGCTTCTTGATGTGCAGGCCGATGGCGTGCATCAGATGCGTCTTGCCGAGGCCGACGCCGCCGTAGAGGAACAGCGGATTGAACGGCGCCGTCGGCGCCTCCGCCACACGCCGCGCCGCGGCATAGGCGAGTTCGTTCGGCTTGCCGACGATGAAATTGTCAAAGGTAAAACGAGGATCCAGCGGCGCGCCCACGTCGTCGGACGGCGTCTCGCTCTTCACCGTTGCCGGTTTGTGCGTTGACGGCGCCGGCCTGTCTTCAGACTTGCTCGACGATACCGGCGCGCCTCCTTCGAGGAT
>ENA-ORCZ01000579-ORCZ01000579.1-marine-metagenome-genome-assembly--contig:-NODE-579-length-13688-cov-2.579164_pt1 | contig 13688 bp, 11 predicted proteins | sample MGYA00237785_ERZ508519 | MGnify/ENA primary metagenome ERZ508519 (study PRJEB26189, sample SAMN06268790) | marine metagenome | isolation source: Bioluminescent Bay, La Paraguera, Puerto Rico | place...
ACCGCGGTTTGCTGAACCGCGCGGTGAACCGCATCATCCACCTGGAGCACCGCAAGCTCACCGCCTACACCGGCAACTACGACCGCTTCGAGCGCCTGCGCCGCGAGCACCTGGAACACCAGGCCGCCCTGCATGCCAAGCAGCAGGCTCAGCGCCGCCACATCCAGGCCTTCGTCGACCGCTTCCGCTACAAGGCCTCCAAGGCGCGCCAGGCGCAGTCCCGCCTGAAGGCGCTGGCGCGCATGGAGCCCATCGCCGCGGTGATGGAGGACCGCACGGTCAGCTTCGACTTCCCCTCCCCCACGCACCTCTCGCCGCCGATCCTGACCCTGGAGGACGCGGCCGTGGGCTACGAACCCGGCAAGCCGATCCTCTCGCGGCTCAACCTGCGCCTCGACATGGACGACCGGGTCGCCCTGCTGGGTGCCAACGGCAACGGCAAGTCGACCCTCTCCAAGCTCTTCGCCGGCCGCCTGAAGCCGATGGAGGGGCGCATGACCCGCTCCGGCAAGCTGAAGGTCGGCTACTTCGCCCAGGACCAGGCCGAGGAACTCGATCTGCAGGCGACGCCGCTGGCCCATATGCAGCGGCTGATGCCCATGGAGACCGAGACCCGGCTGCGCGCCCAGCTCGGCCGCTTCGGCTTCGGCGTGGAGCGGGCGGAGGTGCAGGTCGGCAAGCTCTCCGGCGGCGAGAAGGCGCGCCTGCTCTTCGCCCTGATGAGCCGCGACGCGCCCCACGTGCTGATCCTCGACGAGCCGACCAACCATCTGGACGTCGATTCCCGCCAGGCCCTGATCCAGGCGCTCAGCGCCTTCGAGGGGGCGGTGATCCTGGTCAGCCACGACACCCACCTGATCGAGCTGACCGCCGACCGCCTCTGGCTGGTCGCCGACGGCGCCGTCTCGGCCTTCGACGGCGACATGGACGACTACCGCAAGCTGCTGCTGGAACAGCGCCGCCAGGAACGCTCGCGCCAGCGCGAGGACAAGCCGCAGCGCGAGGAGGTGGTCTCCAAGAAGGACAAGCGACGCGCGGCCGCCGAGGCCCGCGCCGCCGTGGCCGACCTGCGCAAGGCCGCCCGCCAGGCCGAGGCGCAGATCGAGAAGCTGAACCGGCAGAAGGCGACCCTGGAGAAGAAGCTCGCCGATCCGGAAGTCTACGAGGGGCCGACCGCCAAGCTTCAGGACCTGCAGATCAGGTTCGGCCAGGTGAAGCAGCAGATCGCCGAGGCCGAGGACCGCTGGCTGGAGTTGCAGACCGCGCTCGAGGAGGCTTAAGCCGTCGCTTCCAGCGGCAGCGAGTCGTAGCCGTTGAGGATCAGCAGCATGTCGATCGACTCCCCGTCGCTCGCCAGGGGAAAGTACATGCGCTGGGAATCGATGAACTGGCGGTCCGGATGCGGCATGGGAAAGCGGTCGTAGACCGGCTGCCGCGTTTCCAGGACCTTTCTCATGTTCGCCGTGATGCGCGGCACCACCTCCGGGACCACAGCTTCCTCCACCGCCAGCCCGGTGATGTCACGCCGGGCGGCCCGGGTCTGCCGCTCTCCGACCAGGCGGTAGCGGAAACACAGATCCTCGCCATCGCGCTCCACATCGACCAGGTTGACGAGGGTGATGACCTGGCGGAAGTCCAGGGGATCGATGTGCTGGCGCCCCGGCAGCCGGCCCTCCGGCGCCACCTTCTCCAGATAGCGCAGCATCTCGAAATAGCGCTCGTGGATTGCCGGCGGCTCCCGGCCGTCGAGATCCTCGAGATAGAAATCGGACAGTAGATATTCAGGCATAACGGAACCAGCCACTCCGTTAGAGGCGGAAATTCTGTCCGGAATGCTTACACATCTCGGCAAGTCTTTGAATCAGAAAGTTGCTTTCCGCTAAGATTCTCTCGCGCCGGTAGGCTTTTCCTCCCGGGCGGCCACGGCCCCGGGACGTCGCCGCCCTGCCCCGACGGCCGGGTCAGGCCTTCTGGCTCCAGCGCCCGGCGTCGTCCTGCTGCCAGTAGGTGACCTCGTGACCGGCCTCTTTCAGCTGCTTCCACTGGGCGCGGGCCTGGGCCAGGGCCTCGTCGTCGCCACCGTCGAACAGCAGGACGCAAAGGCCGTAGTCACCGATCTTTTCAGAGGCGGCCCCATCGGTGAGGAACAGCACCTCGGCGCCGTTCGGCGCTTCGTCCTCGACGGTCAGCCAGACAGGCTGGCGGGTGGCCCGGCCGTCCTTCACGGTGCCGTGCGGCAGGAAGGCGCGGTCGTGATAGGTCCACAGGCGGGACGAGAGCGCCTCGACGCGCACTTCCGAACCGGCCTTGACCACCGCCCGCTGACCGCGCTCCAGGGTCTTCTCGAGCATCTGCGGCAAGGCCTGCTCAAGGTTGGTGCGCGTCATGTGATAGAAGCGGACCGCAGTCATCCTGGTGCAGTCATCCTGGTGCAGGCATCCGGGTGCAGTGATCCTGGCGGAGTCGTCCTGGCAAGGACGCGGGGGTGGCAGCGGCGGACCGGATGATACCGGCCCGCCCCTTCCCCAGTCTTACTTCTCGTAGTTGTCGGCGACGAACTTCTCGAGCAGCCGCACACCGAAGCCTGTGCCGCCCTTGGCCGCCGTCGGCTTTTCCTTGGTGGACCAGGCGACCCCGGCGATGTCGAGGTGGGCCCAGGGCGTGCCGTTCTTGATGAAACGCTGCAGGAACTGCGCCGCGGTGATGGAACCGCCGGCCCGGCCGCCGCTGATGTTCTTCATGTCGGCGGCGTCGCAATCGATCAGCTTGTCGTATTCCGGGCCCATGGGCATGCGCCAGATCGGCTCGCCGACCGCCTCGCCGGCCTCGGTCAGCTGCTTCGACAGCTTGTCGTCGTTGCTGAACAGGCCCGCATGCTCGTTGCCGAGAGAGATGATGATGGCGCCGGTCAGCGTCGCCAGATCGACGATCAGCTTCGGCTTGAACTTCTCCTGGGTGTACCACAGCGCATCCGCCAGCACGAGGCGCCCTTCGGCGTCGGTGTTCAGCACTTCGATCGTCTGACCGGACATGGAGGTGACGATGTCACCCGGACGCTGCGCCGTGCCGGAAGGCATGTTCTCGACCAGCCCGCAGATGCCGACGGCGTTCACCTTGGCCTTGCGCGCGGCCAGGGCGTGCATCACGCCGACCACCGTGCCGGCGCCACCCATGTCCCACTTCATGTCCTCCATGCCGGCTGCCGGCTTCAGGGAGATGCCGCCGGTATCGAAGGTGACGCCCTTGCCGACGAAGGCGACCGGCGCCTTGTCCTTGGCGTTGGGCGCGCCCTCCCAGACCATGACCAGCAGCTGCGCCTCATGGGCCGACCCCTGGGCCACGCCGAGGAGGGCCCCCATGCCGAGCTTCTCCATCTCCTTGCGCCCCAGGGCCTGCACCTTTAGACCCAGCTTGCTGAGCTTCTTGGCCTCCGCCACCAGGGACTTGGGATAGATGATGTTGGCCGGCTCGCTGACCAGGTCGCGTGTCGTGAAGACGCCCTCGGCGATCTTCTCCAGCTTCTGGTACAGCCGCTTGGCCGCCGCCGACTCCTCCAGCAGAACCTTGATTTCTTTGAGCTTCGGCTTCTTTTCCGGCTTTTCCTTGGTCTTGTACTTGTCAAAGCGATAGCTGCGCAGCAGGGCGCCGTAGGCATAGTTGGCCGCGCGCTCCGCCGCGGGCTTGCCGCCACGCAGCTTGTCGACCAGGAAGGCCGCTTTCTGCTCGCCGCAGCGCAGCAACTGCGCCGCCGCCGAGCCGCCAAGGTCCTGCAGGTCCTTTTCGCTCAGCTTGGCCGGCGCGCCGAGGCCCACCAGCAGGATCCGGCTGTTGCTCAGCTTGGCGGGCGCGACGATGTCGAGCAGTTCCCCCTTTTTGCCGGAGAAGCTGCTGGCCGCGATGGCCCGTTCCAGCGCGCCGTCCGTTGCCTTGTCCAGGCTTGTCGCGCTGGGCGTCAGCTTGCCGCCCTCGAGAACACCGACCACCAGGGCGCCGGACGACGGCACGCTCGGCGAAGCAAAGGAAATATTCATCAATCCCCTCACGGAAAGAACTGGGCCGGTGTCGCGCTTCGGCATTGCACCAGGAAATTGCGCCCCCAGCGACAGACCGGCCAAAAGTTGACGAAAGGCGCACAAAGATAAGGCCGAACAGCCTGTCAGCGCCAGCGGGCAAGTTCAAGGCCCCAATGGGAGGACCGCCGGCGCCGTCGAACCCCCTCGAGTCGAACCCCCTCGAAAGGTCCGGCCGACAGGGCCAAGGGTCTTTGATGCAAGGGATTTTGACTGGACTGAGGTCGCGGCGGCGCGTTATCTCTTCTGCTTCTGCATCGCAGCGAACGGGCCCGATGCCCTGGATCACACGCTACATTCTCGGGCAGTTGGTGACGGCCACGATTTTCGTCACCCTGGCCCTGACCTTCGCCATCTGGCTGACGCAATCCCTGCGGCTGATCGACTATATCGTCAACCGCGGCCTGCCGGCGTCGACCTTCCTGACCTTCGTCGGTCTGCTGCTCCCCTCCTTTCTCGGAGTCGTGCTGCCGGTCGCCGCCTTCGTCGCCAGCCTCTTCATCTATCACAAGCTCGCCATGGACAGCGAAATGGTGGTCATGCGCGCCGCCGGCCTGTCGCAGCTGCAGCTGGCCCGGCCGGCGATCATCCTGGGCGTTCTGGTTACCATCGCCGTCTATGCCATTTCCCTCTATTTTCTTCCGGCTTCTTTTCGTAATTTCAAAGACTTACAAGACTCGTTCCGCAGTGATTTCTCAACTGTCCTGCTGCAGGAGGGCGTCTTCACCGCCCTCACCGACGAAATCACGGTCTACGTCCGCCAGCGCTCCGCGGACGGCGAACTGCGGGGCATCCTGGTGCACGACAACCGGGACCCGAAGAAGCCCGTGACCATGATGGCCGAGCGCGGCGCCCTGGTCGCCAGCGAGGCCGGGCCCCGGGTGGTGATGGAGAACGGCAACCGCCAGGAGGTCACGCCCGGCACCGGCAGGTTCTCCCTGCTCTATTTCGACCGCTACACCGTCGAGCTCAGCGAGTTCGGCGAGGCCGCGCAGTCGCGCTGGCGCGAACCGAAGGAGCGCTTTCTGGGCGAACTGCTGTTTCCCGGCAGCGACCGGCGCGACCAGCGCTACCACCAGGAACTCGTCGCGGAGGGCCACCAGCGGCTGGTCAGCCCGCTCTACACACTGGTCTTCGTGCTCATCGCCATGGCCGCCCTGCTCGCCGGCGAGTTCAACCGCCGCGGCCAGGTAAAACGGGTGCTGGCCGCAATCGCCTGCGTGGCGGCCCTGGAGGGCCTGTCGCTGGCGCTCCACGACCTCGCGACCCGCAGTGCCGCGGCCGTCCCCATGATGTACCTCGCTGTCTTCCTGGCGGCCGGCGCCAGTCTCTACGTCCTGCTGCGCCGCCCCGCCCGCAAGGAAGCGCCGCGGGGGCTCGAGGGAGTCGCCACGCAATGAGCAGTTCCGGCCTGACCAGCCCCGCCACGACCAGCTTTCAACCGGCGATGCGCCGGCTGCGTCTCTCGCCGACGCTGATCAAGTACATCGCGCGGCAGTATCTCTTCTGGTTCGGCAGCTTCTTCTTCGCCGTCGTCGCCATCATCTTCCTGGCCACCATCGTCGATCTGCTGGACCGCCTGGCGACCAAGGACGTGTCGCTCAGCGTCACGCTGCAGATGGCCCTGCTGAAGCTGCCCTACCTCAGCCAGGAGGTCATGCCCTTCACCGTTCTCTTTGCCGCCATGACGACTTTCTGGCGGCTGACCCGCTCGCACGAACTGGTGGTGGCGCGCGCGGCGGGCATTTCGGTCTGGCAGTTTCTGCTGCCGGTGCTGGGCAGCTCCGTGCTGATCGGATTCTTCACCCTGGGTGCCTTCAACCCGCTCGCCTCCATCCTGCTCAGCCGCTACGAGCATCTGGAGGCCAACTACATCCGCAATCAGTCGAGCATGCTGGCCGTGTCGAAAACCGGGCTCTGGCTGCGCCAGGCCGACCAGGACGGCCAGTCGGTGATTCATGCCGAACGTGTGAAACCGGAATCGGTCGCCCTGCAGCAGGTCATGGTCTTCCGCTACGCCGAGGAGGACCGATTCGTCGACCGGATCGACGCGCGCGAGGCGGAACTGCAGCGGGGCCACTGGCTGCTGTACGATGCCTGGCTATCGCGGCCGGGGGAACCCTCGGAGTTTCACGAGCAGATGAAGCTGCCGACGGACCTGACCTTCGACAAGATTCAGGAGAGCTTCGCGCCGCCGGAGACCATCGCCTTCTGGGAACTGCCGGCCTTCATCGAGCTCATGCAGGCCGCCGGATTCTCGGCGATTCCCCATCGCCTGCAATTCCACCGGCTGCTCGCCCTGCCGATGCTCTTTGCCGCCATGGTCCTGCTGGCGGCGACCTTTTCGTTGCGCCCGCAGCGCCGCGGTCGGGTCGGGCTGGTGATTCTGGCGGGCATGCTGACCGGCTTTCTTCTATATTTTATGTCCAATTTCGTGTTTGCGATCGGTCTTTCAGGTACCATTCCGGTCGTGCTTGCAGCCTGGACACCGGCGGGTGTGTCGTTGATGCTGGGCGTGGCCATGCTGCTTCATTTGGAGGACGGGTAAGCAAACAATGAAACCGGGGGGATTGGGGCGAGCGGCAGCATCAGTTGCCGTGATGTTTGTGTTGCTTGGCGCCTTCGGGGGAATGGCCAACGCACAGAACATCGACATAGAGGCGCTGGAGAACACCCCGGCGCTGATTACGGCCGACCAGCTCACCTACGACGAGGCCAATGGTCTCGTCATAGCCTCCGGCAACGTGGAAGTCTCGCAGTCCGGCCGTGTTCTTCTCGCGGATGAGGTGTCCTACGACATCAACGCCGACGTGGTCACGGCGTCAGGCAACGTCACCCTGGTCGAGCCGAGCGGCGACACCGTCTTCGCCGACTTCGTCGAACTGACCGGCGATCTCAAGGAAGGCTTCGTCCGTGACATCCGTGTTCTGATGGCCGACGACACGCGAATCGCCGCCGCCAGTGGCACGCGCACCGGCGGCAACCGAACCGAATTCCGCAAGGGCGTCTTCAGTCCCTGCGAGCTGTGCCGCGACGACCCTTCGCGCGCGCCTCTGTGGCAGCTCAAAGCCAATGAGGTGATCCACGACCAGGAATCCAAAGACATCATCTATCATGACGCTTGGCTGGAGTTCTTCGGCATCCCCGTGCTGTATACGCCCTACCTGGAGCACCCCGATCCGACGGTCGACCGCCGCAGCGGCTTCCTCGCGCCGACCTTCGGCTCCAGCGACTTTCTCGGCTATGCGCTGGAGGTCCCCTATTTCTGGGCCATCGACGACGACAAGGACGCGACCATCGCGCCGATCCTCTCCACCGAGCAGGGACTCAACCTGACCGGCGAATACCGCCAGCTCTTCACCAACGGTGAACTGACCGCGGCCGGCAGTGCGACCATCGCGGACCGGGAAGACGACGGCGGCAGCATCGCCGAAGACCGCTTCCGCGGCCATATCGATGCCGAGGGCCAGTTCGAGATCGACGAGACCTGGCGCTGGGGCTTCGACGTGCGCCGCAGTACCGACGATACCTATCTGCGCGCCTTCAACTTCAGCACGTCGCGGACGCTCACCAGCACGGCCTATTTCGAAGGACTGAAAGCGCGCAACTACGCCGCCGTGCATGGCTTCGCCTACCAGGGGCAACGCAGCAGCGACCGGAACAACGAGCTGCCGATCGTCGCGCCGCTTGCGGAGTACAGCTTCATCAGCGAACCGGGAATCGGGCTGCCCGGCGGCAACTTCACGATCGACACCAGCCTGATGGCCCTGACCCGCATCGAGGGGCGCGACAGCCGGCGCGCGTCCTTCATCGGCGGTTATCACCTGCCGTACACGAGCCCTCTGGGCGACATCTATGAGTTCACCGCGCAGGTCCAGGCGGACGGCTACTGGACCCACGGCGTGGAGCCGGGATCAAACGACGTCAACCCATCCGACGCGCCGGGCAGCGATACCACGGGCCGCATATTTCCCCAGATGGCCCTGAAATGGCGCTACCCCTGGGCGCGGCAGGACGGCTCCCTTCATCAGGTCATCGAGCCCATCGCCCAGGCGGTGCTCGCGCCCAACGGCTCGAATCCCGGCGACATTCCCAACGAGGACAGTCTGGATTTCGAGTTCGATGACACCAACCTCTTCGACCTCAACCGCTTCGCCGGCGTCGACCGTGTCGATTCGGGCACCCGCTTCGATTACGGCCTCAAGTGGACGGCGGATCTGGCCGGCACCGGCTCGGCCGGCGCCTTCATCGGGCAGAGCTACCGCCTGTCGGAAAACCGCGACGTCTTCGCCGAGGGCTCGGGCCTGGAGGACAAGCTCTCCGACATCGTCGGCCGCGTGCAGCTCCAGCCCTTCGAGGACCTCAACCTGCTCTACCGCTTCCGCCTCGACAAGGATGACCTCAAGGCCCAGCGCAGCGAATTCGACATCGAAATCGGCCCGCCCGCCCTGAACCTCGACCTCTCCTACTTCTTCATCAACGACGACTCTAGCACCGACGATTTCGGCGACCGCGAAGAAATCCGCTTCGCGCTCTCCTCTCGCATCGACGAGAACTGGACCGTCGGCTTCAGCCACCGCCGCGACCTGGATGCCGACCAGGCGCTGCGCTCGGCCATCAGCCTCACCTATCATGACGAGTGTTTCCTCATCGAGGGCGTGGCGGAACGCAGCGACTACTCGGACCGCGACATCGAGGCCGAGGACAGCATCTACGTGCGGGTGGTCTTCAAGCACCTGGGCGAGGCCTCCGGCGGCTGAGCAAGGACGGGGACAGGCCCCGGAACCCCCGCTTGCCGAACCGCCCGGGGCCTCAGCTTCCGTTTGAATCGTCCTCGGCCCGCGGACTATACTGCGGCCCACGAACCAACGAAGTCTGGGTAGTGTCAGCAAGCATGCTCGAGAAACCATTCGCAGTTGCGCGGCGCGGCTTTCTGCTCGCCGTCGGCGCGATTCTGCTTTCGGCCGGCTGGTCCGCCGACGGCGCGCGCGCGCAGTCGGACCTCTTCCGTCCGGCCGCCGTGGTCAACGACGACGTCATTTCGGTCCTCGACCTGGCCATGCGGGTACAGCTCGCCATCGTCGCCGCGGGCGTCGAGGACACCCAGGAAATCCGGCGGCGGCTCACGCCGCAGGTGCTGCGCGGGCTGATCGACGAGCGCCTGCAGATGCAGGAAGCCGAGCGGCTGGATATCTCGGTCTCCGACGATCAGGTCGCCGGGGCGCTGGAGCAGATCGCCCGGCAGAACAACATGACCGAGGGCCAGTTCCTCACCATGCTGCGCAACCGCGGCATCATCCCGACGACGCTGATCGACCAGATTCGGGCACAGATCGCCTGGCAGTCGGTCGTCCAGCGGCGTATCCGGCCCACCGTCGTCGTCTCGTCGGACGAGGTCGATGAAGTCGTCAACCGCCTCTCGGCCCGCCGCGGGTCGATCGAGCGCCGAGTCTCCGAGATCTTCATCCCCGTGGAGACCGCCGCCAAGGAGGACGAGGCCCTCAACAACGCCACGCGCCTGCTGGATGAGCTGCGGCGCGGCGCCAACTTCTCGGGCCTGGCCCGGCAGTTTTCCCAGTCCGGCACGGCGCAGCTGGGGGGCGATCTGGGCTGGGTGCAGGACGGCGAGCTGGATGAGGCCCTGAACACCGCGCTGGCCGGGATGGGGCCGGGAGAAGTGGTCGGTCCGATCCGCACGGTCACCGGGTTCCATATCCTTCTGCTGCGCGACATGCGCAAGAACGAGGGGCAGACCGTCGACCGCGCGCGCATCCAGGAGTCGCTGACCAACCAGCGCCTCGATCAGCTGACCCAGCGTTCGATGCAGGAGCTGCGGCGCACGGCCAACGTCGATGTGCGCATCTGACGGCAGGCCTGGCACGCCTCGCCGGCTTTCCTGAGGCGGGCGGGCCCGTGGCCTCCCCCTCCAGCCGCGCAGCGCTGCCACCCCTGGCGGTGACCATGGGCGAACCCGCCGGCATCGGCGGCGAAATCACGCTCAGCGCCTGGCTGCGCCGCCGCGAGGAGCGCCTGCCGCCCTTCTTCGTTCTCGACGACCCCCAGCGCCTGGCGGCGCTCGCCCGGCATCTCGACCTGCCGGTGCCGGTAACCGCAATCGATGCGCCGGCCGAGGCCCCCGGCGTTTTCACCGAGGCCTTGCCGGTGCTGGCGCTGCCCCAGCGGGTCGCCTGCGCGCCGGGACAGCTGAACGCGGCCAACGCCCCGGCGGTGCTCGAGGCGATCCGCCGCGCCGTCGCCCTCACGCTTGAAGGCGCCGCGGCCGCCGTCGTCACCAATCCGATCCACAAGCAGATCCTGATGGAGGCCGGGTTTCGGCATCCCGGTCACACCGAGTTCCTGGCCGAGCTGGCGGCCTCGACACAGCCGCCGGTCATGATGCTGGCCTGCCCGGAGCTGCGGGTGGTGCCAGTGACGGTCCACATGCCGCTGCGCGAGGTTCCGGCGGCACTGACCACGGAGAAGATCTTCCAGGCCGGGCGCATCACCGCCGAGGCGCTGCACCGGCGCTTCGCCATCGCCGCGCCGCGGCTCGCCGTCGCGGGCCTCAACCCGCACGCCGGCGAAGGCGGCCAGCTGGGTATGGAGGACGACGCCGTCGTCCGTCCGGCGGTCGAGCGGCTGCGCGGGGCCGGCATCGCGGCCTTCGGCCCGGCCCCGGCCGACACGCTGTTCCATGCCGCCGCGCGCCGCGGCTACGACGCCGCGCTCTGCATGTACCACGACCAGGCGCTGATCCCGATCAAGACCATCGACTTCGACGGCGGCGTGAACGTCACGCTCGGCCTGCCGATCGTCCGCACCTCGCCCGACCACGGCACCGCGCTCGACATCGCCGGGCAGGGCAAGGCCTCGGCGACCAGCCTGGTCGCCGCCCTCCGCCTGGCGGGAGAGATGGCGGCGGCGCCGTCCCAGGCCGCCGCAACGGCATGACCTCGGCACCCCGTCCACCTGCCGACCTGCCGCCCCTGCGCGAGGTCATCGCGCGCCACGGCCTCGGCGCCCGCAAGGCGCTGGGCCAGCACTTCCTGCTCGACCTCAATCTCACCGGGCGCATCGCCCGCGCGGCGCCCGACCTGTCGCGGGGAACGGTCATCGAGGTCGGCCCCGGCCCCGGCGGCCTGACCCGCGCCCTGCTGGCCGAGGGCGCCGCCCGTCTCGTCGCCGTGGAGAAGGACCGTCGCTGCCTGGAGGCCCTCGCGGAGATCGCCGCCGCCTATCCCGGCCGCCTGGAGGTGGTGGAGGGCGACGCCCTGGAGGTGGACCTGGCGACCCTGGGCGCGGCGCCGCGGCAGATCGTCTCCAACCTGCCCTACAACATCTCGACCGCCCTCCTGGTGCGCTGGCTGACCGCCCTGGCCGCCGATCCGAACGCCTTCTCGGCCATGACGCTGATGTTCCAGAAGGAGGTCGCCGGGCGCCTCGTGGCAGCGCCGCGCAGCCGCGATTACGGCCGCCTCTCGGTGCTCACCCAGTGGCTCTGCGAGGCCCGCCCGCTGTTCGACATCCCGCCGCGCGCCTTCACGCCGCCGCCCAAGGTCGTCTCGACCGTGGTCGCGATCGTTCCGCGCGAGAAGCCGCTGGCGCCGGTTTCCCTGAACAGCCTGGAGCGGGTCACCGCCGCCGCCTTCGGCCAGCGCCGCAAGATGCTGCGGCAGAGTTTGAAGTCCCTGGGTGATCCCACCGCCTGGTTCGCCGCGACCGGCATCGCGCCCACGGCGCGGGCCGAGGAGCTCTCGGTGGAGGACTTCTGCGCCCTGGCCGCCTGCCTCGCGAGCGGCTAGCTGCCGCTCTGCAGGCCTTTGACGAACGCGCCGAGACCGATGCGGCGTTCGCGTTTCAGGCGTTCGGCGGTGAGGATGGCCTCGACCTGCTCGACGCTCCTGTCGACGTCGTCGTTGATGATGATGTAGTCGTACTCGGCCCAGTGGCTCATCTCGTCGGCGGCCTTGGCCATGCGGCCGCGCACCACCTCCTCGCTGTCCTGCGCGCGGGCATAGAGCCGGCGCTCCAGCTCCTCGGTCGAGGGCGGCAGGATGAAGACGCTCACCAGGTCGTCGCGCGCCGCCTCGCGCACCTGCTGCGTGCCCTGCCAGTCGATGTCGAACAGCACGTCGCGGCCGGCTTCCAGGGCGCGTTCCACCGGCGCGCGCGGCGTGCCGTAGTTGTTGCCGAAAACCAGCGCGTATTCCAGCAGTTCGCCGTCATCGACCATGGTATCGAAGCGGCCCTGGTCGACGAAGTAATAGTCCTTGCCCTCCACCTCGCCCGGGCGCGCTGGCCGCGTGGTCGCCGAGATCGAGAGCGACAGCTTGTCGTCGGTGTCGAGCAGCCGCCGCGAGATGGTGGTCTTGCCGGCCCCCGAGGGCGAGGACAGCACCAGCATCAGCCCGCGGCGCTTGATGTCGGTATCCACCATGCGCCTACTCGATGTTCTGGACCTGCTCGCGCAGCTGTTCGATCGCCGACTTGAGGTCGAGACCGATGCGCGTCAGCTCGACGTCCGCGGACTTTGAGCACAGCGTGTTGGCTTCGCGGTTGAACTCCTGACACAGAAAGTCGAGCTTGCGGCCGATGGCGCCGGCCTTGCCGAGCAGCTCGCGCGCCGCCTCCACGTGCGCGGCCAGCCGGTCCAGTTCCTCGCGCACGTCCGCCTTGCCGGCGAGGATCGCCAGCTCCTGGGCCAGGCGATCTTCGGCGACGCCGGTGTTCTCCTCCAGCAGCAGGGCGAGCTGCTCGGAAAAGCGCGCCCGCAGGGTTTCCGGCTGGGTCGCCGCGCAGGCGCGCGCCGCCTGGGCCAGGCGCTCGATCTCGTCGATGTGGCCCAGCGCCAGTTCCTGCAGCCGCGCGCCCTCGGCCGCGCGCATGGCGACCAGCGCCGCCAGGGTTTCTTCCAGGTCGCGCTTCAGGGCCGCGAGCCGCGCCTCCTGGCGCTCCGGCGACTCCTCCTCCTCGACGGCTTCGAGGATGCCGCGCAGCGCGAGGATGCCGTCCAGGCGCGGCGGCGCCGCGCCGGTGCGCGCGCCCAGCGAGGACATGAGGTCGAGGACCTGCTGCAGCAGTTCCTCGTTCACCTGCAGCTGAAGCGGCGCGTTGCCGCGCTTCAGGGTGAGATTCACCTGAACGTTGCCGCGGGCGCAGGCCGCGGTCACCGCGCCGCGCACCACCGGATCGAGGCTCTCGTAGCCCTGTGGCAGGCGGGCGCGGACGTCCAGGCTGCGGCCGTTCACGCTCTTCACTTCCCAGGTCCAGCTCGCCGCCTCGTCGCCGCCGTCGCGGCGCGCGAAGCCGGTCATGCTGTGGACCGCTTGGCCGTGCTCGCTCACCCCTCGCCCCATCCTCTGCTGCGCTTGAACCCCTGCCCCCTTGCGGGCGCTGCCCCTATATACTGGGCTGCCCCAGCGACAACAACCCGAACCGCAGCCGGCCGGCCGCGGCCCGCGAAGATCCAGGGAGACCCATGCAGGACCCGAAATCCATCGTCATCACCGGCGGCTCCAGCGGCATCGGCGAGGCCCTGGCACGCGACTACGCCGCACCCGGCGTCTTCCTCGCCCTCAGCGGACGCAATGCGGAGCGCCTGGAACAGGTGGCCGAAGC
>ENA-ORCZ01000580-ORCZ01000580.1-marine-metagenome-genome-assembly--contig:-NODE-580-length-13631-cov-4.151837_pt1 | contig 13631 bp, 13 predicted proteins | sample MGYA00237785_ERZ508519 | MGnify/ENA primary metagenome ERZ508519 (study PRJEB26189, sample SAMN06268790) | marine metagenome | isolation source: Bioluminescent Bay, La Paraguera, Puerto Rico | place...
TTCGGCCGCCAGTTCGTCGATGCATTCCTGGCGGATCATGGTGGAATCCATGTCTGCGATCAGCAGGCGCTTGCGGCGGCCGGCTTCCTTCTGCACAAAGACATCGACGGGCGCCCTGCCGATGCATTCGCGCAAGTCCTTTTCCGCGGCACTTGCGCTGGTGCCGTCGAAGCGGATATCGGCAGCAATGCCGGTGCTCAGGGTCCTTGCCGGGCCGGAGCTGCCGAGGATGTCCGATGCCCGCTGGATGAGGTCATCATCAACGGCGGGCGCAGTTGGAGTGGATACCAGGGTGGCAACGAGCGACATGGAAGGTTCCTTGGAAGTCGAGGGCAGGCAGATATCGGGCAAACGCGCCATTCTGATAGCCGGGCCGACGGCCAGCGGCAAGTCCGCACTGGCCCTGCAATTGGCGAAAGCGCGCAACGGCGTGATCGTCAACGCCGATTCCATGCAGCTCTACGAGGATCTGCGGCTGGTGAGCGCAAGGCCGAGCGCTGCGGAAGAGCTGGAAGCGCCGCACCGGCTCTACGGCGTGTTGCCGTCCTCCACTGCGTTTTCCACCGGCGCATGGCTGCGTCTGGCCGAAAGCGAGCTTGAGGCTGCCTGGGCGGCCGGGCGGACGCCGATTGTTGTCGGCGGCACCGGGCTCTATTTCAAGGCTCTGACGGAAGGCTTTGCCGAAATGCCCGAAATCCCGGAGGCTGTGCGAAGCAAGGCCCGGGCGCTAGCGGATGAAGAGGGTGTCGACGGCCTGAAGCGGGCGCTGGCAAAAAATGGAGACGATGAAGCAGCAGCAGCGCTTGGGGATCCGCAACGCCTTGCGCGGGCTTTCGAAGTTCTGCTGGCGACCGGCAAACCGCTCAACCACTGGCAAGAGGCGCATCAGGCGCCGCCGCGGCTTTCGCCGGAGGCTTGCGTGCGGATCGTTCTCGCACCGCCCAGGCCCTGGCTGCACGAAAGGATCGCGCGGCGTGCCGAGCTTATGCTCAGCGAGGAAGGCATTTCCGAGGTCCGATCCCTTCTGGCAAAGGGACTATCGGACAAGTTGCCTGCCATGCGGGCGATCGGCGTATCGGAAGTCGGAGATTTTCTCGCCGGTGAGGCGACTTTTTCAGAGACCGTCCACAGGCTCACTGTTGCAACGCGGCAATACGCAAAACGCCAGGAAACCTGGTTTCGCAATCAGATGGCTAACTGGCAACGGATTGATCCCTCAGACGAAATCAATGTGGAACGGCTTCATGGGATTTTGTGACAGCACCGTGTCAACCTGTGGGATGTGCGCTGCAGCAATGGTATCACGGTAACCTGTTGGTAATACGAATATATTTTCGCCTTTTTTGTTCTTATACTTTTGTCTGCCATCGGGTTGGCACAATTCAGGGTTACATGGACATCTCCTGCAGTCGAGCGCGGTTTTCAGAATCGTTTGGGCTGCGCGAGAATTCCAGGACTGGGAGGTCACGGTGCAGACGATCTTTCTCGAATGCGGCTCAGTGCGGCTCGTCCCTTTCTCTCCGGCCGATACCAATCTCGTAAAAGACCTTCACTCCGATCTCTTTGGCAACCGATGTACAGAATATTCTACCAGTTGCACGGTGGTTGACGCGGACGAACTGGTTCGCTCCGCACTGCAGAACCAGGATGATCTCGGCTTTGCCAAATGGAAGGCGGTGTCGGACGATGGAGAGTTCCTCGGATGGGCCGGTTTCACGCCCGTCAGCGAAACATCCGAAATCAGCCTGAGCTATTGCCTGCGCAACGATATTCTGGAAGACGATCCCGACCTGCCACAGCGACTGTGTCAGGCGCTGTCAAACTGGTTTTTCGAAAACACCTATTTTTCGCATCTTGTGGCGGTCGTGCGCACCGACAACCGGTCGATGCGCAACGTGGTCCGGGAGACGGGCTTCTACCATCGCGAAAGCAGGGTGATCGCCGGCATGCAGGCCGACGTCTTCCAGCTTCTCAGCCCTTCCATGCAATCCTATCTCATGAGCGCTTAGCCGCTGGCCGGGCGGTAACCCGGACACGGCTCGGGATCGCTTTTTCAGCGGTCCCTTTTTTGTGAAAGAGCAGGTTTTTGACCCAACCGATCGTGACCACCGGCCGGCTGCGGCTCGTGCCGTTTTCGGAGGCGGATTTTCCACTGCTTCTTGATCTTCACTCAGATCCGGAGGTCAACCGGTATCTGTCGCCGGGATTTGCGCCGATGGATGCCGGAGAGGTGCGCCACCGGCTCGGCAGGTATCTCGAAGATCATCGGCTTTTCGGAATATCAAAGTGGAAGCTGGAAACGCTGGACGGGGCCTTCGTCGACCGGGCGGGCTTCTCCTGGCAGTCCAGGCCGCAGGGCTTTGAACTTGGTTACAGTCTGAAACGGTCTGCATGGGGTCGGGGATATGCCACCGAGATAGCCGGAGCGCTTGTCGGCTGGTTCTTCGAGCAAAGACCCGAACCCCATCTCCTTGCCTATGCGGTAGCAGACGAATACCAACCTCAACAAATAGGAACCGGTCTGACCGTGTTTGGGGACTGTTCGGCGAGGAGCGGGTTGCAGGGCGATATGGTTTATCGTCCAAAACCTGCAACGCAGCAGAACAGTCCCCAAACGCGGCCCTTGGGTGGCCTGTTCCGGCCCGCCGGACTGCGTTGCGCCGCTTGAACGGCCAGCCAGGCCGTCCTGCGCAGCGCGCCTTGCCGGCAAACAGGAACAGCGCCATCAGATGGGTTCTTATTTATTGAGGTTGGTATAAGAGGCCTCGCAGTATGTCATGCGCAAGGCGGGCCTCAGTTTCTGGCAGGAGCGGAAAAAGCACGGGCTCACCTGCCGCTTCTACCGGATTACGCGGCAGGAGTTTCTAACCCGACGCGACATCGCGCGTCGCAGCTTCGCGGGTTAGAGCATTTATCGAGAATATTGGATCATTTGATGAGGAAATCGGGCCCGCTCGGCCAGGCGCGTTGCGTAGCGCGATGCGGTGCGTCGGACGAGACCGGAAGTCCGAAAAGAAAAACCCCCGCAGGGATCCCTGCAGGGGTTCAATTCGTCCGGTCCCGCGGATGACGGCCGGCCCTGTCGGGGCGGTCCGCTATCGGTGAGCCAACCGATGGAGACTCGACGCCTCAGACGGCTGCGAGCGCACCCGGATTGCTGGTCTGCTGCCGCAGCGCCAGCTTGTTCATGGCCGACACATAGGCGCGCGCCGAGGCGACCAGGGTGTCGGTGTCCGCGCCCTTGCCGGTGGCGATCCGCCCGCCGGCTTCCAGCCGCACGGAAACCTCCGCCTGCGCATCGGTGCCCTCGGTGACGGCGTGCACCTGATAGAGAGACAGCTTTGCCTCGTGCGGCACGATCGCCTTGATGGCGTTGAAGGTCGCGTCGACCGGGCCGTCGCCTGTGGATTCCTTGGTGATGTGCTGGCCGTTGACATCCATCGTCAGGATGGCCTTCTGCGGGCCGCCCGTGCCGGCGATGACCGTCAGCGCGATCACTTTGGTGCTTTCGCCCAGGATGTTGATCTCGTCCTCGACCAGCGCCTCGATGTCCTCGTCATAGACGTGCTTCTTGCGGTCGGCGAGGTCCTTGAAGCGGCGGAAAGCGTCCTGCAGGGCATTGTCGCCCAGTTCGAAGCCCAGCTCCTTCAGCTTGTCGCGGAAGGCGTGGCGACCGGAATGCTTGCCCATCACCAGCGAGGTCGACTTCACGCCGACATCCTCGGGCCGCATGATCTCGTAGGTTTCGGCGTTCTTCAGCATGCCGTCCTGGTGAATGCCGCTTTCGTGAGCGAAGGCGTTCTTGCCGACGATGGCCTTGTTGTACTGGACCGCGAAGCCAGAGGCGCCGGCCACCATCTTGGAGGCGCGAACCATGAATTTCGGGTCGATCCCGGTCATATAGGGCAGCACATCCGCCCGGGTGCGGATCGCCATGACGATCTCCTCCAGGGCCGCATTGCCGGCTCGCTCGCCGAGACCGTTGATGGTGCATTCGATCTGGCGTGCTCCGCCGGCGACACCTGCCAAGGAGTTGGCAACCGCCAACCCGAGGTCGTTGTGGCAGTGAACGGAGAAGATCGCCTGGTCGGAATTAGGCACCCGCTCGCGGATCTGTTCGAACATGGCCTTGTATTCGTCCGGTGTCGCGTAGCCGACCGTGTCCGGCAGGTTGATTGTGGTGGCGCCGCACTTGATGGCGGCTTCCACGCAGCGGCACAGATAGTCGATCGGGGTGCGGGTGGCGTCCATCGCCGACCATTCGACATCGTCGATCAGGTTGCGCGAGCGCGTTACCGTGTCGGTGATGATGTCCAGCACCTGCTCTTCCGTCTTGTTCATCTGAAACTTCAGATGGATCGGCGAGGTCGAGACGAACGTGTGGATGCGGCCCATGCCGGCGTGTTTCACCGCTTCGCCGCAACGGTCGATGTCGGCGTGAATGGCGCGGGCGAGGCCTGCGATGACGGAGTTCTTCGAGCGCTTGGCGATCTCGCTGACGGCTTCGAAGTCACCGTTCGAAGCGATCGGGAAGCCTGCCTCGATGATGTCGACGCCCATTTCGTCGAGGATCTCGGCGATCTGCAGCTTCTCTTCCAGCGTCATGGACGCGCCGGGCGACTGTTCGCCGTCGCGCAAGGTGGTGTCGAAGATCCGGATCTGGTCCTTCTCAGGTGTGGCAGTCATGTCGTTTCGTCCCTGGCTTGGATCGGGCCTTTGTAGTCGCAAAGTCAAGGAATGGCGAGGCGCGATCCGATGTCGTGATGCGGTTTTTAGAAAACTCTCCCCTAAGTGCCCGTTCCGCCTATAGAGAGGCGAAGCAGCCGACGCTCAGGGGCATCTAAGAAGGAGGAGATCGCCAAGTAGAATAAGGCCGCCGCGCAGGGGCTGCGCGCTGGTGCAAGAACCGGATATGTCGCGAGCCGCGATCATGGGTCTCAAGTGGCCTTTGGTCGTCTTCATCAAAGTTGCCGTCAAAGGTGGCGCAAAAGCGTGTCCCGACGGTTAACGGTGTAAGTTCTTAAGTCAGGTTTCACGAGGATGCAACCGGCTTTTGCAGCGCTTGCGCCTCTGTTTCCTGGATTCCGTGTTTTTCGAGTGAGCCCTGATCTTCTTGCTCAGGTAACCTGCCTTCAGCTCAATACCCGAGGTTCGGGAGCCGGTTCAATGCCACTTCCGTTTCCTGGCCGGCAACGAGTTCCGCCAAGGCGGCCGAAGCAGCCCTCCCAGCCGCCGCCGACGCCGCGGCAGGCATCTTCTGTCTAGATCGGCTGGCCGGAACAGCCCCAAACGCGGTCAGACGGGTTCATGTTTGTTGCGTTTGGTATTAGCGATCCGTCCCGGGAAGTCAGAGAAAGAGTTCCCCTCGGGCGACCAGTGTCGCCTGACCGCCGATCCGGACCGCATGCATCTTGCCGCCGGTAATGTCGATTTCCAGGTCGATCAGTGACGGACGGCCCATCTCGAAGCCCTGTTCGATACGGATGTGGTGAGTGCCGTTCGGCAGGTCGTCGTAATAGTCGACGACACCGGCAAAGGCGGCTGCGGCCGAGCCGGTGGCGGGGTCTTCCATGATGCCCATGTCGGGTGCGAAGAGGCGTGCGTGGAAAGCGCTGTCGTGGGAACGGGTCTCGCGGCAATAGACATAGGCATCGCCGTGCCCGTTCTTACCGAAGCCGGCCTTCCACATGGAGAGTATCGGCTTTGCCCGCGCCAGCGCATCGAGATCGCGCACCGGCACGAAGGTGAAAGGCGGGCCGACGCGGAAGCACGATGGGGCGTGGTTCTCAAAGCCGATGTCGGAAGGCTCCAGGTTCAAGGCGGCGGCGATCAGGTCGACGTTATGGGTCGGTCCGGAAGGTTCCGGCAGGCAGGGCACGTCGAACTCGGCAAAGGCGGCTGCGTGCTCGCGCAGGATCACCGCGCAGCGGACGGTGCCGATCTGCTGCTTGAGGACGACGACGGCATCCTGTTCGCCGGAAACTTCGCCGAAGCGCTCGGTTGCCAGCAGGATTGCGGTGCCGACGGTGGGGTGCCCGGCAAATGGCAGTTCCACTTTCGGCGTGAAGATGCGCATGGAAGCCGACTGGCCCGGTTTTTCCGGCGGGAAGACGAACACGGTTTCGGAGAGATTGAATTCGCCGGCGATCTTCTGCATCTGCACGTCGCTGAGGCCTTCGGAATCCAGAACTACCGCCAGGGGATTTCCGGCGAGGCTCGTGTTGGTGAAGACGTCCAGGATCGCGTAGCGGCGGCTCATGTTTCTTTTCTCCCTAGGCGAACCTGTCTGTGCGCCAAGCGGCGAGAAGGCAGACGCCTTGATGGTTCCTTTGCTGACGAAACCGCCTTGCCCTGGTCCCCCGGCACTCACGGCTTCCTGAATCCCTCGACATCCCGGTCAAAGGTGAGCGGACTTTTGCATTTTCGGGCAAGGCCTGCCAGTGCTTAGTGCGCATTCATGGTGAACAAATTATTGCCTTAACAAACTCCACCGCCTGCCTGCCGAACCAGCAAATAGGTGCCTACCGCCCGGGCATAGGCGATGATGGCGGGGTCCTGCAGATCTCCCGGCGTCCGGATGATGCGCATGTCCGCCAGTTCCTCTTCTTCCGTCGTTTTCGAAAACCGCAGGATCTCGTCGCGCAGTTCGGCTGCGGGCCGTGGCACATCCATGACCTGGCCGATCGAAATGCGCGGCCCGTCGAAAGCAACCAGCAGTTCGGCGGGGCGCACGTCGGTCCGCTTGAGGCCCGTTTCTTCTTCCAGTTCGCGGTAGATCGCGCCGACGATATCGACCTTGCCGTCCGGCCCCAGATCCGTCGGGTCGAGATTGCCGCCCGGTGGATAGATGAGGCCGGCAGTGGCGGTCTTTTGCGACATAACACCATAGAGAAGGGCGCCGTCTGCGGACCGCAGGAGGGCCGAGCCGAAGAGATTGTGTGCGGAGCTGTCGGGCGCGCCCCAATCCCGCCAGGCGAGAAAGGCGGCGAAAGAGCATTCCGAACAGCTGCCCTTGAAGATGCCGTTGTCGAACGTGTGCCCGGTCAGTTTCAGCGTTCGTCCGTTCCACAGAAGGGGAATACGCTTCTTGGCTTCCTCGAAATGGGCAGCGATTTCTTTCCCGTTTTCGGATTCGAATGCCCAGGGAGCTGAAGAGAGGGAAATATCGAGCTCGTCGATCTGATGGACGCTCGGCGGCAAGACCTTCTCCATCAGGGGAATGTCCCTGCCCGGCGACATCTCGCTCGGCCGTGTCGCCAGCGTCCGGAAGCCGCGCCTTTCGTAGAAGGAGCCCGCATGGGCGTCGCTTTCCAGGTAGAGACGCTTGCGGCCTTCGGCGCGGGCAAGGTCTTCCGCCCGTGTCAGCAGCAGGGTGCCGACGCCTTGCTTCTGGGCTTCGGGCTCGACGAAGAGAAACTCGATCATCAAAGTGTCCGCGCCCTGGACGCTCAGGCCGGAAAAGGCGACGGGTCGGCCGTTACGCTCGGCTACGGTAATCTTCTGTGAGCGGATTGTGGCGCCAGAAACGCGCCAGTTGGCCCTGTAGGCTTCCATCATCTCCTGCGGGTAACCCCAGGAGGCCTTGGCGCGGTGAAGGATGCCGGTAAGGGCGGGGGCGTCGGCTTCGGTCGCGGCGCGGAGTTTCAATGGCATGGGCTGTCCGGGCTAAATTGATCCGGACAGCCCTAGCCAGACATTGTGAAAGTTACAAGGCGCGAATGCTCAACGGATAAATGTCCCGTTCTGCAGTTCCCGCACCGCCTGCACCAGTTCCTCGCGCGTGTTCATCACGATCGGGCCGTGCCAGGCGACGGGTTCCCTGATCGGGGCGCCGGAGACAAGCAGGAAGCGGATGCCTTCGTCGCCGGCCTGGACCACGATCTCGTCGCCGGCGCCGAAGATCACCAGCGAGCGGTTGCCGGTCTCATCGCGGATCTTCAGTTCCTCGCCGCCGAATTCCTTTTCGGTCAAGACACCGAACGGGTCTGACGCGGCTTCGAAAGTGCCGGAGCCCTCGAAGATATAGGCGAAGGTCTGCTTGTGAGTGTCCACCTTGAAGCGCTTCTTCCGGCCCGCGGGCACGTGGATGTCGAGATATTGCGGATCGGCGGCGATGCCGTCGACCGGGCCGCGCTTGCCCCAGAACGCGCCGCAGATGATCCTCGCAGAGGTGCCGTCATCCTCGACCACCACCGGAATATCCTTCGCCGCCACGTCCTGATAGCGCGGCGAGGTCATCTTCAGGGAGGAGGGCAGGTTGGCCCAGAGCTGGAAGCCGTGCATGCGACCGCTGGCATCACCCTTCGGCATTTCCTGGTGCATGATGCCCCGACCGGCGGTCATCCACTGGACGTCTCCCGCCGACAGGTTGCCGGAGTTGCCGAGACTGTCGCCGTGTTCCACCGTGCCGGCGAGAACGTAGGTGATGGTCTCGATGCCCCGGTGGGGGTGCCAGGGAAAGCCCTTCATGTAGTCCTGCGGCCGTTCGTTGCGGAAATCGTCGAACAGCAGGAACGGATCCAGCATTTCCGGATCCTGAAAGCCGAAGGCGCGCTCCAGCCTGACGCCGGCACCTTCCATGGTTGCCTGGGTCGTGCCGATATGGGTGACGGGGCGGATGGACATGAGTTTTTCCTTTGAACGGAGTTCTTGCCGCTAAGATAGTGGCGCCATCACCAAAACCCAGCCTCGGCGCCGCAGACGCAGTGTTTCCCTGGGCGAAACAATTGTCGAAGGAGATGGCCGCAGACAGGAAACCGGCCATTGGCTGCGACCGGGCCTTGCATCTTGCAGGCTGTCCGCCCACATGCGAGTGTGCTCGCCACCTTGGCCATATGGTCAAAAACTCAATATCTGAACCGGTAGAATCGATGGCTCCGATACTGTCCGTGCGCAACCTGGAAAAGACCTACGACGGTGGTTTCCAGGCGCTGAAGTCCGTTTCCCTTGACATCAACCAGGGCGAGGTTTTTGCTCTTCTGGGGCCGAACGGAGCCGGCAAGACAACCCTCATCAGCACGATCTGCGGCCTGGTGCGGCCGTCTTCCGGCAGTATTCACGTTGGCGGTCACGATGCGCTGAAGGAGTACCGGGCGGCCCGGCAGTTGATCGGACTGGTGCCGCAGGAGATGCCGACGGCGCCTTTCGAGATGGTCGGCGACACGGTTGCCTTCAGCCGGGGCCTCTTCGGCCTCAAGCCCGACCCCGATCTGGTGGAGCACATCCTGAAAGACCTGACACTTTGGGAAAAACGCAACAACCCGATCATGGCCCTGTCCGGTGGCATGAAGCGGCGGCTGCTGGTGGCCAAGGCCCTGGCACATGAACCGAAGATCCTCTTCCTGGACGAACCGACGGCGGGCGTCGACGTGGAACTGCGGCACGACATGTGGCGCATTGTCGGCGAGCTCAAGGAGAAGGGCGTCACCATTATCCTGACCACCCACTATATCGAGGAGGCCGAGGAAATGGCCGACCGGGTCGGGGTGATCAACAAGGGCGAGATCATCCTGGTGGAGAAAAAGGCGGAGCTGATGCGCAAGCTCGGCCGCAAGCTGCTGACGCTCAACCTTACCGAACCGCTCGGGGCGGTTCCCGCGGCCCTGGCACATTACGACCTGGAGCTTGCGGACGAGGGCAGCAGCCTCGTCTATACCTATGACACGCATGCGGACCGCACCGGCATCACGGCGCTCTTGACCGATCTTGCCCAGGCGGGCGTGCGCTTTCAGGACCTGCAGACGGACCAGTCGTCTCTTGAAGACATCTTCGTCGGCCTCGTGAGACAGGGGTAAGCGACGATGAGGGCCGGCTTCATCATCCGAAAGGCTGTGCCGGAGGACAGGGATGCGCTGACGGATCTATGCATGCGATCCAAGCAGTCCAACGGGTATGACGATGCCTTCATGGCGCTCTGCGCCGAGGAACTCAAGGTCCGCGACAGCTGGATCCGCGACGACGACTTCTGGCTGGCTGAAAGCGGTGCCGGAAAACTCATCGGCTGCATCCGGCTTTCCATGGAGGAAGACGGCGAGACGGGCGAACTGGAAACCTGTTTCGTTGATCCCGATTGGAAGGGCAGGAAGGTTGGCCGGACCCTGTTCGAGGCGCTGCATGCGCGCGCCAGGAGCCTCGGCCTGGTGAAGATCGGCCTCGACGCCGATCCGTCCGCCGAACCATTTTATGCCCGCATGGGCTTCCGGACCGTCGGCCGTTCGCCGTCCGGTTCGGTCCCGGGACGCACGCTGCCCCGGATGGAACTCATTCTGACGACGGGGCATTGAGGCACATGAATTTCGAAGCGATCAAATCCATCTACGTGACGGAAATGGCACGCACCCGGCGTACGATCATGCAGAGCATCATCTCGCCGGTGATCTCCACGGTGCTCTATTTCGTCGTCTTCGGCGCCGCCATCGGTTCCAGGATCTCGGAAGTGGACGGGGTCAGCTACGGCGCCTTCATCGTGCCGGGCCTGATCATGCTGTCCCTGATGACGCAGAGCCTTTCCAACGCCTCCTTCGGCATCTATTTCCCGCGCTTCACCGGCACCATATTCGAGGTGCTCTCCGCGCCGGTGTCGTTCCTGGAAATCACCATCGCCTATGTCGGCGCGGCGGCGACGAAATCCATTCTGGTCGGACTTATCATTCTGGTGACAGCCAGCTTTTTCGTGCCGCTTGAGATCCAGCACCCTGTCTGGATGGTGGCCTTCTTCCTGCTGACCGCCGTCACCTTCGCGCTGCTCGGTTTCATCATCGGCATCTGGGCCGATAATTTCGAGAAGCTGCAATTCGTTCCGCTGCTGATTGTCACACCTCTGGCTTTTCTCGGCGGCAGCTTCTATTCCATCCACATGCTGCCGGAATTCTGGCAGAAGGTGACCCTGATCAATCCGGTGGTTTATCTGATTTCCGGGTTCCGCTGGAGCTTTTACGGCCAGGCGGATGTCAGCCTGTGGCTGTCGCTGCTGGCCACCATGATCTTTCTCGGCGGTTCGTTGGCCGTCGTGCACTGGATTTTCAAGACCGGATACCGCCTGAAGGCTTGAGGCGGGCTTCCGGTAGCGAGCGTGAGAGTTGGAATGCGCTGGACTTACCTTGTGAAGAAGGCTTCGGTTCTCGTGCTGGCCGGGGTGCTTGCTGCGTGCCAGACGGCCCAGGGGCCGAACACCCCGACGGTTTCCGCCGTCACCTCGCCTGCCGAGGCGACCGCTGTCGAGGCGGTTGCCTACGCGCCCTCCGCCGGCATCGAACGCGGCTTTTCCGCGCTGGTACTGGATGCTTCTTCCGGCACGGAGCTTTATGCGGTCGACGCGGATGCATCGCGCTTTCCTGCGTCGCTCTCGAAGATGATGACGCTCTATCTCCTGTTCGAGGCTGTCGCGGAAGGGCGCTATTCGCTGTCGACGCCACTGCCGGTCTCGGCCAACGCGGCCTCGCAGCCTCCGGCCAAGATCGGGCTGAAGGCAGGCTCTACCATCACCGTGGAACAGGCGGCGAAGGCGCTGGCGGTGAAGTCCGCCAACGATGTTGCCGTTGCCATTGCCGAGGATCTAGCCGGCAGCGAAGCGGCATTTGCAAACCGCATGACGGCCAAGGCGCGCGCGCTCGGCCTCACCCGGACCCGATTTGTCAATGCCTCCGGTCTGCCGGACCCGGCGCAGGTGACCTCGGCGCGGGATATGGCCTTGCTCGGCCTCGCGCTCAAGCAGCGCTTTCCGCAATATGGCAGCTTTTACCGGGCAACGTCCTTTTCCTATAACGGCCGCACCTTCCGGGCGACCAACAACCTCGTCGGCAAGGTGCCCGGCGTCGACGGGCTGAAGACCGGTTACATCCGCATGTCCGGCTACAATCTGGTCGCTACCGCCAGCCGCGGCGGCAAGCGCCTGATCGTGGTGGTTATGGGAGGCGCGAGCGAAGCGGCCCGCGACCGGGAAGTGACGCGGCTGATTGAAGCCTATTCCTGAGGCACCAGGTCGTCCCCGGACACGGTCTCGGAGATGGCGTCGACGAAGGAAATCCGGTTGCGCCCGGCTTCCTTGGAGCGGTAGAGGCTCTGGTCGACCGTCCGCAGCAATTCTTTCGATGCCAGGTGGTTGCCTTTGCCGTGATAGACCCCGGCCGATGCCGTCAGCCTGAACCCTTCGGGTGCGAATTCAAACTTCAGGCCCGCAATGCACTCCCGCAACCTGTCGGCGACCTTGAAGGCGTTTTCCCTGGATATCGAGGGCAGCAGCACGGCGAATTCCTCACCACCCAGACGGGCAAAACAATCCGCCTGACGCAATTGCGCCTTCACTTCCGTGCAGACCTTCACCAGCGCATCGTCACCCGCCAGGTGACCGAACCGGTCGTTGACCTGCTTGAAATGGTCCAGGTCGAAATGGACCAGGCCGAAATCGTCTTTCGGAGCGACCTTCAGGATTTCTTCCAGCCGGGACTGGAATTCGCGCCGGTTGAAGGCTCCGGTCAGCGGATCTCGGCGTGCAGCTTCCCTGTTGCGGTCGGCTACCAGCTCGAAGGAGAGCGCCAGGGCGAAGGCCCCCGTCAGGCTGACGAAGACGAGCGCGCACAAGAGGTGAATGTCCAGGATCACGTCATTGCCCATGCCCGGGCCTTGCGGTCCGCCCGTGACCAGCCCGTGCACCGTGCGCAGAACACCTTCGGCGGCGAGGAAAAAGAAGGCCAGAATCATCCCGATCGGCGAGACCAGGCCGCGGAAGGCCTTGGCGGCATAGGCGCTGATGGTGGCAATGGAAAGCACCGTGAAGACCACATTCGACGCCGTATAGGCCAGCGCATAATTGTCGAGGGAATAGGCAACCAGTGCCGCCAGAAGGTAGGCGCTGGCGGGCGCTGCGATCATGCTGATGCTGCTCGGCAATTGTGCCAGCTGGCGCGCTGCCTGCCAGTGGAAACCGAACCCGAGCAAGAGGAGCGTGTTCGGCAGAAGATAGGCCGTAAGCAGCGGCAAGGCACCGTCCAGCGCGAAGCTGAGAAGGGCTGCGACAAGCAGCGCATTGGCCGTCGCCCAACTGAGCCAATGACCGCGCGGGGAAGCCTGAAAGGCAATCGCAAGATAGGAAATGGCAAAGATCGACAGAAGCAGCACGTTCGCCAGAAAGAGTGTCGACAGATCCATAAGCCCAGCCCCCCGGAAAGAGACCTCGTCTCCAGTATTAACGACCTGACGTTACGGGAGAAGTTCTTGCTATCCGGTAAGAAACCAAAAAGTAACTTTCGTAAAATGAGGCACTTGTCACTCATGTCTCCTTCACTTTTATAGCAATTTTTGTCAGGGCTCCGGCGAAATGGGGCCGGTCTGGCTGTGTCGGGAACGAGTCTTGAACGATTGCCAATCAGAAAGGCCGGACATTGCTGCCCGGCCCTTCTTTTTTGTCGATGGGGCGAAAACTTAGTTCTTGGTCTTGTCGACGAGGGCGTTGGACTTGATCCACGGCATCATGCCGCGCAGCTTTTCGCCAACTTCCTCGATCTGGTGGGCATCGTTCAGGCGGCGGGTTGCCTTGAACTTGGCAGCGCCCGCACGGTATTCCTGCATCCAGTCGGAGGTGAACTTGCCGGTCTGGATGTCGGTCAGGACGCGCTTCATTTCCGCCTTGGTTT
>ENA-ORCZ01000581-ORCZ01000581.1-marine-metagenome-genome-assembly--contig:-NODE-581-length-13623-cov-4.253950_pt1 | contig 13623 bp, 13 predicted proteins | sample MGYA00237785_ERZ508519 | MGnify/ENA primary metagenome ERZ508519 (study PRJEB26189, sample SAMN06268790) | marine metagenome | isolation source: Bioluminescent Bay, La Paraguera, Puerto Rico | place...
GACTTGATGTCGATTGCGTCAGAAAGCAGGGAGCTCGAGTTCAGAGCCTGGCCGCCGACCGTTTCTTCAAGCGTGAAGGAGGACGTGCCACCTTCGAGCTGGAAGGAAGTCGCGCCGCCCTGGCCTTCTGCCAGGTCCGACAGGTTCAGGCCGGTCGAAAGCGCAGTGTCGGTATAATCAACGGCGTCGATCTTCAGCTTGGAGGTCGAGTCTTCGTTGAAGATGGTGGTCAGGTCGTTGCCGTCGCCTGCGAGCAGGTTCTTGCCCTTGTAGCCAGCGTCTTTCGCCAGGTCTTCGATCTGGGTCAGCAGTTCGTTGTACTGCGTGGCAAACTGCTTGCGCTCGTACTGGCTCTGGGTCTGCAGCGCCTGGTTGGCTTTTGCTTTCGCGGATTCAACCAGTTTGGTGATGCTGGAGATACCCTCATCCGCAGCCTTCAGCGTCTGGACGGACTGGCCCATGTCGTCCAGCAGGGTGCTGAGATCGTTTGCACGGGAAGTCAGGCCGGAGGCGGTGAAGAAGCTGTTCGGATTGTCTAGTGCGGAGTTCACCTTTTTACCGGTCGCCAGTTTGTTCTGGACGTCCGACATGAACTGTGCGGTGGACTGAAGGGTGTTGAGGTTTGCGCGGACCGCGCTGGACAGAGTGATATCGCCCATGATGTGTCCTTTCTAGGAGTACAAGATACAGGGGTCCTTCCTGGACCCGGCACACATCTATCCGCGCTCCGGGGTAACAAGTCCTAAAGAAAGATGGTTAGCGCTTGTTAACCTTAACGAGAGTCTAACCCGTGTTCGTCTTCGGTATTCGACTTTCGAGTGAGTGTTGTGCGGAAATGCTTTTCAGACCTGTTGCGGTCAATTTCTGACGAGTGCTTTTCTTAACGTTCTCGTGCGGCTTCACGATCGCTCTTCGGTCGTCACGTCGGATCGGAGCCAGACTGACTGGTTAGAAACGCAAACAGTTAATCGCCGTGACGTTCGGGCCCAGGTGATGCACTGCGGCTGTAAACGGAGAGAGGCGGTGCGAGGGACTGCCGGCTCCGACAGGGGAATGCAACGGCTGTTTGAAGAGGCGTTTCGGAGGGTGGAAAACAGGAAGCCGTCATCATTTCGGCAGGCGATCGGAAACGAAGCGCGCCGCAGCGTCCTCAGACCCGTGAGACTGCGGTGTCCGCGGCGAAGACAGGGAAGGGGGGCAGGTAAGGAAAGTGTCCGGGTGGTCGGTGGAGCCGGTCAGATGACACGCTGCACCGACTGATCGGTTTCCTCGGCATTCCGGCTCTGGAGCGATTCCGTGTAGGCTCGCAGGCGCAAGAGCGTCTCGGCCGGAACCTGACGGACGACCTGGCCCGTTTCCGTATTGGTGGCGACATAAACGAGGCGGTTGTATTCCGGATCGACGATGTTCTGCCGTTCCACCGATGAGCTGAAACGCTCCATGAGCGGGCGCCGGTCGCGCTCGTTGTTTGCAGCGCGCTGGCCATTGTCGGCCTCAGCCGCCGGATTGACGGTCTCTTCGACCGGCAGTTCCGTCTCAACGCTGGGGGCATTCCTTTCCGGAGCCCGCGTAACCAGCGTGATCGCCGTATACGTCGGCGATGGCGGCCGGGCCAGTCCCGTGTCCAACATCTTTCCCTCCGGGTGACACTCTACAAATACCCGATCACGCGATAACATAACGTAAGGGAATGAATCCTCCGTTAACGGAATGATTAGATTTTTCGGAAACGCGGCCTATCCGGTTGTGCCTGTTCCTGATTCGTTGCCGCGCCCGGTTGTGGTCGAATATTTCGAAGCATCGGCAACTTTTTCAGGGTCTAGAACGACAAAGGCTCCCCTGGGAGGAGCCTTTTCATCTTTATCGCGAAAACCATTGGCCGGCGGGCTCCGGCGGTCGTGCCTGCTGTCAGAGCGACTGATTGACCGCGATGCCACGGGCGGACTGGGGGCCGGTCGGTGCGGAGCCGTTGCGGCCGTAGGTCGTCGGGGCATTCGCGTTCTTCGCACCAGCGGCTTTGGCAACCGTCGCCACGATGGAATTGGCGACGTCCCGTGCGGTCGACAGGACGGCCAGATTGATGCGCAGGACCGGCTGGAACTCTGCATGCTGGCGCCGAAGGGACTGGGTTGCCGCCGGGGCGAGATTGCCGAGGGCGACAGCGTGTTCCTTTGCCGTCAGCATGCCGCGCGTATATTCGTGGATCAGCCGCGCCTTGTCGGCCTGAAGCTCGCCGGCCTCCCGCAGCTTGCCGGCCCTCACAAGATCCGTTTCCATCTCGATCACCGAGAGCAGGGCTTCCATGGTGCCGGAAAGGGCGGTGCAGAACTGATCGGCCTCCTGCGGGCTGGTGGGCCGTTCCAGCGAGAACGGAAAGGTGGTTGCGTTGGGTTGTGCGGTCATTGTGCCCCCTCCTGCAGTCTGAGCAGTTCGCGTTCGACGCTGTCGGCAAGGCCGATACCGCCGTTTTCGGCAATGTTGCGTGCATATTCGTCGATCAGCAGGCTCTGCCAGGCATCCGCCCCGTGGCCGCTGCCCCAAGTGCCGCCATTCTGGAGCCCGGTGAACATGTTCTGAAGCATGGTGTTCAGGAACACGGCTTCGAAGTCTTCCGCGGCGGTACGGACCGCCGACTTGTCGCTCCGGTCGAGGCCGCGAAGCGTATCGTGCGGCGTCTGAGGGATCGAGGCGGGTGAGATCTGGGACAGCATCACAGCACCTCTATATCGGCCTGGAGGGCGCCGGCCGCCTTGATGGCCTGCAGGATCGAGATCATGTCGCGCGGGCCGATGCCGAGGGCGTTGAGGCCGTCAACGAGCTGTTTCAGCGTAACGGTCTCCGGCACGATCGCAAGCCTGGAGTCGCTCTCGTCGACGGAGACGTCGGAGCGCGGAACGACGGCGGTCTGGCCGCCCGAGAAAGGCAGGGGCTGGGACACTTGGGGCGATTCGGCGATGGTCACCGTCAGATTGCCCTGGGCAACGGCAACCATCGACACGCGGACATCCTGGCCCATCACGATGATGCCGGAATTCTCGTCGATGACGATGCGCGCGGCGAGGTCGGGCTCGACAATCAGCTGTTCGATATCGGTCAGAAGGTCGACGATGTTGCCGTCATATTGCCGCGGCAGGTCGATCCGCACTGTTGCCGGGTCAAGCGGTTCGGCCGTCGGCATGCCGATGAGTTCGTTGACGGACAAGGCAATGCGCCTTGCCGTCGTAAGGTCCGGATTGCGCAGCGCCAGTCGCAGGGTGGTGAGCGATGCAAGCTTGAAATCCAGTTCGCGTTCCACGAGGCCGCCATTGGCGATGCGGCCGGCCGTCGGAACGCCCCTCACGACCGAGGCTGCATCCGCCTGGGCCGAAAAGCCGCCGATCGCCACGGAACCTTGCGCAATCGCATAGACTTCGCCGTCCGCGCCGACAAGCGGCGTGACCAGCAGGGTTCCGCCCTGCAGCGATTCAGAGTCGCCCAGAGAGCTGACATTGACGTCGATCCGGGTACCTTGAGTGGAAAAGGGCGGCAGGTTGGCGGTGACCATGACGGCCGCCACGGTGTTGGTGTTGAGGTCCACGTCGCGGGTGTTCACCCCGAGCCGTTCCAGCATTGCCTGCAGGCTCTGCTGGGTGAAGGGCGAGTTGTTGAGACTGTCGCCGGTGCCGTTGAGGCCGACCACAAGGCCGTAACCGATCAGCTGGTTCTCGCGGATGCCTTCAAAGTCGGCGATATCCTTGATGCGGGAAGCAGCCGCAGCCGGTGCCAGGAGCGCAGTGGTTGCCACAGCAACGGCGGAGCCGAAGAGCACCACCCGCTTGAAGCCTTTGGAGATGAAATCTGCCAACTGTCGCATCGCTGTTTCGGTCCGTCATTCACTTGGCCGGCGCCTGCTGCCGGAACATTCTTTCTCGGCTTGCGTAATGCGAGAGCCGTGCCAATTTCGCCGTGGTTCACGATCTTTCTGGAAAAGTGGCGGGATTCTGCGCTGTTTGCTGATATGGTGGCGAGCATATCCACCCAAAACTGTCGATTTGGGTTAATGAAATGCTGACGGGGCCCGGCAAATATTGCCTCATGCCCAAGGACTCATTTACCCTTCACGGCAGAATCTGACGGGCCATCTGCAAAATCTGCGAGAATAGCCGTCAGTCCGACTGGAAGAACAACCATGCGTATCACTGGCAACAAACCCATCAGCGGCGTGCAGGGGCGGGGTGCGAAGAAGCAGACGTCCTCGGGCACCGAAACCTTCGCACCCGACCTCGGCGGCGACGTGGCGCACTCTTCCCAAACGGCCGGAGGCGCCGCGATCCAGGGAATGGATGCACTGCTTGCCCTGCAGGAAGTGGACGACCGCGCAGAGCGCCGCTCGAAGGCTGCCAAACACGGTCACACGCTGCTCGACACGCTGGAATCCGTGCGGGCGGATCTGCTTGCCGGACATGTTTCTGAAGACCGGCTGGAACTGCTTGCCCGCCAGGTCGGCAGGCGTCCGCCAAGCGGTGACGAGCGCATCGATTCGGTGCTGGAAGAGATCGAATTGAGGGTCAAAGTCGAGCTCGCCAAGCTCGGCCGATTCCAGGACTGAGCGTTGCCAGAAGGGGTTGCGCTTTGCCGCCAAAAAGCCGGAATGTTACGCAACGGATTGAAAGGATTAACTTTTTTGGTGACTTATTTTTAACAAATCAACCGTTGTGGGCTGGGGGAAGCGGCTATATATTGCGCCCGGCATAACGGTAATCCGGAGCTATCGATGACGGTTGAAATTGAGTCTGAATATCGACCCTCGGAAGACGAGCCGTTCATGAACGACAGGCAGCGCGAGTACTTTCGGAACAAGCTGCTTGCATGGAAAGAAGAGATTCTGAAGGAAAGCAAGGAAACCCTCGCCAATCTTCAGGAGGAAAGCCAGAACCACCCCGATTTTGCCGACCGTGCGTCCTCCGAGACGGACCGTTCCATCGAGTTGCGGGCAAGAGACCGTCAGCGCAAGCTGATCTCAAAGATCGATGATGCGCTGGAGCGTATCGTCGACGGCAGCTACGGCTATTGCGAGGAGACCGGCGAGCCGATCGCGCTGCGCCGCCTCGAAGCAAGACCGATCGCAACCCTGTCGATCGAGGCCCAGGAAGCGCACGAACGCCGGGAAAAAGTGTATCGCGACGACTGATTTCCAGAAAACGGCCGGCCTGTCGCAAAGCCGGCAGGCCCTCAATGACTTTCAGAACCTTCCCCGCAACGGGAAGGTTTTTTTATGTCCTAATCCACGTTTTTCTGCATTCGGGTATTCGTAAGACCTCATCCTGAGGAGGACCATCAGGTCCGTCTCGAAGGATGGGCCACAAGCTCCCGGACAAGCGACCCATCCTTCGAGACAGCGCGTTCTGAGGATGAGGTTTGACTAGAGCGCGTCGCGTTTAACTGGAACATCATGTATCGCTTTTTGCGTTGAAATCCTTGATTTCAGGCAGCGAAAAGCGATGCCGATTTGACGCGACGCGCTCTAGCGGCTCCGGCGATCGCTTTGACGGCCGGAGCGCAGATTAGATCAAGCCGTTCAGAGCGTGATCCGGTAGCGGGCAAACCCTTCCACGCCGTCGCCGGCCGGTTCGATCCGAACGCCTTCCACGGAAGCGGCGTGCTCCGTGCCGCCGGGACCGGTTTCGAACAGGACCGTCGTGTCTGGAACCGGCTTGAACTGCCAGTTGGCATCGGCCGACGGATTGATGGTGCCCTGGTCGACGATGTAGCGCACAAGGACGTCGCGGTTGGTGTCCGGGCCGACAAACACAACGACGTCGTCGGTGACGCCCGGGAAGTTGCCGCCGCCGCCGGCGCGGTAATTGTTGGTCGCGACGATGAAGGTCTGGTCGAAGTCGAGCGGCTTGCCGTCGAACTCGAGCTTCACGATGCGGCTGGCGTCCGGATTGATAAGCTCGCCCTTGGCATCGTATTTCGACGGCTGGGTGAGATCAATCTCATACGTGATGCCGTCGATGACGTCGAAATTGTAGCTCGGGAATTCCGGGTTGATCAGCGGCTGGTCCGACTTGCCCGGCTCGACCTGCAGGAAAATGCCGGCAGACCGCTCCAGCCATTCCTTGACGGTGCTTCCCTTCACTGCCACGGCACGAACCGTATTGGGGTAAAGATAGAGATCCGCAACATTCTTGATGGCGACATCGCCGACGGGAACGTCGGTGTAATAGTCAGGTCCGCCGCGGCCGCCGGCCTTGAAGGGGGCTGCCGCCGACAGGATCGGCAGGCCTTCCCATTCGGTGCCCTTGAGCATCTGGTCGATGTACCAGATCTGCGCCTTGGACACGATCTGCACGCTCGGGTCGTCGGCCACAAGCGCAAAATAGGAATGGAGCGGAGCCGAAGTCTTGCCGACCGGCCGGCGGACATAGGCAAGCGTTGCCTCGTGGTCGTCTTTGACGGCGTCAAGGACGTCTTCCTGGCTTTCGACCAGAGGCGTGACATTGCGGCCGTCCTTTTCGTAGATCGGGCGGGCCTCGGTCATGAAATTCGCGACGCGCCATCCGTTGCCGTCGCGCTCGATCATCAGGTCGATGACGCCGAGATGCGAGCCCCAGAATCCGCCCATGGCGGCGGGTTTGCCGAAAAGCGTTCCTTTTTCGCTGTCGATGCCGGGCAGGCCTTCATATTGCGCGCCCGGGAAGACAAGGTGCTGGTGTCCGGTGAAGACCGCGTCAATGCCGTCGACCGCGGCCAGATGCAGCGATGCGTTTTCCATGCCTTCCGAATAATCTCCGGCATCGATCCCGGAATGGGAAAGGGCGATCACCAGATCGCAGCCCTGTTCGCGCATTTGCGGAACGAAGGCCTTGGCTGCAGCGACGATGTCGCGCGCATTGGCGTTGCCTTCGAGGTGGCGGCGGTCCCAGTTCATGATCTGAGGCGGCACGAAGCCGATGAAGCCGATCTTGATCGGGTAGGACTTGCCCGCGCCGTCGGTCACTTCTTTCTCGACGATCACGTAGGGCTTCAGGAATAGGGTGTCGTCGCGGGGATTGGAGGCAAGGGTGGAACCGTTGACGAGGTTGGCGCAGACGACAGGGAAATCGGCGCCGGCCAGCACCTTGCTCAAGAAGTCGAGACCGTAGTTGAATTCATGGTTGCCGAGAGTGGCGGCATCGAAATCGAGGACGTTCATTCCCTTGATGACAGGATGGATGTCGCCCTCTTTCATGCCGCGCTCATAGGCGATGTAGTCGCCCATCGGGTTGCCCTGCAGGAAGTCGCCATTGTCGACCAGAACGGAATTGGTCGCTTCGTTGCGGATCTGGCGGATCAGGGAGGCGGTGCGGGCAAGGCCTGCGGTGTCCACGGGCTTGTCGCTGTAATAGTCGTAAGGGAAGACGTGAACGTGCAGGTCGGTGGTTTCCATCAGCCGCAAATGGGCGGTGCCTTCCTTCGCCAGCACGGAATATGGATGCAGGGCGGCGGTGAAGCCGGTGGCGGCAGCGCCCAGCAGCAGAGTGCGGCGTGAAATGGAAAAGTCTTTGAAATTGGACATGGGATGCTCCTATACGGCCGCAAGGCTGCGGTGACTTCTTGCCGGCGGACCGGCGTGCCGCCGATCCCCGCACGCGGGACGGCTGCCTCGTGCGGTTTTGCGCTGCATGGGTCACAATCGTATGACGGAAAAATCTGTCCGGATAGTCAAAAAATCAGCCGTGCGAGCGCGCCTATTGGCTGATCTGATCGGCCATCACCGAGATCGTCTGCACATAGACGCTGGCCCGGTTCCACTGCTTCAGGACATTGTAATTGGCGGTGCCCGGGCCCCAGCCCTGGCCGCGGCGCCAGCCGTGCTGAGCCAGGAAATTGGCGGTGGAGGCCAGAACGTCCGGAATTGAGCGGACGAGGTCGCGGCGGCCGTCGCGATCATAATCGACGGCAAACCGGAGATAGTTCGACGCCAGGAACTGGGTCTGCCCGATCTCGCCGGCCCAGGCGCCTTTCATCTCGGCGGGCTGCATGTCGCGCCGCTCGACGATCTTGAGGGCTGCCACCAGTTCGTTGGTGAAGAAATCGGCGCGGCGGCAGTCATAGGCCAGGGTTGCCAGCGACTGCAGCACGGACATGTTGCCGGAGAAACCGCCGTAATTGGTTTCAAGACCCCAGATCGCCAGGATAACGGGGGCGGGTACGCCGTATTTCTTCTCGATGCCGTTGAAGATCCGCTGATAGGTCTGGCCGAGCTTCTGGCCACGCCGGATCATGGCATTGTTGACCCGCTTGGCATAGAACTGCTCGAAGCTCAGCTTGAAGGATTTCTGGTTTCGATCCAGCCGGACAACCTTGGAATCGTAGCGCACATTGGCAAGAGAGGATTGTACGACCCGGGGCTTGAGGCCATAGCCTTGAGCATTGGCGATGAAGGCCTGCCTCCAGGCGTCGAAACCGGCAGGGCCGTTGCCGCAACTGGCACTCCAGGCCGGAGAGGCGGCCAAGGTGAAAAATCCGAGAACAAAGGCAAAAAACAAGCGCATGGAATCACCGCAGATTGAGGGTCTGTCCGGTTCCAGTCTAGCTGAAAACAACGCAGCGTCATCGGGGGAGGGGATGAAAATCCGGGGCGGCTTCCAACTGGCCTCCCGGATGGGTGGTGGCATGTCGGCAGCTATCTGAAGCGAACCCGCACCCGATGGCGTCCGGCCCCTGACATGAGAACGGGCACGGCACTCGGGGAGCGAGATGCCGTGCCCGTCGTCAGCCGAAGCCGGAGACGCTTCTAGAACGCGTCGCCGGTCGCGGCCGGGGGAGCGGTAAGGGGGCCGGGATCAGAACGGCAGCAGGATATCGAGCACCTGGTTGCCGACACGCGGCTGCTGGACGTCGGTGATCTGACCGCGGCCGCCATAGCCGATGCGCGCTTCTGCGATCTGTTCGCTGGCGATACGGTTTTCGGAGGTGATGTCTTCCGGCCGGACGATGCCGGCAACGATCAGCTCGCGGACCTCGAAATTCACCCGAATTTCCTGACGACCCTCGATGACCATGTTTCCGTTCGGCAGAACCTGGGTGACGACGGCCGCGACGGTGGTCTGGAGCGTTTCCTCGCGGTCGACGCTGCCGTTGCCCTCGAAGCTCGAATTGCTGTTCGTGTTCGCCAGATCGCTCGCGGCAACACTTGCCGGCAGGAAGATCGTGTCGATGGCCGTGCCGAGCGCGCCGCCGACGCCGGCTCCGCTGCTTTCCGAGCGGCTGCGTTCGGTGCTGTTCTCGATCTCGGCCTGATCGTCGATGGTCACGACCACGGTCAGGATGTCTCCGACCTGGCTGGCGCGCTGGTCCTTGAAAAAGGCACGGCTGCCGGACTGCCACAGGGAATTGGGATTGTAATGGACCTGCCTGGGCTCGGGCATCGGCATCTGCACCGGGCGGTATCCGGGGGTCGTGGTGGGATCCTGAATGGCGTTAAGGGCGGGCTGCTGGCCGACGTTCGCCAGTTTGTCGGCTGTGCCGCAGCCTGCGGCGAGAGCCGAGAGCGCGATGCTCGCCAACAGGTTCTTGGGGAATGTGCTCAGCATTATTTTGTCTCGCTGTTCAAGCTTGCAACGACGGGATTGGCGCTCTGAACGCGCACATGGCCGCGGGAGGTGATGGTCGCCGGGACGATGCGCCGGGAGGTCAGGTTCATGACATCGATGACATCGCCCTTGGCACCGTCATCCATGGCCTGGGCCCGGGACGAGAGCTTCATGCCCGGCATCTCGAAGGTCACCGTGATCTTCTCGCCCTTGCGCACCAGGATCGGCTGTTGGAAATCCTTGCGGGAGAGCGGTGCGGCGGCGCGCAGGTTTCCCCTGGCTTCCTTGCCGACGATCTCGCCTGCGTCGGCGATGGCCCCGGCCGGCACCTTGGAACGCGGCAGGCGGATCACGTCGACATCTTCCTGCCGCAGGATGTCACCTCGGCGCAGGGGCTGGGCCAGTGCGATGACCTCGACCATCTCCGTGGCGATCCCCGACAGGATCAGGGGTTCGGTGCCGAGTTCAACGGCGACGGAGGCAAAAAGCGTGAAGCGGCCCGAGGACTCGGACCATTCGAGCCTGTCGACACGGATCGGATCCTGGACTTTCGGATCGGCAAGCACCTTGTCGGGAGCCTGCATCAGGCGGATTTCGAGAGCGTCCGCATCAACGCCCGCATTGCGGTCGGCCAGCGCATTGCGCACCAGGCCTGCCAGTTGATCCCGGTTCAGTGTGGTGGCGCCACGATGGACGACCACGGACCTCAGCCCGTCGGTCCCGGCACCTTTCAGGCCGGCGGCACGGGCCCGTTCGGCCACCTGTGAAGCCGGCACATTGCCGGATGTCCCCATATCGGGGGAGCGGAACAGCGGCTTGGAAGCAAGCGGTCCGGCATTGGAATAGAAATCGCCGACGGTGACGATGTCCGACAGGGTCATGACCTGCGAGCGCAGCACCGGCGTGTCGTCTGCCACCGCCGGCAGGGCGGCGATCCCTGCCAGAAGCAGTGCGGCAGCGGCTTTCATGAGATGTTTCATCATCCTGAGGCCCTCACGTGCTAGCGCAGGTTGGTGGTGGTGGAATACATCTCGTCTGCGGCCTGAATGATCTGGGAATTCATTTCGTAGGCGCGCTGGGCCGAGATCAGGTCGGCGATCTCGGTCACCGCATCCACATTGGCCATTTCCAGAAAATACTGCTGGACGCTGCCGTAGCCGTCGTCGCCGGGATTGCTGGTTTCCGGGGCCCCGCTGGCATCGGTTTCCAGGTACAGGTTGTCGCCGATGGCTTCGAGGCCCGCCTTGTTGACGAAGCGGGCAAGCTGAAGCTGGCCCAGCTCGACAGTGGTGCCGTTCTGGTTGACGCCCTGGACGACACCGGTGTTGGAAATCGTGATGTCCTTGGCATTCGTCGGGATGTTGATGCCGGGATCGACAATGTAACCGTCGATGGTCACCAGCTGGCCATTGGCATCGCGTTCAAAGGAGCCGTCGCGGGTATAACCCGTGGTGCCGTCGGGCAGCTGGATCTGGAAGAAGCCTTCACCGCGGATGGCAAGATCAAGTTCCTTGCCGGTCTGCTCGAGCGAGCCCTGCGACATGATGCGCGCGGTGGAGGCGATCTTGACGCCGGAGCCGATCTGGATGCCGGTCGGGACGATCGTGCCGGCATCGGAGGTCTCCGTACCCATGCGGCGCAGGTTCTGGTAGAGCAGGTCCTGGAAGTCGGCGCGCTGTTTCTTGAAACCCGTCGTCCGCATGTTGGCGACGTTGTTCGAGATCACTTCGACGTTCAGTTCCTGGGCTTTCATGCCGGTTGCGGCAATATGGAGCGCTTTCATCGTATTCTTCCTTACAGCCTATCAGGCCTGAAACCGGCCAAGGGTCGAGATCGCCTGCTGGCGCAGCTCGTCCAGGTCCTTGACGATCTTCGACGTCGCGTCATAGGCGCGGGTGACTTCGATCAGATGCGTGACTTCGGTGATGCCGTAGACGTTCGAGTTTTCCAGGCCGCCCTGAACGAGGCTCACCTGGGCGGCCGGCAAGGGGTCTTCGCCGCGGAACATGGTGTCGCCGATCTTTTCCAGCGTGCGGACGTCTTCGAAATCGACCACCTTCATCCGGCCGCGGATGCCGAGATTTGTTGCGATGGTGCCGTCACCGGCAATCTGCACGTTGCCATCTTCGACCGAGAAGGTGATGGGGCCGGTTTCGGTGAGGACCGGCAGACCTTCGGCGGTAACGAGCTGGCCGGTGTTGTCCAGATGGAAGGAGCCAGCGCGGGTATAGGCCTCCGTACCGTCGGGCAACTGCACGGCAAAGAAGCCGTCGCTGTTGAGCGCCAGGTCGAAGTCGTTGCCGGTCATCTTGAGAGAGCCGTGCGTGAAGTCGGTCCTGGTGGTGAACATGTCCACATAGGAGATGTCACGGTCCTGCGGCTCGAAGGCCGTGCCGTCGGCGACCGGCATCACATATTCCGCAAAATGCAGGTTCTGCGACTTGTATCCGCTCGTATTGATGTTCGCCATGTTGTTGGCGATCACGTCCAGATGATTGCGCAGGATAGATTGCCTAGACAAGGCAACGAGTTGAGCGTTCTCCATGGCGAACGGTTCCCTTTTTGCTCCCCGAAGAGCCTGCCTGTCTCCCCAGACCGGCGGGCTCGTTAAGGTTAATGCATGTGGCGTGCCAATTTTTAAATCGTTGGGAAATCTGGGTAAAAGCCAAAGGCGGCGGGTGCACGCGGCAAGAGATTCCGGCAGAAGTTAACCACTTGGCAATTTTTGCCCGGTGACTCGCGTTAATGGCCTGGTAACCATTCGTTAACCTTTAACGCTTTAGTAATAAATGGCGCGCGTGAGCGCCTGCTGACGGAGTGCGGAATGACGGACGAAAGCGTCGCAGCCGGTGATGACGGCGAAGACGGAGCCGCTGGCGCCGCAGGGGGCGGCAAGAAGAAGAAACTGCTTCTTTTCGGCGGTCTGGGTCTGGTCGTTCTGCTCGCGGCCGGCGGAGCGGCCTATTACTTCATGACGGATTCAAGCCTGCCGATGCCTGAACAGGTCGAAGGCGAGGCACCCAAGGAAGTGCAGAAGCCGGTGGGGTTTTTCGATCTGCCGGAAATGACGGTGAATTTGGCGACCGAAGGGCGCACGACCTACCTGAAGGTCCGCATTGCTCTTGAAGTCGAAAACCGCGCGATGATCGCTCAGATAGAGCCCTATCTGCCGCGTATCCTGGATGCGTTTCAGATCTATCTGCGCGAGTTGCGCCCCGCGGACCTGGAAGGGTCTGCCGGTTTGTTCCGTCTGAAGGAAGAATTGCTCAGGCGGATCAATGTGTCGGTCTATCCGGCCAAGGTTGAAGGGGTGCTGTTCAAGGAAATCCTTGTTCAGTGACGGTATGAATGGCTGATTTCGACGACGATGACGACCTGTCCGAAGAGGATATGGCCGACGCCTGGGGTGCGGCGCTTGCCGAGCAGGGGGCGGGGAACGACGACGACGAGGATCTCGCCGCCGCCTGGGGTGCTGCCCTAGAGGAGCAGGGCGCGGGCAGTTCCGACGACATGGCGGCCCAGTGGGCGGCCATGATCGACGACAGCGAGCCGGATCTGGAAAACGCCACGCGTGGCGCCGACCGTGTTCTCAACCAGGAAGAAATCGACAACCTCCTCGGCTTCAACATCGAGGACACGATCGCCGGCGACCAGAGCGGCATCCGCGCGCTGATCAACTCGGCCATGGTCTCCTACGAGCGTCTGCCGATGCTCGAGATCGTGTTCGACCGACTGGTGCGCCTGACGACGACGTCGCTGCGCAACTTCACCTCGGACAACGTTGAAGTCTCGCTCGATTCCATCAGCTCCGTCCGGTTCGGCGATTATCTGAACTCCATTCCGCTGCCTGCCATCCTCGGTGTCTTCAAGGCCGAGGAATGGGACGGGTTCGGGCTGATTACGGTCGAATCCAGCCTGATCTACTCGATCATCGACGTGCTTCTGGGCGGCGGGCGCGGCACGTCGGCGGTGCGCGTCGAGGGCCGGCCCTATACCACGATCGAGACCGGGCTCGTGCAGCAGATGGTGGCCCTGATCCTGCAGGATGCCGAACACGCCTTCG
>ENA-ORCZ01000582-ORCZ01000582.1-marine-metagenome-genome-assembly--contig:-NODE-582-length-13615-cov-2.895775_pt1 | contig 13615 bp, 12 predicted proteins | sample MGYA00237785_ERZ508519 | MGnify/ENA primary metagenome ERZ508519 (study PRJEB26189, sample SAMN06268790) | marine metagenome | isolation source: Bioluminescent Bay, La Paraguera, Puerto Rico | place...
CGAGATGCTGCTCGCCATAGGTGTTGAAGCCGATCATGTTGTAACGCTGAAAGATCGGCAGCAGATCGCGCTTGATGTCCAGCCGTTCCGCCTCCAGGCGGCGCAGGATGCAGTCGAAACAGAGCACCGTGTCCAGCCTGCCGATGCGCTCACTGATGCGTTCCATGTTCTGCACCAGGTTGTCGCGCATGTCCTCCGGGTGGGCGAGGGTGAGCACGATGCCCTCGTCGATGGCGCAGTAGAAGTGCAGCGCGCCTTCGCTGTCCACCTGCTGGATGGCGCGCACGTGATACTCGCCGCCGATGCGCACCAGCAGGGGATTGGCGGCGAAGACCTCGGGCGTCAGGTCCTGCGGTGCGACGCCGATCAGGCGCGCATACTCCTCGGCGGCCAGTTCCGCATTCAGCGACCAGACGATGCGGCGCTCCGGATCGGCGGAGGTTACGACGATCTTCTGCTCGGTGGGGCGAAAGTGCTCGAACTTGAAGACCTCCATCTGCCGGCTGGAGGCGCCGATCACCACCAGGGCGGAGTCCTCGAGGACCTCGCCGTTGAAGAAAATCTGCGTGGTGTCGAAGTTCAGGTTGTCGCCCGCCGAGGCGCCGAAGATGGGGACCTCGTCGAGAGCGGCGTAGGTGCTGGCGGCGATCTCCTCCTCCCGCCGCGACAGGCCGTCGACCAGCAGCATGGCGAAGAAGTTCTCCCGCTCCGGCTCCAGCTTGCGCAGCAGGCGGAAGTAGGCGGTTTGAATCGCCTCGCCGCTCTGGGCCATGGAGAAATGGCGCAGATCGGTCAGCAGGCAGGTCTCGAAGCTGAAGGCGGCGCGGTCGAAGGCGATGGCGATGGAGCCGTCGGCCTCGTAGCTTTCGCAGGTCAGGCTGCCAGCGGTGGTGCAGCCCACCAGGGGAACGCCCGGAAAGGCCTGCGACAGCGGGCCGACGATGTCCTCATAGGGCAGGTTGGAAGAGACGAAGACGGTGATCAGGGCGGGGTCGCAGTCGGTAATGCCGGCGCTCAGCTCCTCGATCACCCGGATCGGATTGCGTGCAGCGGACCAGGCCCGAGCGATGGCCGGGCGGGTGCCGTGCGGCGAGCTGTCCGAAGGCCCTTGGACATCGGTTGTAACTGTTGCCATGGAGCCGTTCCTCGGCTGGTTCTTCCCTGTAGCGGCCGTCTCCGCAGCCGTTGAATGGCCTCAAGCCTAGCACAACTGCGCGCCGCGCCATCGGCTTTCCGTTTCCTTTTGCTGCGCTGCGGCAAAGGCGGTTGTGAACCCTAGAGGAAGCAGCGTACCTCGGCCTCGACCTGGGCGCGGCGCAGGCGGGCGACCGTCTCCTTGGCGAAGGGCGTCTCGCGGAACAGCGCCATTTTCTCGCCGCCACCGCGCACCTGGCGCATCCGCAGCACGGTTTCGGCCATGGAGTAGTCCTGGTAGCTGAGCAGGGAGGCCAGCACGTCGATGGAGCAGGAGCACTGGCGCAGGGCCTCGGCACTGTTGTTGTTGGCCGCCATGCAGGCGAAGACGTAGTCGGCGATCACTTCTGTCGGATAGTCGTTGGCGCGGCCTCCCTGCGCGGGCAGCAGCACCGCCGCGAAGGTGGCGAAGACGAGTGCGAGACCAGGTGCTTTCTTCATTGTCGGATTTCCCGGAAGCGGTAGCTTTCCTTCAGCAGCACGCCGCCGTTCTTCTCGTCGGGTGTCTCGGACTGCACTTCGTAGACGCCGCCGGGCACCTCTTCGGAGAGGGTGACCCGGTAGGTCTTCTCCGCGAATCCGCGCAGCTGCGCGCGGTGGCTATCACCGACAAAAGGACGGAAGCTGACTTGGCGCGCCGCCACCTGCCGGCCGTCCAGCGTGATGGTGACTTCCTTGATCTCAGCTTCCTTCGGATCCTGCATGACCTGGCGGATGACGTTGCGGAAATAGTGCTGGCTGCCACCGGTTCCGTTGCTCATGTGGGTCACGTCACGCTGAAAGAAGACCAGCAGGATCGGGTTGTAGGTGGTCGCGGTGAGGGGGCCGAGGGTCTGGTTGCGGCTGTGCGGGAAGATTGTCATCTCCACGTCGAAGCCGGGCGCCTCGCCGTCCTTGCCGGGGGCCTGACGGCTGAAGTCGACCAGTACGTCGTCGGCGAAGGCCTTTTCCATCGCCGATCCCTCGAAGCGGTAGTCGTAGACCAGTTCGGCCTTGTCCGGCAGCTGGGCGAGGTGACGCGAGCCGTAGATCCCCTCGGCGGCTGATCCCGGCACGAGGCCCTCCAGCTTGGCGGCGGCGGCGGCGGCGCTGCCGGTCCCGAGCGTCGTTGCCAGAGCAGCGGCGGCCAGCGACAAGAGGCAACGTTGCCAGGCCTTGGTCTTTGCTTGCGTCATGACCCGTCCTCCCTTCTCGCTCAGTCTTCCATGAAGAAGTAGATCGTACGCCCCAGGGCGAAGGCGCGCTGCTCCAGCAGCACCGGTTGCTCGCAGAGATAGGTCATCGATTTTTCGCGCTCGTCGAAGATGCGCAGATCCCATGTCAGGGTTTCGTTCAGCTCGGTTTCGGCGTCAGTGCTGACGTCGCTCTCCTTCAGGCTGGCCCGGGTCTCGCGGATGCGTTCGGCGAGCTGGCGCTGGCGCTTGGCGAAGCGCTTGATGCCCGCGATGATCGAGGCGCGATCCTGGTTGATGATCTGCAGCGTGCGGCCGAAGAGGGCGGCCAACTTGTCGTTCAGGGCTTCCGGCGCTTGCGTGTCGGCGAAGTCCTCGACCAGCTTCTCGCTGTCCTTGAGAGATGTGCGGCGTGCGGCCAGCTTTGAGGCGAGGCGGGCGACCTCGATGTCGCCCTGCCACGAGGTCGGATCGGGCTCCGGCCCCGCCCAGACCTGGACCGCGGTGATCCGCGGCACCAGACGCTGGATGCAGGGCCAGTCCGGGTCTTCCGAGCTTGCGGCCCGGCCCTGCGGCACTCCGCCGGCGGACAATGCCACCAGGGCTACAAAGACTGTCAGCAGGTGCGCCCGCAAAGCCTTCTCACTTCACATTGATGGTGACGACGGTACCCTTTTCCTTCAGGCCTTTGGCATACATCTCGTAGGTGCCGGGGCGGATCGGCACGAAGAAGATCTCCGCCTCGGCCTCGCCCTCGAACTCCAGCTCGTAGATCGAGTTGGCCTTGATCTCCATGTCGCCAGCCTCGACCTTGCGCAGCCAGATGAAGTCGAAGAACTCCGGCGCGACGATGGCGTACTCCTGGTAGCCTGAGGATTTGATGAGCAGGCTGTAGGCTTGGCCCGTCTCCAGATTGTACTCCTTCACCGAGACGTTGAAACCGATGGTATCGGTACCGAGTATCAGGTCGTCCAGTTCGATGGGTTTGGTCGCCAGGTAGCCCTCGGCGCGGCTCTCGCCGGGGCAGAGCGCCGCCGCGGCGGCGCCGGACAGGAGCACCGCGGCCAGGGCGGCGAAACGGAAGGAGCGGAAGGCGGTTCGCTTGAGCATTTCTTGTTGTCTCCTGCAAGAGGGAAAGAGATTCAGGGCTTGATGGCGATGCCCCAGGGGTAGCTGCCGGTGGGAATCGACTTGCGTGCCTTGCCGCGTTCCACGTCGATCAGCGTGACGTCGTTGCTGACCCCGTTGGAGGCGAAGAGCTGCTTTTCGTCGGGAGTCAGCGCCAGCTGCCAGACCCGCTGGCCGACCAGCACGTAGTCCTCCACTTCGTAGGTCTGGGCATCGATGATGGCGACGCGGTTGGCCGGGCCCAGGGCGACGAAAGCTTTGCTGCGGTCACTCAGGATGCGGACGCCGACCGGCTGCAGCGCCTCCGGCTGCAGGCCGGACACCGAAAAGCTGATCTTCTTTTTGATCTCCAGGCTGCTTGTATCGATCACACTGACCGTGCCGCCGATCTCCGAGGACACCCAGACTTCCGAACCGTCCGAGGTGAACTCGGCGAAGCGCGGGCGCTGGTCGACCAGGACGTTGCCGGTGATCTGGAAGGTCTCGGCATCGATGAAGTGCGCCATGTTGGTGGTCTCGGAGGTGTTGACGATGACCTTGCCGTCGGGGCTGACGCCCATGCCTTCGGGTTCCACGCCCACCGGCACCTCGGCGATGGCTTCGCCGCTTTCCAGGTCGACCACGGTGACCAGGTTGTCGTCTTCATTGGCTGCGTAGAGCCGCTTGCCGTCCGGCGAGATGACCATGAGTTCCGGGTCGGGGCCGGAGGGCAGGGTGCCGACGACCTCCAGGGTTTCGGTGTCCAGGACTTCGATGTGGTCGTCGTCGCTGGCGCAGATGTAGAGATAGCGGAAGTCCTTGGAGAGGGCGATGCCGCGCGGCCGGTTGCCGACCTCCACCGTGTCGGTCACCTCCAGGGTCTCGCCGTCGATGATGGTGATGGAGTTGCCCTTTTCATTGGAGACGTAGATCGTCACCGCTTCCGCCGGCGCGGAGAGGGCTGGAAGGGAGAAGGGCAGCACGGCGAGGCCGAGCACGGTCAGGGATCGCTTCAGTCTACTGTCCATGGATCATGGTCTCCCGGTTTCTTGTGTCTGTTCGTCTCATTCCAGGGCGCAGGCGGTCTCGGGCTGGTCGTAGCCCAGGCTGTCGAGGGGGGTGCGCTGGTGCAGGAAGCCCGGTTGCGGCGATACCGAAACCAGCACGCGTTTGTTGGTCAGTAGGACGGGTTGGCGCATCTGCTGGTTCCAGGGACGGAAGGTCAGGCCGACGCCTTTGAATCCGCCAACGATGAAGTCGGGGCCGCGCAGGTAGTCGCGCAGTGTCCTGATGTCCGGACTGCTGGTGCGGGTCACCGCCTCGCCGATTGCGCGAATGCCAAGCCAGGCACCGTAGTCGCGCTCCTCCATCCAGCGGCCCGCAACCTCGATAAAGCGGTGCTGGATCTGGGTCGAGCCCCACTGCTCCTGCACCCGGTGCCAGGAGGTCGGCACCAGTCCGTGGCTGCCGGCGACCGGGCGCGGCGCGAAGGTGTTGAAGAGCAGGTACTCGCCGAAAATCTCGTTCTCGTCGACGGCCAGAAGCACGTCGTAGTCGTCGCCGGCACCCTGGGTGGCCAGCGGCATCTGGCGCTGAACCTGGATATGGCCGCTGTCGGTGCGGCGGGCGATGGGGTCGTAGGCGTAGCTCTCCTCCGCCACCAGCTCGGCGCCGAACTTCTTGATCGCGCGCTTCAGGGCGGCGGCATAGGCCTGATCGCCCTCGGTAGCACCGGCGAGCAGGAAGATCTCGGTCCACTTCTTCCAGACGAGGAATTGAATCAGTGCGTCGGCCCGCATCGCGCGGCTGAGGGCGGTATGGAAGACCTGTGGAAAGCAGGTTTCGGTCCTCAGGTCGTCGTCGCCGACCCGCCCGTTGAAGATCAAGGTCCCGGGGGCGGCCGGGTGATTGGCGATGGACAGCAGGTCTTCGCGCGTGAGGTCGGCGATGAAGAGATGGCGGCCGGCCTCGACATGGCCGCTGAAGACTTCGGCGATGTCGGCCTCGGCCGGGAAGACGTCCTCGATCAGCGCGTAGCGGTGCCCGAGGAAGCCGCCGGTGGTCTGGTTGTCTTTGATGGCCAGCCGCGCGCCCCACACTCCCGGGTCTTCGACCACGGGATCGATGAAGGACAGCGGCAACTTCGGCTCTTCGGCGCGCGACAGGAAGACGATGGGAACGTCGAAGCCCTGGGCGGCCGCGACCGATTCAAAGGGCAGCGCGAGCGTCGCCAGGATGAAACCGGCGGTGGCAAGAAATCTGCTGAACAAGGGTCCTCCCGCTCTCCCACGGTGGTCTCTTGCCACCTGTTTCAAAAGGAGATTATGCGAAGGATTATCAGGCAATCATCCTGCGGGCCAAATAGGCCTAAAGTGCTATAGGCAAAGCAAAGTTCTCGCCGACGGCCGATTTTCTCTGGGCCCGGAACCGGCCCGCCGGCGCGGGCCGGTCGTCCTCTCCTCGCGCCGCGCCGTCGTCTCGCATAAAGGTCAACTGTGGGCTGAAGCCGCCGCCGTTAGGTTGCGGAAGAGGAATCCGCTGCGCGCGGCGAAGGCGGTTGCCGGCCACTGCAAGAGCGCTGTCGCAGCGACAAGGGCGTACTTTAGGACTATGGAGAGGGGGCCCATGTTTCCCGTAAAAACAAGGGGATCGGCCGGTCAACGGCCGTCCCGAATTTGATGCAAGAGTCGAGGAGAGGTCGGTTATGGACGTGCGCGCTGCGGTGGCATTCGAGGCGGGCAAACCGCTGGAGGTGACGACGGTCCAGCTTGAGGGTCCGAAGGAAGGCGAGGTTCTGGTGGAGGTGAAGGCGACGGGGATCTGCCACACGGATGCCTTCACGCTGTCGGGGGAGGACCCGGAGGGGCTGTTCCCGGCGATCCTGGGCCACGAGGGCGCGGGCGTGGTGGTCGACGTGGGCCCGGGGGTGAAGTCCCTGAAGAAGGGCGACCACGTGATCCCGCTCTACACGCCCGAGTGCCGGGAGTGCGAGTACTGCCTCAACCCCAAGACCAACCTCTGCCAGGCGATCCGCGCGACCCAGGGCCAGGGCCTGATGCCGGACGGCACCAGCCGCTTTTCGATCGACGGCAAGCCGGTGCTGCACTACATGGGCTGCTCGACCTTCGCCAACTACACGGTGGCCCCGGAGATCGCGCTGGCCAAGGTGCGTGAGGACGCGCCCTTCGACAAGATCTGCTACATCGGCTGCGGGGTGACCACGGGCGTGGGCGCGGTGGTGAACACGGCCAAGGTGGAGCCGGGTTCCAACGTGGTGGTCTTCGGGCTGGGCGGCATCGGGCTGAACGTGATCCAGGGCGCGCGCATGGTGGGGGCCGACAAGATCGTCGGCGTCGACCTCAACCCCGCGCGCAAGGCGCTGGGCGAGAAGTTCGGCATGACCCACTTCGTCAATCCCAAGGAGATCGACGGCGATGTCGTCGCCCACCTGGTGGAACTGACCGGCGGCGGGGCCGACTACTCCTTCGAGTGCATCGGCAACGTGAAGACCATGCGCCAGGCCCTGGAGTGCTGCCACAAGGGCTGGGGCGTCTCGGTGATCATCGGGGTGGCCGGCGCCGGCCAGGAGATCGCCACCCGCCCCTTCCAGCTGGTCACCGGCCGCGTCTGGAAGGGCACCGCCTTCGGCGGCGCGCGCGGGCGCACCGACGTGCCGCAGATCGTCGACTGGTACATGGACGGCAAGATCAACATCGACGACCTGATCACCCACACCCTGCCCCTGGAGGACATCAACAAGGGCTTCGACCTCATGCACGAGGGAAAGTCCATACGCTCCGTCGTCGTCTACTGAGCCCCAGCCCCGACTCGCCGCACCGCCCCCTCCCTTGCGTCCCGTTCGCAAGGGGCCTATTCGAGGGGGCGGGCAAACGCGCTATCATGTCCCGATTCGGGAAACGGCCGGGGGGTCGGCCGTTCCCGCCCATTTTCGCGGGATCACAAAGCTAGGGGCGGTTATGGATCTTACAGTCAACAGCCAGCAGCGCTGCTTCGAGGGCACGCAGGGCTTCTACAGCCACGAGTCCGAGACCTGCGGCGGGACCATGAACTTCGCCGTCTTCCAGCCGCCGCAGGCCAAGGGCGGCGCCAAGGTCCCCCTGATCACCTACCTTTCCGGGCTGACCTGCACCGAAGCGAACTTCACCGAAAAGGCCGGCGCCCAGCGCGTCGCGGCCGAACTGGGCGTCATGGTTCTGGCCCCCGACACCTCGCCACGCGGCGCCGGCTATCCCGGCGAGGACGATGCCTACGACTTCGGGACCGGGGCCGGCTTCTACGTCGACGCCACGGAGGCGCCCTGGTCAGAGCGCTACCGGATGTACAGCTACATCACCAAGGAACTGCCGGCCCTGATCGCCGAGCACTTCCCGGCGGACATGTCCCACCAGGGCATCATGGGCCATTCCATGGGCGGCCACGGCGCCCTCACCATCCACCTGAAGAACCCGGGGACCTACCGGACGGTCTCCGCCTTCGCGCCCATCGTCGCGCCCAGTCAGGTACCCTGGGGTCAGAAGGCCCTGACCGGCTACCTGGGTAAGGACGAGGCCGCCTGGCAGGACTACGACGCCTGTGCGCTGATCCGCAAGCAGCCCTCGGACGCTCTGTTGTTCATCGACCAGGGGGCGGAGGATCCCTTCCTGGAGGAGCAGTTGAAGCCCGACCTGCTGGTCGAGGCCTGCGAGGATGCCGGTCAGCACTTCGAACTGCGCATGCAGCCGGACTACGACCACTCCTACTACTTCATCGCCAGCTTCATCGAGGACCACCTGCGCCATCACGCCAAGGTTCTCTGCGGATGAGGTAACGGCACAATGGACGGGGCGGTGGACGGCTCAGGGAACGGCGGGGGAACCGCTGCCGCACGCCGGTCAGCGCCCGACACGTCGGCCCTGAAGGCGCTTTCGCGGCCCAGCAATACCAAAGGACTGCTTCACCTCGCCGGCCACCTCGGCCTGCTCACCCTGACCGGCGGCCTGGTTCTCACCCTGGGCGAGACCTGGGGGGTCGTCCCCGCCCTGCTGCTGCACGGCACCGTGCTGGTTTTCCTCTTCGCGCCGCTGCACGAGACCATCCACCGCACCGCCTTCCGCAGCCGCTGGATGAACGACGCCGTCGCCCTCATCTGCGGCTTCCTGCTGCTGCTGCCGGCCGGCTACTTCCGGCTCTTCCACCTGCAGCACCATCGCTTCACCCAGGACCCGGCACGCGACCCGGAGCTGTCTGGACCGCCGCTGACGGGTCGCGACGCCTATCTGCTGCGCATCTCCGGGCTGCCTTACTGGCGGGAGCGGATCACCACCCTTGGACACCACGCCCTCGGCCGGGTAACGGAGGACTTCATCCCGGCCAGACAGCGGCCGCCGGTCGTCCGCGAGGCGCGCGGCCATCTCCTGGGCTACGGACTGGCCGCCACCGCGAGCCTCGCGGCGGGCAGCGACCTGCTGCTGTGGTTATGGATCTTCCCGGCCCTGCTCGGCCAGCCGGCCCTGCGGCTCTTCCTGCTCGCCGAACACAGCGGCTGCCCGCAGGTGCCGGACATGTTGGTCAACAGCCGCACGACCATGACCGCTCCTCCGCTGGCACTGTTGTGCTGGCATATGAACCGGCATACCGCCCATCACGCCTATCCGGCAGTGCCGTTCCACGCCCTGCCGGCGTCCGACCGCCTGCTGGCGCCGGGCATCAGCCACCGTTCGCCGGGCTATGCGGCGATGCACCGCCAGCTCTGGCGTCGCCTGGCGGAGACCGGCGATCTGCCAGTCGGCGGATCAGCGCGCTAGCGCGCTCTCGACCAGCCGCTTTTCCGGGATATCCCGCGGTCCGGCGGCCTCGTCGAGCTTGCGGGGCTTGACGGACTTGGCGGCAGACTCTTCGAGCAGATCGATATCGCCGCTGATCCGCCCGCCCTGCTCGATCCGCAGCTCGCGGTAACGCAGCGAACCCGTGACGCAGCCGCCGGCCTCGATCATCAGCAGGCCATCGACCGTCAGCTCGCCGTCGAACCGACCGTCGATCCGTGCCGACTTCACCACGGCCTTGCCGCTGTAGGTGCCGCCCTTGCGCACCGTCAGATCGGCGGCCTCCAGCGAGGCCTCCACCTCGCCTTCGACGATCAGCTTCTCACAGGACTGGATTTCGCCTTTGACATGAATGCCTTCGCCGACGATCAGCGTGCCTTCCGTGGACGGCTCGGCCTCCGGTGCGTCCTTGGTCACGGCGTTGGCTCTCGCCAGGCCAAGCACGCCCGGCCCCGGGCGAACGCCCACTGCCACTTCCGGCCCGGCAGCAGGCCGGCGCGGTGGATTGGTCGTGTTCATTGCCGCCTTGTTCTCCCTTTTCGCGGTTGAGCCGCTTTCTTGGCGTATCTGCGCTCATAGGCAATCACAGGCCAAGCTAGCTGACAAGGAAACCACGACCATGAGGCAAAAATGAGGCGCCTCCGCGCAATCGGCGGAAGGTTCACGCCCCGCGTCGGCGGCAACCCGGAGGCTCAGAAACCCAGCGGCGGATCATTCTCGATGCGGCCGTAACTCCACGGTTCGGCGGGCATTTCGTTGACCCGACCGCCCAGCAGGAACACCGCTCCGCCCACCAGCACATCGACGCGCCGGCCGTCGCTCGACAGCGGCAGCAGCAGCCTGTGCGTCTTCCAATGGTCGCGCCCGGCCACCAGCATCTCGCCCTCGCGGTAGCGCGGGCCCCCGCCGCGGGCGACTTCGACATGGTGGGCCACGGGGATCGGGGTGCCCGCCGCCCGCTGGATCTCGGCAATGGACTTGCCGCGCAGCGGCATGCTGAAGGCGTCCTCGACCAGGGTTCCGGCGAGGCGGAAGACAAAGTCCTGGGCGTCGCCGATCACGTCGAGCAGGAAGATATTGGGGAGCAGGTCGGGGATATCCACCGGGTCGATGTCGCGCCGGGAGGGACAGGCCCCATCGCGATGGCGCGACTTCCAGTAGTCGTACAGCCGCCTCAACTTACGGTCGGGTAGGCTCGTCGGATCGAAGGCCTCAAACACAGGCCGCCCCCTGATATACCCCCTAATTGCAGGTAGAATACCATATATGGTGGTTATTGCGAGGGCATTCTTGCCCATTGCGATAGCCACGGTTGAACAGGCGTGACCGGCCGACACAAAAGAGGGGCCGGCGACCAGCGAGCGGGCGGAGGAGAAGCTGTCAGATCAGGCGGAATTACCGACCGCGCGACGCGGCTGGAAAGTCAGCGGCGGCGAGATCACGCGCCGGGCCGGGAAGTAGATCGAGACGTGGGTCCCCTGCCCCATGTTGCTGCTGAGCGTCAGTTCGCCTTCATGCAGATCCACCAGGTGCCGGGTCAGCGGCAGGCCGAGGCCGGTGCCCTCGTACTTGCGGCTGAGCGAAGAGTCGACCTGGCCGAAGGGGGCCATGGCCTTGGCGATATCCGCCTCGGCGATGCCGATGCCGGTGTCGTCCACGTGCAGTACCAGCCCGCCTTCCGGCTTGATGCTGGAGTGGACCAGCACCCGCCCTCCGGGGTCGGTGAACTTCACCGCGTTGGACAGCAGGTTCAGCAGGATCTGCTTTACCGCGCGGGGATCCGCCTTCAGGTGCGGCAGTTGCGCCGGGAAGCGGTGTTCCAGGACCACCCCGGCCTCTTCCGCGCGATCGCGCATGATGCGGAAGCAGGACTTGGTCGCCCGTTCCAGGTCGATGGCTTCCTCGTGCAGCTCGAACTTGCCGGCCTCGATCTTGGAGAGATCGAGAATGTCGTTGATCAGGCTCAGCAGGTGCGTGCCGCTGTCGTGAATGTCGATGGCGTACTCGCGGTAGCGCTGGTTGCCCATCGGGCCGAAGAGCTGGTCCTTGATGATCTCGGAGAAACCGATAATGGCGTTCAGAGGCGTGCGCAGCTCGTGGCTGACATTGGCCAGGAAATCGGACTTCGCGCGGCTGGCGAGTTCCGCCTCTTCCTTGGCGATGCGCAGCTGCCGCTCGGCGCTGTAGCTGCCGGTGACGTCGTCGTAGGTGGCCAGGGAGCCGCCACCGGGCATCGGCCGGTGCACCACGTTGATGACCCGCCCGTTGGACAGGAAGTCCTGCATGGTGGTCGCCTCAAGGCTGGCGGCGGTGGCCAGCCGGCGCTGCCTGAGGGCCTGGGCCTGCTCCGGCGTCAGCTGCTCCAGGTCGGCGGTGTAGGCCAGGATCTCGGCCAGCTCGGTGCCCGGCTGCGCCATGGCGGCGGGCAGGTTGTAGAGGTCGAGGAAACGCTGGTTGCAGATGATGAGGCGCTGGTTCACGTCGAACATCGCGAGCCCCTGGGCCATGTTGTCCAGGGCGGCGTCCAGCAGGACGTTCTTGTGACGCAGTTCCTCGCCGATGCTGCGCAGCTCGGACTCGCGGCGCCGCAGCTCGGTGATGTTGGTGCTGATGACCACGAAGCCGCCGTTCGCCGTGCGCCGCTCGGCCACGCGGAACCAGGTGCCGTCACGCAGCTCGATCTCGAAGGGGCGGCCCGGGTTGCGGAAATGCTGGAGCTGCTTATGGACCCAGAAGTCGGCGTTGTCGTTCGCCTCCGGGAAATTGCCGGAGCGGGCGGCCGCGGTGATGAGCTCCTCGAAGCGCATGCCGGGCACCAGCATGTCGCGCACGCCGGCGAAGAGATCGCCGTAGCGGCGGTTGCACAGCACCAGCTTCTCGTTGGCATCGAACAGCGCGAAGCCTCCGGCGAGGGACTCGATCGACTCCCTCAGGCGCTGCTGCGCGGCGGCCGCGGCAAGTTCGGAGCGCCTTTCGCGGAAGATGAAGGCGACCAGGACCACGGTGAGCGACGCCACGACGATGACGACCAAAATCAGGGCACCGCGGAAGCGCTCCAGATCCGTCGCCTCCTCCTGCAGCATGGCCAGGGCATTGGCGTTGGCCTCGCCGAACTGCTTGACGATCTCCTGCCGCACCGCGGCGACGCGGTCCGCGGCGAGATCCAGGACCACCTCTGAATCCGGGGCCAGCCCCTGCACCCCCTCGCTCAGCCAGAGTTTCAGATCTGCCGCCACCGGGCGCAGGGCGGCATGCATCGAGGCAATACCGACCTGGTTGCTGAAGGAATAAGCTTCGGTGAGTTGAGCGACGCGGGCCTCGACCAGCTCGACACGGTCGATGATGGCCTGTCGCCCCTCCATGCCGGGCCGGCCGCGTGCCTCGCGGATCGCCTGCTGCAGCGCGGCCAGGTCGTCGATCATGAAGACGACGTCTCGTTCCTGGCGCAGCACCTCGACCGGCAGCACCTGCTTCAGTTTGGAGACGCTGGCTTCGACATAGAGCACCAGCGCCGTCGTGCCGATCAGCACCGCCGCGATGAAGGCAGCCGGCCAACGCGACAGAAGCCGGCGCCTCGAGGTGTCCTTTAAGTTCATACCGTTCCACACCGCATCACACACCGCGGGGGAAGAGAGCCTCGGCACCAGCCGCCGGGCGCCACCCACCACGCTGCCTTCTTGCCAAAGGCGCACAAAAAGGCCATAGAGCCACAGTTAATGTTTCTTCATCCCTCCCTGCCGCCTCGAGACAGGAAAACCGTCTGCATCGCCGCAGTAAACCGGCCTAGGGACGCGAAAACTTTCTATGTAATCAGTTATTTATCTTGTTTTCTTTGTTGGCGCCTGATCTCGCGCTAACGGTTTATTAATAGGCGCGTGGCGTTAACAATTCGTAAAGAGGAACCCGGTGGAACAGAGCGAAAAATGGGGCAGGATCCCCGGAAACTGAGGAGAAACCGTTGGATATCAGCAAGATCCCGGTCGGCACGAATCCCCCCTGGGATTTGAACGCTATCGTTGAAGTCCCCCTGGGGGCCCACCCGGTGAAGTACGAGATGGACAAGGATTCCGGGGCGATCTTCGTCGACCGCTTCCTGCATACCTCGATGTTCTATCCGGCCAACTACGGCTTCGTGCCGCATACCCTGTCCGAGGACGGGTATCCCATCGACGTGCTGGTCTGCAATACCCGCCAGCTCGTCCCCGGCTGCGTGATCAACGTACGTCCCATCGGGGCGTTGCTGATGGAGGACGATTCCGGTCAGGACGAGAAAATCATCGCTGTCCCGTCGTCGCACCTGACCAGGCGCTACGACGGGGT
>ENA-ORCZ01000585-ORCZ01000585.1-marine-metagenome-genome-assembly--contig:-NODE-585-length-13566-cov-4.734524_pt1 | contig 13566 bp, 15 predicted proteins | sample MGYA00237785_ERZ508519 | MGnify/ENA primary metagenome ERZ508519 (study PRJEB26189, sample SAMN06268790) | marine metagenome | isolation source: Bioluminescent Bay, La Paraguera, Puerto Rico | place...
TGTGGTGGCCCGCACCACGGCGGGCAAACCGCCTAGCCAGAGGGCAAAATCGCCGCGGTCAAATGATTCAATATTATCGAGATATGCTCTAGTCACCCGAATCTGACGTTCTTCTCATGCTTCGGCTTGCTCGGAACGAACTTCGGAGTCAAAAGGGTGACTTGAACATCCATGTTTCTGGTGTGGTTTCTAAATTTGAAATACGCTGCGGCGGTTCCTGCTCCAACGAGGCGCATTTCAAGTTCACCACACCAGGCGCGAAGCATCTTTGCCAACGAGACCCCCGGTTCAAGACCCCTCCATGGACGAGTACCAACTCAAGAACTTCCTGAAATTCACCCCTGCAAGGCTGGGGTTGGCAAAGAAGAAGCATCTGCTGGTCCATATTCCCAAGAACGCAGGGATGGCCCTCCGCGAAGCACCGGAATTGAAGGGCCGGATCGTGCTCGCGAACCGGCGTCGCCTGAAGAGCAAAGCCTATGCGAACGGCTTGCTGGAATTCATGAAATCCCGCGGGTTGCACCCAGGTTACGAACATGCCCGCTTGCGCGACATCGACCTGTCCGTTCGTGCAGGCACAGTTCCCTTTGCAGTGGTCCGAAACCCATGGGCGAGGACATTTTCACGCTACAAGTTCTATCTTCAGACGGGTGGCGACGCGGGCGTCACGCGGGATCTGACGCACGACGGTTTCGACCGGTTTCTCGAAACACGTCACGAGTGGGGGGCGGTGGACTTCTTCTGGCACAGGGCGTCTCTCGGCTGGTATCCGCAGGCGGACTACGTGACCGATGAGACCGGCGCCGTCGCCGTTATCCTTCTGCGTCAGGAGAGGCTGGGGAAGGAACTGGCAAAATATCTCGGTATTGAAGACAAGCTCGAACGGCGAAACGTTTCCCGTCATGCCGTGGCCGATTTCCGTAGTTTTTATAATGAACGCCAGATCGGTATCGTTGCGGACTGGTACAAGACCGATATCGATCTGTTTGGCTTCGATTTCGATACTCCGGCAAATCGCAACGTCTACTTCAACGAAGAATAGGCGCGTTAACTCAACAAGAAGCTAGGTAAGCCGCATGTTTCCGACCCTTGCAGGACGGCTCGCCGCTAGAAAGCAGCAGGGCCGATACCGCAAGAAAGGTGCCTACACAACGACAGTTATTTGATTCTCTTAAGCCAGCCGTCGGGCGCAACCGAAATCATCAACTTGTGATCGATACTCTTGTCGATTTCAAATTGCTCGTTCGATTTCAAATATTCATGAACCGCCGTTTTGGCGTTGTTTCCAGGTCCCCAAGGACGATCCGGGAACATCTCCTCCGGTAGGTCCTCGATTATGGTGTCGAAGACGACACAATAGCTGCCTTCGCTGGTAAGTGACGCATAGGCTTTGAGTTCGGCAAGCACATGGTCATGAGTGTGATTGCTGTCCAGGCAAACAAGCACACGCTTGAAGTCTTTGGCGGCCTCGTGAACCTTTGCAATGATTTCCGGGTCGATTGATGATCCCTGGATCATGTCAATCCTGGAGGCCATCGGATGTGCTTCGATCGCGGCCCGGTTATGCGCCCGGATATCGATATCGACACCGAGGACGCGACGCTTGGGGTTTTTTGGATCAACGGTTTCCCCATTCTCAACCGCATCGCAATAATCGAGCATGGCAAGCAGGGAAGCACTGAGTATAAGGGAGCCGCCATGCGCAATGCCGGTCTCGATGATTAAATCGGGACGAACGCTCCACACAATCTCTTGCAATGCCCATGCGTCATTAGGGAACTGTATGGCGGGGCGGCCGAGCCAAGTGAAGTTGTAGGACCATTTATGGCGTGCAATCTCGCGTATCCAGATACGCGACAGTCCTTGCAGGTCCTGGTCTTTCCCTAGTCCTTCGATATTATTGGCAACCTCTTCGCGGAAAGCCCTATCTTGGTTCATTTAAGAATTCCCTCCAGTACAGCGATCCCGAACGGATCATCTTCCGTCCCTCACGACCGCAATTTGCAATGAGGTCGAGACCGGTAACATATGGCGTGAAGTCACCGTGAAGCTGAGGATAAGGAATCCGCTCGTAGTTCATATAGTGGACATCGATACCGTCGGCCTCGAACAGTGCATGGTCGAGATAATTCCGTGCGCCGTGGCCGGTCAGATAGACGTCTCCTTGTACAGCCAGTGTTAGATCTTTTAACCTCTGGCTGGACGCACCACCAACTCCAAGGTCTTCCGAATTCAGAAAATTTGTATTTCGATCAAGTTCGAAGTAAGTACAGAGAGCTTGAATGGAAGCGGAAGTCACGTCACTTAGATAGTACGCGCGTTGACTGAACACATGATCCACCACATCGAGCATCTCTCTTACATAAGGTGCCCCACGATAGGCTTCAGCCAACAGATTGCGGTGCGTCTTTCGCCACGGTTCACGGTCATCAATCAGAACATTATTTATAGATTGGCCACGATGACGGTCCTTAGTCGGAACGGTCATCCACTTGGTGCCTTGCGCAGTCTTAACTTGAACACGATTCAAAAAACCGCGCACAAATTGTACGTCATCATAGTGAATAAAGGCATCTGCTAGCCTGATTTGCTCCAACAAACCGACCCACGGGAAATACATGGATTGGGAAATGACAACGGTCATGCCGGCCATGGGATTGCCTCAGACTTCAGAAAATTCCGGAAAGCCTTCTCAAGTTCGCCATTGGAGAGGGCCGGCTGTGCGACCGCCGATATCGCCGAATTGTAACGCATTTTCTCCTTCGTGAGCGAGCCACCCTCACGCTCAGAAAACTCATCAATCACCAGTGCGAGATAGAGCTTCTGCGCGAATGACAGCCGCTGGATGTTCTTGGTGCCGGTAGGCATAGGGCCCCATACCTGCGCCAGGATAGGCCCCCCATCGACGGACTCGTCGACGAGATGAGCGGTGGCACCCATGACACGCATTCCAGATACTTCTGTTGCCGTGAGCGCGCCGAAACCCGGGAATAGCGGTAGGAGGGAAGGATGGAGGTTCACACATGGTGCTTTTTGAAAGAATGCAGGACCAACAAGGCGTGTGAAAAGCAAAAGGCTGCTTGTGCATCGCATTTCTTCAAACAACCATTGGGCGGCGATTGTGCTGAACTCGCTCTGTGTTCTGTATTCCACCCGTCGCAGAGGAAGCCCGCGCTCGATAGCCTTCTGTTCGGTGCCGCAAGGGCGATCGGTCACAACGGCCCACTTGGCATCGCGCCCTTGGCCAGTGATTAGGTCAAAGGCCGCCGCCATAACCGCACCGCCGCCAGAGCTTAGGATCGCGAGCCTGCTCACAATTGGCTTCCTTCGCGGTGTGAACCATAATAGATACCGGCCGCATCCGGGCGATAAAGATAGAGAGTGTATTCATAGAGCGGATAAGCATGATCTAAGCGAACTCGTGGCGTGACCTCGGACATGCACCATCCCAGAAGTTCTGCAGGATTACGATAGTATAGATTGTCGGCCGTAAAATTCACGTGTGTAGACATTACGTTGAAAGCAATTCCTACTCGGGCCATGGCGTACATGTGCTTAACGAGCCGTTTGAGGAATGCGTCCATACTACTCTGCGAATTAGAAAGCTTCTGAGTAAGAACACCGTTACATACCACATAGTCTGCTTGCGGCTCTGAGGGCAGATCAAGGACATTACAGGCCATCCATTTCGCTTCTGGATGCCGTGCACGTGCCAATTCAATCATTGCGTTTGAGAGATCTACGCCAGTATAGGATAGTTTGTCTCCTTTTTTTAGCATTCGCTCGTATAAACTGCCATACCCGCAACCAACGTCCAGTAGACTTGGCTGCGCGACAAATCCCCGGTCAGCAACGGCGAGCATTCTATCCAAGCGCAAAATGTGATCTGCAGGATCTGGTCCCCAGTCTACGCCTTTCTCTGTAGCTCCGTGTTTCTCAAAAGTTTCGTTGTAATGTGCGCCGAGTTTTTCAATAAGCTCCTCATGATCCGACATTTGATACCCCTTCTCTCTCGATAACAGATTTAAGAGTGGATACTATTCGCTCGATATTTTCTATTGTCATGTCATGAAAGCTCGGCAGATTAATCGCTCTCCTTGGAATGTCCCACGCATTCTTGTTGTTACAAACCGGTGAAAACATTGGAAGTGATGATAGGGGGTGAAAAAACACTCGTGCATCAATGTAGGCGTTGGAAAACGCGGCTTGCAATATCTCCCGTGTAACACCCAGGTCGCGGTCAAAAACCACGTTAGGCATCCAAGCGCCGTTGACGACATGTGAAGGTTCGGGGTTTAGAAAAACTCCCTGATGAGCCGCTAGTAGCGACCGGTAGGTAGCAAAAATTTCTCTCTTTCGACTGATCAGTTCTTCGATACGCTCAACTTGAGCCAGGCCTATTGCAGCCTGGATGTTGGACATCTTGTATTTGAAACCTAGTTCGTCTGGCCAGAACTGTTTCGTTTGTCCGCGTGCACGTCCGTGATTTGAAAGCGTAAGCACCCTCTCGTAGAGATCCGCGTCAGAGGTGACGAACATGCCACCCTCGCCGGTCGTGAGGGTTTTAGTCCCATGAAACGAAAAGGCCCCAAATTTGCCCATTGATCCGGCGGATTTGCCCCGGTACTGGCTTCCGATGGCTTCGGCGGCGTCTTCAATCAGAAAAAGTCCGTGGCTGGACGCGATCTGCTCAAGCCGGTCCATATCACAGAGATTGCCGTAAATGTGCACGGCCATAATAGCTTTGGTTCGTCCAGTTATGGCCGCTTCTACCTTTTCAGGATCGATGCACCAGTCCATTGGGTCGATGTCCACGAAGACAGGCGTCGCTCCTAAATGAACAATTGGCGCCACCGAGGCGATCCAGTTGGTATCAGCTATAATGACTTCGTCACCTGGGCCGATCCCCAGTGCAGCAAGTCCCATATGCAGTGCGCCGGTGCAACTCGACGTGCTAATCGCGTATTTCACGCCTAAATGAGTCGCGAATGAGGCCTCGAATTTGTGAATGTAGTCATAGCAGCGTTCACCCCATCCAGTTTGTGCAGCGTCGGTCGCGTAGGCGACCTCCTTTTCGGTGATGGAAGGTTTGGTGTAGGCAATTCTATTCGTCATGTAATCGAAATCTCAGGGATGGCGGTGACAAATTTTGTGCCATTTTTTCGGAGGTCAGACAATTGTGCACGCACCTCCGCTGCGATGTTCCAGGGCAGGATGACCAGGAAATCCGGCCTGTTATCCGTAAGCGCCTCCGGTGCCAGAACCGGAATGTGGCTGCCGGGCAGGTATTTGCCCTGCTTCGCCGCTGCGGCATCGCAGACAAAGGGAAGAAGATCCGGGCGGACGCCTGCAAAATTCAAAAGCGTATTGCCTTTGGCTGCGGCTCCATAACCGGCAACGGTCTTGCCGTCGCGCTTCGCTCCGAGCAGGAAGGACACGAACCGGTTCTTGACCTCTTCGGCACGTTCCTGAAAGGCGCCGTAGTACGCTGCTGTTTCCATGCCCCTGCGCTGCTCCTCAGCAAGCAAGGAAGCAACAGCCCCCGTCGCTTCGCGGGAGCTAGTCTCGAGACAGCCATAGACCCGCAGGCTGCCGCCATGGGTAGGCAGCTCCTCGACATCGAAGACCCTGAGGCCCGCCGCTGCGAAGATGCGCGAGACCGTACCAAGCGAGAGGTAGGAGAAGTGCTCGTGATAGACCGTGTCGAACTGACTGAATTCGACAAGGCGCATCAGGTGCGGGAACTCCAGCGTGATGACGCCTTCCGGCTTCAGCAGCTTGGCAAGGCCGCGGGTGAAATCGTTGATGTCCGGCACATGGGCATAGACGTTGTTGCCGATGACAAGATCGGCCGACTTGCCGGACGCGGCAAGGCCTTCCGCCAGGTCTTCGCCGAAGAAGCGGCGTAGTACCGGAACGCCGAGGGCCTCTGCCGCCGTTGCGGTGGAATCCGTCGGCTCAATCCCGAGGCAGGGGATGCCCGCGGCAACGAAATTCTTCAGGAGGTAGCCATCGTTGGACGCGACCTCGACGACGAAACTGTCCGCATCAAGTTCCAACCGGCGGGTGATGCCGTCGACATAAGCAGCCGCATGGGCAAGCCAGCTCTTCGAGGTCGAGGAGAAATAGGCATAGTCCTTGTCGAACAGGCTGTCCGCCTCGGTATAGTCCTGGGTCTGTACGAGGAAACAACCGTCGCACACCATCAGGCGCAGCGGATAAGTGATTTCCGGCGCCGTCAGATCTTCCGGAGCAAGATAGGCGTTCGACGGGGGCGCATAGCCGAGATCGAGAAATTGCCTGGCGAGGGGCTGGCCGCAATGGCGGCAGGTCTGGCTCATGTAATCGGTTCCACATTTGTCAGCGGCGGCAGGGCCTGGTCGCGGTTGGACAGAGTGCCGATATCCAGAGGCCAGGCGATGCCGACTTCCGGATCATTGTAGATTAGCCCGCCCTCGTGTTCGGGACTGTATCTGTCGGAATGAAAATAAAGCAGCTCCGCATCGGGTGTGAGGGTCTGGAACCCGTGGGCGAAACCGGCGGGAATATAGATCATCTCGCCGCCCTCTTCCGTGAGTGTCACCGAAGTCCAGCACCCGAATGTAGCTGAGTCCTTGCGAAGGTCGACGATCACATCGAACACGGCGCCGCTCATGCATTTCACCAGCTTGGCATCGGCATTCGGCGGGCGCTGGAAATGCATGCCCCGCAAGGTACCCTTTTCGACGCTGTGCGAGACATTGCACTGGGACCAGACCTCCGTCAGGCCGAACTCGCGGAATTCCTCGCGGCAGAACAGGCGCGCAAAGAATCCGCGATTGTCGCCCTTGCGTTCAAGGTCGATCCTGTAGGCGCCGCCCAAGGGGAGAGGCGTGAACTTCATCCTGCTGCCTCGAAGGCGGCAATCTGGTCCTGCGTCAGGCGAAGCGGATCCGCGCCGCCGTGAACCTGTCGATACCAGTCGACCGTCTTTGCGATCGCATCGTCAAAACGCCAGACAGGTGCCCATCCAAGTTCGCTGCGCGACTTGTCGATGGAGAGCGACAGACGCCCGGCCTCATGGACTGCGGACGGGTCGGACGCGTCGATCCACTCGCCGGGCCAGTGTTTCAATATTGTGTCTGCAAGATGCCGGACGGAGAAGACGTCCGCCGGTTCCGGACCGAAATTGTAACCGGCGCGGAACCGGGCGTCGTCCGCTTTGTGCACCTGTTCGGCCAGGGTAAGGTATCCCGCAAGCGGATCGAGCACATGCTGCCAGGGGCGTATCGAAGCCGGGTTGCGGATTTCTATGGGTCGGTTGGATTTCAGGGCGCGAACAATGTCCGGCACGAGCCGGTCCTCGGCCCAATCGCCACCACCGATGACGTTGCCCGCGCGGGCTGTGGCTATCTTCAAGTTGTTTCCGCCGAAGGACCGCCGCCAGCTTGCTGCCACCAGTTCGCATGCCGCCTTGGACGCGGAATAGGGATCGTAGCCGCCGAGCGGATCGGTTTCGCGGTAGGAATAGGCCCATTCATTGTTTTCATAGACCTTGTCTGTGGTCACGACGACGGCCGTCACATCCCGGTCAAGCTTTCGCAGCGCTTCCAGAAGATGGACGGTGCCCATGACATTCGTTGCCCAATTTCCGACTGGATCCCGGTAGGACCGCCGCACAAGGGCCTGGGCGGCCAGATGCAGCACGATGTCGGGTTGAAAAGCCCTTACTTCCTGCTCAAGCGCCTCGGTATCGCGAATGTCGAGAAAGGTCCCCGGCATGCGGCTGCCGAGCGAGAGTTTCGCATACAGGCTTTCGTCTTCCGGCGGCAGGGCGATGCCCGAGATCCTGGCGCCACGGCCGAGCAGCAATTCGCTAAGCCAGGCCCCTTTGAAACCGGTATGGCCGGTGATCAGGACTTTCTTGTCGTTCCAGAATGCCATCGTTGACTACCAGACCTTCCAGGGCGCATTTCCGGATTGCCAGAGCTTTTCCAGCTGGTTCTTGTCCCGGAGCGTGTCCATCGCAGCCCAGAAATCATCATGCCGGTAGACACCCAGCTGTCCATCTCGGGCAAGGCTTTCCAGCGGATCGGATTCCCAGGGCATGTCGTCGCCGGCGATACGGGATACGACCGAGGGTTCGCAGACGAAATAGCCGCCGTTGATCCACTGGCCATCGCCCTGGGGCTTCTCGAGGAAATTGGTCACCCGGTCTTCGACAATGCCGAGGGCACCGTACCGTCCCGGCGGCTGGATAGCGGTGACCGTCGCCTCCAGATTGCTGTTCCTGTGGTGTTCCACAAGCTCCCGGACATTCACGTTCGCAAGCCCGTCGCCATAGGTCAGGCAGAACGTGCTGTCGACATAGTCTGCCACTCGCTTGATGCGCCCGCCGGTCATGGTGGTTTCACCGGTATCGACAAGGGTCACTTTCCACGGCTCCGCCTGTTGGCGGTGCACCTCCATCCGGTTTTCGTCCATGTGGAAGGTCACGTCGGACATGTGCAGGAAATAGTTGGCGAAATATTCCTTGATCACGTAGCCCTTGTAGCCGCAGCAGATGACGAAATCAGTGATCCCGTTGGCTGCATAGATCTTCATGATATGCCAGAGAATGGGCCTGCCACCTATTTCGATCATTGGCTTTGGTTTCAGATGCGATTCTTCGCTGATGCGGGTTCCGAGCCCGCCTGCGAGGATAACTGCTTTCATGGCGTTCATGTAAATTTGCTCTTTAATCGGGAATCGACATGCCAAGGCGAAATTTAACAGAATCTCTAATAGATCGCCGAAGTTGTTTGAGTACGTTTTGACGGGTTTTCCAACGAGGAGCGACGCGCGCTTCGACATGTGCGGTCAATGCTTCAAGTAATCTCTTGCGTTGCACCCTTTCGTGTCCAAGTCCATCGAGAACCGACAGGCCGAACTCCATGAAAGCTTTTCTTGCCCTCAACAGGTCTAAAGGCGAAAGATGATACGAAGCAGTGCCAACGATACGTTGATGAAAAAGAGTTGATTGAACGGGAGAAAAAAGACCTTTCATCATGGTAGGGAGCATCAACGCATGATCACTGGCCCATACATAGGGATATCGATCACCAAGGATACGAATGTTCTCATTTAGTGCGTCTCGTCGCCACAGTCCGTATATCCACGTAGGCCTAGCAATCGGAAGGAATTGAACGGCTCTATCAAGCGGTGTGTCTGCAACTATATCGGGCAGTTCGTATTTTTTCTGGAAATCTCCCCGACTCTGGAGGTAACTGGCGAACGCAAGTTCGGAGTGGATATCCCTATCCAAGGCATCCGTCAGCATTTCTACGTAATTTGCGTCCGACAAATCGTCGTCAGCTCTCCACATGAAGTATTCGCTGCTTGTTATACTTAAGCCGCGGTAAAAATTCTCGGCTGCAGAAATCGTGGTTTCGTTCCTAGAGTAAAAAAAGCGATTATCTTTCCCGACCGTTTCTGTGAAGACCTCTGGTGTCTCATCGGTTGAGGCGTTATCCAGAACAACGACTTTCATATCATTGTACGACTGGCGACTGATGTTTTCAAGTGCCTGCTCCAAGTAGTGGGCGCGATTGTATGTAGGAATCACGACGATTACTTTAGATTCGGTCTTCTGGGTCACATTAATGCTCAATGCTTTACGGTGCTATTGGGGAGTAACTGCCTGAGATCCTTTGCGGAGAGCCGGAAACGTGAGCTTCTTAGCCCGTCCGATTTGGTTCAGAATCGGATCGCCAAAAGCTTTGTCCATCAATAACCTCTTTGGTAACGCCCAGTTTCGACCTGTGATCCCTTCCAATATCTATTGCGACATGGTCCGTGCGAGAGCCGATGAAATGGTTCTTGTACTTACTTGTGTATTCACTCAAAGACTCATTAATCTTGTTAAGCTGCTTTTCTGGATCCAGGTCGTCAATCATCAGAGATGCACACTGTGACGCAAAAGTTGAATTGATGAACGACGGACTTGTCGTGAATATTGGGCGTGTTCTGTCGAGTCCCTTGCCAAGATCAAATCCAAACAGTTTTCGCCTATTAGGCTTGTAATGGTAGTTGGATCTGTATTTCCAACATTTTTCTTTTGTCATGAATGTCACCTGACGGACACCCGGCTTCATGGCTCCAAGCACTTCTTGGAGTTCAACAGGGCGGCTCAAGATCCAGTCGTCTTCGAGATGAAGGCACCACTCCGTCTTTGGTGACTTCCAGAGCCATCTGACGGCTTTTGTGAAGTGGGAGCTTGTCGGCTTGTTGGCGAAGACCCTAGAGAAATATTTTGCGCAAATTTTCTCGCAAGCGTTGACCTCGTCCTTGCCACCTTCAAACGGATCGATGTTGATGTAGCAGTCGTTCAGCTTGATATTTCGAAACAGGTTTTCTTCAAAACTGGCAAGTGTTTGCGCCAGCAGACTAGGACGTGCGCCGGAAACGATTAGAACATCAAAGCAGTGGTTAGCTCCATGCCGTTCAGACATCGGCAGAATTCTCCAGCTGAAAGCCTTTTTCGTTCGTTTTCTCACTGCAGGAAAATGCAAGCGAAAGATATCTATCGCTAACGTTCTTCTCTGCGTAAAGGTCAACCAGCTTGGCGCTGGCCTCGTGAACCAAGTTTATCTTATAACTTGGCGAGGAAGTAAGCCTCACCACATTCCCCACCAGCCCCTCCACATCCCCGCACGGCGACAGCAGGCCCGTCTTGCCGTGTTCGATCAGCCAGCTCGGGCCGGGGGAGGCGGTGGCGACCACGGGGAGGCTGGCGTTCCAGCCTTCGAGGACGACGTTGCCGAGTGGTTCCTCGTCGGCCGGGCAGACCAGAATATCGGCGGCTTTGAGGAAGGGCGAGGGGTCGCGTTGCCAGCCGAGGAAGTGGACACGGGTCTCGACGCCGAGGCGGGCGGCGAGCTGCTTCATGTCGTCCATCAGTTCGCCGTCGCCGATCAGCCAGGCATGGACGTTTTCCGGCAGCCGGGCGACGGCCTCGATCATCAGGTCGAAGCGCTTGCGCTGGACGAAGCGGCCGAGGGCGATCAGGACGGTGGCGTCGTCCGGTGTGTCATGGTCCGCCCGGTTCACGGGCTGAAGGTCCGCCGGCAGCGGGTCGACGAAATTGCTGATGACATGGGCGCGGTCCGCGGGCCAGCCCATCTCCACGGCCTGGCGGATGATTTCCGGCGTGTTGCCGATCAGCTGTTCCACGTTGCCATAGGTGTGAAAGCCGTCCGGCCAGTCGCCGAGACGCAGGAAGGTGCGCATGTCGGGTCCGGGCTTCGGCAGCCATTTGCTGGCCGGGCTCATCCAGCCGAGGGTGGCGGTCGCGCCGAATTTGCGGATTTCCCGCGCGATATGCCAGCGCACGAAATGCCGCTTGATGTGCGAGCGGCTGAAGGTCAGCTCGCGCACCTCGCAATGTTCGGCAAGCTCGTCGCGCCAGGGCCGGCCCGGCTTGATGAAGGCGATCTGCTCCACGCCCCGTTTCGCAAGCGCCCGCGACAGGCGCACGAAGAACCGCTCGGCGCCGCCGTCGACGCCAAGATGAATATGGGCGAGTTTTTTCGGCCGCACGGCAGATGCGGCAGGTTCAGTTGCCATCGATCACGTCGTAGTAGTTATGCGCCCGGCCCATCAGTCCGCGCAGGTTGCCGGAGCCCTTCATCAGACGGACGAGGCCATAATAGAACAGCTTCTCGCCCCGCTTCTTCGCAAAGGGTTTCAGGACGAAGCCGGCGACGGTCGCCAGGAGGCCGAACAGCATGCGCCGGAAGCTCTTCGGGATGAAATGCAGCGCGGCCTTGAAGCGGCCCTCGCGCAGCACGATGTTGAAGGCGCCGGAGGTCGCCGCCATGTGCATGCGGCTGAGCAGGCGGCCGGTGGTGACCCGCGAGGCCGGAATGTCCTCCTCCACGAAGGCATCGTCCACCCAGATCATCTTCGCGCCGGCCCCATGGGCGCGGCGGAAGAAGTCGATATCCTCGCTGCCGAAGGTCAGACGCTCGTCGAAGCGCAGGCCAAGCCCCTGGTCAGAGACGATGCGGCTGCTGATCAGCACGTTGTTGGTCGGCGCTTCGGTGATCGCCGTGCCCGTCGGCCGCGGTTTCAAGAGCTGCGACTTCCACCAGTGCGGCGCGGGCTTTTCGTAAATGCGGCGCACAGGCCCGTTGGCAACCTCGGCATCGTGTTCCTTGCAGGCCGTCAGAAGCTTTTCGATCCAGTCGGGCTCCGCGCGCTCGTCGTCGTCGATCAGCGCGATCCAGTCCGGATCCTGCGCGAGGGCTGCTTCCAGCGCCCGGTTGCGGGCAAAGGGAATGCCCCGGCGCCTTTCGTGATGGAAGAACACCGGCAGGGAAAGACGCTCCTTCACCTCTGCCGCCGCAGCCCCGGTGAAGTGCGGCTGCGGGTCGTTTTCCACAACAACGACCGACAGTTCCGTTTCGTCCGGCCTGGTCAATCCGTCGAGGCTTTCCAGGCACGCCTGCAGCATTTTCGGCCGCTGCGCGGTGCAAACGGCGATGACCAGTTTCTGGGTCATGAAGGGATCTCGATCATTCCACCTTGGTGAGGGCAGGGTTTGGCGCATGTGCCTGCCGCTGTCAAAGGGTTTCGGGCGTTTATAGCCTTCCCAGCGCGGGAACCGCGCGCTACGTTCCTCCCTCAACCCTTTGAAGGACCGCTCAAAGCGGCCGTGTTCTGGGAGGAAACACATGAAGGGACTGATGATGCACCGTCCGCTGAAAATCGCGGACATCATCACCTTTGCGGCGGATACCTATCCGCACGGAGAGATCGTCTCGGTGCGCACCGAAGGCGATATTCACCGCACCACCTATCGGGAAACGGCCGGCCGTGTCGCACAGCTTGCCCACGGGCTGAAGGCGCTCGGGGTCGGCCAGGGTGACAGGATCGCGACCCTCGCCTGGAACGGCTACCGGCATTTCGAGCTTTATTACGCGATTTCCGGCATCGGCGCGGTCTGTCACACGATCAACCCGCGCCTATCCGCCGAACAGATGATCTATATCGTCAATCACGCCGAGGACCGGCTGCTTTTCGTCGATCTCACCTTCGTGCCGATCGTCGAAAAGCTGCGCAATGAATTTCCGGCGGACCTGCGCATCGTCATCATGACCGACCGGGCGCACATGCCCGAGACCTCCCTGGAAGGCGTGCTCTGCTACGAAGAGATCCTGGAAGGTCATCCCGCCGAAATGGACTGGCCGGATTTCGACGAGAACCAGGCCGCGGGCCTCTGCTACACCTCCGGCACCACGGGCAATCCCAAGGGCACGCTCTATTCGCACCGTTCCACGGTGCTGCATGCCTTCAGCATGTGCGTCACCATTCCGAAGGTGCTGTTTGAAGGCTCGCGCATCCTGCCGGTGGTGCCGCTGTTTCACGTCAATGCCTGGGGCCTGCCCTATGGCGCGCCCATGTCCGGCACCAGCCTGATTTTCCCGGGCGGGGCGCTTGACGGCAAGAGCCTCTTCGACCTCATGGACCGCGAAAAGGTCTTTTCCGCCTGGGGCGTGCCGACGGTGTGGCTCGGCCTCATGAACGAAATCCGCCAGCGCGGCCGCA